>Ga0206116_1000301_pt1 | contig 64352 bp, 57 predicted proteins | sample 3A1Ametagenome_FD_178000 | JGI IMG/M metagenome (GOLD analysis project Ga0206116, IMG submission 178000) | Enriched microbial communities from leaf-cutter ant dump, University of Wisconsin, Madison, United States - 3A1A | ecosystem: Environmental > Terrestrial > Nest > Insects nest > Nest dump...
CGGCCGACGCCGTGGTCATCGCCTTCGGTTTCCGCCCGAGCCCGGCGCCATGGTTCGAGCAGTTCGACATCCAGACCGACAGCCAGGGTCGCGTCGTCGCGCCGGAGCAAGGCAAGTTCAAGCACCAGACCAGCAACCCGAAGATCTTCGCCGGTGGCGACATGGTCCGCGGTTCCGACCTGGTGGTGACGGCGATCTACGAAGGCCGCAATGCGGCGGAAGGGATCCTCGACTACCTGGGCGTCTGATTCATCGCCTCCTGGGCGCAACAACAAAAACTATTGACCCAGGGCATCCTGATAGACAAAAGGCACGGTTCGCACCGTGCCTTTTCTTTGTCTGTCTGAGAAAATGCCCGCACTTTTTTTCCGGATGCCGACATGACTGCCTTGAAGAACGATCGTTTCCTGCGCGCCCTGCTCAAGCAACCCGTAGACGTCACCCCCGTGTGGATGATGCGCCAGGCCGGCCGCTACCTGCCGGAATACCGCGCCAGCCGCGCCAAGGCCGGTGATTTCATGAGCCTGTGCATGAACCCGCAATTCGCCTGCGAAGTGACCCTGCAACCGCTGGACCGCTACCCGCTGGACGCCGCGATCCTCTTCTCCGACATCCTCACCATCCCCGATGCCATGGGCCAGGGCCTGTACTTCGAGACCGGCGAGGGCCCGCGCTTCAAGAAAGTGGTCAGCACCCTGGCCGATATCGAGGCCCTGCCGATTCCCGATCCGCACAAGGACCTGGGCTATGTGATGGACGCCGTCAGCACCATCCGTAGCGAGCTGAACGGTCGCGTGCCGCTGATCGGTTTCTCCGGCAGCCCGTGGACCCTGGCCACCTACATGGTCGAAGGCGGCTCGTCCAAGGACTTCCGCAAGACCAAGGCCATGCTCTACGACAACCCGCAGGCCATGCACCTGCTGCTGGACAAGCTGGCGCAGTCGGTCACCGCCTACCTCAACGGCCAGATCCAGGCCGGCGCCCAGGCGGTGCAGATCTTCGACACCTGGGGCGGCAACCTGTCGGCGGCGGCGTACCAGGAGTTCTCCCTGGCCTACATGCGCAAGATCGTCAGCGGCCTGATCCGCGAGCACGAAGGACGCAAGGTGCCGGTGATCCTTTTCACCAAGAACGGCGGCCTGTGGCTGGAAAGCATCGCCGAGGCCGGCGCCGATGCCCTCGGCCTGGACTGGACCTGCGAGATCGGCGATGCCCGTCGTCGCGTCGGTGACAAGGTCGCCCTGCAGGGCAACATGGACCCGACCGTGCTCTACGCCAAGCCGCAGGCCATCCGCGCCGAAGTCGCGCGCATCCTCGCCAGCTACGGCCAGGGCTCGGGCCATGTGTTCAACCTCGGCCACGGCATCACCCCGGAAGTCGACCCCGAGCATGCGGGCGTGTTCATCAATGCGGTGCATGAGCTGTCGGCCCAGTACCACCAGTAAAAGCGAAACGCCCGGCAAGCGCCGGGCGTTTTTCCTTGCGGATTAAGCTTCAATTCAGCGCTCCTCGGTAACCTGATCCCATCAACTCTTGAGAAGGATCAGCACCATGAAAACCCGCTATCTCGCCCTCGTCCTCGCCCCTCTGTTCAGCACCGCGGCCCTGGCGGCCGGTACCGGCTACACCGGTCCGGGGGCGCAGGCGGTGACCACCGTGGCCACTGCCAAGGAGGCGGCCGACGACACCCCGGTGGTGCTCACCGGCCATGTGATCAAGAAGGTCAACAACGACGACAAGTACGAGTTCAAGGACAACACCGGCACCATTACCGTCGAGATCGACAACGAAGACCTGCCGCCGGTGGCGTTCGATGACAAGACCCGGGTCAAGCTGACCGGTGAGGTGGAGAAACACCTGATGTCGCGGGAGATCGATGTGGATATCGTCGAAATCGTTAACTGATCCGAAGACCTCATCGCTGGCAAGCCAGCTCCCACAGGTACTGCTCATGACTCAAGATGTGCAGTGACCCTGTGGGAGCTGGCTTGCCAGCGATGCTTTTCAAGCAGTTTTCGGTGGCAACCTGCTCAGATGCAGCGCCACCCCCAGGGCAATCACCAGCAACGTCCCGATGAACACCCCGATCCCGTTCCACCCGGCGTAATGCCAGGCCACCCCGCCCGCCGTCCCGGCCACGCTCGACCCGGCGTAGTAGCTGAACAGATACAGCGAAGACGCCTGTCCCTTGGCCTTGAACGCGCGCCGGCCGATCCAGCTGCTGGCCACCGAATGCGCGCCGAAGAAGCCGAAGGTGAACACCAGCATGCCGACGATCACCAGCGGCAGGGCCGTGAACAGGGTCAGCAGCATGCCGCCGAACATCAGCACGATGGTGCCCCAGAACACCCGGCGCCGGCCCAGCTTGTCGGCCAGGGCGCCGATCTGCGCCGAGCTGTAGATGCCCGACAGGTAGACGATCGACAGCAGCCCCACCAGCGCCTGGCTCATGTGGTACGGCTCGGCCAGCAGGCGGTAGCCGATGTAGTTGAACAGGGTGACGAAGGCGCCCATCAGCAGGAAGGCTTCGAGGAACAGCCAGGGCAGCCCGGCATCGCGGAAATGCAGGACGAAACCGTTCAGCAGGCTGCGCGGGTTCAGCGAGCGCGCGCGGAAGTTGCGCGACTCCGGGAGGATCTTCCAGAACACCGCCGCCGCGATCAGGGCCAGGCCGCCGATCACCAGCATCGCCGTGTGCCAGCTGACGAAATCGATCAGCACCCCGGTGATCAGCCGGCCGCTCATCCCGCCAATCGCGTTGCCGCCGATGTACAGGCCCATCGCCAGGCCGATGTGCTGCGGATGGATCTCTTCACTCAGGTAGGTCATCGCCACCGCCGCCAGCCCGCTCAGCGACAGCCCGACCAGCGCGCGCATCGCCAGGACCATTTCCCAGGTCGGCATCAGCGCACTGGCGATGGTGCTCAGGGCCGCGCAGAACAGGGCGAAGACCATCACCGGCTTGCGCCCGATGCGGTCGGAGATCGGCCCGGTGATCAGCAGCCCGAAGGCCAGCAGGCCGGTGGACACCGACAGCACCAGGCTGCTCTGTGCCGCGTTGATGGAAAAGTCCCTGGACAGCAGCGGCATCATCGGCTGCACGCAGTAGAGCAGGGCGAAGGTGGCGAAGCCGCCGCAGAACAGCGCCAGCACCGTGCGCATGAAGGCCGGTGTGCCTTTCTCGATCCAGCTGTCAGTCAGGGCAGTGGCGATGTCGGCCACCGGTTCAGGGGGGATTTCGTGGGCGTGGGGCGCTACAGCAGTTTTCACGGAGACCTCGGCGGGATGGGCCTTGAGGGGTAACGAGAAAAATCATATAGCTGGCTAATGATTACTTCCAATATATTGTTCGACCTGTTTGAGACGTTCTACGACCTATTGGAGTGCCTATGGAATTGCGCCACCTGCGCTACTTCATCGCCGTTGCCGAAGAACTGCATTTCGGCCGGGCCGCGCAGTTGCTGGGGATCTCCCAGCCGCCGCTGAGCCAGCAGATCCAGGCCCTGGAGCAGGAGCTGGGGGCGCGTCTGTTCGAGCGTACCAACCGACGAGTGGCACTCAGCGAGGCCGGCCGGTTGTTTCTCGAAGAGGCGCGCCAGGTGCTGGCCCAGGTGGACAAGGCGGCGGACGTGGCGCGTCGCGCGCAACTGGGCGAGCTGGGCGAGATGAAGATCGGCTTCACCTCCTCGGCGCCGTTCAACTCCAGTATTCCCAAGGCCATCTACAGCTTCCGCCAGCGCTTCCCGGCGGTGCACCTGAACCTGCAGGAAATGAGCAGCCGCGATGTCGCCGACGCCCTGCTCGACGAAAGCATCGAGGTCGGCCTGATGCGGCCGCTGCCGCTGCCGGACACGCTGGTGGCCACCGAGTTGTTCCGCGAGCCGCTGGTGGCCGTGGTCAATGCCGACCACCCGCTGGCCCAGGGCTCGGCGCAGGGCCTGCAGCTGGCGGCGCTGGCCAACGAACCCTTCGTGTTCTTCCCGCGCAGCTACGGCAGCGGCCTGCACGCGCAGTTGCTGAATCTGGCGCGGGCAGCCGGGTTCACCCCGCATTTCGCCCAGGAGGCGGGTGAGGTGATGACCATCATCGGTCTGGTGTCGGCGGGGTTGGGGGTGTCGGTGCTGCCGGCGTCGTTCCAGCGCATGCGGATCGACGGGGTGGTCTATCGCACGCTGCTGGATGCCGACGCCGACACCGCGGTGTGGCTGGTACAGCGGCGGGAGCAGGCATCGGCGATGGCGGCGGCCTTCGTCGAGCTGCTGACCCGCAAGGTCTGAGCGGGGTCAGTCGACGCGGGACAGGTCGCCCTTGATCGCGACACCGCCGATGAAGGCGCCGGCGTGGCATTCGTAGGTGGTGGCGTCTTTACGCTCGTTCTTCTTGTAGTAGCTGACGATGTTGGTCACGGCGTTGGCATTCACCTTCCGTGCGGCGTCCTGCATGGTCAGCAGCGCCCCTTGCAGCGCCCACTCGCAGGCCTCTTCGTCGGTCTTGTTGAAGGCGTTGGTCTTCTTGTTGGTGACCGCGTTGGGGCTCAGCACGGTGACCTTGCCCCTGGGCTGCACGCCGGCCAGGTAGAACTTGAGCGACTTGTCGAGCTTGCCTTCGTTGTACATCTGCTGCACCACCTTCTCGAACGGCAGGTACAGCGCGGTGTCACGGGCCTGGCTCAGGCCGGGCAGGGCGCACAGGACGAGGGCGGCGGTTGCGCTCCAGACTTTCAGACGCATCGGGTATCTCCTTGATTATTGGGCGTTGTTCAAATGTTGTTGAGGGGTGGCGCGTTGCACCATCCGATTGCTTTCGATGCGCTGCAGTTCCCGCATGATGCTCTTGTCGAGGTTGTAGACCCAGCGGTTGTAGTTGCGGTGGATCTTGCCGTTCTTGTAGTCCAGGCCACGGCTGTCGCGGTAGTCGATGCGGAAGTTGCTGAGGCTGTAGCGGATGTCCACCGCGGCATAGAAGGTGTTGCGCACGGTGATGTCGGCCTGGACCAGCCCCGGCACCACGTTGCGCGCGGTCCAGCCGCGCTCGGCCACGGCCTGCAGGATGGCGCGCTGGATGTCGTCGTTGCTGTACGAATGGCCGACCACCAGCAGTTCCTTGGGCGCCATCACCGGCTTCGAGGTACAGCCCGCCAGGCCGACCAGTATCAGGCCCAGCAGGGCCGCGCGAATCATTGAAGACATTCCTTTCTCTCCAGCTCGTTTCAGGACCAGCGGCGGAAGATCAACGAGGTGTTGACCCCACCGAAGGCGAAGTTGTTGCTCATGACGTATTGGTTGCTGATGCTGCGGAACTCCCCGCAAAGGTAGTCCAGTTCGCCGCAGCGCGGGTCGATGTTCGCCAGGTTCAGGGTATGCACGTAGCGGTCGCTGTTCATCATCTCGATGCTGAACCACGCCTCCAGCGCCCCGCAAGCGCCCAGGGTGTGACCGAGGAAGCTTTTCTGCGAACTGATCGGCATCCGTGGCCCGAACAGGCTGCTGGTGGCCAGGGTCTCGGCGATGTCGCCCTGTTCGGTGGCGGTGCCGTGGCCGTTGACGTAGCCGATGGCGTCCGCTGGCAGGGCGGCGTCCTCCAGGGCCAGCTCCATCGCCCGGCGCATGGTCGCCTGCTCGGGACGGGTGGTGTGCTGGCCGTCGGCATTGCTGCCGAAGCCGACGATCTCGGCATGGATCCTGGCGCCGCGGGCCAGGGCGTGCTCCAGCTCCTCGAGGACCAGCATGCCGCCGCCCTCGCCGATCACCAGGCCGTCGCGACCGGTGTCGTAGGGGCTTGGCGTGGTCTGCGGGGCGTCGTTCTTCAGGCTGGTGGCGTACAGCGCGTCGAACACCATGGCCTCGGTCGGGCACAGTTCCTCGGCGCCGCCGGCGAGCATCAGCGGCAGGCGGCCGAACTTGATCGCCTCGTAGGCATAGCCGATGCCCTGGCTGCCGCTGGTGCAGGCGCTGGACGTCGGGATGAGGCGCCCGGTGAGGCCGAAGAAGATGCTGATGTTGGCCGCCGTGGTGTGCGGCATCATGCGCACGTAGGAGTTGGCGTTGAGGCCCTCGGCCACCGAATTCAGCAGCATGTTGCCGAACGCCTTGATCTCGTCGGTGCTGCCGGTGGACGAGCCGCAGGCCACGCCCATGCGCCCGTCGCGGATCGACGGGTCGTCGAGCAGGCCGGCATCGAGCAGGGCGTTCTGCGAGGCGGCAACCGCCAGCCGCGAGACCCGGCCCATGCTGCGCAACTGCTTGCGGGTCCAGTTGGACGGCACGGCGAAATCATCCACGGGACCGGCCAGGCGGGTGTTCAGCTCCTCGAAGCGATTCCACTCGTCCATGCGCCGGATGCCACTGCGGTTGGCGGCGAAATTGCCGGCGATGGTCGCCCAGTCGCTGCCCAGTGAAGTGATGCCGGCCATGCCGGTGACGACCACACGCTTCATCAGCACAGGCCTCCGTTGACGGCCAGAACCTGGCGGGTGATGTAGGCGGCCTCGGCGGACATCAGGAAGTTCACCGCGCCGGCGACTTCTTCCGGGGTGCCCATGCGCTGGGCCGGGATCATTTTCAGCAGTTCGTCCACCGGCACGTGCTCGTCGAGCATGGCGGTGTCGATCAGGCCCGGGGCCACGCAGTTGACCGTGATCCTGCGCTTGCCCAGCTCGATGGCCAGGGCCTTGGCGGCGCCGATCACGCCGGCCTTGGAGGCGCTGTAGTTGACCTGGCCGCGGTTGCCGATCAGCCCCGACACCGAGGTGATGCAGACGATGCGGCCCGGTGCACGGCGGCGGATCATCGGCATCATCACCGGGTGCAGGACGTTGTAGAACCCGTCGAGGTTGGTGCGCAGGACCTGGTCCCAGTCTTCCTCGGTCAGGGCCGGGAAGGCGCCGTCGCGGGTCAGGCCGGCGTTGCACACCACGCCGTAGTAGGCGCCGTGGGTTTCCACGTCGTCGTTGAGCATGGCGGCGCAGGCCGCGCGGTCGGCGACGTCGAACTGCAGGACCCGGGCCTGCTGGCCGAGGGCACGGACTTCGGCGGCGACGGCATCGGCCTCGGCGCGGCCGCTGCGGCAGTGCAGGACCAGGTCGAAACCGGCCCGGGCCAGGCGCAGGGCGATGGCTCGGCCGATGCCGCGACTGGAACCGGTGACCAGGATGGTGTCGGTCATTGTGGGGACTCCTCGTCGCCCGCTTCGGCCAGGTATGCGGCGGCCTCCGGCGGGCGGAAAACATTCAGGCGGGCCGTGGCGTGCAGCCCCGGTCCGTACAGGTGGCACTCGAACACACCCATGCCGTTGTCGTCTTCCAGCGAGCGCTGGGCATGGATGCGCAGTTCGGCACCGGCGGGGAAATGCTCGACAGCACATTCGAACCTGCGGGTGCCCAGCAGGAAGCCCAGTTCCACCGGCTTGCCCTGCTGGCGCGCGCGGCAGCCGGCGTAGGCGGCCACGGTCTGCGCCATCAGCTCGATGCCGACCCAGGCCGGCAGGCTGCCGTCCTCGCGGTTGAACAGGCCGCCGGGGCGGACGGTGAGGTGGGCGTGGATCTGCTCCTCGTCGAACGACTCGATCCCGTCGATGAGGATCATGTCGCCGGCATGGGGCAGGAGTTCGGCCAGTGGCCAGGCAATCATGGGGTGTCTCCGAGAATCAGGCTGACGTTGTTGCCACCGAAGGCGAACGAGTTGCTCATCAGGTGCCGCGGCCCGCCGACGGGCAGGCGCTGGCCGGGGCCGATCAGGTTCAGTGTGGCCAGGTCCGGGTCGGCCTGGCCGTCCCACAGGTGCGGCGGCAGTTGGTCGTGGGTCAGGCTCAGCCAGCAGAAGGCGGCTTCCAGGGCCCCGGCGGCACCGAGGGTATGGCCGGTCATGGACTTGCTCGACGAGCAGGCCAGGCCGGGGCCGAACAGGGTGTTGACGGCCAGGCTCTCCATGGCGTCGTTGTGCCGGGTGGCGGTGCCGTGGAGGTTCAGGTAGTCGATCTGCGCGGGGCGCAGGCCGGCGCTGTCCAGAGCCTTCTGCATGGACGCGAGGGCGCCCTTGCCAGCGGGCTCCGGCGCGGAAATGTGGTGCGCATCGGAACTGGCGCCGGCACCCAGCAGGGCGATGGGGCGACCTTCGGCATTGGCCTGGCGCGTCATCAGGAACAGCGCTGCGCCCTCGCCGATGTTGATCCCGTCGCGATTGACCGAGAACGGGTTGCAGTGCCCGCCGCTCATGGCTTCGAGCGCGGTGAAGCCGTTGAGGGTCAGCTTGCACAGGCTGTCCACGCCGCCGCAGATCACCGCGTCGCACAGGCCCAGGTCGAGCAGGCGGCGGGCGCTGAGCAGGGCGCGGGCACCGGAGGTGCAGGCCGTGGAGATGACGTAGGCCGGGCCGCTCAGGCCCAGCCAGCGGGCCAGGTACGCCGCTGGCGCGGCCAGCTCCTGCTGGGCGTAGTCGTATTCGGCGGGGAACTGCCCGGCGTGCAGGTACTCGGCGATGCCCTGGCTGGCTTCCTCGATCCCCGAGGTGCTGGTGCCGAGGACCACGCCGACCCGCTGCGCGCCGAAGCGGGCGATGGCCTCGCGCAGTGGCGTCTCGATCTGCAGCGCGGCGGCGTGGAGCAAACGGTTGTTGCGGCTTTCGCCGGGCAGCACGACCAGCTCACCGGCCACCGCGCCGACCACCACGCGCTTTTCCGGCACCCAGCCGTCGGCCGCGAGCATGCCGCAACGGTCGCCGGCGAACAGGCGGCGGGCGACTTCGGCCGGGTCACGCCCCAGGGCGCAGACCAGGCCCAGGGCGTTGAGATAAGCGGTCATGGTGGGTTCTCGCCGGGCAAGGGGGTGACTTGATAACGCAGGCCTTGCTGCAGATTCAAGGTGAACTCGTCGGCCTGGCGGTAGCTGACCTGCCAGCGTTCGCCGAGCCAGCGTCGATTATCCTGCTGCTGCGCCGCCGGATAAAGCGCCGTCAGGCGCTGCGTCGGGGTCAGGGCGAACAGCAGCGCGGCGAACAGCTCGCGGGCCGCCGGGTTGGGCGGCAGCAGGCCGTCGGCCTGCCATTGGCCGTCAGCGAGCAACTGGCGGGCCTGGGGAATGCCCAGCAGATCCATCAGCGACCAGCGCAGGCGCTGGTCCTCGCGCTGGATCACCAGCAGCCAGTCCTGGCTCTGCCCGGCCTGTTCGCGCTGGACGTGCAGGGTCATCGGCAACTGCAGCGGCGGCACCTCCTGCGGCAGCGGCGGGTTGCCGGCGCAGGCGCCGAGGATCAGGCAGGCGAACAGCAACAGCAGGCGTTTCATGCGGCGTCCAGGGGCTTGCGTGCGACCACGTTGACCAGGGTTTCCTCGCGCTGCCCCGGCGGTGGCGGCTTGCGCAGGCCGAAGCGCTCGAGCAGGCCGAAGTCCTTCGAGCGGCTCCACCACAGGTACGGGTAGGAGACGTTGCGCGGGGTGAACTGGAAACCCTGCGCGCGCAGCATGTCCAGGTAGCCCTCGGCGCTCTTCTGCACATGCATCGGGTGGCGGAACAGCCAGCGGATCACCCAGGTGTCGATATAGGCTTCGGTGGACTCGGCGAACAGCAGGTAGCCACCGGGCTTGAGCACGCGCCAGAACTCGGCGAGGGCCTTTTCCTGTTCCACCAGGTGGTGGAAGGTCTGGTGGCAGAACAGCAGGTCGATGCTGTTGTCGGGGAACTGCAGTTCGGCGCAGTCGCTGCCTTGCAATTCCACCTTCAGGCCCTGGTTCACCGCCTCGGCGCCGCTCAGTTCCAGGCTGTGCGGGTCGGCATCGGTACCGAGCAGCCGGCCCGGCTTGAACACCTGCTGCAGGTGCTTGAACGAGCGGCCCTGGCCGCAGCCGACGTCGAGCAGCACCGGTGCCTGCGGCGGCGTCTCGTCGAACAGGCGGCGCAGGTCGTTGATCGCCACCCGCAGCACGTGGTGCTGCCAGGTGTGGCTGCGCAGGAACCAGAAGCCGAACTTCGTTTCCTCGACATAGGTCTCGCTGAAGAAGCGCGGCTCGCTCATGCCTCTTCCCTCGCGCAGATCTCGGCGAGCATGCGCAGGCGCCGCTTGGGTTCGCTGACGAAGGGGTTGCGCTCGTCCCAGGCGTAGCCGGCGAGGATCGAGCTGATCATGGCGCGGATCTCGGCGGAGGCCTCCGGGTGATAGATCACGTCCTGGAAGCTGCCGTTGTACCAGCCCTCGACGTAGCAGCGGAAGGTATCGACGCCGCGCTTGAGCGGGGTGGCGAACTCGCGTTCCCAGTCCACCGCTTCACCTTGCAACTGGCGGTGCAGCACCCCGGCGGCCATGCTCGCCGAGCGCATGGCGATGGTCACCCCGGAGGAGAACACCGGGTCGAGGAATTCGGCGGCATTGCCGAGCAGGGCGAAGCCCGGGCCGTGCAGGGTCTTGACGTTGGCCGAGTAGCCGCCGATGGTCCGCGCCGGGGTGTCCCACACGGCGTTCTCCAGCACCTTCGCCAGGCTTGGGGTCTGGGCGACGAAGCCCTTCAGGCAGGCATCCAGGTCATCGCTGACACCGTCGTAGTGCTCCGCCGCGGCGACCACGCCGAGGGAGCAGCGGCCATCGCTGAAGGGGATGGTCCAGAACCAGATGTCGCGGTGCTGCGGGTGGGTGGTGATGAGGATCTTGTTGCGGTCGAAGCCCGGGTGGTCGATGCGGTCCTCGACATGGGTGAACACCGCCTGGCGCACCGGGAAGCTCGACGGCGCTTCCAGGTCGAGCAGGCGCGGCAGCACGCGGCCGTAGCCGCTGGCGTCGAGGACGAACTGCGCTTCGACGAGATACTCGCTGCCATCCAGGCGGCGAACCCGCAGCTGCGGGCGCTCGCGCTCGAAGTCGGCGGCGACGATTTCCTCTTCGTAGCGGATCTCCACGCCCTGCAACGCGGCCTGGTCGGCCAGCAGCTGGTCGAAGCGCGCGCGCTGCACCTGGAAGGTGGTCGGCCGGCCCTTGCTGAAGGTCTCGCCGAAATCGAAGGCGCTGTACTCGTCGCCCCAGGCGAAGGCCGCGCCGTTCTTCAGCTGGAAGCCGGCGTCCAGCAGGGCGTCGAGCATCCCGGCTTCCTCGACGAAGTCGATGCAGTGCGACAGCAGGCTCTCGCCGATGGAGAAGCGCGGGAAGCGCTGGCGTTCGACGATCAGCACGTCGTGGCCCTGGCGCTTGAGCAGCGCCGCGGCGATGGCGCCGGACGGGCCGGCGCCGATGATCAGGACCTGGCGTTGTTGCACATCAGTGTTCGGCATAGGGCCTCCTTGCCGCTGAAAGGTGGGTAACAGGAAGACGGTGCAGCCCGGCGAGGGCGGGCATCAGGGTGGCAATCAGGCTCATCAGCATCAGGGCGAAGTAAAGCGCCGGGCCGATCAGTTGCTGTTGCAGCAGAAGATTGAGAAAGACGATTTCGCTCAGGCCGCGAATGTTCAGCAGCAGGTTTTCCCGCCAGCGGCTGGCGCCGGGGAAGGACAGGCTGGCCCAGCGCAGGCCCAGCCAGTTGCCGGCCATCTTGCTGAGGATCGGCAGCAGGATCAGCGCGCCCAGTTGCAGCACATCGAGGTTCTGCACCAGGTGGGCGAAATCGATCTGGACGATGCCGAAGGTGATGATCAGCGGGATCGCCACGCCATGCTGCAGGCGCTTGATCCAGGCGGCGGACAGCGGCAGGCGCAGGGGCAGCTTGAGCCAGGCCAGGCAGGCCAGGTAGCCGATGCCGAAGATCAGCGCATTGAGCTTGTAGTGCTCGGCGACGAACAGCAGGGCGAGGAAGGTCAGGCCATACAGCCACGGCTTGCGCAGTCCCAGCAGGTACATCGGTAGCGGCATGCAGGCGGCCAGCAGCGGCCACGCCAGGCTCATCGGCGCCAGGCTGCCCTTGCCCAGGCCGAACAGCAGCCAGCACAGCACGTCGATGCTGATCGCCACCTGCATCAGGCGGCGGGTGGCGGCGGGCGGGTAGTCGATATTGCGCAGGTACAGGTAGAGCACCGGCACGGCGGTAATGGCGAACACCAGGCCGAGGGCCAGCGAGGTCAGCCAGGGCTGTTCCGGCAGCAGCAGGACGCCACAGGCCAGGCCACAGGCGAAGGGCACCAGGAAGCTCGGCAGGGCGATCTTCAGGCTCTGGCGGTCGAGTTTCAGGTCGATCACATCGGAGAGGATGTGCCCCAGCAGCAAGGCGAAGCTCAGGCCGTACAGGGTCTTCAGCCAGCCCGGCGCGACCAGTGCGGCGCCGCTGAGCTGCCAGTGCGGCTCGACCCAGAAGAGCATCAGCAGCGGCAGGCCGAGGGTCGCCAGCAGCAGGTGGCTGACGATGCTGATCAGGCCCAGGCGGCGACCGATCTCCCCGGCGATCAAAAACAGCGACAGGGCCAGGGCCCAGAACAGCACGATGGTCAAGCCGGTTTCTCCATGTGGCGCGGCGCGGCCCAGGGGGCCAGGGCGAAGCTGAAGACCAGGCCGAGGCTGACGGCCAGGCCGAAATTGCTCACCGCCGGTGTGCTCGAAACCGCCAGCAGGCCGAACGACAGCCAGGTGGTGGTGGCTGCCAGCAGCGTGCCCAGCAGGCTCACTGCGGCACCGCCGATCTGCTCGTGCATGAGGATCGCGTAGTCGACGCTGATCGCCGTCACCAGCAGCAGGCCGAACAGGCTGAACAGGGTCAGCGGCTGCCCCAGCCAGCCGAGGCTGGCCAGGCTGCACAGCGCCGCCAGCAGCGGCAGGGCGACGATGCGCAGCGCGGCAGCGGGGCCGAAGGGCAACAGCAGCAGGACCACGATCAGCGCGCAGGACAGCAGCTTCAACTCCGCGGCGCTGACCTGGGTGGCGGCGAACAGGCGATTGAGCTCGCCGAGGCGATCCACCAGTTGTACACCGTCGAGGCCTTCACTTTGTTGACGCAGCACAGCCGGATCGCTCGCCCCCTGCAAGCTGACCACGGCGGCCACGCCAGCGCCGTCCTGGCCGAGCCACAACGAATGCCAGGCTTCGCCCAGCGGGCCGGCCAGCACCTGGTCCAGGTCCAGTGTCGGCAGGGCGCGCAGGCGCGCCAGTTCGGCGTCCAGGGCGTCTGGCGGCACACCGGCCGCCAGCAGCGGCTGCCAGTGCTGCGGCAGGGCTGCCAGCGCCTCGCGCAGGCGTGCCTGTTCGCTGGGGCTGGCGAGGGCCTGGTTCAGGGCCATGTAGCCCTTGAGCCGACCCTCGGCGACCTGCACGTCGAGGCGTTGCGACAGCGCGCCCAGGCGCTCCAGCAGCTGTTCCTGGTCGTGGGCGCGGACCAGGTAGAACTGGCTGGTGGGCTGGTAGCCGGTGATCCGCGCCACGGCCTTGGCTTCCTCCAGCAGCCGCGGCGAACTGCCGACCCACTGGCGCACGTCGTTGCGGTTTTCCAGGTGCCACAGGCCTCCGGCGCAGAAGGCCAGGAGCAGCACGGTCAGGACCGGCGTCGGCACCCGCGCCAGCAGGCGCAGGCGCAGATCGACCAGGGATTCGGCGATACGCAGCGGCCAGTGCGCCGGTTGCAGGTCGACCTTGCCGAGCAGCGCCGGCAACAGGCACACCGAACTCAGGTAGGCACCAATCAGCCCGGCGGCGGAGAACGCGGCGATCTGGGTCAGCGCCGGGAACGGCGTGAAGCCCAGGGCCAGGTAGCCGATGCAACTGGTGGCCAGGCTCAGGCTCAGCCCCGGCAGGGTCCTGCGCACCGCCTGCCAGGTGTTCCACGGGCGCAGGCTCCAGCTCTTCGAGAGGAAGTGCAGCGGGTAGTCCACGGCCACGCCGATCAGGCTGGAGCCCAGCACCAGGGTCATCACGTGCATCTGGCCGAACAGGGCGATGCAGGCGGTGGCGCCGAACAGCATGCCCACCAGCACCGGCACGAAGGCCAGCAGCGCGCGGAAGCGGCGGAAGGCGAGGAACAGCAGGGCGAGGATGCCGAGGGTCGCGCCGCCGCCGATCCAGGTCATTTCCCGGCTGGCCTGGCGCTGGCCGTCGGCGGCGTAGAGCAGGCCGCTGGCGGCGAGCAACTGGCCGCCCTGTTGTGCGGCCTGCGTGCGGGCCTGCTGCAGCAGGTCGGCGACCCGCACCGGCAGCTGCATGTCGAAGGCATTGCCCTGGGTGCGGGCGCGCAGCAGCACCCAGTACTGCGCGTCGGCCTTGGCCAGCAGGGCGCCGCTGGCGGTGTCCAGCTCGACCGCGACGGGACGCGGCTGGCTGTTCTGGATGCGCCCGGTCAGGCCCAGCCAGTCGTCCTGGCTGGACACCAGGCTGAAGCCGGCGAAGGGGTCGAACAGGCTTTGCAGGCGCTGCTGGACGAAGGCGTCCGGGTGCTCGATCAAGGTCTCCCGGTCGGCCTTGGCCAGCATCGCCAGGCGACCTTGCAGCAGTTGCTCGCGCACCGCCTGGAGGTCGGTCTGCAGGCTCCACTGGACCTTTTCGAACAGCCCGCTGGCCTGCCACTGCTGGCCCAGTCGCGTGGCCAGGGCGATGGCCCGGTCGCGTTCGGCATGGCCCACCAGCACCAGCATTTCCCGGTTCAGCGGCTCCTGCATGCGCTGTTCGGCGCGCTTGACCAGGGCGTCCTCGGTGGCGCCGGGTACCAGGGTCATCAGGTCCGCCGACAGCGCGCCGCCACGGCTCCACTGCCAGCCGGCCAGGGCCATGACCCCGAGCAGCAACAGCAGGAACAGACGCGGCAGCAGGCGCTCAGTCGACAAGGTCGTGGCGCTCCGCGTCGGTCAGGTGGCTGCTGGTGCTGGACGGCATGCGCAGCACGGTGCTGTCGCCCTGGGTCTCGCGCAGCTCGATGCGGTCGACGAACTGGCCACCGTGGATCTCGATGCGTTCGAAGATCTGCTTGAGCACCAGCGAGCGTGGGGTCAGGTCGAGTTTCCAGTCCTTGGCGTCACCTTGCAGGGCCAGCTCGAAATCACGCTCCAGGCCGCTGCTGTCGCCTTGCAGCACGGCGAAGAACAGCTTGTTCTGCTCGGTCCCGGCGGTGCGCGTCGGCAGGGTCTGCCAGCCGCTGGCATCGCGCCGGGCGATGCCCGTGGCGTTGAGGCGGTAGTCCTGCTTCAGCGGGGTCTGCAGCAGCCACAGCAGGCCGTGGTCGCGGGCGAGGACGAACTGGCCGTTGCTGACCAGCGGCTGGGGCAGGGCGCGCAGGTGCTTTTCCTGGATGAACGGCCCCTTGATCACCTCCGGCGCGCTCAACTGCTGGCGCAGGTCGTCCAGGCCGAAGGCCTGGGCCAGGCTGCAGCACAGCAGCAGGCCGAGGGACAGCAGCAGGCGGCTCATGGCAGCACCTTCTGCACGGCGTCGAGCATCACCTGGGGCGAGGCCAGCTGCATCTCGCGGCTGGCGATATGCACGGCAACCTGCACCGAGCTGGCGCGGGTCATGCGCTCGCCGGTGGCGGCGTCGCTGATCAGGTAGTTGATCTTCAGGCGGTTCTCCCACTCCACCAGGCTGGCGCGCACGATCAGGCGCTGGCCGAAGGTGGCGCCGCGCATGTAGCGCAGTTGCAGGTCGATCACCGGCCAGGCATAGCCGGATTCCTGCATCTGCACGTAGTTGTGGCCGAGGTGGTCGAGCAGCGCGCAGCGCGCCACTTCCAGGTACTTCACGTAGTGGCCGTGCCAGACCACCAGCATGCTGTCGACATCGAAGAAGGGCACCAGCACTTCGGTATCGACGTGCAGGACGCCCTGACTACGCATGGAGCCTCCAGTGCTGCTGGACGATACGTTGCAGGCAGCGGCGCAGGTCGCTTTCCAGGGCGCGGTCCTCGATCACCGGGGCGAAGTCGTCGAGCAGGGCGCGGTGCATGCTGTCCAGGGCCGGCGGCAGCGGCCGGGCATCGGCCTCGCGGCTGCGCAACCAGACACCCTGGTTGGCCGCCAGCAGGGTGGCGGCGGCGACCTGCTCGGTCAGTTCCAGCACGCGCAGGGCGTCGCGGGCGGCGATGGTGCCCATGCTCACCTTGTCCTGGTTGTGGCACTCGGTGGAGCGCGAGAACACGCTGGCCGGCATGGTGTTCTTCAGGGCCTCGGCGGTCCAGGCGCTGGCGCCGATCTGCACGGCCTTGAAGCCGTGGTTGATCATCGCCCGGTCGGCCGGGGCGCCGGACAGGTTGCTCGGCAGGCCGTGGTTGTAGCGCACGTCCACCAGCAGGGCGAGCTGGCGGTCGAGCAGGTCGGCGACGTTGGCCACCAGGTTCTTCAGGCTGTCCATGGCGAAGGCGATGTGCCCGCCGTAGAAGTGCCCGCCGTGCAGGACGCGCTCGGCGTCGCCGTCGATGATCGGGTTGTCGTTGGCGCTGTTCAGCTCGGTCTCGATGAAGCCGCGCAGCCAGCCCAGGCTGTCGGCCAGCACGCCGAGCACGTGGGGCGCGCAGCGCAGCGAGTAGCGGTCCTGCAGGCGGTGCAGCGGCGCGGTCGGCGCGTCGATGGCCAGGTCCTGGCGCAGCCAGGCGGCGACCTGGGTCTGGCCCGGGTGCGGCTTGGCGGCGAACAGGCGTTCGTCGAAGTGCTCCGGGTTGCCCTGCAGGGCGACCACGTTGAGCGCGGTGATGCGCGTGGCCAGCTTGAGCAGGTAGTCGGCGCGGGTCCAGGCCAGGCAGGCCAGGCCGGTCATCACCGCGGTGCCGTTCATCAGCGCCAGGGCTTCCTTGGGGCGCAGCACCAGCGGCTGCCAGCCCAGTTCACGGTGGACATCGGCAGACAGCCGGCGCTCGCCGCGATAGACCACCTCGCGCTCACCGGACAGGGTCGCGGCCACGTAGGACAGCGGGGTCAGGTCGCCGCTGGCGCCGACCGAACCTTCCTCCGGGACTACCGGCAGGATGTCGTGGGCGATGAACGCCTGCAGGCGCTCCAGCAGTTCCACGCGGACCCCGGAGACGCCGTGGCACAGCGACTGCAGGCGCGCGGCCAGCAGGGCGCGGGTCGACGGCGCATCGAACACCCGGCCCAGGCCGCAGCCGTGGAAGGTGAACAGGTGCCGGGGCAGGGCCTCGACATGCTCCAGCGGCACCGCCACCACGCAGGAGTCGCCGTAGCCGGTGGTCACCCCGTAGATCACCCCTTCCTTGTCCAGCAGGGTGTCGAGGAACTGCGCGCCGCGGGCGATGCGCGCGCGGTAGTCGGCGTCGTCCTGCAGGCGCGGCTCGGCCTGGCGCTGGGCCAGGGCCTGGATGTCTTCGATCGAAAGCGGCGACTCGCCGAAGGTTACGGGCTCACGCGGATGCATCGTCATCGTTCTTCCAGAAAGGGTAGAAATTGAACCACTGCTGCGGGGCTTGCAGGCAGTAGTGGCCGAGGCGCTCGGCATAGCGCGCGGCGTGTTCGGCGATCACCTGGTCGCGCTGGCTGCGGCGCCATTGCACGGCGTCGGCGAAGGGTTCCAGGGTGACCTGGTAGCGGCCCTGGCGCTTCAGGCAGAACAGCAGGTTGACCGGGCACCTGAGCAGCCCGGCGAGCAGCCAGGGGCCCTGCGGGAAGGCCGCCGGGCGGCCGAGGAAATCCACGGTCACGGTGCGCGCGCCATGCAGCGGCACGCGGTCGCCGGCGATCGCCAGCCACTCGCCGCGCTCCAGGCGCTGGCTCAGTTGCAGCATGGTCGCCGGGTCCAGTTCGCTGACCTGGACCAGGCGCAGGTGGGTGGCCCCGGCTTCGCCCAGCAGGCGGTTGAAGCGTTCGGCATGACGGGTGTGGACCAGCACGTTCATGGTCACCTGGCGGCCCATCTCGGCCAGCGCCCGGCACACCTCCAGGTTGCCCAGGTGTGCGCCCACCAGCATCTGCCCGCGCGGCGCGCGCAACTGGTCATGGAGGTGGCCGGGGTCGACGATCTCGATCTGCTCCAGGCCGAGCCGGCCATTCCACACGTCGAGCTTGTCCAGCAGGGCGTCGGCGAAGGCCATGAACTGGCCGAACACCCGCCGCGTGCTCGGGCGCAGGTCCGGCTGGCCGCTCCATTCGGCGAGATGGCGCTGGTAGGTCCAGGCCGCCTGGCGTGCCCGCCGGCCGAAGAGGAAGAAGTACAGGACGATGCCGTACAGCACCGGGCTGAGCAGGCGCCGGCCGAGCAGCCTGACGCCGAACGCGGTGAGCTTCATCAGCCAGAAGCTGCCGCGCTCCTGGTGCGCGGCCCAGTGCTGTTGCTGCTCGCTCATGTGCGCCACCGCCGCCAGAGGATCAGCGGAGCGCGCAGCAACATGCCGAAGAACAGCTTGGTGTGCATCTTCGAGATCAGCGCGTTGTCGTGGAACAGGCGGAAGTGCGAGAGGCCGTCCTGCGGGTAGTGCACCCGGGTCGGCAGCCACTGCATCGGCTGGTTGCGCCAGGACAGGCGCACCAGCACCTCCGGGTCGAAGTCCATGCGCCGGCCCAGCTCGACCTTGTCGATCAGCGCCAGCACCGGCGGCAGCGGGTAGACGCGAAAGCCGCACATGGAGTCGGGAATCCGCAGCGACAGGCTGTTGATCCACACCCACACATGGGTCAGGTAGCGGGCGTACAGGCGGCCCTTGGGCACGCTGGCGTCGTATTGTGGATAACCGCAGATCAGCGACTGCGGATGAACGCGGGACTGTTCGAGGAAGCGCTCGACATCGGCCAGGTCGTGCTGGCCGTCGGCGTCCACCTGCAGGGCATGGCTGAAGCCCAGCCGCCCGGCTTCGCGCAGGCCGGCCATGACCGCGCCGCCCTTGCCCTGGTTGACCGGCAGTTGCACCAGCCAGGTGTCCGGCTCGCTGGCCAGCTGGCGCAGCACCGCGGCGCAGGCCGGGCTGCTGGCATCGTCCACCAGCACGCAGGGCAGGCCGGCGGCGCGCAGGTCGGCGACCACCGCCGGCACCGCCAGCTCATGGTTGTACACGGGAATCACCGCGCAGGGCTTGTTCACTGGCCGGCCTCCAGGAGGACGCGGCCACTGGAGCACGGCTTGCCGTCGCAGGTGTAGGCGAAGTAGAGCTTGCCGCGCTCGACGTCGAAGCGCAGGGTCAGCCGCAATGGGTCGCCGGGGCGCACCAGTTGCTGGAATTTCAGCACTTCCATGCCGGCGAAGCGCCGTGGCTGGTCGAGCAGTTTCTGGCCGAGGGCGATGGCCCAATCGACCTGGACCACGCCGGGCAGCACCGGGGTGCGCGGGAAGTGACCGCTGAAGAAGGCCAGGTCGCCGGAGACGGCCAGACTCAGGTGCAGTTCGTCGTCGTGGCGCTCCTCACCCAGCACCTCCGGTCCGGTCGGACGCGGTGCCATCAGCAGGCTGTCCACCAGCGACTGCGGCAGCTTGCCCTGGGCGGTGTACGGCAGTTGCCGCAGCAGCCGCCAGCGGCGTGGCAGGGCCAGGGGTTCGCAGTGCGGCACGAGGTGCGCGCGCAGGGTCTCGGTGACGCTGCGCCGGCCCTGGTTGCGCAGGGCGTGCAGGCCCTTGGCACTGAGCTGCAGCAGCGCGCCGATGGCCGCGCGACCGCCGTGGGTCACGCCGAGGCGGGCGTCCTCGACCCACGGATGCTGGAGCAGCGCCTGCTCCAGCATGGGCAGGGCGATGCGCTTCTCTTCCAGCTTGACGATGCGGTCCAGGCGCCCGAGCAGGCGGAAATGACCGTTGGCGTCGAAGCTCACGGCGTCGGCGCTGTGCTCGACATGCCCGGCGGGCAGGTACGGCGACTCGATGCACAGGGCGCCATCGTCGTCCTGGCTCAGGCGGATGCCGGCGAACGGCTGCCACAGGTGGTCGCCCTGGCGCCAGGCGATGCCGCCGGTTTCCGAGCTGCCGAGGATTTCCGTCGGCCACTGGCCGAGGCGCTGGTGCAAGGCCCGGGCGGCCTCGCCGGGCAGTTCGCCGCCGGAGGAGAACACCCGGCTGACATTGCCCAGGGCCGGCCAGTCGAGGTTGTCGCCCATACGCTTGAGCAGCGCCGGGCTGGCGACCCAGGCGAAGGCCGGGTGTTCGCGGCTGGCCCGTTGCAGGTCCTCGGGGAACGGCAACTGGCGGCGGACGAAGGTGCGGCCGGCACACAGCGGCCACAGCACGCGGAACAACAGGCCGTAGATATGCTGGGTGGAGACGCTGCCGATGATGCAGGCGTGCTGCAGGTCGGCGCCCCACAGCGCTTCGAGGTTTTCCACTTCGTTGGCCAGCTGGCGCAGGCACTTGTCGATGCGCTTGGGTTCGCCGCTGGAGCCGGAGGTGCACAGGCTCAGGCGGCAGGTGTCGAGGTCCAGGTCGGCGGCGGCCAGCGCTTCGCCGAACAGGGCGTCGGGACGCAGGTCCTGCTCGCTCAGCCACAGGTCCACCGCGTCATTCCAGCGCTGGCGGGTCTGCGGTTGCAGGTCGGCGGGCAGCAGCACCTCGACCCCGGCGCGCCAGGCGCCGAGCAGGGCCACCGCCAGCTCGGCGGCGTCTTCCAGGTAGATCGCCAGGCGGCGCACGCCGCGCTGCTGCAGGCCGGCGGCCAGGCGCAGGGCCTGCTCGCAGAGTTGCGGATGGCTCAGCGCCGGGGCGTGGCTGACCGGGCGCGATGCCTCGGCCGGCCACAGCATCTGCTCAAGGTTGATCCATTTCATGAGCGTCCTCGCACGCGTTGTCGTATCAGCCATTCGATGACGAACAGCAGGCCCATCAGCCCGTAGGCGATCAGGCCGTTGTAAAGGGTCCACCAGGCCAGCGGCGCCCACAGGGTCAGGGCGGCGGCGACCAGGCCGTTGACCAGGAAGAAGGCGCTCCAGGCCTCGGTCACCCGGCGTGTGTAGCGCACCGCCACCTCGGGCAGTTGCGGCTCGCTCAGGCGCGCCAGGCGCTCGGCCATGGGCATGCCGAACTTCAGGCTGGAACCGAACAGGGCCAGCATGAAGGCGCTGATCAGCACCGGGTACCAGCGCAGCAGCGCCGGGTCGTCGAACGCCGCCAGCAGCGCGCAGAAGGCGATGGCCACCAGGGCCATCCAGCGACCGCCGGGGTTGTGCGGCTGGGTCAGCGCGCGGGCCAGCCACAGGCCGCCGAGCAGCAGGCCGAACTGCCAGGGCGCGAAGTGCGCCATGCCGAAGTGCACGGCGAACGGGTACAGCAGGCCGGCCAGGACCAGCCCGAGCCCGATCAGGCGTTTCATGCCGCCGGGTTGACCAGGCGGTACACGGCCTCGACCACGTCGTTGACGGTACGCACGGCCTTGAATTCCTCGGCGGCGATCTTCTTGCCGGTCTGGCGCTTGATGTGGTCGATCAGGTCGACGGCATCGATGCTGTCGATCTCCAGATCCTCGTACAGGTTGGCGTCCAGGGTGACGCGCTCGGCGTCCAGTTCGAACAGTTCGACCAGCGCGTCGCGCAGGGTATTGAAGATGTCTTCACGGGTTTGCATGGTGCGGTCTCAGGCGGCCTGTTTGGCGGTAACGAACGCAGCCAGGCTGGCCACGTTGGTGAAATGGGAACGGGTGTCCTTGGCGTCGGCGTCGATCTTGATGCCGTAGCGCTTCTGGATCGCCAGGCCGAGTTCCAGGGCGTCCACCGAGTCCAGGCCCAGGCCTTCGCCGAACAGGGTCTGCTCGTCGCCGATGTCGTCCGCGCTGATGTCTTCCAGGCCCAGGGCCTCGATGATCAGGTCCTTGATGTCATGGTTGAGTTGGGGATTGCTCATCTTCTGCGAGCTCCTTGATGAAGTGGTGGTGCAGGTGATCGTTGAGTTTGCGCGACGCCTGCGGGGCCGGGCCCTGGCTGGCGAAGGCCTGCGGGTCGATGTCGGCACCGACGCGCAGGCTGAAGTGCACGCGGCGGTCGGGAATGCGGTACCAGGGTTCGCACTTGGTCAGGGTGGTCGGGTTGACCTTGATCGTCACCGGGGTGATGACCCGCGCGCCGCGCAGGGCGATGGCCGCGGCGCCGCGGTGGAAGGACGGCGCCTTGCCTGGTTCGGTGCGCGTGCCTTCGGGGAAGATCACCAGGGTCTGGCCGCTTTGCAGGGAGGCGACGGCGGCGTCGAGCATGTCCATGCTGCCGTCGTTGCTGATGTACTGCGCCGAGCTGACCGGGCCGCGGGTGAACGGGTTGCTGAACAGGCTCTGCTTGACCACGCAGTTGCTCTTGCGCACCAGGCCGATGAGGAACACCACGTCGATCAGCGACGGGTGGTTGGCGATGATCATCTGCCCGGGACGGCCCAGGCGCTCGGCGCCTTCGACTTCATAGGTGAGCACGCCGCAGGCGGCCATGAAGCGGATGAAGCGCCAGAACAGCCAGCTGATGGTGTGGCGCGCGCGTTCACGCCGGCGCAGGCGGTCACCGGGCAGGCAGGCCAGCAGCGGGAAGACCAGCAGGCGCAGCAGCAGGCCGCCCAGGCCGAACAGGAGAAAACTCAGTGCGGTGGCCAGCAGACGCCAGAACCAGGCGTCGCGCGGCCGGCTCAGGCCTTGCGTTGCCAGTTCCATGTGCGGTCCTTCAGGGTGTGGGTGCAGGTCGGGCGTTCGTCGAGCAGGCTGCGCAGCCAGCTCAGGGCGTGAGGTTCGCTGGCGGCGGCCACCTTGTCGCCCGCCAGGGACAGGTGCCATTCGTCGCCGGGGGTCAGCAGCAGGCCGAGGGCGTAGTCGAACGGGACGTCGGTGATCCACGGGCGATAGGCCTCGGGCGGGGTTTCCTCTGCGACGATCAGCAGCACCGCCGGGGCGCCGTCGTGGAGCAGGCCGGCGGCCTCGACGATGCCCTGTTCGAAACCGTCGCCGTCGGCGGCGATGGCGGTCATCTCGCTGGTCTCGCCGCGCAGGATCGACCACAGGCCGATCACCGCGTTGTGCACCGAGAGGCTGAACTGGGTGGGCGACAGCGGCTGGGCATGGCTGAGGTCGCTGAGGATCTCGAAGGTGCGCGGGGTTTCGCCGTGGCGCGAGACGAACACCAGCGGCAGGCGCTCCAGGCCCTCGGCCAGCGGCCAGCCCACGGCGAACGCCATGCGTGCCAGACGGCTGAGGCGGCGGCGCTGCATGGCGGGCAGGAACGAGACATCCGGCGCTGCGTCCGCGCTGTCGATCGCACACTCGCCACGGCTCCACTGGCGCCAGTGCGCAGTCGTCTGGAGGCCGGGCGCCCAGGCGCGCCACTGACTGATATTGAATGTGATCAAGGTGTGTACTCGCCCTGAGGGACTTCCATGCCGAGGGGGACTCGGAGCAACGGCCTGCGGGCGAAATCGCCGAGTGCCGGGCATTATCCCGGTGCAAGGGGCCTCAAGCAAACAAAGTATTGCTATTGGTTACCGAGCCGAGGGTGTGAAACAGACAGCGAAGCGCCACGGCCATTTCGTCGGGGCGCTTTTTCCCGACAAGCGGCCCGCCCAGTGTTGTCGGTCGCTTTTGCGATCTCTTGAGCCTTTCTGTGCTGGTCAATCCTGCGGGCTGAACACATACTCGGTCATTCTTTGAAACACGGAGGTCTTTCCATGCGGCGCGTGGTGTTCAATCAGAAGGGGGGCGTCGGCAAGTCCAGCATCGCCTGCAATCTCGCGGCGGTAAGTGCCAGTGAAGGCTATCGGACCCTGTTGATCGACCTGGATGCCCAGGCCAACTCCACCCAGTACCTCACCGGCCTGACCGGCGAGGACATTCCCATGGGGATCGCCGACTTCTTCAAGCAGACCCTGTCCTCGGGGCCGTTCGCCAAGAAGAACAAGGTGGATATCTACGAGACCCCGTTCGACAACCTGCACGTGGTGACGGCCACGCCCGAGCTGGCCGACCTGCAGCCCAAGCTCGAGGCCAAGCACAAGATCAACAAGCTGCGCAAACTGCTCGACGAGCTGGACGAGGACTACGAGCGGATCTACCTGGATACCCCGCCAGCGCTGAACTTCTATGCGGTTTCCGCGTTGATCGCCGCCGATCGCGTGCTGATTCCCTTCGATTGCGACAGTTTCTCGCGCCAGGCGCTGTATGGCCTGCTGTCGGAGATCGAGGAGCTCAAGGACGACCACAACGAGGACCTCAAGGTCGAGGGCATCGTGGTCAACCAGTTCCAGCCGCGCGCCAGCCTGCCACAGCAGATGCTCGACGAGCTGCTGGCCGAAGGGTTGCCGGTGCTGCCGGTGTACCTGAACAGCTCGGTGAAGATGCGTGAGTCACACCAGGCCAGCCTGCCGCTGATCCACCTGGAGCCGCGGCACAAGCTGACCCAGCAGTTCGTCGAACTGCATTCGCTGCTGGAAGAGAACGCCTAGATTCTCTGGGTGCGCAGCCACTCCAGCAGCTGTTGGAGTGGGAAGGCACCGCTCTGCTGCGCGACTTCCCGGCCGTTCCTGAACAGGATCAGGCTGGGGATCGAGCGGATGTTCAATTGGCCAGCCAGTTCGCGGTTGGCTTCACTGTCCAGTTTCGCCAGCCGGCAACGCCCGGCCAGTTGCCGTGCGGCCTGCTCGAAGACTGGCGCGAAGGATTTGCACGGCCCGCACCAGTCGGCCCATACATCGATCAGCAACGGCAGGTCGCCCTTGATCTGGCTGGCGTAGTCGCCCTGTTTCAGCTCGAAGGGTTTGTCCAGCAGCACGGCCTGCTTGCAGCGGCCGCATTTCGGCGCATCGCCCAGGCGCTCGGCGGGCAGGCGGTTGAGGCCGTTGCAGTGGGGGCAGGGGATCAGCAGTGGGTCGGTCATGGAGAATTCCGGAAGGCGAGTCGTTGCAGGCTATGTGGCGGTGTTTCCGGGGTTTTCAAGGTGTTCTTCCGGGCCTCATCGCTGGCAAGCCAGCTCCCACAGGTTTTGCGGCGAACGCGACCCTGTGTGGCTTGCCAGCGATGAGGACCGGGAGCACTCAGGAAGAGCAACTGATCTCCAGATGCTTGCCCCACTCCGGCGGCCGCTCGGCATAGGCCTCCATGCCCGGCTGTTCCTCGAACGGCCGGCGCAGCACCTCGTGCAGGCGCCGCACCTCGCTGAAATCGCCGCCCTGCGCGGCCTCGATGGCCCGTTGTGCCAGGTAGTTGCGCAGCACGTACAGCGGGTTCACTGCGTGCATCCGCTCCCGCCGCCCTTCGGCATTGCCCGGCTCGCGGTTCACCCGCGCCAGGTAGTCCGCGGCCCACTGGTCGAAACCGTTCAGCTCGATGAAGTCATCGCGCACCACCCGCAAGGCCTGCTCCACCGGCTGCTCGCCGAGCCTGCGGAAGAACAGGTTGTAGTCCACCGCGCCCGGCTGCATCAGGCTGAGCAGGCGCTGGATCAGGACCTTGTCGTCCTCTTCGGCGGTGGTGAGCCCCAGGCGTCGGCGCATCAGGTCGAGGTAATGCGCCTCGTACAGCGGCAGGAACAGGCTCAGCGCTTCCTGCAGCGCCTCGACGCTGATGAACGGGGTCAACGCCTGGGCCAGGGCGCTGAGGTTCCAGTGGGCGATCGGCACCTGGTTGCTGTAGCTGTAGCGCCCCTGGTCGTCGGAGTGGTTGCAGATGAAGCCGGCATCGAAATCGTCGAGGAAGGCATAGGGGCCGAAGTCGAAGGTGATGCCGAGGATCGACATGTTGTCGGTGTTCATCACCCCATGGCAGAAACCATAGGCCTGCCATTTGCCGATCAGCTCGGCATTGCGCTCGACGATGTTGCGGAACATCGCCAGGTAAGGCTCGTCGGCATCGCGGCAGTGCGGGTAGTGCAGGTCCAGCACGTGGTCGACGAGCAGGCGCTGCTGCTCCGGCTGGCGGGTGTAGTAGAAGTACTCGAAATGCCCGAAGCGGACATGGCTCGGCGCCAGGCGCAGGAGCATCGCCGCGCTTTCGCGGGTCTCGCGCCACACCGGGGTGCTCGAACCGATCACGCACAGCGCCCGGCTGCTGGGAATGCCCAGGGCGTGCAGGGCTTCGGAGGCGAGGAACTCGCGGATCGACGAGCGCAGCACGGCGCGGCCATCGCCCATGCGCGAGTAGGGCGTCTGCCCGGCGCCCTTCAGGTGCAGGTCCCAGGACTCGCCGGCGTCGTTGCGCACCTCGCCCAGCAGCAGCCCGCGCCCGTCCCCCAGGCGCGGGTTGTACGAACCGAACTGGTGCCCGGAATAGACCATCGCCCGCGGCTCGGCCTCGGACCACAGCTTGTGCCCGCCGAACAGCTCGGCGAACACCGGCGAATGGGCCTCGGTGGGCTCCAGGTCGAGCAGGGCCATGGCCTCGGCGCTGGCCACCACCAGTTGCGGGTCGTCGATCGGCTCCGGCAGCACCGAGGTGGAGAACGCATCGCCCAAGCGGGCGAAGCGGTTGTCGAAGGTCAGTTCGTCGAGGGCTTTCACGGGCTGTTCCTTACGTCTTGGGCGTGTCGTCGGGTTTGGGCAGGCCCGACTCCATCGGGATCAACTGCTGCTTGCCGCCTTGGGTATCCATGATGAACACCTCCACCTGGCGCACGGAAATCTTGATGTTGTGCGCCTTGAACTCGCGGTTGATGTAGCGGTTCAGTTCGTCCAGCGTCGGGTTGCGGTCGCCGAGGTCACGCACGTGCATGCGCAGTTCGTGGTCCAGCGAGCTTTCGCCGAAGTTGAGGAAGTACACGATCGGCTCCGGGTCCTTGAGCACCCGCGGGTTCTCCCGGGCGCCCTTGAGCAGCAGTTCGCGCACCAGGTCGAGGTCCGAGCCGTAGTCGATGCCGAGCTTGAGGGTGACCCGGGTGACCGTGTCGGTCAGCGACCAGTTGATCAGCTGGCCGGTGATGAAGGTCTTGTTCGGGACGATGATGTCCTTGCGGTCGAAGTCGGTGATGGTGGTGGCGCGGATGCGGATCTTGCTCACCGTGCCGGACAGGTTGCCGATGGTGATGGTGTCGCCGATCCGCACCGGCCGCTCGAACAGGATCATGATGCCGGAGATGAAGTTGGCGAAGATCTCCTGCATGCCGAAGCCGAGGCCGACCGAGAGCGCGGCCACCAGCCACTGCAACTTGTCCCAGCTGACGCCGAGGGTCGACAGGGTCGAGACGAAGCCGACGCCGACGATGACGTAGGAGAGCAGGGTGGTGGTGGCGTAGGCGCTGCCCTGGGCCAGGTCCAGCTTGGACAGCACCAGCACTTCCAGCAGGCCCGGCAGGTTGCGCGCCAGGGCCAGGGTGATGCCGACGATGACCAGCGCGCCGAGCAGGTCGCCGAGGCTGATCGGCACCATGCTGGCGGTGGCGCCGGTGCCGCTGGTGTATTCGTAGAGGGTGAAGTTGTTCAGGTAGGCGAACACGCTGATCAGGTCGGCCCAGACGAAGTACAGGCCGCCGATGAACACGCCGAGCAGGGCCAGGCGGATCAGGCGCAGGGACTGCTGGTTGACCTGCTCGATGTCCAGGGTCGGCTCTTCCACCGGCACTTCGCCATCCAGGCCTTCCTTGGCCTGCTGGCGCTTGGTCAGCGCACGCTGGTAGGCCAGGCGCCGCGCGGCCACGGCCAGGCCGCGGACGAAGGTGGCCTCGATCACCAGCCAGAACATCAGCAGGTACAGGGTGTAGATCAGCCGGTCGCTGAGTTTCAGCGCGGTGTAGTAGTAGCCGAAGCACACCGCGACGAACAGGGCGATGGGCAGGGCGGTGAACGCCACCCCCACGGCCTTGCGGAACAGCGAGGTGTTGCGGTGGGTCGGGCTGATCAGCAGCAGGCGGCTGAGCAGCCAGGCCATCAGGGCGTAGCAGGTCAGGACCACGCCGATGCCCAGCACGTCGTCGGCCAGTGCCGACGGTTGGTGCTCGGCCACCGCCACCACGCCGACCAGGGCCAGGACCACGGCGCCGAGGCGGCGGATCCAGCGGCGAAGGAACTCGACCTGGGGCTTCTCCCAGCGGAAGTGCAGCTCGGCCACGCCGCCCGGGGCGAGGATGCGGTAGGCGGTATAGAACACCAGCCAGGCCTGGGCGATCTGCCACAGGGCGGCGCCGAGGTTGGCGTTCTGCCCGCGGGCGTCGATCTGCAGGGCGTAGCCGCACAGGGCCAGGAACAGGCTCAGGGGCAGGGCCAGGAGGATGTTGATGAGGATCGCCTGCGGCGTGTGCCACTGGCTGTCACGCTTGAAGTGGCCGATGTCGCTGTGGACCTTGCTCAGCCGCGCATACAGGTACTTGCGCCGCCACAGCAGGGCCCCGATCAGCAACAGCAGCGGCAGGAACAGCAGCGGCCGCTCCAGCAGGCCGTCGGCCAGCTCGCTGATGCCGGCGCCCCAGGGCAGGCTCACCGCCTGTTTCTGCAGGCGTTCGGGCACGTAGCGCAGCCATTCCAGGTCCAGCGGCTTGTTGCTGGGGATCCAGAACATCTGTTCGTCGAGGGTTGCGCGCAGGTTCTGCGCGGTGCTCAGCAACTGCTTCTGGTTCAGTTGCAGGGTGATCGACTCGTTGAGCAGCGCGCTCAGTTCGCGGTTCAGCCGCTCCAGCAGGTCGGAGCGGGTGATCGCCACGTCCAGCAGGGCCTTGCGCAGGGCCGGGGTGGCCTCTTCGGCGGGCTGGTTCTCGAGGAGCTTGTCGACGTACTGGCCGGGGCTGGCGATCAGCTCGCGCTGCTGGTTGACCTCGAACTGGTACAGGCGGATATCGGCGATCTGGTCGGCCAGGTCGCGGTCCAGCTTGAGGTGCGGCAGGGCCTGCTTCTGCTTGTAGAGGATCTTAGACAGCAGCAGGCTGCCCTTGAGCACGTTGATCTGCTCGTCCAGCGCCTGGTCGGCCTGGCTCAGGCTGTCGAGCATCTGCTTGGCCTTGAGGTTCTGCTGGGTGACCTCGTTGAGGCGGTCGGTGCTGCGCAGCAGGTAGTCGGAAAGCTTCAGGTTGGCCGCGCTCTCGGTGGCCAGGACGGTGCCGCCGCCGGCCTTCTGCGCCTCGATGGACTGCTCGGTGACGGTCTGCTGCGACTGGGCCAGGCGCTTCTGGTTGATCAGGGTCTGCAGGTCCTGGATCTCCTGCTCCAGGCGCGCGACGCGCTCGATCAGCAGGTCGTGCTGGCTGTTGCCGAGGTCCTGCAGCAGGCTGTTGCCGGCCAGTTCCTGGCGGCGCAGCAGGGTCAGGGCGTTGAGCGAGGCGAGTTCGGCGTTGAGCTGGTTGCGCTGGTCGGCGGACAGCGGCTTGCCGCCATCCTTGCCGGACTTGAGGATGCCGTTGATCTGCTGGGTGCGGGTCTGGTTGTTGCTGATCTCGGCCTGGGCGCGCTCGGGGCGGGTCTGGGCGTTGATGGTCAGGCTGTTGGCCTCGGACAGCGACTTCTGCAGCTCGCCCTGCTCGCTGGTGCGCTCGGACAGCAGCTGTTCGAGCTGCGGCACGCTCATCGTCGCGTAGCGCTGCGGCACCGGCGCCGGCTTGCTGGCCAGCAGGCGGGCCAGCTCGCGCTGGTTTTCGGTGGTCTGCTTCGGCGCGTCGGCCAGTTGCTGCTTGAGCGCGGTCAGGCGCTTGTCGTTGTCATCGCGGCTGGCGAGGAACCCCAGGGTCTGCTCCAGCACCTGCTGCAGCGCCTTCTGGTCGGCTTCCGGCAGCTTGCGCTCGGCGATCTTGTCGAGGCTCTGCTGGACGCTTTCGGTGGTGGGCGGCTCCGCGGCGAAGGCGAAGGACAGGGACAGGCACAGCCCGAGCAGGGCTGCGCAGGTGAGAGTACGCAGGGACATAGGCAGAAAGTTTCGTGCAACCGGGCTGGGAGTTGAAAGGAAGTTTAGAGGAACAACCCGGGGCCGGGTCGGCTGCCCTCGGGGAATTTGATCCCCACTTTCTGGATCTTGTTCCCGTCCATGAGTGCAACAGTCCATGTCGTGTTGTTCCACTCGATCTGGTCGCCGACCACCGGTGCGCCACCGACTTTCTGCTGGATGAAGCGCGCCAGCGGCATGTGCGGATCCTGGCCGTCCAGCTGGAGGCCGTACAACGCGGCCACGGCGCCCAGTTCAGCGTCGCCCTCGAGGACGAAGTCGCCGAAGAAGCGCAGGTCGAGGCCGCGCTGCGGGGCCTGGCTGAACAGCTTGCCGAGGGCCGACAGGTTGTGTTCGTGGCCTATCACGCAGAGCAGGTCGCCCACTTCCAGGGTGGTACTTCCCGACGGATGGAGCAGTTGCTGGCCGCGGAACAGCGCGGCGATACGGGTGCCCTCGGGCATCTTCAGCTCGCGCAGGGCAGCGCCGATGCACCATTTTTCCGCGCCGAGGCGGTAGACGAACAGCTCCCACTCGCTGGTGATGTGGACTTCCAGGGCCGAGCGGGAGATCGGCGCCGGGTCCGGCGGGACCGTCACCTTCAGCAGCCGGGCGACCCACGGCAGGCTGGTGCCCTGCACCAGCAGCGAGACCAGCACGATGAAGAACGCCAGGTTGAAGTACAGCTGGGCCTGGGGCAGGCCGGCCATCAGCGGGAACACGGCGAGAATGATCGGTACCGCGCCGCGCAGGCCGACCCAGGAAATGAAGGCTTTTTCGCGGCCATGGAAGGCCTTGAACGGCAGCAGGCCGACCAGCACCGACAACGGCCGCGCGAAGAGGATCATCCACAGCGCCAGGGCCAGGGCCGGCAGGGCGATGGGCAGCAGGTCGTGGGGCGTGACCAGCAGGCCGAGGACCAGGAACATGCCGATCTGTGCCAGCCAGGCCATGCCGTCGAGCATGTGCAGGATGCCGTGGCGGCTGCGGATCGGGCGGTTGCCCAGGACCAGGCCGAACAGGTACACGGCGAGGAAGCCGCTGCCGTGCAGGGCGTTGGTCAGGGCGAAGATCACCAGGCCGCCGGCGATCACCAGGATCGGGTAGAGGCCGCCAGCCAGGCTCATGCGGTTGACCAGTTGCAGCATCAGCCAGCCGCCACCGAGGCCGAGCACGCCGCCGATGCCGAACTCGCGCACCAGGTGCATGAGCAGGCTCCAGTGCAGGCCGGTCTGGCCGGTGGCGATCATGTCGATCAGGGTCACGGTGAGGAACACCGCCATCGGGTCGTTGCTGCCGGATTCGATTTCCAGGCTGGCGGTGACCCGTTCGTTGAGGCCCTTGCCGCCGAGCAGGGAGAACACCGCCGCGGCGTCGGTGGAGCCGACGATGGCGCCGATCAGCAGGCCCTGCATGAGGTTGAGGTCGAACAGCCAGGCCGCGGCCATGCCGGTGAGGCCGGTGGTGATCAGCACGCCGACCGTGGCCAGCGACAGCGCCGGCCACAGGGCCACGCGGAAACTCGCGACCCGCGTGCGCAGGCCGCCGTCGAGGAGGATCACGGCGAGGGCGAGGTTGCCGACCAGGTAGGCGACCGGATAGTTGTTGAAGATGATGCCGCCACCATCGACCCCGGCGACCATGCCGACGGCGAGGATGATGACGAGGATCGGGATGCCCAGGCGCGAGGACAGCGAGCTGACCAGGATACTTGCTCCCACCAGCAATGCGCCGATGAGGAACAGGCTGTTGATGGTGCTCGCATCCAAAGGCAGGTACTCCGGGACATCGCGGGAAGAAGTGGACCGTGCTTATAAGCAGGTCGCGTGCCAACCGATTCTAACCTGATGAATTGGCGGGCTGTAAAGCGTTTCCGCAGATGTAGAAAAGGCACCTGTGCAAGGTGCCTTTTTCTGTGTTGCTGGTGCTGGCCCCATCGCTGGCAAGCCAGCTCCCACAGGTACAGCGCCGCTCTCAAGAGCAGTGGTGAATCTGTGGGAGCTGGCTTGCCAGCGATGAGGCCAGTGCAGACCCCATCAATGCATCAGGCCTGCTTCACGTCGCGCATGGCCTTGCCCTTCACCGGCGCGCCATTGGCCACGTAGTACTTGGCAGTGCTGCGCGGCAGTGGCTGGCGGTTGCGGATCTTGTCGGCGATTTTCTCGGCGATCATGATCGTGGTGGCGTTGAGGTTGCCGGTGATGATGATCGGCATGATCGACGCGTCGACCACCCGCAGGCCCTGCATGCCGTGCACGCGGCCCTGGCCGTCGACCACCGCCATGTCGTCCTCGCCCATCTTGCACGAGCAGGACGGGTGGAACGCGGTCTCGGCGTGCTCGCGGATGAACTTGTCCAGCTCTTCGTCGGTCTGCACGTGCTCGCCCGGGCTGATCTCGCGGCCGCGGTAGGCGTCCAGCGCCGGCTGGGCCATGATCTCGCGGGTCAGGCGGATGCCGTCGCGGAACTCCTGCCAGTCCTGCTCGGTGGCCATGTAGTTGAACAGGATGCTCGGGTGCTGGCGCGGATCGCGGGACTTCAGCTTGATCCGGCCGCGGCTTGGCGAACGCATCGAGCCCATGTGCGCCTGGAAGCCGTGTTCCTTCACGCCGTTCGAGCCGTTGTAGTTAATTGCAACCGGCAGGAAGTGGTACTGGATGTTCGGCCACTCGAATTCCGGACGGGTGCGGATGAAGCCACCGGCCTCGAACTGGTTGCTGGCGCCGATGCCGGTGCCGTTGAACAGCCATTCGGCACCGATGGCCGGCTGGTTCCACCACAGCAGCGACGGGTACAGCGACACCGGCTGGGTGCAGGCGTACTGCAGGTACAGCTCCAGGTGGTCCTGCAGGTTCTCGCCGACGCCCGGCAGTTCGTGGACCAGCGGGATGCCCAGGCTGTCCATCAGCTCGCGCGAGCCGACGCCGGAACGCTGCAGCAGCTGCGGCGAGGCGATGGCGCCGGAGCAGACGATGACTTCCTTGCGCGCGCGGGCTTCCACGCGCTCTTCGCTGGAGCCGACCAGGTAGGTCACGCCGACGGCACGCTTGCCTTCGAACAGCACGCGATCGGTCAGGGCGTGGGTGACGATGGTCAGGGTCGGGCGCTTCTTGGCGGTGTCCAGGTAGCCACGGGCGGTGCTGGAGCGGCGGCCGTTCTTGGTCACGCTGCGGTCCATCGGACCGAAGCCTTCCTGCTGGTAGCCGTTGAGGTCTTCGGTGCGCGGGTAACCGGCCTGCACGCCGGCTTCGACCATGGCGTGGAACAGCGGGTTGTTGCCGGCTTTCGGCGTGGCCACGCTGACCGGGCCTTCACCACCGTGGTAGTCGTTCGGGCCGATGTCGCGGGTTTCCGCCTTGCGGAAATACGGCAGGCAGTCGAGGTAGGTCCAGTCTTCCAGGCCCGGCAGCTTGGCCCAGCCGTCGAAGTCCATGGCGTTGCCACGGATGTAGCACATGCCGTTGATCAGCGAGGAGCCACCCAGGCCCTTGCCGCGACCGCACTCCATGCGGCGGCCGTCCATGTGCGGCTCCGGATCGGTCTCGTAGGCCCAGTTGTAGCGGCGGCCCTGCAGCGGGAAGGCCAGGGCGGCGGGCATCTGGGTGCGGAAGTCGGCGCGGTAGTCCGGGCCGCCGGCTTCCAGCAGCAGGACGGTGACGCCTTCGTCTTCGGTCAGGCGGGTGGCCAGGGTGTTACCGGCCGAGCCGGCACCGACGATGATGTAGTCGAAAATATGCGAGGACATGTTCTGTTCCCTCTTGGGCGAGCAGGTGGGAGAGCGGGGAGGCGCCCGGTCGGCAGGGACCGGGCGCGGCTACAAGAGGGCGCTTAGAACACCGAGTTGTAGCTGCCCAGCTCGACCTGGACCGACTTGATGCGGGTGTACTGGGCCAGCGAGCTGACCCCGTTCTCGCGGCCGACACCGGACTGCTTGTAGCCGCCGACCGGCATTTCCGCCGGCGACTCGCCCCAGGCGTTGATCCAGCAGATGCCGGCTTCCAGCTTGTGGATGATGCGGTGGGCGCGGCTGATGTCGTTGGTGCAGACGCCGGCGGCCAGGCCGTACTCGGTGTCGTTGGCGCGACGGATGACTTCTTCCTCGGTCTCGTAGGCGAGGATGCTCATCACCGGGCCGAAGATCTCTTCCTTGACGATGGTCATGTCGTCGCGGCAGTCGGTGAACACGGTCGGCGCGACGAACGCGCCCTTGGCGAACTCACCCTCGGTCAGGCGCTCGCCGCCGCACAGGACGCGGGCACCTTCTTCCTTGCCCTTGGCGATGTACGACAGGACGTTTTCCATGTGCGGGAAGCTGACCAGCGGACCGAAGTTGGTGTTCTCGTCTTCCGGGTTGCCGACGCGGATGCGCGCCACGCGCTCGACGATCTTGGCTTCGAAGGCGGCTTTCATCGAGGCAGGCACGAACACGCGGGTGCCGTTGGTGCAGACCTGACCGGAGCTGTAGAAGTTGGCCATCATGGCGATGTCGGCCGCTTTATCCAGGTCGGCGTCGTCGCAGATGATCAGCGGCGACTTGCCGCCCAGTTCCATGGTCACTTCCTTCAGCGACGAGCTGGAGGCGCTGGCCATGACCTTCTTGCCGGTGGTGGTGCCGCCGGTGAAGGACACCTTCTCGATGCGCGGGTGCTCGGTCAGCCAGGTGCCGACTTCGCGGCCGCTGCCGGTCAGGACGTTGAACACGCCGTCCGGCAGGCCGGCTTCGGTGTAGATCTCGGCCAGTTTCAGGGTGGTCAGCGAGGTCACTTCGCTTGGCTTGAAGATCATCGCGTTGCCGGCGGCCAGGGCCGGGGCGGATTTCCACAGGGCGATCTGGATCGGGTAGTTCCACGCGCCGATGCCGACGGTGACGCCCAGCGGCTCGCGGCGGGTGTAGACGAAGGACGACTCGCGCAGCGGGATCTGCTCGCCTTCGATGGCCGGGACCAGGCCCGCGTAGTACTCCAGCACGTCGGCGCCGGTGACGATGTCGACGTAGCGGGTTTCCGAGTAGGACTTGCCGGTGTCCAGGGTTTCCAGGGCGGCCAGTTCGTCGTTGCGCTCGCGCAGGATGTCGACGGCGCGGCGCAGGATGCGCGAGCGCTGCATGGCGGTCATCGCGGCCCAGACCTTCTGGCCGCGCTCGGCGCTTTCCACGGCGCGCTCGACGTCGGCCTGGGTGGCGCGTTGCACATGGGCGAGGACTTCGCCGTTGGCCGGGTTGATGGCTTCGAAGGTGGCATCGCTGCCAGCGTCGACATAACCACCATCAATGTAGAGTTTTTGCGTTTCGAAACGGGCCATAGTGTCCTCGCAAGTGCAATGTGATTTGGCTAGCCAGCGCTCGCTCCCGAGTTCTTGCGGGACGCTTTGCGCGGGGGGTCAGAGGCCTGGGTCTGGGTGTCCGGGCTCGTCTGTTTCGCCAGTTGTAGATCCATGTATTCGTAAGCGATCTGTTGCGCCTGGCGGGTGTCGAAGCTGTCTCCCGACAGCGCCCCGCGCAGCCACAGGCCGTCGATCAAAGCTGCCAGGCCGCGGGCCGCGCTGCGTGCTTCGGGCAGCGGCAGCACCCGGCGGAACTGGCTGCACAGGTTGGAGTACAGGCGGTGATCGTTGATCCGCTGCAACCTGTGCAAGGACGGCTGGTGCATGCTGGTGGCCCAGAAGGCCAGCCAGGTTTTCATTGCCGGGCCGTTGACCTGGCTGGCGTCGAAGTTGCCTTCGATGATCACCTGCAGGTGGGCGCGCGGGCTGTTGTCCGTGAGTGCCTGGCGACGGGCAGCGGTGCCCTCGCTCAATACCGTCATCAAGTACTGCATGGTCGCTGCGATCAGGCCGTTCTTGTCCTGAAAGTAGTGACTGATGATGCCATTCGACACACCGGCCAAACGGGCGATCAGCGCAATGCTGGCATCACCCATGCCGACCTGGTCGATAGCCGTCAACGTGGCTTCGATCAATTGCTGGCGGCGGATGGGTTGCATACCGACCTTGGGCATCTTGCAAATCTCCTCAGGCCTGCGAGCAGACGACAGGCGGCTGACTCGGCGAAGGCCAGTCTATTTTGTTTTGATTGAACGTTCAATCAACAAAGAATAAGCTCTGCGACAATTCGTACCATTGACAGGTTTTGGTACCGGTCTGAAGGCACGAGTTGGCACCCCGGAAAAGACGTGTAACCCCTTGAAACAAGGTAGTTGGCGCGCGTAGACGCAACGTTGAACAGGTCTGCCGAGCGGGTTCGTGGCCCTGCGGCAAAACCCTCGAGCCGGGGTTTTCAGCCTGTTTTTCAACGCATTCGATTGGGATCACGGTTTTTCAAGGTGCTTTTATATCACCTGTGGCGATGGGGCTATTGCACCAATTGCCCGGGTGACGGGTCGTTGTCTCTTTTTCCTACGCACCGCCTTGGAGCATCCGTGCAATGAGTTCTGCCTCTCTGATCAAGACCCCCGCCGAGAGGGTCCGGGTCAACAACGTGGTGTTTTTCACCTCCACGCTGCTGATCCTCTGTCTGACTGCCTTGCTGATCGCGGTCCCCGAGACCGCCGGTCGTGTGCTCGGACAGGCGCAAGCCTGGCTGTCGCGCAGCTTCGGCTGGTACTACATGCTGGTGATCGGCGGCTACCTGCTGTTCGTCATCGCCATCGCCTTCTCCCGCTACGGCAAGCTCAAGCTGGGCGGCAAGGACGATAAGCCGGACTTCAGCTACGGCGCCTGGGCCGGCATGCTGTTTTCCTCGGGCATCGGTATCTCGCTGCTGTACTTCGGTGCTTCCGAGCCGCTGGACCATTACTTCAACCCACCTGAAGGCGCACCGGCCAGCCTGGAATCGGCGCGTCACGGCCTGCAGCTGACCTTCCTGCACTGGGGCCTGCATGGCTGGGCGATCTACGCCCTGGTCGGCCTTGCCGTGGCCTACTTCGCCTACCGCCACAACCAGCCGCTGGCCTTGCGCTCGGCGCTGTACCCGTTGGTCGGCGAGCGTTGGGTGAAAGGTGCCGCCGGACACACCGTGGACATCTTCGGCATGTTCGTGACCCTGCTGGGCCTGGTGACCAACCTCGGCATCGGCTCGATGCAGGTGTCGTCCGGCCTGGAATACCTGTTCGGCATGGAGCACAGCAACAGCAACCTGCTGATCGTGATCCTGGTGATGAGCACCGTGGCCACCATCGCCGCCGTGTCGGGCGTGGAAAACGGCATCCGCCGCCTGTCCAACCTGAACATCCTGCTGTTCAGCGGCCTGCTGCTGTTCGTCCTGCTCAACGGCCCGACCCTGCACCTGCTCAACGGCTTCGTGCAGAACATCGGCGACTACCTCAACGGCGTGATCCTCAAGACCTTCGACCTCTACGTCTACGAAGGCGACACGGCCAAGTCCGAGCGCTGGCTGGGCCTGTGGACCGTGTTCTACTGGGCCTGGTGGATCTCCTGGGGCCCGTTCGTCGGCATGTTCATCGCGCGGATCTCCCGTGGCCGCACCGTCAGCGAACTGGTCGCCGGCGTGCTGCTGATCCCGCTGGGCTTCACCCTGGCCTGGCTGTCGATCTTCGGCAACACCGCGCTGGACCTGGTGATGAACCAGGGCGCCGTGGAACTGGGGCGCACGGCCCTGGAACAGCCGTCGATGTCGATCTACCAGCTGCTGGAGCACTTCCCTGCGGCGAAGATCGTGGTCGGTGTCGCGGTATTCGTCGGCTTCGTGCTGTTCCTCACCCCGGCCGACTCCGGCGCGGTGATGATGGCCAACCTGTCGTGCAAGGGCGGTAACGTCGACGAGGACGCACCGCACTGGCTGCGTATCCTGTGGTCCGCGATCATCACCCTGGTGACCATCGGCCTGCTCTTCGCCGGTAACTTCGAAGCCATGCAGACCATGGTGGTACTGGCCGGCCTGCCGTTCTCGGTGGTCCTGGTGGTGTTCATGTTCGGCCTGTACAAGGCGATGAAGCAGGACGCCCAGGTCGAGCAGGAGCAGGCCGAACTGGCTGCCCGCGGTCGTCGCGGCTTCAGCGAGCGCCTGAGCCAGCTGGACCTGCAACCGACCCAGGCGACGGTCCAGCGCTTCATGGACAAGCAGGTCAGCCCGGCCCTGAAGGACGCCGCCGAGCAGCTGCGCAGCATGGGCCTGGCAGTGGAAACCCGGGTCGGCCAGTCGCGTTCGTCCATGGGCCTGCGGGTGACCCTGGAAGAGGGCAACCCGTTCGTCTATGAAGTCAGCCTGGATGGCTACCTGGCGGCGCCGAGCGAGGCGCCGGTGGAAGGCGAGAGCGACGTGCGCCAGCGCTTCTACCGCGCCGAGGTGTACCTGCACAACGGCAGCCAGGAATACGACCTGATGGGCTTCACCCCGGACCAGATCACCCGGGACGTGCTGGATCAGTTCGAGAGCCACCGGCAGTTGCTGGGCCGGGTCTACAGCTGATCGAGCTTCACGCTTCAAGCTGCAAGCCGTAAGAAAAAGCAGCCAGCGGTGCTCGCTGCTTTTTCTTGAAGCTTGCAGCTCGAGGCTTACAGCTCGACTCGGTTGCGCCCGCTCTCCTTGGCCCGGTAGAGGTTGTCGTCGGCCCGCTTGAGCACCTCGGAGGCACTGTCCTCCGGGGTTCTGCGGCAGGCGACGCCGACGGACAGGGTGATAGGCCCGACGCCAGGCACCACGCTGGCTTCGATATGGGCGCGGATGCGCTCGGCGATGGCGCCGGCATCGTCCAGGCCGGTGTCCGGCAGCAGCAGGATGAACTCTTCGCCGCCGACGCGGCAGGCCAGGTCACCGGTGCGCGAGTGCCCGGCGATGATCGCGGCCACCTGCTTCAGGGCCACGTCACCGGCGTCATGGCCATGGGTGTCGTTGACCCGCTTGAAGAAGTCGATGTCCAGGGCCAGCGCCGCATAGGGCCGTTGCGACTGGTCCAGCAGCTCCAGCGCACTGGCCATGGCCCGACGGTTGGCCAGGCCGGTCATCGGGTCGCTCTGGGCCTCTTCGCTGAGCCGGCCGATCTTGCGGTGGAGCAATTGCACGCTGGCGATCAGGGCCCGACGGATGGCCGCCGGCTCCTTGTACCAGGCCTTGATCCGGCGCAGTTGGTCGATGGTCTGCGGCTGCTGCAGGCGGGTGGCGTTGTCCGCCAGTTGTTGCAGCGGCCGGGTGATCCAGCGCGCGCCGATCCACAGGATCAGCAGGCCGATGACACTGGCCGGGAGCAGGTCGAAGAACATCGATTTCATCAACTGCCCGAGGGTGGACAGGGCGATGGCGCGAGGCTGCTGCGCCACCACCGCCCAGTCGGCATTGGCCACCGGTGCGTAGCCGGCCAGCATCGGCACGCCCTGCTGGTTGTCCACCGCCATGCTGCCGCTTTCGCCCCGCAGGGCGGCGTCCACCGTGGCGCTGGTCTTGAGCACCTCGCCGATGCGCGCGTCATCCGGGTGATGGAGCAGGCGGCGGTGCTTGTCGGCGACGAAGGCGGAGGTGCCGTCGTGGTGGAAATGGCTGGAGATCACCGTGCTCAGGGCGCTGTTCTTGCGGATGTACACCGCGCCGCCGATGACCCCGAGGAAGCTGCCGTCGGCGGCGAAGATCGGTTGCGAGATGAACACCATCAGGTTGCCGTTGCCGGCGCTGTAGGCATGGCTGATCAGCGGGCGGCGTTGCTCCACGGCACGCTGTACTTCTTCCGGGTTGAAGTTGCCGGCGGTGTTCAGCAGGTCGTCCGGATGGGTGTGCACGACCGTGCCGGCGGCGTTGGCGATCAGCACGTTGTTGAAGTCGCCGTCCTGGGCTTGCAGGCGCTGCGCTTCGGCGTGGAGCAGGTGCGGGTTGTCGAAGTCCCGGGCCAGTTGCAGGGCGCTGTAGCCGAGGTGGGAATGGGCCGACCTGAGGAAGGCGCCGATGCTCGAGGCGACCTTGGCGGCATAGGCGTGGTTGGCTTCGAGGGTGGCGTGGATCAGGGCATCGCGCTGCACGCCGTAGGCGACCACCAGGCTGTTGGCCAGGGTGGCCAGGGCCGAGAACAGGGCGAAGGCCAGCATCAGGCTGCGCAGGTCGAGGCGCCAGGAAGTGGGGAGGTTCATCGCGTGCGGGTCGTCCTGAGAGGGGCACGCGATTCAGGATAGGCGGGATTGGGGAAATGTACTCGTCCCCTGTGGGAGCGGGTTTACCCGCGATTGCGATAGTGACTTCACTGACGTAATCGCGGGTAAACCCGATCCCACAAGGTCCGCGCTAGCCGTGGTTCTTGCCCAGCAGCGCGTGGTACAGCTCGCTGTCACCGAGGATCCCGACCACCTTGTTGTCTTCCTGCAGCACCAGCTTGTTGCCGGTCTGGTAGCGGATCTGCAGGGCGTCGCGCATGCCGATGCCGGCGTTGACCAGGGTCGGCTTGCGCCCCAGTTCCTCCACGGACTGGCCCGGTACCCAGTTCTGCAGGTCGAGGCCGTTGGTGCCCTGGCGCGCGCCCTTGATCACGCCGTCGGCCAGCTCCAGCCAGGAGTCGCCACCCGGGTCGATGCACACCGAGCCGTTGACCCGCTTGCACTGGTCCAGGCTGCGCATCAGGCTGCGGCCGCAGAGCACGTTGAGCGGGTTGGTGTGGGCGACGAAGGTGCGCACGTAGTCGTCGGCCGGGTTGAGCACGATCTCTTCCGGCTTGCTGTACTGGATGATCTTGCCGTCCTTCATGATGGCGATGCGGCTACCCAGCTTCAGCGCCTCGTCGAGGTCGTGGCTGACGAAGACGATGGTCTTGCTCAGCTTGCGCTGCAGCTCCAGCAGTTCGTCCTGCAGGCCCTGGCGGATCAGCGGGTCGAGGGCGGAGAAGGGCTCGTCCATCAGCAGGATGTCGGCGTCCATCGCCAGCGCGCGGGCCAGGCCGACGCGCTGCTGCATGCCGCCGGACAGCTCGTCGGGCTTCTTGTTGCGCCACTGGGTCAGGCCCACCAGCTCCAGTTTCTCGTCCACCAGGGTGCGCCGTTCCTTCTCCGGGCGGCCCTGCATCTCCAGGCCGAAGCTGATGTTCTCGCGCACCGTGAGCCAGGGCATCAGGGCGAACTTCTGGAACACCATGGCGATGCGCTTGGTGCGCATCATCTTCAGCTCCGCCGGGGTGCAGTGGGCGATGTCGATGTGCGAGCCCTCATGCTCGACGAACAGCTTGCCGCGGCTGACCGTGTTGAGGCCATTGATGCAGCGCAGCAGGCTCGACTTGCCGGAGCCGGACAGGCCCATCAACACGCAGATCTCGCCCTTGTTGATATCCAGGTTGGCCTTTTCAACGCCCACCACCAGGCCGGTCTTCTTCAGGATCTGCTCCCGCGAAAGGCCCTGGTCAAGCAGGCTGAGGGCCTCCCGCGGTCGATTGGAGAAGATGACGTCTACGTCTTCGAAGCGAATGATGCTCATGCCTCACCCCTTACCTGTACATCGGGTTGTTTGCAGATACGGTCGAGCATGATTGCCAGCAGTACGATCGCCAGCCCGGCCTCGAAGCCCAGGGCGATATCGGCGGTGTTCAATGCGTTGACCACGGGTTTGCCCAGGCCGTCGGCACCCACCAGCGCGGCGATCACCACCATCGACAACGACAGCATGATGCACTGGGTGACACCGGCCGCGATGCTCGGCATCGCATGGGGCAGTTCGATACGGGACAGCAGTTGCCGACGCGAGCAGCCGAAGGCCTTGCCGGCGTCGAGCAGTTCCTGGGGCACGTCGCAGATGCCCAGGTAGGTCAGGCGGATCGGCGCGGCGATGGCGAACACCACCGTGGAGATCAGCCCGGGGACCACGCCCAGGCCGAACAGGGTCAGGGTCGGGATCAGGTAGACGAAGGTGGGGACCGTCTGCATCAGGTCGAGCACCGGGCGCATGGCGGTGTAGAACATCGGCTTGTGCGCGGCGAGGATGCCCAGCGGTACGCCGATGGCCACGCAGACCAGGGTGGCGAACATCACCTGGGCCAGGGTCTCCATGGTTTCCTGCCAGTAGCCCAGGTTGAGGATCAGCAGGAACGAGGCGACGCAGAAGGCGGTCAGCGCCCACTTGCGCTGGATCAGGTGCGCGCCCACCGCGATCAGCCCGATGAGGACGAACGGGTTGAACCAGGTCAGGGCCCCGGTCACGCCGTGGATCATCCATTCCAGCGCCGCGGCGAAGGCATCGAAGTAATTGGCGCCGTGTTGGGTCAGCCATTCAACGAAGGCCGCGATGTGCTGGCCCAGGGGTATTTTTTGATCGATCAGCATGATAGCGAGCGTCCACCTGCAAGGATTCGGAAACTCCCCGCGGCGGTCATGGCCGCCGCGGGGACGTGCTTACTGCGTGAGTTTGGCCTTGGCGGCTTCCAGGCCGGGCTTGCCGTCCACGGTGGTGACACCGGCCAGCCAGGTGTCGAGCACCTGTGGGTTCTTCTTCAGCCACGCCTTGGCGGCGGCGTCTGGCTTCATCTTGTCGTCGAGGACGTTGCCCATCAGGCTGCTTTCCATGTCCAGCGTGAAGGACAGGTTCTTCAGCAACTGGCCGACGTTGGCGCATTCCTGCACATAGCCCTTGCGGGTGTTGGTCAGCACCGTGGCCTTGCCGAAATCGGGACCGAAGTAGTCGTCACCGCCAGTGAGGTACTTCATCTTGAAGCGGGTGTTCATCGGGTGCGGTTCCCAGCCGAGGAACACGATCGCCTGGTCGCGCTTGGCCGCGCGGTCCACCTGCGACAGCATGCCGGCCTCGCTCGACTCCACCACCTTGAAGCCGGCGTCCTTCAGGCCGAAGGCGTTCTTGTCGATCATGCTCTGGATGGTGCGGTTGCCGTCGTTGCCCGGCTCGATGCCGTAGATCTTGCCGCCCAGCTGGTCCTTGAACCTGGCGATGTCGGCGAAGTCATGCAGGCCCTTGTCGTAGAGCGCCTGGGGCACGGCCAGGGTGTACTTGGCGTTCTCCAGGTTGGCGCGGACGGTCTCCACGGTGCCGGCATCGCGGTACTGCTTGATGTCGTTTTCCATGGTCGGCATCCAGTTGCCGAGGAACACGTCCATGTTCTTGCCGTCGGCCAGCGACTTGTAGGTCACCGGAACGGAAATCATGGTGGTGCGGGTCTTGTAGCCGAGGGATTCGAGGACTGCGCTGGTCACTGCGGTGGTGACCGTGATGTCGGTCCAGCCGACATCGGAGAAGTTGACCGTGTGGCACTGTTCAGGCTCCGCGGCCTGGGCCAGCACCGGGAGACTCAATAGCGCGGCCAGTAACAACGAGGGTGAACCTTTCATGTATGGACTCCTGAGTGTTTTTTTTCGGATGTCCCTGGGACCGCCGTGCTTTATCTCTGCATTCGGTCGGGCCGGCTGCCGGGCGACAGTGGGACGAGTGCCGTGCAATCGAGTCGCTATCGATCATCTACCAGCGAAAAACAAACGCCTACAGGGTGCGTCGTAACCAGTACAGGCAGGGTCGCATCCAGTGCCGATGAGGTCGTTTATGGATCAATCGGCCCCGATACACCCTCGTTCCCGTGAACTGCGCCGCAAAAAACGGCGCTTTTCCCCCGTCCGCAGGGGGCGGCGTTGCTGGACAAGAGTGAGTCGGTTGCAGACGTCAGGGGTGCCGGCAAAAACCTGATGATGCGCTGAATCGGCGGATTGCCGCCCAGTCAGCGTAGCAGCTGTGGCACCTGTGCCCGGGTTGCGCGCACCTGCCCAATCAGGAGGTTCGTGGCCATGGCCATCAGTGTGTTCGACCTGTTCAAGATCGGTGTCGGCCCGTCCAGTTCCCATACCGTCGGGCCCATGCGCGCCGCCGCGCTTTTCGTCCAGGGCCTGCGTGAGCGGGGCGAGCTGGAACGGGTCCGGCGCGTCGAGGTGCGCCTGTACGGCTCCTTGTCCGCCACCGGTGTCGGACACGGCAGCGATAACGCAGTGATCATGGGCCTGATGGGCGAATGGCCGGATGCGATCGACCCTTCCACCATCGGCCAGCGCATCGCTGAACTGCGCGAGACAGACCGCCTGCAGCTGGATGGCCGGTTCCCGGTCGAGTTCGTCTGGGCCCGCGACATGCGCCTGCTGGACGAGAACCTGCCCTACCACCCCAACGCCATGACCCTGGTCGCCGAAAGCGCCGAAGGCGAGCTGCACAGCGACACCTACTACTCGGTGGGTGGCGGTTTCGTGGTCGATGCGGCGCAGGCCGCGAGCGGGGTGCTGGACAGCGACAACACGGTGCTGCCCTACGATTTCAACAGCGCCGCGGAACTGCTCGAACGCTGCAAGCAAAACGACATGCGCGTGTCGCAATTGATGATGGAGAACGAGAAGGTCTGGCGCAGTGAAGCGGAGATTCGCGCCGGCCTGATGAAGCTCTGGCAGGCCATGCAGGACTGCGTGGAAAACGGCCTCAAGTACGAGGGCACGCTCCCCGGCGGCCTCAATGTGAAGCGCCGCGCGGCCAAGCTGCACCGCAGCCTGCAGGAGCTGGGCAAGCCCAACGTGATCGGCTCGACCCTGAGCGCCATGGAGTGGGTCAACCTGTATGCCCTGGCGGTCAACGAAGAGAACGCCGCCGGCGGGCGCATGGTCACCGCACCGACCAATGGCGCGGCGGGGATCATTCCGGCGGTGCTGCACTACTACATGCGCTTCAGCGACGAGGTCAGCGAAGCCTGCGTGGTGGACTTCTTCCTCGGTGCCGCGGCGGTGGGCATCCTGTGCAAGAAGAACGCCTCGATCTCCGGCGCCGAGGTGGGTTGCCAGGGCGAGGTCGGTTCGGCCTGCGCCATGGCGGCGGCGGGCCTCGCCGAAGTGCTCGGGGCGACGCCGGAGCAGTTGGAGAACGCCGCGGAAATCGGTCTGGAACACAACCTCGGGCTGACCTGTGACCCGGTCGGCGGGCTGGTCCAGGTGCCGTGCATCGAGCGCAACGCGATCGCCGCGGTGAAGGCGATCAACGCCGCGCAGATGGCCTTGCGCGGCGATGGCGAGCACTTCATCTCCCTCGACCGGGTGATCCGCACCATGCGCGATACCGGGGCCGACATGCACGACAAATACAAGGAGACCTCGCGCGGCGGCCTGGCCGTCAGCGCCATCGAGTGCTGATACCGCTGCGCCGTTTTCGCTCACCCCTGTAGGTCCACGCTGCCTTTTGGCGCGTGGGTCTACAAGCGTCCTATTCAACCTTCAGAAAATTCCCATCGCGCTTGCGGTGACATTCTCACGTGTCGTTTCTGGGCATCCCACACATCGGTGATACCGATCTGCCCACGAAACATGTGGACATGCTTTGGCCCGCGCCTCTCCGCCTGAATTTCATGCCTTTGGAAGCCGCTTCTTAGACGTATCGCGACGTCGCTTTCAGGATTTATTGAATACCCATTCAATTTCAGGCACGGCAATTGCGAGGGGAAGGCCATGCCCTGCAATCGAGTCGACAGGGTGCATAACAAAAAAAGCCCATGCCTGAGGCGCCACCTGCTTTGTGTGAGGAGAGATCGCGATGACGTCGTACAACTCCGGGACCCAACCCCAGACCCGCACACCCCAATCCATCGGCTTCCTGCTGCTGGACAACTTCACCCTCATTTCCCTGGCGTCTGCAGTGGAGCCGCTGCGCATGGCCAACCAGCTGTCCGGTCGTGAACTGTACCGCTGGCACACCCTGAGCGTGGATGGTGGCCAGGTGTGGGCCAGCGACGGTCTGCAGATCACCCCGGACGCGGCGATGCACAAGGCGCCGCCGATGGACACCGTGATCGTCTGCGGCGGCATCGGCATTCAACGTACCGTTACCCGCGAACACGTGACCTGGCTGCAGAGCCAGGCCCGCCAGTCGCGCCGTCTTGGCGCGGTGTGCACCGGCAGCTGGGCGCTGGCCTGCGCCGGGCTGCTCGACGGTTTCGACTGCAGCGTCCACTGGGAATGCCTGGCGGCGATGCAGGAAGCCTTCCCGCGGGTGAGCATGAGCACCCGCCTGTTCACCCTCGACCGCAACCGCTTCACCAGCTCCGGCGGCACCGCGCCGCTGGACATGATGCTGCACCTGATCAGCCGCGATCACGGCCGCGAGCTGTCGGCGGCGATCTCCGAGATGTTCGTCTACGAGCGCATCCGCAACGAGCAGGATCACCAGCGCGTGCCGCTCAAGCACATGCTCGGCACCAACCAGCCGAAGCTGCAGGAAATCGTCGCGCTGATGGAAGCCAACCTGGAAGAGCCGATCGACCTCGACGAACTGGCGGTGTACGTGTCGGTGTCGCGCCGGCAGCTGGAGCGGTTGTTCCAGAAATACCTGCACTGCTCGCCCTCGCGCTACTACCTGAAGCTGCGCCTGATCCGTGCCCGGCAACTGCTCAAGCAGACGCCGATGTCGATCATCGAGGTGGCGTCGGTGTGCGGCTTCGTGTCCACGCCGCACTTCTCCAAGTGCTACCGCGAGTACTTCGGCATTCCGCCGCGGGATGAGCGTGTGGGTTCGAACACCGCGCAGCAGGTGGCGATGATGCCGATCCCGCAGGCGCTGGTGCTGTCGCCGATGGCGGGGCCGATGACCGCGTTGAGCCAGGCGCGCAACGAGTCGACCTTTGCCAGTGTGAGGTTGTGATTACAGCCTTGTAGTGAATTTGAGGGCCTCATCGCTGGCAAGCCAGCTCCCACAGGTACGGTGCATGCAGTACCTGTGGGAGCTGGCTTGCCAGCGATGAGGCCCTTTGAATTTCTACTGATGGGTCGCCTTGAACTCGGCCAGCGCAGGCAACAGCTGTTTCTCGATGGCCTGGCGCACCGCTGGCAGGATGGTCGCGCTACCGGTGTACATCTGCTCCACCATCCCCTTCAGCGCCTTCGCCTGTGGCGCGTCCAGACCGCGCACGGCGTGCTCGCACGCCTGCTCGGCACTGACCCCGGAGGGCGTCTGGAAACCCAGGGCCCGCAGGTGGCCCACCAGGTCTTCCTGATCGATCAGATCCGCATGCATCATGGCTGTTGTCCTTGTGGCATTTAGAAGTCGTGGATCGATTCTGGAAGCGCCCGGCAGGCGCGGCAAGGACAGATTGTCGCGATGGCCGCTTTACCTATGAACAGGTCGTTTTCGGCAAAATCGACTGACGCGGGAGTGGGCACACTGGACCCCATGCACAGGTCGAGGGCGGTTTGGTCACCACCCTTCTGGCACAGGTAGGTTGCTCGCTCTTTGCCCCGGCTGCGTCACGGCTTGCCGGGGCAGTTTTTTGTTCAGGATCTGAAAATGATGGGCCCCATCGCTGGCCAGCCGGCTCCCGGATTCAGCGGTGCACACGCACCCTGTGGGAGCTGGCTTGCCAGCGATGAGGCCCTCGAGAACAACTATTCAGGCAAGCCGATCACCCTTCCGACAAATGCCGCCGCCGGCAAATCCCCTTGCTCCGCCACGATCCCCTGCAACCGCTCCACCACCCGTGCCTCGAACGGCGCCGACTTCGGCCCCGCCAGGTCCACGTGCAGGAGCATCTGCTCGCTGGCCGCCAGCGCCTCGTCGAAGCCCTCGCGGTGCAGGCTGTGATACAGGTGCAGGCGCTTGCGGTCGAAACCGAGCACCTGGGTGTCGACCCACACGTGCGTGTCCACCTTCACCTCGTGCAGGTAGTTCAGGTGGCACTCCAGGGTGAACAGCGAATGTCCGGTGGCGTCGCGGTTGTCGCCGTCCAGGCCGATGCGCTCCATGAACGCATCGGTGGCATAGCTGAAGATCAGCAGGTAGAAGGCATCGCGCAGATGCCCGTTGTAGTCGACCCAGTCCGGCAGCACCGGGGTGCGGTAGGTGGTCAGCGCAGGCATCGCGGTCTCCTCAGTCGCTGAAGTTCAGGCCATGGCGGGCCTTGGTGGTCTTCACCGCGTCCAGCACCGCCAGCAGGCAGTCATCACGATAGCGCTCCAGCGCCGCGATGCTGCGCTCGCCGCGCTGCACGCTGGTGCCATCGACCACCGCGTCGATCAGTTCCTCGGTCAGCTCCGGCGCCGGCAGGTAGGTCCAGGGCAGTTGCAGCGCCGGGCCGAACTGGGCCATGAAGTGGCGCATGCCGGCATCGCCACCGGCCAGGGTGTAGGTCAGGAAGGTGCCCATGAACGACCAGCGCAGCCCGGCGCCGAAACGGATCGCGTCGTCGATCTCGCCGGTGGTCGCCACGCCGTCGTTGACCAGGTGCAGGGCCTCGCGCCACAGCGCTTCGAGCAGACGGTCGGCGATGAACCCGGGGACTTCCTTGCGCACGTGCAGCGGCTGCATGCCCAGGGCGCTGTAGACCTGTTTCGCCGCTTCGATCGCCTCGGGCGCGGTGTTGCGTCCACCGACGATCTCCACCAGCGGCAGCAGGTATACCGGGTTGAACGGATGGCCGACGACGCAGCGTTGCGGGTGGCGGGACGACTCGTAGAACTCGCTGGGCAGCAGGCCCGAGGTGCTGGAGGCGATCAAGGCGTCGGGCTTGGCCGCGGCGCTGATCTTGCCGTGCAGGTCGAGCTTCAGCTCCAGTCGCTCCGGCGCGCTTTCCTGGATGAAGTCGGCATCGCGCACGCACTCCTCGATGGTAGCGACGAAGCGCAGGCGCGACTGCGCGGCGCCGGGTTTCAGGCCCTGCTTTTCCAGGGCGGGCCAGGCATTGGCGATGCGCTTGCGCAGGGCCTCCTCGGCACCGGGGGCCGGGTCCCAGGCGACCACGTCGAGGCCGTTGGCCAGGGCGCGGGCGACCCAGCCGCTGCCGATCACGCCACTGCCGAGGGCAGCGAAGGTCTTGATATCGGTAATGAAGCTCATGCAGTTCTCCTGGGATCAGCGACGGGTCAGGTTCATCTTGGCGCGGCCTTCGGCGGGGCTGAGCACCCGGGCACCGAGGCGGTGAAGGATTTCGGCGGCGCGTTCCACCAGCTGGCCGTTGCTGGCCAGCACGCCTTTTTCCAGCCACAGGTTGTCTTCCAGGCCGACCCGCACGTTGCCGCCCAGCAGCACCGCCTGCGCGGCCATCGGCATCTGCATGCGGCCGATGCCGAAGCCGGCCCAGGTGACGTTCGGCGGCAGGTTGTCGACCATGGCCTTCATGGTCGCGGTGTCCGCCGGCGCGCCCCACGGGATGCCCAGGCACAGCTGGAACAGCGGGTCGTCGAGCAGGCCTTCTTTCATCATCTGCTTGGCGAACCACAGGTGGCCGGTGTCGAAGATTTCCAGTTCGGCCTTCACCCCCAGTTCGGTGATGCGCCTGGCGCCGGCGCGCAGCTGGGTCGGGGTGGACACGTAGATACTGTTGCCGTCGCCGAAGTTGAGGGTGCCGCAATCCAGGGTGCAGATTTCCGGCAGCAGGGCCTCGACGTGGGCCAGGCGTTCCAGCGGGCCGACCAGGTCGGTGCCGGCGCCGAATGCCATGGGCATCTCGCCGGGACCGATCTCCAGGTCGCCGCCCATGCCGGCGGTGAGGTTGACGATGATGTCCACGTCGGACTCGCGGATGCGCTCCATCACCTCGCGGTAGAGGTTGACGTCGCGGCTGAAGCGACCGGTCTCGGGATCGCGGACATGGCAGTGGACCACGGTCGCGCCGGCCTTGGCCGCTTCCACGGCGGCCTCGGCGATCTGTTTCGGGGTGACCGGGACGAAGTGGCTCTTGCTGGCGGTGTCGCCGGCGCCGGTGAGGGCGCAGGTGATGATGACGTCGTGGTTCATTGCGGGTTTCCTTCAGGCGTGTCGGGGCTTCGTTGCCGTGGTCGGCAGCGGGATCTCTGGTGTCTGTGAGGGCCTCATCGCTGGCAAGCCAGCTCCCACAGGTGCGGAGTAAGCAGGACCTTGTGGGAGCTGGCTTGCCAGCGATGCGGTCTGTCAGTTGGCGGTGAGCTTGAGGTTGTCGGCGGCGGGCTTGCCGTCGAAGGTGGTCACCCCCTCGAGCCAGCGGGCCTTGTCCTCGGGGTGGTCCTTGAGCCACTGGCGCGCCGATTCCAGGGCGTCCTTGTGGTCGAGCAGCGGCTGCATCATGCGGCTCTCGTCCTCGGCGCTGAAGGTCAGGTTGGTCAGCAGGCGGCCGACGTTCGGGCAGCGGCTGGCGTAGTCCGGCGCGGTCACCGTCCACACCGTGGCGCGGCCTTCGTCCGGGCCGAGGGCGTCCTCGCTGCCGCTGAGGTACTGCATGTCGATGTTGACGTTCATCGGGTGCGGCGCCCAGCCGAAGAACACCACCGCTTCCTTGCGCCGCACGGCGCGGTCGACGGCGGCGAGCATGCCGGCCTCGCTGGATTCCACCAGCTGGAACTTGCCGAGGCCGAACTGGTTCTTGGCGATCATCGCCTTGATCTGGGTGTTGGCTCCGGAGCCCGGTTCGATGCCGTAGATCTTGCCGCCCAGTTCCTTCTCGAACTTGTGGATGTCGGCGAAGCTCTGCAGGCCCTTGTCGGCCAGGTACTTGGGCACGGCGAGGGTGGCGCGGGCGTCGTTCAGGCTCGGTGCGTCGAGGACCTTGACCTGCCCTGCGTCGACGAAGGGCGTGATGGTCTGGGTCATGATCGGGTTCCAGTAGCCGAGGAACAGGTCCTGGCGCTGGTCACGGATGCCGGCGAAGATGATCTGCTGCGAGGCGCTGGTCTGTTTGGTCTGGTAGCCGAGGCCGTCGAGCAGGACCTGGGTCATGGCGCTGGTAGCCATCACGTCGGTCCAGTTGACGACGCCCAGGCGCACGTTCTTGCAGGCGGCCGGCTCCGCGGCCATCACGTTGGTGCTGAGGATTGCGGTACCGACGAGCATCAGAAGCGAACGACTGATCGATTGCATGGTGGCTCCTCCAACGGCAGTTCTAATTGTTATGGGGGCGGCTTCTGCGAGCCGTGGAGCACAAATTACGCGGGCTTGGCGACGGAAAATCGCACTGTGGCGACCAGCGCTTGCACTGTGGCGACCTGGGGAGTATTAACCGATGTTTCCCGGCCAGCGAGTCGCCCGCATGCTTCAGGAATTCCACTTTCTGCTGTTGCCCGGATTCTCCGCCCTCGGCTTCATTTCGGCGCTGGAACCGCTGCGGGTGGCCAACCGCTTCCGCGCCGGGCTGTACCGCTGGCGGGTGCTGAGCCTGGACGGCGGGGCGGTGCTGGCGAGCAACGGCATGTCGGTCAACGCCGACGGCGCGCTGGAGAACCTGGGCAAGGGCGCGACCCTGCTGGTGGTGGCCGGCTTCGAGCCGCTGCAGAGCTACGGCCCGGTGCTGGCCCACTGGCTGCGCAAGCTCGATCACGACGGCGTGGTGCTTGGCGGCATCGATACCGGCACGCTGCTGCTGGCCGAGGCCGGCCTGCTCGACGGGCACCGGGTGACCTTGCACTGGGAGGCGCTGGAAGCCTTCAAGGAGCGCTACCCGCGGCTGGAGGCGACCCAGGAGTTGTTCGAGGTGGACCGCCGGCGCATCACCTCGGCAGGTGGCACCGCGTCCATCGACCTGATGCTCGACCTGATCGGCCAGGCCCACGGCGCGGAGCTGGCGATCCAGGTGTCGGAGCAGTTCGTGCTGGGGCGCATCCGCCCGCGCCAGGACCACCAGCGCATGCAGATCGCCTCGCGCTACGGCATCAGCAACGGCAAGCTGGTGCAGGTGATCGGCGCCATGGAGCGCAATACCGAAACGCCGCTCAACACCCTGGCGCTGGCGGAGTCGGTGCAGGTCAGCCGGCGTCAGCTGGAGCGCCTGTTCCGCCTGTACCTGAACGACACGCCGAGCGGCTTCTACCTGCGCCTGCGCCTGGACAAGGCGCGGCAACTGCTGCGCCAGACCGAGATGAGCGTGCTCGACGTCAGCATCGCCTGCGGCTTCGACTCACCGTCGTATTTCACCCGCAGCTACCGGGCGCGTTTCCAGCGCTGTCCGCGGGAGGACCGGCGCGGGCTCAGCGCCGGCTGAAGAGCAGGGCGCAGGCGCTTTTCCAGGCTTCGTGCTGGTACTTGTTGAGCGCCGCAGGCGGGGTCAGGTCGTGTTTCTTGTCCTGGGCGGTGATGGTCTGCGGCGACACCAGGTGCACCTCGCAGCCTTCGAGCAGCTGCAGCAGGCCTTCGAGCTTGAAGGTCACCGGACCGCCGGCGAAGTCGCCTTTCTTGCTGCGCTTCTTGATCGCCAGGTGGGTGATGCCGTGTTCGCCGACGAAGGCCCGGACACGGGCGGCGAAGTCGCGGACCTGGGCGGCGTCCTCGTCGTCGTCGAGGGCGATCTTCTTGATCGTCGTGGGCCGGTGGGCCGGTTGTCCGGCGTCCAGGCCGGCCACCGCCAGCAGGGCTTCGCTGCCCTTGAGTTCGATACCGCAGATGATCATGTCTTCGCTCAGTCGGAGGTCGGCAGGCCGAGGGATTGCAGGTACTCGGAACGGTCGTCGTTGCGCTGCGCCATGCAGGTGTTCTGTGCCGCTTCGAAGGCCTTGCCGGCGGGGATGTCGTAGGTCTCGACCTTGCAGTCGGCGTCGCGCAGCTGCTTCCACACCGCCTCGGCGTCGTTCAGGCGCTTGCTCAGTTCGGCGATCTTCGCCGCCTTGCCGGCGTACTGCTCCTTGATGCGCTCCTGCAGGTCGGCGAAGGCCGCGTCCAGCTCGCGCTCGGAGGCGGTGCGGCTGTAGCGCGCGCAGTCGTAGTTCTGCTGGTCGGTTTCCACGTTGTCGCACGGCGTGCTTTCTTCTTCGGCAGCGTGGGCGCCAACGGCCAGGGCCGCCAGCATCAGCAAGACCATCGATTTCATCAAAGTCATCTCCCAAGGGACTATGGAGCGGGATTCTCGCTCTTTGCCATGGCAATGAACAGCAGGCACGGATGAAGGTTTTATCAGTTGTTATTGATAATGATTATCGACTGCCGGTAACATTGCCGACCCATGCCTCCGGGCGACTTCATCGACAGGCAGCCGAATCGTGGCGGACGACAAGCTGGAGCTCTACCTCGCTCATCGCGCGGCGCTGCTGGACTATGCGGCGCCCATCGTCGGCTGTCGGGCGCGGGCCGAGGATGTGGTGCAGGAGGCCTGGCTGCGCTTCAGCCGCCAGGACGAAGACGCGGCGATCCGCCACCCGGCCAGCTACCTGTACCGCATCGTGCGCAACCTGGCCCTCGACCTGACCCGCCGCAGCGCTACGGAAAAAGCCCAGCCCGGCGGCGACGAGATCCTCGCCGAACTGCCCTCCAGCAGTGCTTCGCCGGAACGCGAGGTCAGCGGCCAGAACGAGCTGGCGGCAATCAGCCGCGCCCTCGAGGAACTGCCCGAGCGCACCCGCCTGGCCTTTGAAATGCACCGGCTGGGCGGCTTCACCCTGCAGCAGGTGGCGACCCACCTGAACGTGTCCACCAGCTTGGCCCATCAGCTGGTGCACGATGCCCTGCGTCATTGCCTGGAACGCCTGGAGCCGGACGATGACTGAGCGCCGTGAACAATCGCTGGAAAAGTCGGCGGCTGCCGCGTCTTTTGCCGCAGACGGGGCGTGTGTGCGACCCTTGCCGACCTTTTCTGCCTTCGGAGACCTGCCGGACATGACGTCAGCCGACTGCGCCACCCGGCGCCGCGACCAGGCCCTGGACTGGTTCCTGCGCCTGCAGGCGGCCCCCGGCGACGCGCAACTGCGCGCCGGAATGGAGCAGTGGTGCGCCGCCGACGAGGCCAATGCCAAGGCCTATCGCAAGGCCGAGCGGGTCTGGCAACTGAGTGCGCAGCTGGCACCGAGCACCCAGGCGCAATGGCCCGCCGAGCCGGTGCTGGCGCCGGTGGTGCAATTGCCGGTACGGCCGAAGCGCCGGCGCTACTGGTTGGGCGGGGCGGTCGCCGCCTGCCTGATGATCGCCCTGGCGCCGTCGCTGTCCCTGCGCATGCAGGCCGACTACCGCACTGCTGCCGGCGAGACCCGCGATGTGACCCTGGCCGATGGCAGCCTGGTGCAACTGGACAGCGACACGGCCATCGCCGTCGACTACGCCGGGGACCGGCGCGATGTGAAGCTGATTCGCGGCCAGGCCTTCTTCAAGGTCATGCCGGACAAGAGCAAGCCTTTTCATGTGCGCGCCGAGGCGCTGGAGGTCACGGTGACCGGCACGGCGTTCAACGTCGATGTCGGCGCCGGGCAGATGCGCGTGGCGGTGCAGGAAGGCTCGGTCAAGGTCGATGACTGGCGCGTGGCGAAGGCGCTGGCGGCGCAGTTGAAGCCGGGCGACCGTCTGGACTACCACGATGGCCAGGCCCGTGTGGACCGCTTCGCACCGGGCCAGACGGCAGCCTGGCGCAAGGGGCAGGTGATTGCCGACGACACCCCGATCGCCGACGTGGTCGCCGAGCTGCGCCGCTATGCGCCGGGTCTGGTGGTGCTGCGCAACGACGAGCTGGGGCGCAAGCGGGTGACCGGCGTCTATGACCTGCGCAAGCCGCTGACGGCGTTGCGTGCGGTGCTGCAGCCCCATGGCGGCAAGGTCGAGGCCTATGGGCCTTGGGTGATCGTGCTGCGCTGACTCCACCTTCGTTCTTTCGGGCCTCATCGCTGGCTTGCCAGCGATGAGGCCATCGGCAACCCCACAAAAACCTCCCGCAAAACTTTTTTCACTTTTTTCTGAAAATCCTCCGCGCTACCCCGTCTTCTGCTCCGCGCGCAGCAATGAGATCGATTCGTATTAATTTTTTCCGGGGATTTCCCGGGTCGGGGAGCGTTGTATGTCTCAGGTGTTCTGCCCGGTGCCGCAAGGCCGGGGCGCTTGGTTGTCGTTGAAACGCGCTGCGTGCGGTGGCCTGCTGGGCCTGGCGGTGATGGGGGCGGGCGTGCCGTCGGCGCTCGCCGACAACGCCACGATGCAGCTGCCGGACCAGGTCCACAGCTTCGATATTCCGGCCCAGCGCCTGTCCAGCGCGCTGATCGCCTTCGGCCAGCAGAGCGGCCTGCAGGTGACGGTGGATGCGCAGTGGCTGCGCGACCAGCAGTCCAACCCGGTGCATGGCCAGTTCGACAGCCTCGGTGCCCTGTCGCGGCTGCTGTCGGGCAGCGGCATCACCTGGGACTACCACGATGGCGTGCTGAGCTTCCGCTTGCTCGCCGAGGCCAGCAACGGCCAGTTGGAACTGCATGACACCCTGGTCCTCGGCGACACCGAGGAAAACAGCTACCAGGGCGCCACGCTGATCAACCACAAGGCGGTGCAGGCCTTCCCCGGCGCCAATGGCGATATCACCACGCTGTTGCAGATGCACCCGGCGGTGCAGTTCAGCAGCTCGCAGAAAAGCTCGAACAACCCCGGCGAGATCGACCCGGCGGACATCAGCATCAACGGCGCCAAGTTCTGGCAGAACAACTTCATGATCGACGGCATCTCGATCAACAACGACCTCGATCCCGGTGCCCATGGCTATGGCGAAAACCGCCTGTTCGACTCCGCGCCCAGCCGCTCCTACGGCATCGCCCTGGACGCCGACCTGCTGGAAGAAGTGAAGGTCTACGACAGCAACGTGCCGGCCGAGTACGGCGGCTTCAACGGCGGTGTGATCGACTCCATCACCCGTCGGCCGACCCAGGACTTCCACGGCAAGATTTCCTACAGCCTCAGCCGCTCCGAGTGGACCAAGTACCACATCACCGGTGCCGACCAGGCCAACTTCGACAACTCCAGCAACGAGCAGTACACCCCCGACTTCGAGAAGACCACGCTGCGGGGCACCCTCGAAGGTCATCTGAATGACGACTTCGGCGCGATCTTCAGCTTCTCCCAGCGCCGTTCGACCATGCCGATGAACCTCTACGCCGATGGCTACACCAGCCCGAACAATGATGGCGACAAGGAACAGACCCGGCAGCTCGACAACTACATGCTCAAGACCTACTGGACGGTCAACGATCGCCTCAGCCTGGACCTCACCCTGCTCAGCGCCCCGCAGGAAAACCGTCTGTTCCGCGAGAACTACCTGAACTCCGGCTTCACCAACATCAACGGTGGCAAGCAGGGCGCATTGAAGGCGACCTGGGAAGGCGACAGCGCCCGCTGGACCCACACCCTGGCCTACAACGACCTGTACAGCTCGCGCACCGGCAATGCCAGCGACACCATCGCCTGGTTCTACTCGCAGGCCAAGAACTGGGGCAAGCTGGAGAACGGCAATTCGCGCAGTGGCGAAGGCTCGTTCGGCAACCTCGACCAGACCCAGAAAAGCATCGACTACGACCTCAAGGTCGACTGGCAGTCGTTCCAGTTCGCCGGCGCCACCCATTCGCTGACCACCGGTGTCGAGCTGCGCCGCACCGATGCCACCTGGGAACGGGAGAACACCGGGCAGGGCGTGAGCGGCTTCAGGAAGGACAAGATCGCCACCTGTGCCAACGGCGATCCCTGGTGCTCCATCAGCCCGCTGGTCGACGGCAATACCCGGCAGTGGGCCTACCAGCGCACCGAATATGGCGCCGGCAAGCTCGAGGTGGAGGAAACCGCCTGGGCGCTGTTCGCCCAGGACGCCCTGCAGATCGGCAAGCTCGGCCTGCGCCCCGGCGTGCGTTTCGAGGGTGACGACTACATGGACCAGAAGACCGTTTCGCCGCGCTTCGCCGGCGACTACGACTTCTTCGGCGATCGCAGTACCGTGCTGGTCTTCGGCGCCAACCGCTACTACGGGCGCAACCTGTTCAAGTACCGCCTGAACGACGGCCGCCAGGCGTTCAACACCTTCTATACCCGCACCTCGCAGACCGCCGAGTGGAAGGGCACGACCAACCAGAACATCACCCGTTTCGCCGGCCTCGACATCCCCTACGACGACGAATGGACCCTCGGCCTCGAACAGCGCTGGCTGGGCACCGACTTCAGCCTCAAGTACGTGCACCGCAGCGGCCATGACAAGATCGTCAAGGCCAACCGCCGCGTGCTGGCCCTGGACCCGCTGGAGGGCTACCAGGCGCTCTACACCCAGTACACCAACGAAGGTTCGAGCGAGAGTGACAACGTCAGCCTGACCGTCACGCCACTCGAGCCGATCCGCTTCCTCGGCAGCTACACCAGCCTGCAGCTGGCGCTGGACTGGTCGCACTCCGAGGACGCCTACGGCAGCTACGAGAGTTCGATCAGCCTCGAGGAACTGAACGACTCGGACGTGATCTACGACGGCAAGCGCATCAGCTTCACCGAGCTGCCGCCCAACGACTACAACCGTCCGTGGACGGCACGGCTGAGCACCATCACCGAGATTCCCACGTGGAACCTGACGATCAGCAACTTCTTCCGCTACCGCGGTGCCTACGACCAGATCATCGACACCGGGCGGACCGAGGATATCGATGGCGAGGCCCTGGCGGTCTATGACGCGGCATCGGTCAAGGCGGCGCCGACCTGGGACATGCGGGTCAAGTGGGAGATTCCCACGGCCAGGGACCAGGCGCTGTTCGTCGCCGTGGACGTGACCAACGTCACCGACGAAGTCAACGAAATCGTCTACAGCGGCTCCACCGCCAAGACCACCTACGAGATCGGCCGCCAGTACTGGCTCGAGGTCGGCTACCGCTTCTAACGTCTTCACCGTGGAACGAACCTGATGAACAAGATCCTCGCGGGCCTGCTCGGCCCGCTGCTGCTCGGCGCCTGCGCAACGACCCAGGCGCCCGATGTCGCGTTGCCCTGGGATGCCGGGGTGGTGCGCGGCACCCTGGCCAACGGCCTGGAATACCGCCTGGTGCGCGATGCCAGCCAGGCCAGCCGCCTCGACCTGCGCCTGACGGTGCAGGCCGGCTCGGTGGACGAGGAGGCCGACCAGGTCGGCGTCGCCCACCTGGTGGAACACCTGACCTTCTACAGCCATGGCGGCGAGGCCGACAACCTGCGCCAGCGCATGACCGCGCTGGGCTGGGTCCAGGGCCGGCACTTCAATGCGGTGACCAACTACGACCGCACCCAGTACCTGCTCAGCCCGCCGTCCGGCGTCAAGCAGGCACCCCAGGCGCTGGAAGCCCTGGCCGACCTGGTGTTCGCCAGGGACTACGACGCCGCCGACCTCGAACGCGAGCGTCCGGTGGTGATCGAGGAATGGCGTGGCGGCCTGGGCGTGGCCCAGCGCATGAACGAGCAGCGCACCGCCTCGCAGCGGGTCGGTTCGCAGTATCCGGCGCACCGCACCATCGGCAACGAGGCGGCGATCCGCAATGCCAGTCTCGACGCCCTCAAGCGCTACCAGCAGCGCTGGTACGTGCCGAACAACATGGTGCTGTCGGTGGTCGGCGACTTCGAGCCGAGGGAACTGGCACGGCAGATCGAGCAGGCGTTCGGCAAACCGGCTGCCGCTGCCCTGGCGAGCCGCGAACAGCGTGAGCTGCCATTGGATGAAAAGCTCAAGATCTTCCGCCTGCAAGACCCGCAGACCGGCAGCAACCAGGTGGCCCTGCTGTTCCGCCTGCACGAACCGGACAGCCGCGGCACCACTCGCGCGGCCATGCGCGAGCGCTTGATCGACCGCATGACCCTGGCGGCCCTGCAAGCCTCGTTGCGTCGCCAGGACATGAGCAACGGCGTGCGCAGCCTGACGCCGCAGAAGACCCTGATCGGCGAGCATTCCACGGTGCTCGGCATCGCTGCCGGGGTGGACGGGATGCAACACCGCCAGGCCTTGCAGCAGTTGCTCACGGAGATCGAGCGGTTGCGCCAGCACGGCTTCAGCCAGGCTGACGCCGAGCGCGAAAGCGCCGTGATCCGCGACCTGGGCGCCAAGACCCTGGCCAAGGACGGTACGCGCACCTTCGAGCAGTGGGTCGAGCAACTGAACAACGCAGCGGTCCAGGATCAGCCCGTGGTGGACAAGCATGCGGCGGCGCAACGTTACCTGGAGGTGCTGCCGAGCATCGACCGCGAGGCCATGAACCAGCGGCTGTGGCGCTGGATCGGCAGCCTCGACCGGGTGCTGCAGGTCAGCGCGCCGGGCATGACCCCGCTGGCGCTGCCGACGGTGGCCGAGGTGGAGCGGATGCAGGCGTCCAGCGCCCGTTCCTCGCTAAGCGCGCCCCGCGACAAGGCACCAGAGGCTGCCAGCAAGCCAGTGGCCGAGTTGCTGATGCCGGCGTTGCCGGCGCCGGGACGCCTGGTCAGGCGCACGCCGTTTGCGGCCGAGAAGGTCGAGCACTGGCTGCTCGGGAACGGCGACCGCCTGGTCTGGCTCAAGGCCAATGCCGAGGACGGCCGCTGGTCGTTCCAGGCCGACTCGACGGCGGGCTACAACCTGGCGGATCGCCCGGTGTGGCGGACCCAGATGGCCACGCAACTGGCCACCCGCAGCGCGCCGCAAGGCCTGTTCGCCGAGGCTCTGGAAAACTGGCGCAAGGTGCGCAAGGTCGGCCTGGGCGTCGAGCAGAAACCCCAGCGCCTGCAACTCAACCTGAGCGTGGTACCCGCCGAGGGGGCGCTGGCCGATCTGCTGCAAAGCTACCGTCTGAGCCAGCTCGACCCGCGCATCGACCCGGCGACCCTCGCTGACGCGCGCAAGGACCTGCTCAAGCGCCTGCGGGACCGTCCCGACGATGTCCGCAGCAACGAAGAATCGAGCTGGCGCCGGCTGATGTACGGGCACGACAGCTGGCAGTCGCCTGAGGCGGCGGACCTGGAAGCCTTGAGCGCCAGCCAGCTGGATAGCGACTGGCAGCGTCTGTCTGCGGCGCCGGTGACCTATTACCTGCTGGCCGATATCGACGCCAAGGTGCTGGAAGAGGCGGTACTGGCGCGGCTGGCGAACATCCCGCGCGGCCAGGCGCTGGCGCCGAAGGCGGCGTTGCAGAAGCCGGGGCAGCGCAGCGAGTCGCTGGCCATCGCCCTCGAGCCCCGCGCGGTGTTCCAGGCCAGCAGCTACAGCGAGCAACCGTGGAGCCCGCAGGCGGCGGCGCGGGTCGCGGCGTTGCGCGACCTCGCCAGCCAGCAGCTCAAGCAGCGCCTGCGCGGCGAGGCGGCGGGGGTGTACCGGTTGAAGTTCGACAGCGAGCTGAACCCGGACAGCGGGCGTATCGAAAGCCGCCTGAGCTTTACCTGCGACCCGGCCCGGGTCGACGAGTTGTGGGCCCTGGCCCGGGACACCCTGAGCCGCCTGCCGCAGGCGGTCGACGGCGAGTGGGTCGCCGGTGAGCGCGCCGAGCTGCTGCGCCAGGAGCGCAAGCGCCGCGACGATCCGCAGACCCAGCAGCGCCGCCTGGTCCTCAGCGAACGGCACTGGGGCGACCCGCGCTACCTGAGCCAGCAGGCGCAGTTGCCGGAAGGCCTGAGCCTGGAGGCGCTCAAGGCCACCGCCGGGCAGTTGTTCCCACGCGCCAACCAGGTCCGCCAGACCCTGTTGCCGACCCCGGCCGCGCAGGAACAGGCGCTGTGAACAGCCTGCGCGCGTTCTACCGGCTGTCCCGGCCGTTCTGGGGCAGCCGCAGCCAGTGGCTGGCCTGGCTGATGCTCGCCGGGGTGATCGGCATGGGCCTGCTGGTGGTGCAGATCAACGTCTGGATCAACGCCTGGAGCAAGACCTTCTACGACACCCTGGGGGCCTTCGACACCGACGCGCTGTATGCCTTGATGGGCCAGTATTCGCTGTACATCGGTGGCTACGTGCTGATCTACGTGTACCTCGACTGGCTGCGCAAGGGCCTGGTGATGCGCTGGCGCCAGTCGATGACCGAGCGCCTGACCGACGCCTGGCTCGCCGACCAGGCCTTCTATCGGCTGGGCCTGGGCGACGAACCGGACAACCCGGACCAGCGCATCGCCCAGGACGTGGACATGATGGTCGATCTGAGCATCGAACTGGTGGCCTCGTTCGTCATCAACCTGGCCCAGGTCGGTGCCTTCGTGGTGATTCTCTGGGAGCTGTCCGGTACCCAGACCTTCAGCCTGTTCGGCAGCACCTTCAGCATCGACGGCTACCTGGTGTGGCTGGTGCTGGCCTACACCCTGCTCGGCAGCCTGGTCACCCACTGGGTCGGCAAGCCGTTGCACGGCCTCAACTACGAGCGCGAGCACCGCGAGGCGGATTTCCGCGCCAGCCTGCTGCGCAAGCGCGACCACGCCGAGCAGATCGCCCTGTATGGCGGCGAGGCGGTGGAGCGGCGGCAACTGGCCGGGCGCTTCCAGGCCATCGCCGACAACTGGCGGCAACTGATGGGCCGCGAGCGCAACCTGAGCCTGTTCACCGTGGCCTTCGAGCGGGTCAGCCTGATCATTCCGGTGTTCGCCGCCTTGCCGCTGTTCCTGGCCAAGACCATCACCCTGGGCGGCCTGATGCAGATCCGCAGTGCTTTCAGCGCCGTGCAGGGTTCGCTGAGCTGGTTCATCAAGCTGTACCCCAAGCTGGTGCGCTGGAGCGCGGCGTTGCAGCGCCTGGAGCAGTTCGAGCGGGCCATTGCCGCCAGCCGCGCGCAGGCCCGCGCGATGCCGGCGGGGCCGTGCCTGTGCACCGAAGGCCTGGCGGTATGCCGGCCGGATGGCAGCGTGCTGCTGGACGACCTCGACGTGCGGGTGATGCCGGGGCAATGGGTGCGCCTGGCCGGCCGCAGCGGGCTGGGCAAGTCGACCCTGCTGCGTACCCTGCAAGGGCTGTGGCCGTACTGTCGTGGCGAATGGCAGTTGCCCCCGGGGCGCAGCCTGCTGCTGCCACAGCAGCCATACCTGGCGCTGATGCCGCTGCGCGAGCTGCTGGCCTACCCGGCGACGGAACTGCCCAACGACGCCCGTCTGGTCGGCGCCTTGCATGCGGTCGGGTTGCCGGCGCTGGCCGCGCGGCTGGACGAGACGTGCGAGTGGCAGCGCGCCCTGAGTGGCGGCGAGCAGCAACGGCTCAGCCTGGCCCGAGCCCTGCTGTACCGGCCGGACACCCTGTACCTGGACGAAGCCACCAACCAGCTGGACGAAGACACTGCCCAGGGGCTGTTGCACAGGCTGAAGCGGGAGTTGCCCGGATGCACGGTGGTCGCCATCACCCATCAGGCCGGGCTGGCGTCGTTGTTCGAGCGAACGCTGGTACTGGAAGGAGAAGCGCTGCCGGCCTGACGCTGCCGGGCGGGCAGCGTCAGGCGCGGTGGGTCAGAGGGCGAGGTTGCTGACGAACTGGTTGGCGTGCTGCCCCAGCTTTTCCAGCACCGCCTCGCGCACCTGGCCGTAGACCTGGCTGTTGAGCACCGAGGTCTGCGCGGAGCGGTAGATGATCACGTCGTTCTTCTGGAAGGTGAAGAACAGGATGTGGTCATTGCTGGTGTTGCGCACCAGTTGCATGCAGCTCAGCAGCATGGTCACGTCGCCGTTGCTGTTCTGGGTGCAGGGCATGATCTGGAAGGTGCCGACGTTGCGGTCGTTGCTGTGGGCGAGGAACAGGTCCAGCATCCGTGGCTGCTGGCGCAGCGAATCGAAGGTACGGCGCACGATGGGGGTGAAGCTGGCTCCGCCGGCCACCTGCTCCATGATGTCCAGCACCACGTTGTCCATGGTGAAGGCCTGCTGGCTCGGCGTGTAGCGCTCCATTTCCTGGTTGGACAAGGTCCAGCCCAGCTTGCCCAGGCCGTCGGTGTAGAACTTGAACCATTCTTCCCGTTGCGTGCCCTTGTTGAAGCGCTTGCTGGCCGCCAGTTGCATCAGCAGGGTGCTGTTGAGCACGTCTTCCCGGGCCTGCTGGTTCAGGCCGGCGACGAAGGACACGATGCTTTCGCCGGCGATCGCCGCGCCGGGACCGCCAGCGGGCGCTTCGTCCGGCGGGCTGCGCAGGACGATGTGGTGGCCGATCCTGGGCAGCTCCAGGGTGTCGATGAATGCGAGTGCGTCGTTCATGGGGGTGACTCCTGTCGTGGTGGAAAGTCGACGACACTAGCGATTCCCCCCGGAAGCGGCAGTCGGAGAGGCTTCCTCGCTTGCCTCGCAGGGACGTCCCGCGGCGCTTTGTCGCCCTTTGACGCTTTCGGCAATTCCCCTGTCGTTTTTGCATCGGGGCGACCTTCCCCCGAGGCATATGCTGACCCCCAACAGCGCCGGCAGACGATTCGGCGCGGCAACGACAAATAAAGGGGACTGCCTGATGAGCCCGGCCGAACTACACGCAGACAGCATCGTTATCGACGGGCTGATCATTGCCAAATGGAACCGTGAGCTGTTCGAGGACATGCGCAAGGGCGGCCTGACCGCGGCCAACTGCACCGTGTCGGTCTGGGAAGGCTTCAAGGCCACCGTCGACCAGATCGCCGCCAGCCAGAAGCTGATCCGCGAGAACAGCGACCTGGTGATGCCGGTGCGCACCACTGCCGACATCCGCAAGGCCAAGGAACTGGGCAAGACCGGCATCCTCTTCGGCTTCCAGAACGCCCACGCGTTCGAGGACCAGATCGCCTACGTCGACGTGTTCAAGCAGCTCGGCGTGGGCATCGTGCAGATGTGCTACAACACCCAGAACCTGGTCGGTACCGGCTGCTACGAGCGTGATGGCGGGCTGTCCGGCTTCGGTCGCGAGATCGTCGCCGAGATGAACCGCGTCGGCATCATGTGCGACCTGTCCCATGTCGGCTCCAAGACTTCCGAGGAAGTCATCCTCGAATCGAAGAAACCGGTCTGCTACTCCCACTGCCTGCCTTCGGGCCTCAAGGAACACCCGCGCAACAAGTCCGACGAGGAACTGAAGTTCATCGCCGACCACGGCGGCTTCGTCGGCGTGACCATGTTCGCGCCGTTCCTGGCCAAGGGCATCGACTCGACCATCGACGACTACGCCGAGGCCATCGAGTACACCATGAACATCGTCGGTGAAGACGCCATCGGTATCGGTACCGACTTCACCCAGGGCCACGGCCAGGACTTCTTCGAGTACCTGACCCACGACAAGGGCTACGCCCGGCGCCTGACCAACTTCGGCAAGATCATCAACCCGCTGGGCATCCGCACCGTGGGCGAGTTCCCCAACCTCACCGAGACCCTGCTCAAGCGCGGCCATTCCGAGCGCGTGGTACGCAAGATCATGGGCGAAAACTGGGTGAACGTTCTCAAGGATGTCTGGGGCGAGTAAGCCTCCGAAGCCTCTCTTTCCAACCCCCGCATCAGGGCGGGGGCAGCCAAACAAAAAATTCTGGAGTTGAGTTTCCATGGCCAAGATCGCCCCGCAATTGCCAATCGAAGTCGACAGCGAGACCGGTGTCTGGACCAGCGACGCCCTGCCGATGCTGTACGTGCCGCGGCATTTCTTCGTCAACAACCACATGGGCATCGAGGAAGTGCTGGGCGCCGACGCCTATGCCGAGATCCTCTACAAGGCCGGCTACAAGTCCGCCTGGCACTGGTGCGAGAAGGAAGCCGAATGCCATGGCCTGGAAGGCGTGGCGGTGTTCGAGCACTACATGAAACGCCTGTCCCAGCGCGGCTGGGGCCTGTTCAAGATCCAGGACATCGACCTCGACAAGGGCACCTGCAGCGTCAAGCTCGAGCACTCGGCGTTCGTCTACGTCTACGGCAAGGTCGGGCGCAAGGTCGACTACATGTTCACCGGCTGGTTCGCCGGAGCCATGGACCAGATCCTCGCCGCCCGCGGCAGCACCCTGCGTACCGTCGCCGAGCAGGTCTACGGCGGTTCTGAAGAAGGCCACGACGACGGCCTGTTCATCGTCAAGCCGCTGTAAGTCGAGGAGCCCGCGCCATGGCGTTCGAAGCTATGTTCCAGCCGATCCAGATCGGCAAACTGACCATCCGCAACCGCGTGCTGAGCACCGCGCACGCCGAGGTCTATGCCACCGACGGCGGCATGACCACCGAGCGCTATGTGAAGTACTACGAGGAGAAGGCCAAGGGCGGCATCGGCCTGGCCATC
>Ga0206116_1000306_pt1 | contig 64144 bp, 46 predicted proteins | sample 3A1Ametagenome_FD_178000 | JGI IMG/M metagenome (GOLD analysis project Ga0206116, IMG submission 178000) | Enriched microbial communities from leaf-cutter ant dump, University of Wisconsin, Madison, United States - 3A1A | ecosystem: Environmental > Terrestrial > Nest > Insects nest > Nest dump...
CTGTTGCCGGTGATCGACTCGATGCCGACGATCCGCACCGTCGTGCCGCCGGTGCCCAGCGTCACCACGTCCAGCCCGCTGCCGCCGATCAGCGTCTCCACCGCCACCGCCGAAATCGTGTTGCCGCCGGACCCCAGGGTCACGATGTCCAGCCCGGCTCCGCCGACCAGCGTCTCCAGCTGCAATGCCAGCAGCGTGTTGCCGGCGTTGCCCAGCAGGATGGCGTCACTGCCGGTGCCGCCGATGATCGTCTCGAACAGCGACACCGTCGCCGTGTTGCCGGTGTCGCCCAGCGTCAGCACGTCGACACCGCTGTTGCCCGTCAGCGTCTCGATGCCGCGCAGCAGCACCGTGTTGCCGCCGTCGCCCAGCGTCACCGCGTCGTTGCCTGCCCCGCCGACGAGGATCTCCAGCCCCGACACCAGCATCGTGTTGCCGGCCGAGCCGAGATAGACCACGTCGGTGCCGCTCGACCCGATCAGCGTCTCCAATCCGGAAGCCAGCAGCGTGTTGCCGCTGGTCCCCGACACCCGGTTCATATCCGCCGCCGTGTCGAAGCGGGCGGTGGCCAGCGTCACGATGTCCAACCCGGCCCCGCCGGTCAGCGTTTCCAGCTGCGAGACCAGCAGTGTGTTGCCGCCGCTGCCCAGCGTGACGATGTCGAGCGCGAAACCGCCGACCAGCGTCTCCAGGTTCGACACCGTCATGGTCGAGCCGCGGTTGCCGATGGTGATGGCATCCACCCCGGTCCCGCCGGTCAGCGTCTCCAGCATGCGCAGCAGCGTGGTGTTGCCGCCGTCGCTCAGCGTGACGATGTCCGAACCGGAACCGCCGACCAGGATCTCCAGCCCGGCGACCAGCAGGGTGGAGCCGCCGCCAAGCTCGCCGATCACCGCAACGTCGCTGCCGGAGCTGCCGACCAGCGTCTCCAGCAGGTTGACCACGAAGGTGCCGCCGCCCTCCGACAGCTGGACGACGTCGCGTCCGCTGTTGCCGGTGATCGACTCGATGCCGACGATCCGCACCGTCGTGCCGCCGGTGCCCAGCGTCACCACGTCCAGCCCGCTGCCGCCGATCAGCGTCTCCACCGCCACCGTCGAGATCGTGTTGCCGCCGGACCCCAGGGTCACGATGTCCAGCCCTGCTCCGCCGACCAGCGTCTCCAGCTGCGACGCCAGCAGTGTGTTGCCGCTGCTGCCGAGCAGGATGGCGTCACTGCCGGTGCCGCCGGTGATCGTCTCGAACAGCGATACCGTCGCCGTGTTGCCGGTATCGCCCAGCGTCAGCACGTCGACACCGCTGTTGCCCGTCAGCGTCTCGATGCCGCGCAGCAACACCGTGTTGCCGGTCGAACCGAAAGTGACGACGTCGGTCCCCGCCCCACCGATCAGAATCTCGATGCCGGACACCGTGACCGTCGAGCCGGCCGAGCCGAGGAAGATCAACTCGGAGCCCGCAGCACCGATGATCGTCTCCAGCAGATCGGCAAGCAGGGTGCCACCGGCCGACCCGATGGCGACCACATCGGTGCCGATGCCGCCGGTCAGCGTCTCGATCCCGCGAACCAGCAGGGTGTTGCCGGACGTGCTCAGGGTGATGGCATCGGTCCCCGAACCGCCGGCCAACGTCTCGATCCCCGAGACCGCCATGGTGATGCCACCGTCTCCTGTGGCTATGGCGTCGGTGCCCACGCCACCGCTCAGGCTTTCAACGTCACGGACGATGACCGTGCTGCCGGAGGTCCCCAGAGTGACGATGTCGGTGCCGGCACCGCCGATCAGCATTTCCAGACCGGACACAAGGACCGTGCCGCCGGCGGAACCAAGGAAGATCAGCTCGGATCCCGTGCTGCCGGCAATCGTTTCCAGCAGGTTGGCAAGCAGGGTGCTGCCGGTGGAACCGAGCGTCACGACATCGGTGCCTGCCCCCCCGGTGATCGTCTCAATCCCTGAGACCTGAAGGGTATTTCCGGCGATACCCAAGGTTACGACGTCGGTTCCGCCGCCGCCGGCAATCGTTTCGAGCCCCGAAACGGACAGGGTGTTGCCGGCTGAACCGAGCGTCACGACATCGGTGCCCAGTCCGCCGGTCAATGTCTCCAGAGCAGTTGCGAACAGGGTGCTGCCCGTTGTGCCCAGCGCAATCGAATCGACCGATGCGCCGCCGACGAGTGTTTCAAGAGCCGAAACCAGCATGGTGTTGCCGGCGTCGCCAAAAGTGACGAGGTCGGTGCCCAGCCCGCCGGTCAGCGTTTCGATACCGCGCAACAGCAGGGTATTTCCGGTCGAGCCCAGGGTGACGACATCGGTCCCGGAGCCGCCGGCCAGGATGTCGATGCCCGAGAGGGAAACGGTGGAACCGGACGTTCCGAGGATGAGCAGATCGGCCCCCGTGCCGCCGGTGATCGTCTCGATCAGATTGACGAGGATCGTGTTGCCGCCGGCCCCCAATGTGACGACATCGGTGCCGGCCGACCCGACCAATGTTTCGATGCCATTCACCAGCAGGGTGGTGCCGCTGGTGCCCAGGGAGACGATGTCGGCTCCGCTGCCGCCGGTCAGAGTCTCCAGCCGGTCGACGAGCAGGGTGCCGCCCGCGCCGCCAAGGGCGATGACGTCGGTACCGACCCCCCCGGTGATCGTTTCGAACAGTGTGGCCAGCAGCGTGATGCCGGTCGTGCCGACGATCACCGCGTCGCCGCCGTTCGACCCGGTCAGCGTTTCGAGGCGTTCGACGAGAACCGTGCTGCCGCCGCTTGCAAGCGTGATCACATCGGATGTCGTCGATCCTATGATGGTTCTGTACTGGTTGGAGACGGACAGGGTGCTGCCCCCAGCGTCCAGGAAGAGAACGTCGGCACTGAAAATACTGACCAGGGTTTCCAGCCCGCTCAGATGAAGGGTCTGTCCCGTCGCGACGATGGTTTCGATATTGGCGACATGAATGGTGGCACCACCCGTGCCGATCACGACAACATCGCTGCCGGAACCGCCGATGAGCGTTTCGATGCCGGTCGCCAGAACGGTATTGCCGGCGGTGCCCAGCGTCACAACGTCGGTCCCAGCCGCACCGATCAAGGTTTCCAGGGCTTGCACAGTGACGGTTGTGCCGCCGGCGCCCAGAGTTATGATGTCGGTGCCGCTGCCGCCCGTCAGCGTTTCGATGCCGGACACCAGCAGGGTGCTGCCGCCGGTGGCGAGCGTGACGACATCGGTGCCGACCCCGCCCGTCAGCGTTTCGACAGCCGACACCAGCATCGTGTTGCCGGCCGAGCCGAGCGTCAGGACATCGTTTGCGCCGCCTCCGATGAGCGTCTCGATGACGGTCACGTTCAGCGTGTTTCCGCCGGAGCCCAGCGTCACCACGTCCGTGCCGGCCGCGCCGGTGAGCGTCTCGACGCCGGACACCAGCATCGTGTTGCCGGCGGCACCCAACGTCACCACGTCGATGCCGGCGCCACCGGTCAAGGTCTCCAGCCCTTGGGCGTTCAAGGTTACGCCAGCGTTGCCCAGAATTATGACGTCCGTGCCGCTGTTGCCCGTCACCGTCTCGATGCCAGACACCAGCAGCGTGTTGCCGCCGGTGCCGAGCGTGACGATGTCGGTGCCGACCCCGCCTGCCAGAGTTTCGACAGCCGTCACCATCAGGGTGTTGCCGGCGGTCCCCAGAGTCACGACATCCGTGCCGGTCCCGCCCGTCAGCGTTTCGACAGCCGAGATCAGCATCGTGTTGCCGTCGGTGCCGAGGGTCACGACATCGACCCCGGTGCTGCCCGTCACCGTCTCGATGCCGGTCATCAGTGTCGTGTTTCCGGCCGAGACGAGGGTCACGACATCGACCCCGGCCCCGCCCGTAAGCCTCTCGATCCTCGACATCACGACGGTGTTGCCCGTTCCATCCAACAGGATGGAATCCTGGCCCGAACCGCCACTCAATGTTTCGATCCTGGAAATCAGAAGAGTGGCGCCGCTGGCACTGACCGTAACGGAATCGATGCCATCGCCACCGGTGAGCGTTTCAAGCGCAGTGATCAAGACTGTGCTGCCGGTCGACGCGAAGGTCACGACGTCGATGCCGCTGGCGCCGAGGATGCTTTCCACGGCAGCAACCAGCATCGTGTTGCCGGCGGTACCGAGCCTCACGACATCGGTGCCGGCGCTCCCCGTCAAGGTTTCGATGCCGGAGTTGCTGAACGTATTCCCGCCGCTGCCGAGTGTCACGACATCGGTGCCGCTGCTTCCAATCACTGTTTCGATACGGGAGATTTGGATCGTGCTGCCGGCGGTGCCGAGCACCACAAAATCCGTATTGCTCCCACCGTTCAGTGTTTCGATATGGGATACCAGCAACGAGTTGCCGCCGCTGCCCAGCGTCACCACGTCGGTGCCGACACCGCCGGTCAGCGTTTCGATGAACGAAGCCAGAACGGTGTTGCCGTCGCTGCCCAGCGTCACGGCGTCGATGCCGCCACCTCCCAGCAGCGTTTCGATGAGCGAAACCAGAACCGTGTTACCGGCGGTGCCCAGCGTCACGAGGTCGGTGCCGGCACCGCCGGTCAACGTCTCGATGGCCGTGACCGCGAGAGTGTTGCCCGCAGTGGCGAGCGTCACGATGTCGATGCCGGCCCCACCCGTGAGGCTCTCGATTGCCGTGACCGTAATGACATTGCCGGTGGCGCCGAGTGTGACGATATCGGTCCCGGCCCGGCCGATCAGCGTATCGACAGCCGAGACCAGCACCGTGTTGCCGCCGGTGCCCAGCGTCACGACGTCGGTGCCGATGCCACCCGTCAGCGTTTCGATCTGCGATACCAGCACCGTATTGCCGCCGCTGCCGAGCGTCACCGCATCGCGTGCGCTGCCCCCGGTCAGCGTCTCGACATCGGAAATGTTCAGGGTGTTGCCGCCGGTACCGAGCGTTACGACGTCCGTGCCGGTCCCACCCGCCAGCGTTCCCAGAATCGAAACCAGAACCGTGTTGCCGGCGGTTCCCAACGTCACGAAGTCGCTTGTGCCGCCGCCGGTCAGGGTCTCGACATCGGCGACGCGCAGCGTGCTGCCGACGGTACCGAGGGTCACGACGTCGGTGCCGGCCCCACCCGTCAGTGTTCCCAGGATCGAAACCAGAACCGTGTTGCCGGCGGTGCCCAGAGTCACGAAGTCGCCTGCATTGCCCCCGGTCAGAGTCTCGACATCGGTGAGGCGCAGCGTGCTGCCGCCGGTGCCGAGAGTCACGACGTCGGTGCCGGCCCCACCCGTCAGCGTTCCCAGGAGCGAAACCAGAACCGTATTGCCGGCGGTGCCAAGGGTCACGAGATCGCCCGCACTGCCGCCGGTCAGGGTCTCGATATCGGAAACGCTCAATGTGTTGCCGGAGGTACCGAGTGTCACGGCATCGGTGCCGATCCCACCCGTCAGCGTTTCGATGGTCGAGACCAGCAGCGTATTGCCGGCGGATCCGAGCGCGATGACGTCGGTGCCGGCGCCGCCGGTCAAGGTCTCAAGGCCCTGAACGCTCAGGGTCGAGCCGGCGGTCCCCAGGGTTATGACGTCTGTGCCGCTGCTTCCCGTCACCGTCTCGATGTCGGACAGCAGCAGTGTGCTGCCGGCGGATCCGAGCGCAATGACCTCGGTGCCGACCCCGCCGGTCAGTGTTTCGATTGCCGTGACCGTGACGGTGTTGCCGGACGTGTCCAGCGTTACGACATCGGTACCGGTGCCGCCCGTCAGCGTTTCAATGAACGAAACCCAAATCGTGTCCCCGGCGGTGCCAAGGATGACGACATCGATGTCCGTCCCGCCGGTCAGGCTCTCGATTGCAGTGACCGCAAGTGTATTGCCGGCGGAGCCAAGTGTTACGACATCGGTGCCGATCCCGCCCGTCAGCGTCTCCAGCGCCCTCACCAGCGTCGTGTTGCCAGCGGTGCCCAGCGTCACCACGTCGGTGCCGACACCACCGGTCAACGTCTCGATGATCGAGACCACCATCGTGTTGCCTGAATTCGCCAGGAACACCACGTCGTTGCCGCTGTTGCCGGCCAGCACCTCGACGTTTTGCAGCATCAACGTTGAGCCGGCGGATGACATCGTCACGATATCGGTACCACTGTCACCGATCAGCGTTTCGATGCGATATACCTGGATCGTGCTGCCGCCGGTGCCGAGGGTGACGACATCCAAGCCGGCACCGCCGCTCAACGTTTCGAAGTCGGAAACCATCACGCTGCTGCCGCCGGTGCCCATCGTCACCACGTCGGTGCCGGCACCGCCGGTCAGCGTCTCTATCAGCCTCACCGTCATGGTGCTGCCGAGCGCATCGGTGGTGACGACATCGGTGCCGGTGCCGCCGATGATCGTCTCGATCCTCGACACCAGCAGAGTGTTTCCCCCTGCGCCGAGCGTCACGACCTCGTTCCCGGAGCCGCCGGTCAACGTCTCGGCAAGCGAGACCATGATACTGTTGCCACCGGTGCCGAGCGTCACAACGTCGGTGCCGGCGCCGCCGAGCAAGGTTTCCAGCAGCCTCACCAACATGGTGCTGCCGCCGGTGCCGAGCGTCACCAAGTCGATGCCATTCGCACCGGTCAACGTCTCGATGTCCGATACCAATGTCGTGTTGCCGCCGGAGGCGAACGTCACGACATCGGTGCCCTCGCCGCCGGTCAGCGTCTCCAGCAACTTCACGGTCATGGTGGTGCCGGACGTACCGATCGAGATGATATCGGTGCCGGTGCTGCCGTTCAGGACTTCCAGCCGGGAAACCAGCATGGTCGCGCCGGTGGTTCTGATGGTCACGACATCGGTGCCGGTGCCGCCCGTCAGCGTCTCCAGATCGGACACCTGGGTGGTGATGCCGGCCGATCCCAGGGTGATCACGTCGGTGCCGCTGTTGCCGATGATGGTCCCAATCAGCGAAACGGTGGCGGTGGTGCTCGGATCCGCGAATTGCACAGTCGATGTATTGCCCGGGCCACTCCCGATGATGTTTTCCACGCCGGACACGGAGTACCGGAGGGCATTGGTGGCGAGCAAGACGGAGTCGGTCCCCGCACCGCCGATGACGGTTTCAACGCTGTAAGCGGCTATCGTATTGCCGACATTGTCCAAGGTGATGACGTCGGTCCCAGCACCACCCGTCAGGGTCTCCAGTCCGGACACCAGGATGGTGTTCCCCGCGGGGCCCAGCGTGACGATGTCGGTCCCGCTCCCGCCGATCAGGGTTTCCACCAGCCAGAAGGTCGTGGTGTTGCCAGCGGTGCCCAGCGTGATGACGTCGGTCCCGCTCGTGCCGGTCAGGCTTCTCAGCCACGACACCATCATGGTGGTGCCGGCCGCGTCATCCAGCGTGACCACATTGGTGCCGCCGGTGCCGGTCAGCGTTTCGACGCCGGTGGCACGGAAGGTCGCCCCGATGTTGCCCAGCGTGATGACGTCGGTGCCGGAGCCGCCCGTCAGCGTGTTGATCTGCGACAGGGTCAGCGTGTTGCCGGAATCGGCCAGCGTCCTGACGACCGGCGCGACGTTCCGGAGATACAGCAGGGAACCTGAGGCGATGCCGTAGATCGCATCGAGGTCGCCGTCGCCGTCGAGGTCGGCCAGGGCCGGACTCGGATATTGTCCGGTGACGAGGCCGTAGACAGCCGTCCCGACAAGCGAGAAGGTGGGAGACGATGTCGTTCCGATGTTGATCGAAACGACATCCTTGTTCACGAGGTCGAGATCGCCGTCACCGTCGAGGTCAACGAGGACCGGTGCATTGAAACTGACACCCGCCGTCATGCCGAAAAGGTTGGTTCCCTCCAGCGAGAAGGTCGGCGACGACGATGTTCCATTGTTGCGGTAGAAAAGAAGGCCGTGGGACTGGTCCCCCATCAGCAGATCGGCGTCGCCGTCGCCATCCAGATCGGCGAAGGTCGGAGTCAGGTAGCTGCCAGTGACGATGCCGAAGAGGTTGGTCCCCTCCAGCGAGAAGGTTGGTGACGATGACGTTCCGGTGTTGCGGAAGAACTCCGTGCCGCCGTTCTTGCTGCCGAGGAACAGATCGAGGTCGCCATCGCCATCGACATCGACGAGGCTTGGTCTCGCATAGGTATTGAAGCCGGAAAGTCCGAACAGGTTCGTACCCTGAAGGGAATATGTCGGCGCCAGCGACGTTCCGACATTGGCGAAATACACCGTATCGCCAAGAACGTTGCCGACCAGAAGATCCAGGTCGCCGTCGCCGTCGAGATCCTTGAGCGTGGGGGCGGAATATTGCCCGACGCCGCTGAGGCCGAAAGAATTGGTGCCGACAAGAGTAAAGGTTGGTGTGGTCACGATCTTTCAGCCCCTCGAATATACCTGTCGACAAAAAACCCGCTCATCGGTCGCCATCGGGCGTCCGGTCAATCCAAGATTTCCGTTGGAATGGTCACCGCGTCGGCCAGCGCGCGCGCGTCGAGCAGCCCCACCGCCTCCGCCCGGCGCACACCGGGAAGGATGGCGACGTCGTACAGCTCGTTCACGGTGTGATGGAGCCACAGCATGTGCGCCACGGTTCCGCTGTCGGTGTCCACCACGGCCAGTCCGCATTGTGCGGAAACCCCCGCCCGTTTCAGTGCCGCCTCAAGCGGCAGCGCGCTCAGCGTTCCGTGGTCGCCGCGTGGACGAGACAGCCCGACCACCGCCCATTTGCCATGGAACGCCAGTCCGCGCGCGAAACCGGGGCAGAAACAGACCGGCTCGAACCGGCCGCTTCCGTCCACCGTTCCAAGCTCGCCTGTGCCGGAATTGAGCAGCCACAGCCGGCCGCGGTACCAGCGTGGGGAATGGGGCATCGACAAGCCGGCACAGGCGACCTCGCCGGACGGGACGTCGATCAGCACGCCGCCGTCGGTTCGGCGCTCGCGCCAGCCTTCGATGACATCGCAACGGCCCAAGGCCGTCGCGAAGATCGGACGGCCGTCCTCGCCGAGCGCCATCCCGTTCAGATGGCAGCGGTCCTCGTTGCGCAGGGCGGAAATGAAGATGGGCTTCCAGACCGGGCGAAATCCCCGGTCGGCGTCGGGAACGGCAAGGCAGCTGAAGCGCGTGTTGACGAAGACCGGTATGCCATCCGGCCCGACCGCGATGTCGTGGATGTCGATATCGCCGGTCATGTAGCCCAGTCGCGGCACATAAAGGCGGTCTGCACCCGACGGCGTGCGGTCGGATGGCTGCAGCGTGCTGGCGAAGCGCCAGAGATGGGACTGCCCGCCGACCCACAGTCCATTTCCGTCGGCGCACAGCCCCTGGCAACGCTGAACCATCCGCTCATGGGCCTTCAAACGCCCATCCTCGCCCAGACCGAGAAAGAACAGCCGGTGGGTTTCGTAGGTCGAAAACGCGATGGCGCAGCCGACCGTGTCCAGCCAGTCGGGCAGGTTCGGCGTACCTTGCAGCATGGGCAGGGCCGGCATTGGCGTAGATCGTTCCTCAGCAGCCATCCAACCGCTCTCTCTCGTCTTCCCCATCACCCTGAATGATTCATTCGCACTCCCCGTAAAATAAAGTTAAATTAATAAGAGAACATGAAATCTCCTTAAGGTTGGAATCATTCGCATCCAAAGATAGCAAAGATTTGAGGAGGTACGGACAGGGGAACGATTTGAGATTGTGAAGATCGGAACGGATCATGAATTCCGCCCATCCGAATCGGGCAGACACCCAAATCCACATATCCTTGCCTGCGAAGCGGCTCTGCACCGGCCCGGTGCGTTCTGAAGGACAGGGCTTCATGTCCATCCCAACCACCAGTTTCACCGACCCGGCGGTCGCCCTTACCCTCCGAGGCGCCGCTGCCCTGACCGACGGAGAGGCTGCGCTCGCTGCTTCCCACTTCACCGCGGCTGCCATACTGGCGCCCCATCGGGCAAGCATCTGGCACAATCTCGGGGAAGCACGGCGTGCTTCGGGGCAGCTTGCCGATGCAGCGCTGGCTTACCGCCATGCCATGCGACTGCGTCCCGCCTATCCGAAGGCTTGGACCGGACTGGCCTCGTTGCTGCTCAAGAGCCACCGTTTCAAGGCGGCGGCACGGGCGGCAATGCGGGCACTCGTTCTCGACCCGGGTTTCGCCGAAGCCTGGTCGGTTGCCGGCTCGATCCTGCTGGACCGGCGGGCGATGGAACGTGTGCCGCTCGTCCTTCGGCGGGCGGTGCGGCTGGCTCCGGACAATCCGCTGTTTTGGCTGGCGCTGGCCGGCGGGCTCGGTGAAACGGTGGACGCGGATCTTCCGCTAGCTCATGCGCAGCGCGCGGTTGCGCTGGCGCCCGACCGACCGGCCGGATATGTGAGCCTTGCCGGCCTCCTGATCAGGTTGGGAAGGCTTGACGCAGCGCAGGCCATGCATGGCCGGCTGCGCCAACTGGCACCGCTGGAAGGACATGCCGAAGCCGGCGACAGTCTGGCGGCAACCCTGCGCGGCGATTTTGCGACAGCCATGTCGCTGGCCCGCCGGTCTCTTGTCCTGCAACCGGCCTCTCCGGTTGCGCTGATCAACCTGTCCCTGGCAGAGCATGGCGGCGGACAGGCGGAACTGGCGCGCCGTGGCAACGAACGCGCCCTGGTGCTTCATCCCGAAAGCGACGTGGCACGCTTCAACCTGTCCATGGTGCTGCTGGCGGACGGCGACTTCGCAACCGGCTGGCAGCTCTACGAATCCCGCTGGCGGATGGAGCGCGTGGCTTACCCGGCCCACGCGCCACGCTGGACCGGCGGGAACCCGGCGGGACGCTCGTTCCTTCTGGTGGCCGAACAGGGTCAGGGGGATACGCTGCAATTCGTCCGTTATGCTCCGATGCTGGCGGCACTCGGCGCCCATGTCCATCTGATGGTGCAGCCCGCATTGGTCCGGCTGCTGTCCGGACTGCCCGGCATCGCTTCCGTCCGGTCGCCCACGGAACCGCCACCGGCATGCGATGCCTGTATTCCGCTGCTCAGCCTTCCATTGGCGTTCGGCACCAGCCTGGCGACCATCCCGGCCTCCGTCCCCTATCTGAGCCCTTCGGAGCAGGATCGCGTCGCCTGGAAACGGAGGCTCGCCTCCGAGGCCGGACTGAGGGTCGGTCTGGTCTGGGCCGGTTCGGCGCATGACGAACAGTTCACGGCACATATGGTCGACCGGCGGCGCAGTCTGCCGCTTTCCGCGCTGGCCCCGCTCGCCGGGGTTTCCGGCGTGAGGTTCTACAGCCTGCAAAAGGGCCCGCCAGCGACCGAAGCACCGCCGCCCGGCCTCGACCTCGTCGACTGGATGGATGCGGTCGAGGATTTCGCCGACACGGCCGCGCTCGTCGCCGAGCTCGACCTCGTCATCAGCGTGGATACCTCCGTGTGCCATCTGGCCGGGGCGCTGGGACGGCCGGTCTGGATGCTGTCCCGCCACGATGCCTGCTGGCGCTGGCTGCGCGACCGGTCCGACAGTCCCTGGTACCCGACCATGCGCCTGTTCCGCCAGGACCGGCCGGGCGACTGGGCGCCGGTCATCCATCGCGTCCGCTCCGCCCTGGAGGAGTGGGCCGCGCGGTAGGAACCGGTCAGCGCACGGCCTCTCCCAGGCTCAGCATCAGGCGGTTGGCCCAGGCGAAGATCGCAACCGCCAGGATCAGGTCGAGGATTTCGCCATCGTCCAGTCCGGCCCGGTGAAGCGCCGCGACATCCTCGGCCGACAGGGACGCGGGCGTGACCGTCAGGCGGGCAGCGGCAACGGAAATGGCCTGCCGGCGTGGGTCGTCCAGACCGGCGATCCCTTGCGCGAACAAGGCGTCGATCGCCTCCCGGCCGCCGGTCAGCTCGACGAAGCGGCGGGTGTGTACGGAGGCGCAATAGACGCAGCCGTTCAGCACCGATTCAACGGCGGTCGCCAGTTCGCGCTCCGCCCGCGGCAGGCCGCGCGGGGCGTACATGATGCCGTTGAACAGCGGCGTGCGGTGCAGAAGCGATTCCGGTTCATGCGCCAGCACCAGGGAATAGGCGCCGATGGCGATGTTCGATGGCGTCACCGCCAGGGCGAGCCGCTGCTCCTCCGTCGCATCCTCCAGCACCACGGGAGGAAGCCAGGGCTTCCAGTCCAGCACATCGGTGGTGAAACCGATTGCCGGATCGGCCGGGACCGGTCGCCCCAATGGCGGTTCGGCGTGGCTTCGAGCCGCATCACCGTCCGCCAGGGCACGCAGTCCGGCCAAAAGGCGGGCCTGATAATTCACCAGTGCGATCAGTTGCGACAGCGCGACGATGCCGTGCGCGTCCAGCCCCGCCGCTTCCAGAGCGCCCAAATGCTCCGGCCGGGACTCGCGCGGGGACAGGGTCACCCGCTCCGCATGGTCGACCAGGGCCGGGCGTGCGTCGGCGCCTGCGGCAAGCCCGCGGTAATGGGCGGCGAGCGTGGCGTCTCCGGCCAATGTCGCGATGCGCTCCGCCACCGCGGCGCGCTCGGCGGCCGGAAACAGGCCGGGCCGTCGCGGCGTCAGCAAAGCATCGTGCGCCGCCTGGGTGCGGACGCGGATCTCCACTCGGCGGGCGCGCAAGGCCAGCAGCGAAGAGGAATCGGACAGGCCGGCCAGCCGGTCGATCAGGTCGGGGACGACATGGGTGTGACCGACGGTGGCGCTCATCGGAAATCCTCCGCTTCGGTCCATTCGTCGCCCAGCAGTTCCGGCGTCTCGAACTCGATCAGCCGCTGCCAGTGGGTATCGTAGTCCTCGGTGAACAGCGCTGCGGTGATGCTGCCGGCCAGACGCTCCGCCCCGGCGCTGATGCCGGGGATGTCGCCGGTCACCCTGCCGTGGCTCAGCACCGCGGCGTAGTTGAAGGCATGGACGCGGTTCAGCCAGGGCGCCTCGCCGGGGGTGCGCTCCAGGAACTCAAGATCGGCGCCGAGATAGGGATGCCGGGCGAATTCGCCGGTCTCATGGCCGGGAAGGACATAGCGGTCGCGCCACAGCAGGGTGTGGCGGGCGATTTCGGCCAGTTCCGGCCGCTGTTCCCAATCGAGCGCGAAGCCGGTGGCGAGGATGACGTGGTCGACCGTCACCGTGCCGCGCCCGGTGCGCAGGACCAGACGGTCGCCCTCGGGCTCCGCCGCCTCGACGGCGCAGCCGGTCAGCAGCGAGAAGTTGGGATGGCGGGAACAGCGCTGCATGGAATTGTGCGGCGCCGGAACGCCGGTGTCGGCGATGTACTGGTTGTAGGCCCAGCGCCGCTCGTCCGACAGGGTATGGAAGCTGAGGACGATGCCGGGATGGCCGGCGCCCAGGCTCTTGTTGATGCGCGGCAGTTCGGCTCGGCGGATCAGCATGTAGACCTTCGCGGCGCCCCGCTCCAGCGCCTCCGCCGCATTGTCCACCGCACCGGCGCCGGCGCCGAGCACCGCGACGGTCCTGCCCTTCAGGCCGTCGAAGTCGATTGGCTCATGGGCATGGCTCCAGAACCGCTTGTCCACCGTCTTCCAGAAGGCCGGGACGAAGGGGCCGCCCAGACCGTCGCGTCCGTTGGCCAGGATCACCCGGCGCGCCCGCACCCGTTGCTGGCCTTCCGGGCCGTCGAGGTCGAGGGTCACACCCTCCGCATCGCCGGTGAGCCCCGTCAAAGTGGTGTCGTTCTGCACCGGCGCATCGGTGACGCGGCGGTACCAGGTCAGGTAATCCAGCCATTGCAGGCGCGGGATGCGGAACAGCGCATCCCAGGCGGTGCGGCCGAACTGCGCCTCATACCAGGCACGGAAGGTCAGGTTGGCGAAGCCCAGCGCCGGACCGGTCAAGGTCTTGGGCGACCGCAGGGTCTCCATGCGGGCGAAGGTGCCCCACGGTCCTTCGCGTCCCGCCGGCGCACGGTCGAACAGCCGGACGTTGGAGATGCCGACCTTGCGCAGGGCGAAGGCGGCGGTCAACCCGGCCATGCCGGCGCCGACGATGGCAACGTCGAGCACACCGTCCCGCAGCGGCACCCAATCGGCGGGCGGCAAGGTCAGAAGGTCGAGATCACGGGCAAGCCGCGCCTCAAGCTCCTCCAGCGAGCGGGGACCGGGGTCTGCAACGGTGGAAGACACGACGGGGCTGTCCTTGGTCATCGTCAAACGGTTCCTGTCGGAAATGCTGCGTCAGGCGGCCTGGGCACCGTCCGGAAAGGCGCCGCGACTCAGCGGGTCGCGGGCAAGGGAGGCGGCGTGGCCCGATCATCTCCAGCGCGCGGTCGACATGCAAGGGCAACAGGCCCATCGTCGGACGGTCCATCGCGATCGGCCGTGAACAGCCCACGGCACATCAAAGGGTTATTCGCCTGCCGACGGCAGTCCGCTCACGCCGAGTATGACCGGATCCCTCGCCAAGTCGGCGTCTGCGGTCTGCGAAAAAGCAGGCTGGGCAAGGCCGAGCGCGGTCAGCAGCGACAAAGTGCCGGCGACCAGGGCGGTGGAACGAAGGATCAGATCGAGCATGGGACTTGCTTTCAAAAATCTGGCTTTCAAATTTTGAAACTCACATCGGGTAGCGGTTTCCGGGATATCCGGGACGACCATGAATCCATACGCGACGGCGAGGGGCCGGCTCGGATCGTCCAATCCTTCCGTTCGACGTCGTGTGCGACATCTCCCATTCGCAATCCAGTCGGAGCATAGACCCCAATTATTCCTACTGTAAAGATAGCGATTTATAATTTTATTGTACGATATTTATTTGTTTTTAACGCGCGGCCACATTTTCTGGTTTGAGCGACCGGAAAATCCAATAAATTCAGACTATTATTCCCAATTCCTCAGCCGGCCCGGGATGGTCGGTCGACGCACAGCTACTGTTGGCGGCACCGCCGGCCGAGCCTACCCATCCCAGCGGTGGGAGAGGACGAAGCTGTAGCGCTCGGACCGGATGTAGAACACCGACCGGTCGGCGCAGCCGCCGCCGACGAAGACGGAACGGCGGCCCATCACCAGCACCGGCGCGCCTGCCGGCAGCCCGAGCGCCGTCGACACCTCCGCATCGGCCGCCGCCGCCTTCACCTCGATGTCGGCTCCGCCCACCGGCTCGCCGACAATGTCCTGCAGGATGCCGTAGATCGGCTTGTGTCCGGCCGCCTGCCAGTCGACCGGTTCCAGAGCCTGCGGCAACAGGCTGCGGCCCAGGGCCACCGGCTCGCCGTCAACCAGATGCAGGCGGCAGACCTCAAGGCAATGGGTGCCGAAATCATCCCAAAGGTCCGGCGGCGTCGCGACGATCCGCGCCGACAGGGGCCGCATCGTGGCGTCCAGCCCCTGAAGCCGGAGGGATTCGTGGAAGCTGCGCAGGCGGTCGAGCGGATGCTGGACACGCTTGCCCGCCGTGAAGGTGCCCTTGCCCTTGCGGCGCTCGATCAGCCCTTCCGTCTCCAGCCGGTCAAGCGCCAGCCGGACGGTGACCCGGCTGACGCCGAAGCGGGCCCCGATCTCGCTTTCCGTCGGCAGCCGTCCCGACGGCTCGAACAGACGGGCGGCAATCTCGTCGCGCAGCCGGTCGGCGATCTGCCGGTACAGCGCCGTTGCGTTGTCTCGCACCACGGGCACCCTGGCTTTCCTCCACAAATGATCGATCCGGCCAACGGATCGAGGCCGCCTTGATGCCATCGGCAACAGAATGGCTCAAGTCTCGACACCGCCACGGTGCCGTCAGCGTGAATCCGATCCAACTCCTCGGTTGCCATGTATTTCACGATATGTATTATATTGTATTATCAAATCTGCTTGGTTGTTTGGGAGGAAAAACGAGAAAAATTCGTAAAATCTTGCTCTCCTCGATGGCAGCCGCGTCGGTGAATTGCCCATGTTCGCTCCGGCGGCGGCGCTTTCCAGATCGACGGCGCAACTTTCGCCTATGCCGGCGCGCACCCGATGTTCCGCGAACGCCTCGTCTTCCGCCGCATCGAGCGGCGCCACCGCCACTGGCACCTCGCCCGACCCGAAAAACCGCAAAACCGGAGGAACCGCCGCCATGTCCGAAGCCCAGCCGCCTGTCCGCCACATCGCCCCCGTCGGGCTGTACGAGCGCAACAAGGACCGCCCCTTCCTGGGGTCGACCAGCTGTTCGCACCGCCGGCTGGTCGCCGGCGAATGGACCGAACTGCAGTTGGTCTACGAAGTCGGGGCGTCGGGGCTGGCCGACGGCGCCGGCATCAAGCTGGCGATGAAGTTCTATTCGGACTGGGCGCTGTTCCAGACCAGCGACCCGCAGGCCGCCAACTATGTCTCGGCGGAGTATGAGGCCGGGCCGCTGGTGCCGGGGCAGAGCCCGGCGACAATCCAGGCGCTGAAGGTACGCTTCGACCAGAAAGGCCATGAGCGCCCCTATCAGAAGGCCATCGTCATCGACGTGATCGACGGCTACCTCAATCCCGGCGACCGCATCGTCATCCGGCTGGGCGACCGGCGGCGCGGCGGGCCGGGCACGCGCGCGCAGAGCTTCGTCGAGCAGGGATTCCGCTTCCGCGTCTTCATCGACCCGCTCGGCAGCCAGAAATATGCCGAGGTGCCGGGCGACTGCGTGATCGACATTGTCCCCGGCGCGCCCGCCGCCCTGCGTCTGGTGGCGCCGCGCCTGACCGCACCCGGCCCGGCCAGCCTGCTGCTGCGCGCCGAGGATGTCTGGGGCAACTGCTGCACCGGCGCCACCATCGACGCCGCCCTGACCCTCGCCGGACCGCAGGGTGAGACCACGCAGAACCTGATGCTGTCTCCCAACACGGACGCCTACGGCTGGCTGGTTCATCGTCAGGAAGCCACGCTGGCCGAAGGCGAATGGCGCATCGCCGCCACCGCCGACGGGCTGGTCCCGGCCGAAGCCCTCGTCACCGTCGAAGAGAACGCGCCTCGTGCCTACTACGCCGACCTGCATGTCCATTCCAACGACACGGTCGGCACCAACGACACCGCCTACAACCTGTCCTACGGCCGTGATGTGGCCGGTCTGGACGTGCTGGGCTACACCGCCAACGACTTCAACGTCACCGAACGGGCCTGGAACGAAGCGGTCGGGCTGATCGACCGCTTCAACGAGGCCGGCCGCTTCGTCTGCTACCCCGGCACCGAATGGTGCGGCAACTCGGCGGCCGGCGGCGACCACAATGTCGTCTTCCTGCGCGACGGCGTGCCGCAATTCCCCATCGACAGCCGTGGGCAGCCGGTCCGTTCCTTCGAGTGGAACGAGTCCACCCGCGGCAAGCTGCGCCCCGGCGCCTGGCCGCTCGACGACCTCTATGCCGCCTATCAGGACGACCCGGAAGGTCATCTGCTGATCCCGCATGTCGGCGGCCGGCGCTGCAATCTCGATTGGCACCATCCCGAACTGGAGCGGTTGATCGAGATCGGCTCCGCCTGGGGCCAGTTCCACTGGGTCTATGCCGAGGCGCTGGCCCGCGGCTACCGGCTCGGCGCCTCGGCCAGCAGCGACGAGCATCAGGGCCGCTGCGGCGGCGGCGCGCCGGCCACCGCGGTGTTCGGCGCGCGCGGCGGGCTGACCGGCGTGCTGGCCGACCGGCTCGACCGCGCCACCATCGGCCGGGCGCTGCGCTCGCGCCGCACCTTCGCCACCACGGGCGAGCGCAGCTTCGCCAGCCTGCGGCTGGGCGACCGCTGGATGGGCGAGGTGGTCACGGCGTCTGACGGGGACGAACTCGACTACCGGCTGCTGGGAGATCGCGGCTGGGAGAGCCTGCGGCTCTACGACGGCGAGACCCTGCTGTGGGAGCGCGACCTGCACCGCGAACTTGGATTGTCGGACCGCCGCATCCGCCTGCGCCTGGGCGGCGCCCGCATCAAGGACCGCTACCGCGGCGCCTATTGGAGCGGCGGCATCACCATCACCGGAGCAGCGGTGCAACGGGTCGAGCCCTTCGGCTTCGACCATCCCGAACAGGGCTGCTGGCGGCAGGGCGCCACCACGGTTGCCCTGCGCACCGTCACCCACGGCGACACCGACGGGGTGGAACTGACGCTGTCGCGACTGGCCGGCACGCGCATCCGGGTGCATCTCGACATCGGCACCTATGTGAAGGTCGGCAACCCGCTGACCCCGCCGCCCAACCCGCATGCGCCGGAGGCCGTGCTGGAGATCGACGGCGACGCGCTGCTGGATGCAGTCCGCTCGCCGGCCGGAGCCGTCAGCCGACTGCTGCCCGGCACGGAACTGGAGGTGACGGTGGAGCGCGTCACCGAGGCGCCGCTGCCCCGCGACCTTGCCGGCCGCATCCCGCTGGCCGGACTGGATCTGGCGGCAGGCCGCGAGCATCCGCTGTTCCTGACCGGACGCCAGCGCGACCAGTCGCGGGTGTGGACCTCGGCGCTGTTCCTGACGGTGTGAAACGGGTCACGCCGCTCCGGCGGAAACCGACGTGATGGAAACCGCCGTCGCTGGCCATAGGGCCGGCGGCAGCGGTGCCGATGTTCAAAGAATGCCGGCGTCTGGCCGGCTGCGGATCACTGGTTCCGGACTTGCCGGGAACAGTCCGGCCACGGGCAGCCGCAGGAGGGAAACCGGCATTCGTCGCCGTTCACATCGCAGGCCTGGACAGCGATCTTGTAGCGCAGGCCGAACTCGTCGTCCGCGGTGATCAACCCACAGGCAGCATGTGCTTCCAAGTCGACGCGTGCCGCCTGGAGGCAAACGCGCGCGATCTGCTTCGGATCCTTCATCATGGCACTCGCCTCGGTGTCATTCCCGGAGATGGAACGCACAGACGCGGCATCCGGACCCTGACCCTTCCGAATGCCTACTTCCGGGACAGGTGACACCCAACGACGAGTATGCAGGTCAACGCGGCAATCCGCACCTCCAATATCCTGCGGACATCCGATGTCGGGATAGATGCGACTTCTAACGGCGGCGCTACGCCGTCCCGTCGGCCACGGCAGCGCTCAGCCTGGAGACGGTATCCCCCAGGTTCGTGCCGACTTCCATCTCGACCTTGTCCCAGGGCATCGCCTTCCACTTGCCGTCCTGCGCGCATTTGTCGCAGAGCTTCCGGGTCGATGAGGACATGTTGACCTCCTTCGGCGAACCCGCACGGATGTAAAGCTCATAGGCCTTCTGCGCGTTGGCCTCCGAGTTCACCTTCTTGTTCAGGATCAGCCCGAAAAACTCGACATTCTCGGTCGAGTATTCCTTTTTGGCCTGCTTGAGCAGGAGCTTGTGCCAGTATGGCGACTTGAAGAAGCCGACGAGGTCATCGGGCCAGCTCCCGAACCGTTCGAGATCCATGAAGACGTTGGCGGTGATCTTGTTGAGCGACGCGACCATCGCGGCGCAGGCGTCGGCATACACACTGTCCCCATCCTGCCGCGCCGCCTTGCCGGCAGCGTCCAGCGTCGGGATGTAGTCCGAGGCGGCGGCCTGGAAAGCACGGGCGTATTTTTCCGCCTCCTTGACCGTCTTGGCGGCGTCGTACGCCTTCAAAGACTTTTCGAATCCCGTGGAACTGATTTTTGAGAAAATTTTGCCGAAGCGACTTTTCGGATCGGGCTTTTTCTTACCGGTATCGGCCTCGAATTTGGCCTTCGCCTTCTTCCAGGACTCCAGATATTTCTTTGGCATCGCTTGCTCTTTTATTATACGATTTCTGACTGTTGAATTTTCGCCCTTCTCTGGGCCACGGCTGTCATCCCATCGAGGACGCCCTACCTTTCGATAGGATTTGTCCGTCCGGTGACCGGCATCGGTTGGACCGGGCGGGCTTCATGCCCGCCCTGTACCGACCTGCGAAGTCACCATCCGGCATCGCCCCGGCGGCGGATCAGGCGTTCGTGCGCGAGTTGACGAGCTGGACGACGCCTTTGCAGGCCGCCGAAAACTCTTTCATATGGTCGAGGATCACCTTCGGCGTGGCATCCGCCGGCACCTTCACCGGCTCGGCCGCGCTGCTCTGGTTCGCCCAGGGATCCAGCTTCTTCTTGAAGAAGTCGGGATCGGCGAGCAATCCATCGATCTTGCGCGCGAACACCAGCTGCATGGTGATGTCGCGGGCCAGCGTCGGGAACAGCTCGTTGTAGGTTTCCGCCGTCGGCTTGGCCTTGACCTTGGCAACGCCGGCCGCCGCGCGGGCCAGCGCGCCGTTGATGTTCTTTTCCCAGTTCTTGAGCATCTTCTGCTCGACGGACAGATCCTTTTCCGCCTCGTTGAACTTCTGGGTATACATCCCCACCGCGGACTCGATGGTCGCTTCCAGCGCCCCAAGCTCCTTGACCAGGAACTTCAACGCCTTCTCGTAGTTCGTCTTGAAGTCCTTTTCCGTACGCTTATCGAACTCGGCGTAGATTTCCTTCTGAAGAACTTCAAGATAGCCCTTCTTGGCTTTGGAGAATTCCTTCGACGCGGCCAGGAACGCGGCAACGACCTTTTTGCCCTCCTTCACATCCGTCGAGTTGGTGGTATCGCAGGCGGTGAGCGCCTTCTCGCACTTCTTCAACGAACCGGACAGGCCGGTGTGGCTGCCGAAGGCATTGAAAATGCCTTTGCTCTCCTTCGGCTTGTGCTTGCCGGTGAGCGCCTCGAACTCCTTCTTGGCTTTATCCCACTGCTGATCGTACGGAGTGTGCGCCATCTATGCCTCCTCGCAGGTCGGTTGCTTCAGGGGGTTACCACCGGTTGCAGACTCTCTTCCATTTCACGGATCGCCGCCCAATCGCGTTCGAACACGGCCCGGTCGGTGTGGGAGAGGTAGATTTTCGCCAGCACCTGGGTCAGGTCGAGCGTCGGGACGATCCGGGCACCGATGCGCGGCACGATCCCGTATCCGCGGACGCTCTCGAACCGCTCCAGCACGCTGAGGTCGGGAAGCGCCTCCACACGGCCGGAGACCAGCACGGGCAGGTAAAGCACCATGGCGTCGGCCAGGAAGCGATAATGCCCATCGGGACAGACCCCGCTGTCGAAGGCCTCGACCAGCAGATCCACCTGATCGTGGCCGGTGCCGTGGCCCACCGCCGTGGTCGAGCCCGCCGGTCCCATGGCCCGGGCGGCGATCTCCACCAGCGCCGGTCCGCGGGAGGTCAGCCGCACTTCGGCATGCGCGGCGCCGTCGGTGATCTCCAGCGCGTCGAGCGTCCGCCGGATGTAGGACATCAGTTGAACGGACCGCTCGTCGTCCGGCGGCAGGAGGCGGTAGTAGTCGTAAACGAAGGGCGAGCCGTTCAGCGTGCGCTTGGCCGACTGCAGCACGTCGCAGACATAGTGCCGGCCGTCGCGGCTCACCGTGTTGACCACATATTCGGCACCGTCCAGATAGGTCTGCACCAGCGCCCGCCGGTTCGGCGTGCCGCAGAAATTGCGGCTGGAGAGGATCGAGTCCACGGCCTCCCGCAACGCCGGCGCGCCGTCGCAGAAATAGACATGGTCGGTGGAGGCGCTGTCGAGCGGCTTGGCGACAACCGGCCAGCCGGCCGCCGACGCCCATTCCGCCGCCTCGGCCCCGGACTCCACCATGGTCTGGCGGGCAGTCAACAGGCCGGCGGCGCCCAGCCGCTCGATCATCATGTATTTGTTGCGACGCGCCGCCGTCAGCTTGGGCGAATTGCCCGGCGTCCCCAGCGCCGCACTGAGCGCATCGGTCAGCTCCACGGCAGACTCGTTGCCTGGCAGCACGAAGGAGGGGGCGTGCGCACGCATCCGTTCGGCCAGGGCCGGGAGGTCGCCGTCGAACAGGACCAGCTCGTCGAAATCGCCGGGAACGTAGCTGAGAAGCAGAGAGGGCGAAAGGTCGGGACGGCTCTGCACGGCGATCACACGGTAGCCGCGCGCGCGCAGCCGCGGAGCGAGCAGATGCCCGGTCGAGTAAGGGTCGACGACGATCGCTGTCTTCATGGGATGGCCTCCAGTTCGGCAGGAGCGGTCGCGCGGCGGACGGTGGCAGCCGGGCGGGCGTAGATCATGAAGGGCTCGTCGCCGCAGAAGGTGACGGTGCGCCCGACCAGCCCGGCCTCGAAGGCGGCGTTCTGCGCCGCATGGTCCGCGACGCGCAGGGCACGGTCGGTTCCGGGCTCGAAGGCCGGCGGCGGCGCCTGCATGTCGCGGTGCAGCAGGTAGCGCAGCCGGCCGCTGTGCATCACCAGGATGCGCCGGGCGGTGAAGCCGGACGCCAGCATGTTGGAGAGGCTGACCGGGTTGGACAGTGCAACCCGGCTCAGCAGGTGCGGCCGCCCGGCCCCCAGGGCGTACAGCGTGCGCATGGTCACCAGCAGGCGCTGGAGCCCGTTGCCCCGGAAGTTCGTATGCACCATGCAGCTCGACATGTGGGCGGTGGCCGTAGCCTCGGGGCCGCCGCCCGGCAGGTCATCGGCAAAGGCGGGCATACCGGGTTGCGGCAGGCCGAGAACGGCGCAGCCGATGAGACGGTCGCCGCCCGGCGCGCCGTGCGTCTCCAGGCCGAGCGTGACGCCGCGCTCGGCCATATGCAGGCCGGAGAATTCCGGCGTTTCGGGGAAATAGGCGTCGATGTCCGGAAGGTTGCCGAAGATGAAGGCGCGGAACGCCTCCAGCGCCGGAAGATCGTCGGCGTCGAGGAAACGCACGCGGTAGGGAATGCCGGAAGGCTCACCGTTGCAAAGATGCAGGATGCCCTGATGGAGGGTCTGGGACGGAGAGGACACGACCGGCATGTCAGGCATCCTTGACGATTTCGGCGATGTTGAGCAGGCGCATCGGCGGATAAAGGTCGAGGCGCTTGGCGGTGTTGATGCGCAACAGCAGGGAGAAGCGGTTCAGCGTCTCGACCGGGATGGCGGCCGCCGGCCGGGCGCCGTTCAGGATGTCGTAGGCCTTCAAACCGGCAAACCGGCCGACATTGACCGCCGGGCTCACCAGCCCCATCAGCAGGCCGGAACGGCGGATCGGCAGTTCGGTGGAGCAGAAGGTGGCGATATTGTTGGCCAGCGCGGCGTCGGCCACCGCCTGGCTGTTGTTCGACGCCACCAGCGTGTCCGGACCGATATAGACCAGCTCCGCCCCTGCCCTCGCCACGTCGCGGATGACGTCCGGAATGGCATCGGGATTGGGCCTGCCGGATCCATCGCGGGGAACCGCGCCGTCGACGATCTCCACCCCCTGGCGGGCCGCCTCCTCCTTCAGGTCGCGCACCGCGACGACCATGTTCTCTTCGGCCGGGTTGTAGACGGCCGCGATCTTCTTCCAGCGCCGGTAGGCCAGCATCGTCTTGAGCTGCACCGCCACCGGAGCGATGTGGCGGGTGCCGGTCACCGCCCGGCCCGGCTGCTCCAGCGAGCGGACGATGCGCGAGGCGACCGGGTCGGTGACGGAGGTGAAGACCACTGGCACATCCGTCAGGAACTTCGAAGGATCGGGATCGTCGTAGCGGCCGACGGTCGCCAGCGTCAGCGGCGTGAAGACGGTGAGCACGAGGTCGGGCCGGGAGGCGCGGATGTCCGGCAGCATGCCGGCCACGGCCGCCGCCTGCTGCACCTCGCGCACGTCGATCTTCGCCTGCATGCCCATGGATTCGAGCAGATCGCGGAATCCGAGCACATCGCCGACATCCTTGCGCGGAGTCAGCACGATGATGTTGGCGGGCCGGTTGCCGCGCCCGGCCGTGGCCGGATTGGCCGCAGAGCCTCCCGCCGGGGTTCCTGTTGCGGCGGCATCGGCCGGGCCGGATGCCAGGAGCGCGCCGGCGGAGCCGAGGAGCAGCGAGCGGCGGGTCACGGGGGTCATGCCGGGTCCTTCTGGGGGAGGTCAGCGGAGGGCCGCCCGCCGGTGGCGGCCAGCAGGAGAAGCTGGGCGGCGACACAGGCCGCCAGCACGATGCCGATGCCCTTCATGGCGCCGTGGTAGCCGTAATAGGCGAGGAACAGGCCGGCCAGGAATGGCGCCACCACCGATCCCATGCGCTCGATCAGCCGGAACATGCCGATCACCGTGGTCTCGCCGAGTGTCGAGCGCTCCCGCACGCAGGATTCCGCCAGAAGCGCCATCTGCGGGGTGTTGACCAGCGCATGGGCGAGGCCGAGCAGGGCGACGCCGGTGATGGTCATCGGCAACGTCCCGGAATTGGCCAGCACATAGGCCGCACCCGCGGCGATCACGCCCCCGATCGCCAGGAACGGGGTTCTCCGCCCCGAACGGTCGGACAGGTGCGCCACCAGCGGCGACGCCACGATCATCATCAGCCAATAGAGAAGAAGCACGCGGCCGATCCACGACTGGCTGACACCGCTGTCGTCCAGCGCCAACGGCAGCAGGAAGAACAGCAGGGCGGTCAGACCGAACTTTGCAGGTACGGCGCTGAACAGGGTGACCGCCACGAAGCGCGGATTGGTCAGGCAAACGCCGACGTCGCGCAGCCGGAGCCCACGGGTCCGGGCCTTGCCGCCGTCGACATGTCTGGGCAGCAGGTGCCACGCCATCAAAGCCGCCGCCAGCGCGAGCGATGCGGAAACGATGAAGGTCATGCGGAAGCCGATCTGGTCGGCAACGACACCGCCGATGGCCGGCCCGCAGACGCCGGCCGTCAGGATGCCGCCGGCATAGAGCGCGATGGCACCGGCCCGCCGGCGCGGGTCGGTAGCATCGATGACGAAGCCCTGCGCCGCGATGAAGACGCTGGCGTAGCCGACCGCGGTCAGGCACCGGGCGACGATCAGCTGGATGAGATCCGTTGCCAGACCGGATCCCAGCAGCCCGAGCGCCGAGAAGACAGCGCCGGCGAGAAAGACGGTGCGGCGGCCCCGGCGCTCCGACACGTTGCCGGCAATCGGCTGGGCGACGGCCCAGAGCAGCATGAAGAGCGCGATGGGCGCGCCGATCACCAGCTCCTTGCTCAGGCCGGGCACCGGCTCGAAGAGATCCTTGATGTAGACGGACAGGAAGGTGCGGGTCAGCTCCTCCGCCAGGGCGAAGACGAAGATGGCGAAGCGCAGTTCGCTGATCCTCTGCATCGTCACGATGCGGTCGCCAGCCACGGGCGCTTCCGCGTTCGCGCCCTGCGGCTTCGGGGCGGCCCCTTCCGTATCGCGCATGACATCGAGCGCGCGGTCTATGGCACGGCCGAGATGTCCCACCTCGTCGCGTCCGCGCAGCCCGGTCCGCAGGCTCGACCTGCCCTCGGCGCCCTCCTTCAGAACGTCGCCGATCCGCTGAAGCGGTGCCGTCACCGAACTGCCGACCACCAGCAGCAGAATTTCGATGTTGAGAAGGATGGCGACGATCAGCACCGAACCGAGATCGAAGACCATGTCGTTGAGCGCCGCCTCGACCGAGCCGGCCGGGACGCCGACATGCAGGAGCGCGGGCACACCGCCGCCGACGGTCAGCGCGGCATCGATGTAGCGACCGGCCACCGCGCCGTCGGCGTCGCGTGCCGCCAGCACATCGCCGGCGCGCGCATCCGGGGCGCCGGCGAAGGCAGCGATCCGGTCGCCGACCATCAACGCGATGTAATTCACGTCCGGATTGACCGCGAGAGCGTCGGCAAGGATTTCGTCGACCCCGTTCAGCTTCTCCACCTCGAAGCCCAGCGACACCGCGCGGTCGATCTGCGCGACGATGTAGCTGCCGACGACCTCCGCCTTGCGTGCGAGTTCCGGCTCCGCCTGGGGACGGAAGAGGGTGTTGAAGTGGGAGGTCTGAACGACCAGGCTGGCCAGCATGAGAACCGACACGAGGCCGGTGAGCAGCCAGTTCAGCCGCTTGATGAAGGTGAGTTCCATCACGCAACCTCCACCGGAGCCGCCTTGCGCTCGTCCACGCCCTGCCGGCGTCGTGTGGACACGCGGTCCACGAAGCCGGCAAGTCCCGGAGCGAACGCCGCAATCTCCGGCGGTACGGCCGGCCGGCCGCCGTCGGTCGCGGCCTCGACGATGATCGCCGCCTCCCGCAGGGAACGCTGAAGGCGACGCATCACCAGCCAGACGACGATCATGCTGATGACGTAGCAGGTGGCGAGGTTGATCGCGCCGGAGATCGCCAATTCCGGAATCGTGCCGCGGATACCCGCGCGCACGGCGTCAAGGGAATAGGTCAGCGCGACGCCGCCGGCCACGCCGCCATAGGCGTTGCCGATGCTGAGCAGAAGCACCTGGGAACCGCCGTCGACGATCTTCGCCCCACGGTCGGTTTTGCCGTCCCGGTTGAAGGCAGCGAGCCAGGAAGCGGGGAGCGTGCCCCGGAGCGCACTGCCGCCGGCGGCGCCCAGCACTTCCCCCCTGTCGTTGAACAGCATCAACCCGGTGATCTGAAGGTCACGCACCAGGGCACGCTGGATCATCTCGTCAAGGTTGCGCAGCGCATTCAGCGACACGCCGAGGCTCACCGCACCTTCGACCTCGCTGGACAGGCCATGAGCAACGACCCGGAAGCGGGACGCCACCGTCTCCTCCACCATGCGCTCCATTTTGAGATACGAGAGCACCGCAGTGGAGGCGAGCGCGAAGCAGAGCGCCACCTGAAGCAGGAGCATGATCTTGGTCGACAGGGTCAGTCGCATTATCGGTCGGTCGCTTGCCTGATCGCAGAATTGTCTGATCGCAGAATTGTCTGCCCGGCCTGGAACTCGGGTTCAGCCGACCTTAACGCAAATCGCCCGCCCTCGCGGGCAAGACGGGTCCAGAGTGGACGTGTCCAGCGTGCATCGGCTTGGACGGACGGCTATTTCGCACACTTACGACTTAAGTAATATTACCACAATCGGAGCGATAGCTTCGCTGCCATCAAGAACAATCTAATATTTCTAAGCTGTAACATGACAGTTGATCGGTATTTGTGCTGCCACACTGAATAAGCACGAGTCGTGTCACAGCATTGTTCCCGCCATTTTGGCGCATCTCGGAAGTTTATGCGCATCCGTGCTACATCGCTTCTTTTCACACTGCCGTCCGTTGTGGTACCTACTATGGGCATAGCTACATCGCAACCCAGAGGGTAGGATGATGCGGATCGAAATCGAGCGACCGTTGACGTGGCCGATCCGACCGGTAGAGACCAGCACGGAACTTGTTGCGTCGGGTCCTTCCATATTGATCGTCGGGCACAACCTCCCTGCGGCCGACCGCGTGCGCGAGAGTTTCATGCGCAACGGTCACCGCATCCAGGTGACGAGCGACGTCGTCCAGGCGCTCGACACGCTGGAGGCCGACGCTTCCATCGGTGTCGTTCTCGTTCAGATGGCGATGCCGCATTTCGACGGGCTGGCGCTGGTCGAACGCATGCAGTCTTCCGTCGGCAGCCGTTCCGTCCAGTTCATCATCCTGGCATCCGGCGCCCAGGTTTGCGACGTGGTGCGGGCAATGCACCTTAAGGTGGCAGACTTCGTGGACGATCCCGAGGATTTCGGCCGGTTGCATGGCGCTCTGGTGCGGGCACTGTCCGTGAGCCAGACCGCGCGCGAAGCCCCGCCCAACGACGCGGCGCTCGACGAAGCCTACCGGCACGGAATGGCGATGATTGCCGCGGTGAAGGCCCTGCGCGAGCGACAGAATGCGGTTGCCCCGCATCCCTTCGCGGCAACGGCCGCGCCATCCGCGCAGTCGATCAGCATCGTTCCCATGACCAAGGCGAAGAAGCCTGTTCCAATCCGCCCCGAATCGGACCATGAACGGTTGCGCGCGCTTCGCGCACTCCAGCAGTGGCAGGCATCCCGCGACAAATTCTTTCCGAAGGACCTCTTCGAGGATCCCTGCTGGGCCATGCTGCTGGATCTGATGACCAACCATCTGCTGGGCAAGCGCATCTCGGTGTCGTCGCTGTGCATGGCGTCCGGCGTTGCGCAGACGACCGCCTTGCGTCGTATTTCCAACCTGAAGGCATGCGGCCTGATCCGCCGGGTGGCGGACGATCAGGACGGCCGGAGGGTCTTCGTCGAGCTGACGGAAGAGGGAATCGCATCGATGTCGCGCTACATCGAGCATATCCGGTCCATCAATCCACCTCCGTCCAACTGACTGCTGAAACGGCCGGTTGCAGGGACGACTTGCTGACCGGTCCGCAAACCGCACCATTGGGGACTGTTTGGGCATCGACAACCGCGATGCAAACCCGCGACACTCGGGAAGGCCGGACAATCTTGAAGCGCGTGGCCGCGGGGGCTGAATGAGCGATCGGAAATTCAAGGAATTGATCGTGCTGTCCTCGGCCGATCAGGCCGGCGACCTTGGCCGCAAGCTCCCCGACCAAGTCCCGACCTCCCGCGAAGAGACCGACCGCCAGAAGATGGCCGAGCGCCTGCGGGCGCAGGGCTGGAGCTATCGGCGGATATCCGAGGAACTGCAGGTCTCCTACATCCTGGTGGCGCGCTGGCTGGGCGATGGCCCGGCGCAGCAGGCTGCCCGGGTCGCTTCTGTTTCGAAATCGACATCCACCCCGGCGGCCCCCCCCGCACCGGCCCCCAAGGGAAAGGCCGCCAAGGCCGCCGCCCGGGCCGCCGCGGCCGCGGACGATGACAGGGATGTCCTTGCCCTCCAGTTCCAGGCGTTCGAACAGTATGTTCGCGAGGTCATCGCCACGCTCGACGAGCGTCACGAGACGATGATCGACCGCCAGGATGAACTGATCCGCGCCCTCGACGAGGAGCGCGCCAAGGCGCGTGCCCGCGAAGAGGAATTGCTGGAAGCGCTGGAGGCCGAACGCGCGCGCTGGGCCGAGGCGGAAGAGCGATTCCGCGCCGAACTGGAGCAATTCAAAGAGGAGATGCGTGCCTCCGGCGGGTCGTCGGACACGGATGAGAACGAAACCGCATCGGACGACAATCCCTTCGGCTTCGGCGACGATGACGACGAGGGGAGCAGTTCCGACCCCTTCAGCTTCGGCGACGACGATAGCGGAAAAGACCCCTTCAGCTTCGGCGATGATGACGAGACTGAAACGGCTGCGGAGGATCCGTTCGGTTCGGGCAACGATGAGGAAACGGAGAGCGCCAAGGCCGCCTTCAGCTTCGACGATGACGAGGAGAAGGACGGGGCCGGCGAGGAGGATCCCTTCGGATCCGACGATCCTTTCGCTGCCTTCGAGACCGAAGAGGATACGTCCGAAACGGAGCAAAGCGTGACCGGGGCTGCGGACGACCCCGAGAGTGAGACGGCCGAGAGCGAGACGGCTGACGACGAGGATCCGTTCAAGGCTTTCGATGACGAAGCCGCCACCGACGACACGCCGACGGTCAGCGCCGACGCCTTCTCCTTCGACGAGGAGCCCGAGGCCAAGGAGCCGGAACCCGAGCCGGAACCAGAACCACCCAAAAAGCGCAAGGGACTGCTGTTCTGGCGGCGTTGACGGAGGGAGGTCCGCCCCTGTGCGGCCTCCCCTTCCGCCGCTTTACCCAGCGGCGGGGACTTTACCCGACCGTGATCCAGGCGCAGAGAATCACGTAGGCGATCGGAAAGACGACAACCGAGATTCGGTCGAGCTTGAGTGCCTTTGCCGTGTCCCGCTCGTAGATCATCAGCGACACCGAACTTTGCAGCAGGCTGAGGAATATCAGCCCCATCGACGCCATGTTGATCTTATCGGACAGGGTGAAGCCCGTGCTGTGCGGAAGCTCGCCGGCGACGATGAAGTAGCTGGCCACCACCGCGAACAGCGCACCGATGCCGAGACCGAAGCGCGGGTCGAGATCGACCGGTTTGACCAGGAAGGCCAGGAAGGCGACCAGGCACGAGATGAAAATCGTCGAGAAGGTCTTGAAATAATAGACCGTGTTCGGCCTGTCGATCTGCACATCCTGCACGAAGCGCGAGAAGCGCGACTCGTGCGCTTTCGGCAGGGAAATGTCGCCGTAGTTGGTGCGGTAAGCCTTCTCCATGATGCCGGCCGTGGAATTCGTCACGTTGTAGCCGGCAATATCGATGTCGGGATTGACCTCGGTGTTCTCGGTGTCGGCGACATAGACCAGATTTTCGACGGTGCGGTCGTTGTCCTCGATCTCGATGCGGATCGACTGCTTGTCCAGCGGGAAACGGCTGATGTCCCACGACTGGTTGAGCACGGCATGCACGCGGGCCGAGATGTAATTCTGGCCGTTGACCTTGCGCAGCGGTGTCGGCTCCTTCGAGCTGATGGTGCCGTTCATCACCTCGAAGGAGTCGAGTGGATTAAAGTCGTCGGCATCCCAGCGGAACCAGACATAGAAATCCACGGTGACCTGCTTTTCCTTCAGGTTCAGCCCGGTGATCTGGTTGACGTAAGTCCCCACGATCACCTTCTGCGGCTCGGCCCGCGCTTCGTGCGCCGCCATGGCGAACAGTCCGGCGAACAGCACGAGCGCGAGCGCCAGCAGGTTCCTTAACATCTCAAGCCCCCCTTTCCGGCCCCGTTAATGCTCGAGCGCGTGGCTCTTCTTGACCATGTAATCCATGAAGGCGAGCAGCAGACCCGAGACCACGAAGGTGCAGTGGATGGCCACCAGCCACATCAGGTCGCGGTCGGACACCGTCCCGACATGCATGAAGGTCTTCAGGACCTGGATCGACGAGATCGCCACGATGGAGGCGATCAGCTTCACCTTCAGGGCGCTGAAATCGAGCTTCCCCATCCATTCCGGACGGTCCGAATGGCCGGCCACGTCGATCTTGGACACGAAATTCTCGTAGCCGCTGAAGATCACCATCAGCACGAGGTTGCCGACCATGGTCAGGTCGACCAGCGCCAGGACGACCAGGATGACCTCGGACTCGTTGCCGCTGGCCAGCTTCGGGAAGGCGTGGACGAACTCGACCGCGAAGCACCAGCCGATCATGCCGAGTGCGCCGACGAGGCCGAGATAGAGCGGCGCCAGCAGCCAACGGCTCTGGAACATCGCCTGTTCGAGCCAATGTTCGATATGCTTCGCCGGGCCGCGGGGAGCCTGGATCGGAGCGCCGGCCGGAAGGTCCGCCGGAGTGATATGAGCGTGTGTCATTCTTTCTTTGCCACCTTGATTTCAGCCGGAACGTTCTGCGGCTGGCCGTTCTTGTAATGGACGTAAGTCATGTTGAGCTTGGTGAAGGACAGCGAGATCGTCTCGTCGCCGCTGTTGTCGCCGCTGCCGTTGGCGGAGACGGTGTAGGACGTGACGTGGACATCGGTCAGCACGATGGTCATGAACTTGTCGAAGCTGATTTTGCCGCCGTCGATGTCCGACTGGCTGGCCGACACCTGGGTGTCCATCGGCCGCAGGAAGTAGATCGTGGCCTCGGCGCCCGGCACCGGGTCGGCGAACGCCGCCTTGAGCAGCAGCGGCGATGCCATGTCGATGGACTTGCTGAGGTCGATGCTGTCGATCCCGACGGTACGCCGCTTCCCCTGCGGCTTCACGTTGGCGTAGTTGTCGTGCATCGCCGCGATGCCATAGACGTCGTAGTCGTCGTCCTCGACGGCCGAGCCGTATTCCAGGGATCCGGCGTCATTCGACCCGGTCTTCATGTCGAACTTCGAGCAGAAGATCAGGTTGCTGTAGCCCTGGAGCAGCGAGTCGCCGGCAATGCCGGGATATTTGAGAAGAATGCGCATCGCGGGTTCACTCGTCCTTCAGGCGCAGCACGGAGAACATCCGCCCGACCTCGCCGCGGTCGCCGAGCAGATCCGCATAGAGTTCCGGCAACGAGAGCTGGCCCCAGGATGCCGCGCGGCGCACCAGATAGGAGGTCGGGCTGTGCGGCTCCTCCTTTTCCAGATAGTCGGCGATCTGCCGCAGCATGCCGTAGGCCTCCTCCCGATTGCGTGGACCGCCGGTCCAGCCGGCGCCGGCCGGGCGGGCCGTGGCGTCGGGGGCCGCGGCCACATCGCCGTCGGCGGCATCTTCGGGTGCGGCCGCGGGTGCCACCGGTTCGAGAGCGACACCGCGTTTGCGCAAGACATCCTCCTGGAACCGGCACAATTCCTCGACCGTGCGCTTGAAACGGGAGAGTGCGGGAGCGTTGCGGCCGGCGAGCCGGTCCAACACCGCGCCCAGCGCATGCGCCGCCGCCTCCGCCGCCTTCAGGCTGTCACGCTGGACGACGTAAAACTCCGAAGGCGTCTTCTCGACGTCCTTGACGATGCGCTCCACCGGCACCTCGCCCTCGGCGATGGCGGCCTTGTAGGCGCGGGCATCGCGGCCGGCCAGCTTGCGCAGGCGCTGGGCATTCTGCCAGTCCTGCAGCCGGAGCCCCGACTTGGCGCCCTGTTCCGGCAGTGCGATGGGCATCGCCAGCAGATCGCGGGACAGCCGTTCGTCCAGCCACGACAGGGGGGCGAAGCGCGCCTCCATGTCGCCGTCCTCGTCGATGCGCGGGTAGAGTCCGTCCCAGAATGTTTCGGCGAGGCCGGCGAGCATCGACAGGCCAGGCGCGATGGCGGACGGCCCATGCTGCTGCACCAGCGCCTGGACCAGCCAGACGGCGATCTGGAGATCCTTCGAACGGGTCGCCAGCAAGTCGGTGGCGCCGGCGGCGACTCCCTTCCAGTCGGCCCGCTTGACGTCGTCGGTCTGCCAGATCCCCTTGTCCGTGTCGTCATCCATGCGCCGGGCCTCGGCCAGCGCGTCGAATTCGGGCTCGTAGCGGATGTCCTCGCCGGCCGGAAGATCTCCCGGGATCGGCGTGAGAATCCGTTCGACGTCGATGAGAGGGCGTTCGGCGGTCTGCGTGTCGGTCATGGCGTTGACTGGCATCCGTTCGTTGACACGTCAGTAGACGCGCTGGGTGGCCGGCCGCAGCAGCGGCGGCACGCCCGGCGGCGCCTGGAGGTCGAAGAAAGCACGGTCCGTCGGGTTGACCGGCTGACCGCCGAAGCCGGCCGAGGGAAAGCCCGTCAGCCCCGCCGGGGGTGTTGCCGGGAAGGCCGGTGGGAAGCCCGGCCGCGGCATGCCGGCCGATGCCAGCAGCGGCGCCGACGACGGCAGGTCGGGCAGCGCCACCTTCTCGTCGCGCGGCGGCTTGCCGTCGGTCACGACGGTCCGCTTGGCGCCCAGCGCCATGAAGACACGCGTGTCCGGCCGCTTGGCCTCAGGCACGGAGGCCAATCCCGGCGCGCCGGGACGCGGGGACGGGCTGAGGGAGACCGGTGCGTCGCGTCCGGCCTTGTCCTCGACTTCCCTGCCCTCGCCGCCCTTGGCGGCCGACACCGCCCTGGTCTGCGCTTCGAACAGCAGGACCGTATCGGCATTGGAAGGCCGGTCGCGCTGTGCGGCATTGTGCTGGCGGACCAGCGCGAACAGCGCCCAGGGCCCCTCGTAGGCGAAGGTCAGCGTGGCTTCGTCCACGGTGGACGCCGCACCGACGCCGGTGACCGGCAGCAGCTTGCCGTCCTTGGCCCAGCGCAGCGACACCGCGACACGGTCGCCGGGGTACCAGCGCAGGGGCGAACGCGCACCGATGTTGGCGATGGTGCCCGCCGGGGTGGACAGCTTCCACTCGATGATGTTTGTGCCCCCGGCCTCACGGCCACGGTTGACGCGGAAGGTCGGGTCGAGCAGCAGGCCGCCGGACTGGTCGGTGACGGTGGCGGCCGTCAGCGCCGGCTTCGCCAGCGCCATCGTTTCCATGAAGCGCAGCGCGTCGTGGCCGGCGGTGCCGAGGCGGGTGGAGCGGCGCAAGCCCTCGATCACATAGCCCTGGCGGGCGTCGAAGGCGTCGTAGAAGGCCCGGACCGCCGCAGTGTCGGCCTGGTTTTCACCGACCGGGCCGAAGGGGAAGCGGCCGGCCAGCGAGGCGTTGAACGCGGTCGCAAGCTCGGCATAGCCCATGTAGACACGCTGGTCGACCATCAGGCGGCAGCGGTCGGCGATGGACTGTTTCAGCTCGTTCAGACGGCTGGCGAAGAAATCGCCGGCCTGCGGGTCGAGTTGCGCCGTATCCCGGCAGTTGGCGGCGTCGATGGCGGCCACGTCGGTGGTGACGAACTTCTCCAGGGCGGCCAGCGTGCTGTTGGGACGGCCGCCCTCATAGCGGTCGAACTCGGCGACGATGCGCGACCATTTGGCCGAGAGACCGGAGACCGCGCCACCGCCCATGACGGGCTTCTCCAGGATTTCGACGACAGGGGCTGCGACCTCGCGGGTCAGCGCCATCACCTCCTGCCGCGCATTGCCAAGATAGAGAGCCAAGGCGGTCGGGCTCTGCTGGCCGAAAAGCTGGGCGGGCACCAGCGGCCCATCGATCCAGGCGTTCAGCGACCGCGCATCGGGGCGGTAGAGTTGGTCTTCCTCCAGCATGCGGTCGGCCTGGGCGAGCACGGCATTGGCCTGCCGTGCGACGATGTCGCGGATGGCGTCGGCCGGCGTGGCGAGGCCGATCTGCCGGAAGCTCTGCATCGTCTCGGCCAGCACCGGGAAGGCGAGGCGCAGCGAGCGCGCAGACTCCCGAAGCTGCGTCAGCCCGCCGGCGCGGTCGATGGTCCCGCCGGCCGGCGTGCCGGACAGGGCGCGGGCAAGAACCTGTTCGACGCCGCGGCGGAGCTGGTGCTGCGCCGCGGCGCGCATCGAGGCGCGCAGGATCTGCGGGGCCTGCGGCACCTCCTTGGCGTCGAACAGCAGGTAATCTTCCAGCAGCGGCGGGATGGTCTCCAAGGCCGCACGGTCCCAGCCGGCGCGGTTGGCCGGAGCCGCCGCAGAGGCCGCCGTGGTGCCCGACGCCTCGCCGGACCGCATGAAGCGGCGCGCCGACCAGACGGTAAGGGTCTGGCGAAGGCTTTCGGCAGCGGGCGACAGACGCGGGGCGCCGTTCGGCCCCTGGACCAGCAGCCGGCCGATCACCGAGTCCAGCGATTTTCCGCCCGATCCGGCCTCGTCATAGCGGCGCTGCGCCAACTCCATGATGTCGGCGCGCAAGCCGGGGCCGAACAGCTCCGACTTCTCCAGCCGGGTGAGAAGGGTGTCGAACTCGGGCGGCAGCACCGGTCCGTCGGTGCCGATCCAGGCGCCGCGCTCCATGTTCAGGCCGCGCGCGGCCTCGTCCAGGCTTCCCAGCACCTCGGCGTAGGAGGTCGCGGCGTCGGCGCCGGTGCGCGCCCCGCCGGCGAGCAGTTCAAGCTCGCTGGCGGCGACCGACAGGCGGGCCACGGCGAGACCGCTCATGGCGAGCTCGCGCAGGTAGGCGTCGGCAAACTGGCGGAAGCGGCGCGTCACATCGCCGCGATAGGCGGACAGGTCGATCGGCCGCTGCGCGCCCGGACCGGGGGCCGGGATCGCACCGCCCGACGGCGGCACGTCGACGCCCCAGCCATGCAGCCTCGCGGAGAAGCCGCGCGCGCCAGTGGAACCCAGCGAGAACTCCAGCGCCTCGTCGAGCGGCATGTTGGCATCGCGGGAATCGACGGTGTTGTAGGCCCTCGCCAAGCCTTCGGCGATGCCAACCTCGGCCGCGAAGGCGCGCAGGCGGTCGAACTCGCTGGCGCCGATCTGGACGCGAAGCGGATCGCGGGCCAGGCGGCGCAGCCGGTCCTCGGCGACGTCGCGCATGGTCGCCAGCGTCAGCCGGCGATAGCCGACCGCCAGCGCACGGGCGACCTCGTCGGGCACGCCGCTGATCCAGGCGGCCGGCAGCGGGTTGAAGGGCAGATCCTGCGGCAGGGTCGCCATGCCCTGGACGAACCGCGCGGCGGCGTCGGCATAGGTCGGCGACAGCGGCGCGCCGGCCTGATTGGCGGCGCGCTGGTCGGAAAGCTGCTGAAGATTCGCCGGAATGTCCGACAGGATCGGCACCAGCTGGTCCGACAGCGTGTTCACCCGATGCACACCCATCCACAGCAGCAGGATCGCGACGGCCGAAGCGGCGGCGGTGCCGACCGGCCAGGCATGGCGGCGCAGGGTCCGGGCGGCGGCGAAGGCGCGGGTCGGCTTGGGCAGCCCCGCCTCGGGGAAAATCTTGCGGTTCAGCAGGTCGCGGCCGAAGACGGCCGGCGTCTCCGGGGCCGTCCGGCCGACGAAATACAGGCCGCGGACATACAGCGTTTCCTGGTAGGCGGTGCGCTTGAAGGCGGTGCCGAGCATGGCGCGCAGCGCCGCTTCCGTTCCGGTCAACCGGTCGGTCAACGCCACGAGCTGCGCCCCGTCCTCCCGGGGAGCCGCACCGAAAACTTCGAGCTGGAGGGCCAGCATGCCGGCCGCGACGGACTGGAGCGCCTCGCCGACGACATCCGGAGTGAAGACCGTCTCCAGCGCGTAGGGCGACGACCAGCCGAGCATGCCGTCGCGCAGGGGCTCGGGCAGAGCATCGGCCAGCAGCGGGAAGCCGGGAATGGCGTCGCAGCCGGTGACCACCACATAGACCGGCAGCGCGAGACCGAGCGTGCGCTGGATCTCCCACAGGCGGGCATAAAGTTCGGTGCCGCGCGCCGCCGCACGGCGGACATCGTCCAGCTCCTCCAGCGGGATGGTCAGGATCACGCCGTCGGCCGGCATCATGACGCGGTGGCGGGCGAGCTGGTCGAGCACACCCTTCCAGGCCACCCGGGCGTCGTCGATGTCGATCACCACCGCCCGGTCGTAGAAACGCCAATGGAAGCCGAAGGGGCGGTCCTTGGACTCCACCGGCGGCCTGACCTCCTCGGCGCAGGTCAGCAGTCCGCCGTCGTCGCCGGGGACGACGCCGGTGCGCAGGTACCAGGGGACCAGATAGACATTGCGCGACAGGGTTTCACGATAGGCGGCGAGGCCTTCGCGGAACAGCCGGCGGATATCGCGCCCGCCGACGGTGGGCAGCGCCGCGGGCACCCCCGATGCGGGCGTCGCAGCGGGATCGGTTGCCTCGGGAGCCGGCAGGGCCTTGACCTCGGGCGGCGGCTCGGCCAGCTGACGGCCGGCGCGCAGCAGGATCACCGCCATGACGGCGATGATGACGATGACGACCAGCAGAAGCGCTGCGAAGAACCACAGCTGGTTCTGCGCGATGCCCGTCAGGACGGTGCCGAGAATATCCATTGTTCCTCTCCCAGCCCCGGCTCAGCGCGTCACGCGGACGGACGCCTGCATCACCGCGTCCGCCGCACTCGACAGGTTCGCGGTCGTCACCCACCACATCGCCTGACCGACCACCAGCCACGCCCCGGCCAGGGCGGCCAGCACGACCGGCCAGCGCACGCCGCGCGCCAGCGTGCGCATCTGCCCGTCGGTCATGGTGTGGGCGTAGGCGGACGGAATCAGCGTGCGCCCGGCCGGCAGCAGGCCGGGGGCGAGTTCGGACTCGCGTCCGGCGATGAACTCGAAAAGGCGGGCGGACATACCGCGAAGTTGCACAGCACCGCCTGGCTCGCGGTAGCGGCCCTTGAAGCCCAGCCCCAGCAGCAGCAGGTACACGGCGGCGAGCTGCGACAGCCGGCGGTCGTTGCTCGCCAGCAGCGCCTCCATGCGGTCGAAGACGCGCTCGCCGGCAAGCCGGGTGCGGAACAGCGCCTGCTCCAGCAGGGCGGAGCGCCAGATCTCCCGCCCGTTCCACTCCACGTCATGGATGAACAGGTCGTCGGCAAGCGCCGCCATGGCGTATTGCGCCTCGCGGTACTGGCTGATCATCAGTTCGGTGCCGGTGCGCGCGACCTGTGCCGCCTGGGTTTCCAGAAAATCCTGCAGGCGGCGGATGATGATCTCCGCATCCGGTTCGAGGGACAGCGCCGGCGGGGCCGCACCCGGCCGGGCCGCGAAGCCGGCGGGCGCATGAATGGCCGACAGGGCGAGCACATCCTCGTTCAGGAAGGCCGGCAGGCTTTCGGGCGCCTCGCCCCCGGAAGCGGCGGCAGCAGCCGGGCGGCCGGCGCGGATCGCCGCGCGGTGCTGCTGGATCTCGCGGGCGAAGGCGAGGAAGTGATCGACCAGATCCCGGCGGTGAAGCATCGTGCCAATCCTCAGCTCAGGCCGTGACGAACAGCGTGATTTCGGCGGGCCGGAAGCGGCTGCCGATGCTGTCGGGGTTCCAGATTTCCAGCCGTTCGCCGGGAACGATGTAGCGGGGGTCCACCACCACCTCGAACGGCACGACTCCGCGCGGTGCGGCGACGCCGGATTCGCCGCTGTCGTCGAGCGCGATGCGGTCGGCACCCTTCACCCGCAGGCCGGAGAGCGTTTCAAGCTTGGAATGGGAGGCGACGATGCAGTTCTCCATCCAGGCCGCGACCTCGCCCACGGTCGCGGTGGCCGGGCCGCGCACGCCGATGACCAGACGGCCCTTCAGCCAGGCTTCCTCCATCACCAGACCGAACATCCCGGCCTCGAAGGTGAACGGGATGCGGGCGACGCCTTCCTTGACGCGGTCGATCATGCGCAGGATGAAGTCGCGCACCTCGCCATAGGCCGACATCGGATCATCGTGGTCGTAGCGCGACAGCTTGGCCGGCACCGCACCGTTGGCGAAAGCCGAGAGATGGCCAGCCAGCGTGCACAGCGACAGATAGACGTCGAAGGGATGGCAGACGCCGACGGCGAGCTGAGCCTCCAGCGGCGGAAGCCCGGTGACGAGGCTACGGATTTCCGTACGGGCGGCATCGGCCAGTTCGGTCGCGGCGTTGCCGGTGCCGACGCCGGAGCGTTCGGCCAGGAACAGCGCCTTCTCGCGCACACGGCGCACGATCTCACCGCCCAGGCGGCCGAGCGCCGAATTGGCGGTCACCGACAGCGTCGGCGGCACGAAATCGGTCAGCACGAAGGCGTCGTTGCGGAAGGTCGCCTGGGCCACCGGCATCGACACGAACTTCTGCGGCGGCTTCTGGTTCGGGCCGGTGGTGGCGAACAGGCCCAGGCGCGGGCGCAGGCGGGCGATGGCCACCTCCTCGCCGCCGTTCAGGTCGGGAACCGGGCGCCCTTCGACCGAGAGGAAGCGCGAAATCTCACCGGGACCGGGCGCCCGGTCCGCCAGCGCCTGCGGGATGACCAGATGGATGGTGATCTGCGTCTGGCCGACCGGGTCGGCATAGGCGGAGATGTCCACCTCCAGCGGCTCGGTGCTGTCGCCGGCATAATGGACGACCAGCCCGTCGGGCATGATCGCCTCCAGCTCGCGGATGCGCACCAGACCGGACACCAGGTTGACGCGGTCCACCTGGAAATGGACGACGCCCCAGTGGAAGGGACGGGCATGGCCGGCGTGGTAGGTCAGCAGCCGCTCGTTGCGCAGCGCCTGCTGCTGGAAATGCTGCGGGGCCAGCAGCATGCCGTCGTGCCAGGCGATGGCCTCGGGAATGTCGCGTGCCTCGGTCATGCCGGCCTCCGGTGAATGGCGAAAACGTCAGGGAGCAAGTTCGACATCCTTGTCGCCGACGGAGAGGGAAAGCGTGCGCGTGTTGGGCACGCGCAGGCGGTGCGGTCCGGGGGTGGCGTAGTTGGCGTAGACGAGGATCGCCCAGGCCGCTTCCCGGTCCGACGGTAGCTGGGCGTCGAGCTTCTGGCCGGGCACCAGCTCCCAGCTCGCGATGTCAAGGGTCGTGGGGTGGTCGCGCCGGTACTGCTCGCGCTTGGCGAACCAGTCGGCTGCGGTGAGGGCGGTGAGCTGATCGACCAGCGCCTTGTCGCGGATCGACACCACGTCGATGGCGACCGGCGTGCTGTCGTTGGCGGCGGGTGCCACGGTGAACGACACGGTGTTCAACCAGGCCGCCGGCTTGTCGGCACAGGCGCCGAGAAGCAGAAGAAGGGCCAAGGGGATGGCGAGGGCAGCATGGGAACGTCGAAGGGACATCAGGACCGTCCTCCCGGCTCGGCTAGGGTGACGACGGTTCCGGCGACGCCGCTGGACCGCTTGATGGCGTCCGCGGCGGCGGTCGCCTCGTCGGTGGTGGCGAAACGGCCGCTGCGCACGGCGTAGGGCATCGTTGCCCCGCCGTCGGGCGCGTAGGAGACGGCGGCGGAGACGCCCCGCTGGCCGGCGGCATCGGCGAAGCTCTCGGCATTGGCTTGGTTGGCAAAGCGGCCCAGCTCGACCGCAAAGCTGCGGACGGGGGCCGGATCCACCGCCTTCGTCCCTTGCCCCCCTTGCCCGGTCACCTGATCGAGCCCGTTGAAGAGACGCTCCTCGACGCCGTTCTCGACGCCGTAGGACAGCTTGCTGCGCGCCTGGAATGAGGCGCGGTTCACCGACTTGGCCACCGGAGCGGCCATCCAGGACGGAAGGAAGCGGCCGGCGGCGGCGAGCGTGCCGTGGGCAACCGGGTCCAGCACCGTCTCCGCAACGCCCGAGACGGTGTCCGCGGCACGGTCGGCGGTGGCCTTGACCGCCTGCTCCGTCTCGAACCGGCGCGAGATGGCGCTCATGCCGACGGTATCGGCGACGCCGGCGAACCGGCCGTCGCCGGCGGGCCCGGCTGCGGGGCCGGCACCGGGTCCGGCGGCGACCTGCGTGGCCGGCCCGGGACCCATCGTCGCCACGGCGAGCCCGATGCCCAGCAGCATGGCGACAACCATGAGCACGACAACGCCGATGGCCAGCCCGGCCACCTGTCCCCGTCCCAGCGTAATCGTCGTCATCGCCATCGCATCCCGAGCGAAATCCTGTTCCGGGAGCCCTTCGGCCCGGATCGTGGCAATTGAAGCATCAAGACGCCGGAATCACGCCCCCTGTCTGGTTCGTTCTGGCGTAGTCCGCGGGGGCGGACCGGATGCTGTCCCGAAGGCCTATTTCCGGCATGGGCGAAAGTCCGCATCCCGTGCGTTTCCGCGGGGTTGAGGCATACATCCAATGTGGAGCATTCACCTTCCGCGGCAGGCCGCGTAAGGCCGCCGGTCACGGCGGGGCGGCAGGAGCGCCAGGGGAAGTCTCGCCAACGACCACGCCGCCGATCCCCGCCACCCGCTCGTACTCGGGGCGGCGCGCCTCGGCCTGCCACAGGTCGGCGAAGCTGCCGGCGCGCACGCGCAGCCAGGGCCGTCCGCCGGCATCGACCGTTTCGACGATGGACACGGGCAGACCGCGCTCCTGCATCACCCCGGCAAAGGCCTTCGCATTGTCGGGTGAGCGGAAGGCGCCCAGTTCCACAGCGTACAACGTGCCGCCCTTGACCGTTGCCGCCGCGGGCCTCACCGGAATGTCGGGCGGCGGGGTTTCCCCCGGCGCGGCCTTCGCATCCTTGGCATCGTTCCCGTCCGCGCCCTTCGTTCCGGCCGCTGCATTGGCGGGGGCGCCGGCTGGAGCGTTGCCATCGGCAGCCCCTGCGGCAGCCCCCGTGGAGGGCGCCGGACCATCCTTGGCGCCCTGGGCGGTCACACCCGGAAGCCCGCCGCCGGCCAGATAGTAGCCGCCACCGAACGCCACCACCAAAAGCAGCAGGACCAGCACGGCAAGGAGGATCTTCTTCATCGCCCCTCCGCCGAGACGGTCCGGGCAGCGGCGCACAGACCGTCCATCGCCGAGGTTTCGCGCTGGTAGCCGAGACGGACCCGCCAGCCCAGCACCCTGCACAGGTAGACGTCCTGCGCCTGGGGATTGCCGGCACCGGCGTGGTACCAGCGCACCGCCTCGGTCCAGGAACCGTGGCGGTCATAGAGCAGCCGCAGGAAGGCCGCCGCATAGGCGACATTGGTCGCCGGGTCGAGAATATCTTCGCCGAACCGGAAGGCGCGCGCGTGCCAGCGCGTGTGCACCTGCATGCAGCCGACCGCCATGTCGAGGCGCAGGGACCCTGCCCCATCGCCCATCAGCGCGAGCGCCTCGCCACGGCTTGCCGGAAAGGCCGGAGCACCGCCCAAATTCAGCGCCCAGGGCCAGGTCGCCCCGCCGCGGCCGGACTCGGTCATGCCGATGGAATGCAGGATGCCGGTGGGGATGCCATAAGCCGCCTCGTTCGCCGCGAAGTAGGCCTCGCACGGCTGCTGCGCCCGCGCGGCAGCGGGGAAAGCGAGCAGCATGAGCAGAGCAAGCGCCCCCGTCATGCGGCCGAACATGCCGGCCGTCATGCCCGCACCCGCACGGCGAGGCAGGTGCGGTCGCGCGCCATCGGAACGGTGCGGCCGCCGGCATGCTCGAACAGCGCCGCCTGCACGGCGGCGACCGTGCTGTCGGCCGAAAGATCGTCCAGACCGCCCAGCACCTCGCCCATATGGGCGCGGCCGAACGGCACGTCGAACCGGTTTGTGCCGTCGAGCAGGCCCGAACCGCACAGAACCAGGGTGCTCGGCACCGGCAGGTCGAAAGCGGTCTCGGCCACCGTCAGGCCGGCATCCACACCCAACGGCGGGTTCTCCGCCACCGGCAGGTCGACGACGTCGCCCAGGCGACGGGCGAGGAACGGGGCCGGCACCCCGGCACCGGCGAAGACGAAGCGTCGATTGCGCAGGGTCACCACACCCATCGCCAGCCCGATCCGCAGTCCGGCCGCATTGTCGGCGGCGAGCAGGCGGTTGGCACCCGTCAGGCAGGCCCCCGGACCGAGGCCGGCGGAGGCCAGCGCACGCACGGCGGTGCGCGCGGTCACGGTCATGAAGCCGCCGGCCAGACCGCCGCCCGATACCTGGCCCAGCAGCAGCACCAGCGTGTCGTCGTCAGCCAGGAAGAAGTCGTAGAAGCTTCCATCGAACTCCGCCGCCGGCAGCAGCAGCCCGGCCGCCGCCAGATCGGGGCGGGCCGGCAGACCGGCGGGCAGGATCGCCTCCTGCATGCGGCGGGCGATCTCGAACTGCTTTTGCAGTTCCACCAGTTCGGTCTTGGTGTCGAGCGAGGCACGAAGCTGCACGACCATGCCGTCGAGGGCGGCATGCTGGCTGCGCACACGCTCCGCCATCACCTCGAAGGCGACCGCCAGACCGCCTGCCCCGTCACCGCCTGCCCCGTCGCCGCGGCCGGTGACTGACTCGATGCGGTCCAGGTCGCCCAACAGCTCCACCCGGCCCTGGTCGGGCAGCGTTTCGGCCATGCGCAGCATCTGCTTGCGGATGAAGGACTGCTGACGCAGCCAATGACGGCCACGCCGCGCCTCGGCATCCTGGAGGGCGCGGCTGCGGTTGCGGAACACCTCCACCGTGCGGGCGAGCCGGCCCGCCTCGTCGCTGCGCTCGGCCCCCAGCACCGCCACATTGGTGTCGCCGTCGGCCAGTGCAGACAGTGCGGACAGCGACGCATGGATCGGCGCCAGGGAGCGGCGGAAGAACCATTCCAGCCCGAACAGGCTGGCTGCCAGCACGGTCATCAGCACCAGGATGGCGCTGGTGTCGAACAGGCTGGTCGCCATGTCCTCCAGCGTGGATTCGCGCGCCACGACCAGAGCCAGCGCCTTGCCGCCGGCTGCATCGGCGAGGCGAAGGGTGCGGACCTCGAAACTGCGGCCGGAACGGTGGACCTTGGCATGGTCCATGCCGCCGCCGAGCGACGGCTGGATATCCTCCCAGGGCAAGGCGCCGGCCCGATCGTAAAGCGTGCCGTTTCCATCGACCAGATAGGCCGAGCCGCCAAGGACGCGGGCAAGCACCGTTAGGCTCGGCTGCACGGTGCGCAGCGCCAGGACGACACGGTCTGCCGGCCGCGTCTCACCGAAGGGAGCCGCCACCATGTGCTGTACGGCGCCACCGACGACGACAAGGCCGGTATAGGCATCGTTCTGCGCCAGCACCTGGGCGACCCGCCGTTCGTCGATAACGCGCATGTCGGTCGGCGCCGGCACCGATATCAGCGGCTGCCCGACGCTGTTGACCAGCGCCACCGAGGAAAATCCGAGAAGCGGCAGCCGCGCCGCCGCCGCCTGAGCGTTGCCGCGGTCCATCGCCGCAACCAGCAGCGGGTCGCCCGCCGCACGCTGCATGACGACGGCCTCCTCCTCCATCAGGCTTTCCCAAAGCCGCTGGGCGGCGCGGGTCTCCTCGGTCGCACGGCGTTCCGCGGTGCGGTCGCCCCACAGCACGGTGAACAGCACCGCCGTGGCGAGCACCGCCAGCACCGCACCGGCCGCGAACAGGAACATCCGCCCGCCCAAACCCGCTCCCATGATGCCCATTCTCATGCCGCCGCACTCCCCTCGGCCGCGGCGGCCGACACAGTCCGGCGGTCTTGGAGAACGCGCCGCAGCGCCAGGACGATGGGCGGCAGCAGGGCGACCGTCACCACCAGCCCGGCCGAGGCAGAGGCGACGCCGGCATTGCTCCCCAGCAGCAACGGCAGCCCTATTCCGGCCAGAAGCGCCATGGCTCCGCGCAACGCGGCCGACCCGCCATCCTCGCCGCTCGCCGCCAGCGCGGCATGCCCGGCGCCGAGCGCGGCTGCGACGGCCAGAGCCGTGCCCGGCCCGGCCGCGGAGGACCCCAACGCCAGCGCGCCGGCCGCCAGGGCGGTGGCGGACAAGGACAGCAGCACGGCGGTCGCCGGCCGGGGCGAGAGCGCCACCACCGCAATCGCCGCCAGCCAAGCGGCCCCCCCGTGGAACCAGATGAACTCCGCCCCCTGGCGGACACCCGGGGTACCGGCCACCTGCGGCATGGCGGCATATGCCAGGGCAAGGCCGGTGACCAGCCACAGCGCCCAGCCCTTCGGCGCGGGCCGACCGCCGTTCCACCAGCGGTCTACGGTGAGGATTTGCCGCAGCACAAGCGGAGCCCGGCGCGGCGACGCGACGCGCTCCACGCGCAACGCGACCAGCAGGCCGATGGCGGCCGACAAAGCGCCGATGCCCATGACCGGGCCGGTGCCAATGCTCGCGGTGCAGAGGATGGAGATTCCCGCCCCGGCCACCAGCCCTCCGGTGGCCGACACCCCGAGATCGGCACCGAGCGTGTCGAGGATCGGCCGGACGGTCTGGACCGACAGGCCGGCGCCGATGCCGCCCAGGACCGCCGCGGCGAGCAGCAGGTCGCGGCCGGGGTCCGACAGGGTGGTAACGCCCCAGGCCGCCAGAGCGGCCAGGGTCACCGCCAGCCCGTACCGCCCGACGACGCGGGCGAAGGGTGCCGCGAGGGCGACGCCCAGCGCCGTGGCCGCCAGGGCCGTATCGAGGGGCAGGCGCTGGGCGGCGACGCCGGCGAGGATGGACAGCGCCACCGCGGCGAAGAAGACGACGGCATGCGGCAAGGGGTTGCCAGCGACGGGCGGCAGCGCCGCGAGCCGGTCAGGCGAGAAGCGGCCCAGCCGCTCGATGCGGGCGATCAGAGGCTCGACTTCCGCCGCCGCATCCGGATTGAAGCTGAGGTCGCGCACCTCGGTCAGGTAGGCGTGCGCACGGGCGAAGCGGTCGTTGACGCCGATCACCAGCCGGTTCATTTCCGCCAGAAGCCCGCCGATCAGGCTTTGGTCCACCGGCGGTGCGATCCGGTCATAGACTCGCCGGGCCACGACCGAGTCGAGCCCGCTGGCGTAGCCGAGCGGAGCGACCAGCTGAGTGTGCACGAGCATGCGGAGAAGCAGCGACCCGCCCGTCAGCGCGATGGTCAGCGCCACCGCGAAATCGATGAGGATGCGCCGGGTGTTCGCCGGCTGCGCCAGCGCCTTCCGGCCGAGGATCACCTCGCCGGACTGCGTCGCCCCGGTCCGCAGGGGATAGCGCTGCACCGACAGATGGAAGGCCGACCAGTCGGTCTCGGCAGCGGACAGGCGCGCCGACAGGTCAGGCCGCCCGGTGGTCGCCTTCTGGAACAGCGTCTTGCCATCGGCATCGGCGATCAGCACCAGCTCGATCTCCGGAACGATGTCGGACAGCTCCTCCAGATAATCGTCCATGCCAGCCAGGCGGTTCAGCGGCAACCCGAGGCCGAGCGCCTTTTCGAGATCCTGCACCAGGGCCTGTCCGACGATGTCGGTGCGCGTCGCCGTGCCGCGGTCGGCCAGGTTGGCGGCCCCGACCAGCGCCGCCGCCAGCGTGGCGATCCACGGGATGACGACGACCGCGACCAGCAGCGGGACGAAGCGGCGGACGGGGTGCTCGGATCCAAACAGCATTGCTTATGCTCCCGGCGTGCCGCGGGGTGGCGCGTCGTCGATGCGCGCCGCCTGTTCCTCGGCCTGCTCCAGACCGTGCAGGACCACACCGAGAGCCAGCCCTGCGGGACGCGTCTCGGCGTTGGCGGGCTCGGCCCCCATCAGCCTCTGGCACTGCGCCGCGTAGAACGCCTTTAGCTTCAAAACGGAACGATGGGTCTCACCAACCAGCAGGCGGGTGCCCAGCGCCGCCAGCACGGCGACCAGGATCAGGAACACCAGGGTGACCGTCGCGGTCTCGCGCAGCGCCGTCAGCACCTCGACCCGCGCATCCTCCTGCGCCGCATGGCCGAGAATGGCGCCGCCTACCGCGCCCAAGGCGTCGAGCACCGGCACGCCGATGACCATGCCGTCGCGCCCCTCGTGGCTCCAGGGGTCGGCCGGGGCGCTTGCGACGATGCCGATCCACGAGGCCGGAACCGTGGCGCCGACCATTTCCCGCGCAGTGCTGAAAAGCACCGTGCCGCGCGCGTCGACCACATGCAGCGCCACGCCGCTGCCGACGCCGGTCGCCAGCTCGATGCGGCGCTGGAGGTCGGTCTGGTGGGCCAGCGGAATCCCGATGGTGGCGCGTTCCGCCGCCGCCGCCGCGACGCGGTTCGTCAACGCCGAGAGCCGTGCGGCGATCTCGCTGGTGTGAGCCTCAGCCACCGCGTTGTGGAAGGCGAACAGGGTGAAGACCTGACCGCCGACCGCGCAGAGCCACAGGACGAATGCAAGGCGCCCGAAACCGAAGAGCATGGCTGGCCTCCTGTTCCGCCTATAGCCGGATTCGACCGCCGGAGCGCCTGAAGATTGGCCCATGTTGGTTCGATCTGCTTTTGCGGCGGCATCGGGGGTGCGGTATGCCCTTTGTCACGGCATAGGCCGAATACCAGTCTTTCTCGGAGGGGACCGCCATGGACGAAGCGTCCGCCGCAATGGCGTCGCCGGGTGTCGCAGGAACACCCTCCCCCCGTCATGCTCCTTCTCTCCAAAAAATCTCATTCCACGCCGGCGAAATTCCGGACGAAATCCGGGCGAAGGTGGAGGATGGCACGGCCCTGCTCCGCCAGGGGCATTTCGCCGAGGCTGCCGACCTGTTCGGCGACGCCATCGCCGCTCAACCCGACTGGCCGATGCCCTACAACAACCTCGCGGTCGCGCTGCGCGGCATGGGCCGGTTGGACGAGGCGCTGCTCGCCTGCGCCGCCGCGCTGCGCCGCCGCCCCGATTATCCCGAGGCCTTCGCCAACCTCGCCCGCATCCTGCTGGCCCAGAACCGCTACCGCGACGCCGCCCTCGCCGCCGAACAGGCAGCCAAGCTCCGCCCGGACCACCCCGCGATGCATGCCTTGCGCGCCATGGCCCTGTTCAAGGACAAGGTGCCGGCCGAGGCCCTGCCCGTGTGCCGTGCCGCGCTCGCCCTGGATCCGGCGGGCACGGAAGTCCTGGCGGTGCAGGCCCAGGCGCTGGACGCCGTCGGCCGGACGGCGGAGGCCCTGTCCGCAGCCCGCCGCGCTGCCGCGCTCGACCCGTCGCGGCGGGACTCGCTGATCGTGTTGGGATCGCTGCTGGCAAACCGCAATCACCGGGACGAAGCGCTGGCGGTGTACCGCCGGGCGATGGACCTCAATCCGGACGACACGGTTCTGGCCCATCTCGTCCACGCCATGGGCGGGACCACCTCGGCCAAGGCGCCGGAGGCCTATGTCGCCAACGTGTTCGATTCCTACGCCGACCGTTTCGACGAACATCTGGTCAAGACACTGCACTACAAAGCACATGAGATTGTCGCCCGCACCGCGGTCGCGGCACTGCCGGCGACAGCATCGGCGGATGGCGGTGCGCGGATTCTCGACATCGGCTGCGGCACCGGTCTGTGCGGTCCGATCCTGCGCCCGGCGGCATCCCGGCTGGTCGGGGTCGATCTGTCGGCGCGCATGCTGGACAAGGCACGCGACCGCAGCCTCTATGACCTGCTGGCGCAGGCCGAACTGGTCCAGTTCATGACCGGCACGGAGGAACGCTTCGATGCCGTCGTCAGTGCGGACGTGTTTTGCTACATCGGCGACCTGACGGAGGCCTTCCAGGCGGCAGCGAACGTGCTGAATCCCGGCGGGCTGCTGGCTTTCACGGTGGAGCGGCAGGAGGATCCGGGATACCGGCTGATGCCGAGCGGCCGTTACGTCCATGGCCTCGACCATCTGCGGAGCAGTGCGCGCGGCCTGTTCCGCGCGAGGACGATCGACAACGTGATTCTGCGCACCGAGGCATCGGTTCCGGTCCACGGCTATCTCTGCATGTTCCAGCGGCTTTCTCATGCCCTGCATTGACCGGTCGGTGCGTTGAACCGGGAGAAGCGCTTGCGGGCGGTGCTTCCGCGTCTGGGCAGCGAGGCGGCAGGCGAGCGGATTGCCGCGCTGGCCGCGCTGGAGCGGCTGTTGCCGGCCGGCCAGACCCTTCAGGAAGTGATCGAGGTCGGGCTGTTCTACCTCGATCGCCAAGGGGTGGACGCGTCGCCCATCGAGGAGGTCGGCCGCCTGCGCGGCGCCGCACAGGCCGCCGCCCGCCGCGACGAACAGCAGCGGGGCCGGATCGCCGCGCTGGAGGCGGCGATCCGCGATGCGCTCGTCCATCTCCGCCGGGCGCGGGACTGAGTCTTACAGGTCATTCATGGTTTCACTCACACTTCGGGGCCGCCCCTTGTCCTCCTTCGTCGTGCCTTGCCAGCATTCCCTGAGGTCGGCCGTCGAGGCCGCCGCCGCCGCCCGTGGCATGACGACCTCCCAGCTTCTCCGAACGTTCCTGACGGTCATGAGCCCCGATGTGCTGGAAGCCCTGCCGGATCCGGGGGAGCCCAACCCGGTGGACGTGTCGTACCGGCGGGTGACGCTGAAGAACGGACGCACCCGGCGGGTGCGCGTGGTGCCGAAGCTGAGGGTGCGCTACCCGGTCCGCCTGGACCATGCGACGGTCCGCAAGGCGGCGTGGGCGGCGGCGACCATCGGTGCGGCCGATGGCGCGCGCCTGGTCACCTCGGGTGAACTGGCCGCGGTGGAAACGGAGATGAGCCGCTGCCGCCTGCGCCTGGAGCAGTTGACGTCCGCGCTGGAGACACTGGCCTTCCGTCCGCTCCAGCAGCCGATCCTCAAGCCCTGGCAGGCGACCTACGTGCTGGGATTCACGCATGAGTGGGGCCTCGATCCGCAGGCGGTCAACAGCCGCTTCCGCACATTGGCGCCGATCTACCATCCCGACACCGGCCTGCTGTCGAGCGCGGAACGGATGAGCCAGCTGGTGGAAGCGCGCAACTTCCTGCTGCGGCACCTGCGCCGGTAACTCCGTACCGGCGGCGGGCTTCCCGCCGGAATGGAACAGGCCGAAAGGCCAGTTGCGGGGTAATACCTCCGAAACGGAGGTGTTCCCGGGGGATGCCAGCCAATTGGGGCCTATCTCGGCTGGCTAAGATTGATTGCACTCCGAATGATGGCGGGGCTAACGCGCGGCGCAGGGCGCGCATGGATCCATTGCGAGGTGGTGAGGTCATGACCGAGAGCATCCAGAAGAAATTGGAGCGCGTCCGTCCGCCGCGCGTCAAGCTGACGTACGAGGTTCACACCGGCGGCGCCACCGAGATGAAGGAGCTTCCGTTCCTCGTCGGCGTCCTGGCCGACCTGAGCGGCAAGCCGGAAAAGCCGCTGCCGAAGCTGAAGGAGCGGAAGTTCGTCGAGATCGACCGCGACAATTTCAACGACGTGCTGGCCTCCGCCGCTCCACGGCTGGCGTTCCAAGTCGACAACAAGCTCCAGGCCGACGGCGGCAAGCTCAACGTGCTGCTGAACTTCGAAGACATGGGCGATTTCGAGCCGGTCCAGGTGCTGAACCAGGTGCCGGCGCTGGCCCGCCTGTTCGAGGCCCGGCAGAAGCTCTCCGACCTGCTGGCGAAGCTGGACGGCAACGACGAGCTGAGCGGCCTGCTCAACGACGTGATCTCCAACACCGAACAGCAGGACGAGCTGAAGAAGCTCCTCGGCCCCACGGAAACGGCCATGGCGCCGGTTCCCACGGAAGAGCCGCCGGCCGCCTGACGGCTGCCCCGCTGATACGGAACGCATTCACAGGAGTGCCCAAGTGACTACGGAAATGTCCGTTGAGAGCACCGCCAGCGCCAGCCTGCTCGACCGTATGATGGTCGAAGGCAAGATGGCGCGTGAAGAAGGCCAGCGCCCCTACGCCCGCGATCTGCTGTCCGAGTTCGTGGACCAGGTCGTCGCCGAGACCGGCGACGCCGTGGCCGTGGATGTCGTCGAGGCGATCAATCACCGCATCGCCCAGATCGACGAGCTGATCAGCCTTCAGCTCAACGAGGTGCTGCACCATGAGGACTTCCAGAAGCTGGAAGCCACCTGGCGCGGCCTGAACTACCTCGTCATGAACAGCGAGACCGGCACTCAGCTGAAGATCCGCGTGCTGAACAGCTCGCGCAAGGATCTGCAGAAGGACCTGGACAGCGCGGTCGAGTTCGACCAGAGCGCGCTGTTCAAGATGGTCTACGAGGCCGAGTACGGCACGCTCGGCGGCACGCCCTACAGCGTGCTGATCGGCGACTACGAGTTCGGCCGCCATCCGCAGGACATGTCGCTGATCGAGAAGATCTCGAACGTCGCCGCTGCGGCCCACGCACCGTTCATCGCCGCCGCCTCGCCCAAGATGTTCGACATGGACAGCTTCTCCGAGCTGTCGGGTCCGCGCGACCTGTCGAAGATCTTCGAAACCGCCGAGATGGTGAAGTGGCGGTCCTTCCGCGCGTCGGAAGACTCGCGCTACGTCGCGCTCGTCATGCCGCACACGCTGCTGCGCCTGCCCTACGGCCCGAAGACGGTGCCGGTCGAAGGCGTGAACTTCGTGGAGGACGTGGACGGCCGCGATCACTCCAAGTACCTGTGGGGCAACGCCTCCTGGGCGCTCGGCGTTCGCATCACCGAAGCTTTCTCCAAGTATGGCTGGACGGCGGCCATCCGCGGCGTCGAGGGCGGCGGCCGGGTCGGCGGACTGCCCACCCACACCTTCAAGACGGACGAGGGCGACGTCGCGCTGAAGTGCCCGACCGAGATCGCCATCACCGACCGTCGCGAGAAGGAGCTGAACGACCTCGGCTTCATTTCGCTGGTGCACTGCAAGAACACGGACTATGCGGCGTTCTTCGGCGGCCAGACGGCCAACAAGCCGAAGGTGTACAACACCAACGAAGCCAACGCGAACGCGCGGCTCTCGGCGATGCTGCCCTACATGCTCGTGTCGTCGCGTTTCGCGCATTACCTCAAGGTCATGCTGCGCGACAAGATCGGCTCGTTCACGACCCGCGGCAATGTGCAGAGCTACCTGAACACCTGGATCGGCAACTACATCCTGCTGGATGACGACGCCTCCCAGGACATGAAGGCGCGCTTCCCGCTGCGCGAGGCCCGCGTGGACGTCTACGAGGTGCCGGGCCGTCCGGGCGTTTACCGCGCCAACGTGTTCCTGCGCCCGCACTTCCAGCTCGAAGAGCTGTCGGCCTCGATCCGGCTGGTGGCCGAGCTGCCGGCGCCGGAAGCCTGACCCCGGTCCCGACCGTCCAACGCCCATCTGTTTAGGAGTTCATCACCATGTCCATGGTCATCCTGGAGATCCCCGAGGTCAAGGGCGAGTGCCGGGTCAAGACGAAGCAGGTCGACTTCACCGACATGATCCTGTGCGAATCGCTCTCGCAGGACATGGAGGTCGAGATGGAAGTCACGACCAACGCGCGGCGCACCGTGCACACCCCGAAGGTCAACAACATCACGCTGGAGCGCAAGTGGGACATCGCGTCCCCCAAGCTCATCAGCCTGCTGCTGCGGGCCGGCGTGAAGGGCGAGACCTGGAAGATCCACTGCGTCAAGCCGCTGGGCGACGACGAGTTCCAGTGGGTCGAGTTCCTCACCCTGGAGCTGACCAACCCGCTCCTGTCGAAGCACTCGCTGAGCGTCAGCGAGGGCGACACCACGGAGAGCCTGGAGATCAACGCCACGAAGATCACCTGGGTCTACAAGCAGTACGACGAGAAGCAGACCAGCCAGGGCGGCGGCGGCGTCTCGTTCGACCTGCTCACCGGTGCGGTCGGCGGCGCGAGCTGAGACTCTGCGGCATGAGCCCCCGGTTTCTGCCGGGGCCATGCCGTGGCGGAAACGGTTGCCCCCTCTCTCGCTCCGCAAGGGAGGGGCAAGCGTGGCAACGCCGCGGGCAAGCGGACGATATGGGATCGAAAGGCCGGTAATGACACAGTCCAAGGCGATGAACGGCGGGCGCACGCTGCTCTTCGAGCGCCTGATCGATTTCGAGCCGGACAACCCATCGACCGACGATCCGTCCATGATCGTCATGTCAATGCCCGACCTGACCGCCTCCATCCAGCGGGAAATCCAGCGCCTGCTGGACAGCCGCACCGCGGGCGAACGCCGTCCGGACACCGGCGGCACCGTGATGGAATACGGGCTGCCGGACTTCGGCGAGATCCACCCGCGCTCCTTCAGCGACCGTCGTCGGGTGGAGACCGCGGTCCGCCATGCCATCCTCGATTTCGAGCCGCGTCTGCTGCGGCCGCGCGTTGTCGTGACGCCGGGCAAGGGCAACGGGACGCTGACGCTGGAAATCTCCGGCGAGGTGGCCGCCGGGACCGTCGTCGAGCCGCTGTTCTTCTCCGTGACTCTCGGGGCTGCATCCCAGGTGCCGACCGCCGGCCTCGCCGCCGGGACGGATTGACATGCGGCGCGAGGATCTCCTCGAACATTATGAGCGCGAACTGCTGTATGTCCGCCGCGCGGGCGAGGCGTTCGCACGCAGTTACCCGAAGATCGCCCGGCGTCTGGCGCTCGGGCCCGACCAGGCGGCCGACCCCAACGTCGAGCGGCTGATCGAATCGTTCGCGTTCCTGACCGGACGCCTGCAGCTCAACCTCGACCGCGAATTTCCGCGCTTCACCGAAGCGCTGCTCGGCATTCTCCACCCGCAGCTGGTGGCGCCGGTGCCGCCGATGGGCATCGCCCAGATGGAACCGGCGGCCGGCAACGGCCAGCTCACCGGCGGCTTCACGGTGCCGCGGGGCACGGCGCTGCACGCGCTGGCGGAAGGATCGGCGCGATGCCGCTTCCGTACCGCCTACGACGTGACCCTGTGGCCGCTGGCGCTGACCGAGGCCGCGGTGGAGCCGACCGAGCGCTATGACTTCATCGACGGCGGCGAAGTGGCGTCGGTCCTGCGTCTGCGGCTGGAAACCTGCAATCAGGTCTTCGAGAACCTGCCGGTCGAGAGCCTGAGGCTGTTCCTCAACGGCGAACCGGTGCTGAACGCGGCGCTGCACGAGCTGCTGTTGTGCGGCATGGTGGAGGTCGTCTACCTGATGCCCGGCAAGCCGCCGGTGCGGCTGCGTGGCGACGACCTGATCCGCCCCGTCGGTTTCGAGCCCGACCAGACCGTGCTGCCGCATCCGCGCCACGCCCAGCCGGCCTACGGCCTGCTGCAGGAGTATTTCGAGTTCCCGCAGAAGTTCGACTTCTACGATCTGGCGCTGCCGCAGGGGCGGCTGTCGGGAACCGTGGTGGACGTGCTGATCCTGGTGTCGCGCCCGTTGCCCAACCGGTTGACGGTGCGCCGCGACTGTTTCCGGCTGGGCTGCACGCCGATCGTCAACCTGTTCACCCGCTCGGCCGAGCCGGTGCGGCTCAACCACAAGCGGACCTCCTACCGGGTCGTCGCCGACGCGATGCGCGAGCGGACCACAGAGATCCATTCGGTGCTGGAGGTCACGGGCATGCGCGACGCCGACGGCGCGCGCCGGACCTATGTGCCGCTGTTCTCCTTCCAGCATGCCAGCGCCGATGCCGATCCGCGCGGCTTCTGGCTCGCCTCGCGCGAGCCGACCCAGCGCGAGGACATGCCGGGCACCGACGTCTATCTCAGCCTGCACCATCTCGACCTCGACCCGGCGGAGCCGGCGGACGAAACGCTGCTGGTGCGGGTCGCCTGCACCAACCGCGGTCTGGCGGAGCAGGTGCCGGCCGGCGCGGTGCTGATGATCGAGGAGGCGGCCCCCATCGCCTCCATCCGCTGCCTGAACAAGCCGACCGCCGGGCGTCCCGCCCCGATCGGCGGCACGTCGGCGTGGAAGCTGGTCTCGCACCTGTCCGTCAACCACCTCAGCCTGACCGGCGACCCGGAGGGGCTGCGGGCGCTCCAGGCCATTCTCGGGCTCTATGCCCCGGAGGACGTGATGGCGCAGAACCAGCTGCGCGGTCTGAACGCCCTGTCCTCGCGGCCGGTCCTGCACCGCATCGGCCAGGATGCCTGGCGCGGCTTCGTGCGCGGGCTGGAGCTGACCCTGGACATCGACGAGCGCAACTTCGTGGGCGCCAGCCCGCTGGTGTTCGGCGGGGTGCTGAGCCGCTTCCTCGGCCTCTACGTCAACGTCAACGCTTTCGCCCAGCTCCGGCTGCGCTCGGTGCAACGAGGGGGGATCTGGAAGACATGGCCACGCCTGGCAGGCAATCAGCCCGTCCTCTGATCGAGGCGCTGGAGGCCGAGCCCTGGGGGTTCGACCTGTTCCAGGCCATCGCCTTGCTGGAACGCGCCGCACCGGACCGCGATCCGCTGGGGTCGGGCATCGACCCGGACCGGGAGGCCGTGCGCATCGAACATGACGCCACCCTCGCCTTTCCGGCCAGCGACGTGGTGTCGGCGCGGCAGGACGAGGACGGGCGCGGCGTCGTGCGCTCGCCGGTGCTGGGGCTGGGCGGCACGGGCGGTCCCCTGCCCTATGTCGCCACCGAGATGATGCTGGAGCGCGTGGCGCGCCACGACACGGCTGGCGCCGCCTTCTACGACATCTTCAACCATCGCCTGATGTCGATCCTCTACCGGACACGTCAGGGCAGCCTGCCGCTGCTGGAGCGCGATCCGGAGCGGTCGCTGCTGGCGCGGGCCCTGCGTTCCCTGGTGGGCATCGGCACCGATCACCTGGAGGAGCGGCTGCCGGGTGCGCCCGACCGCATGCTGCTGGCCTTTTCCGGCATCCTGTCCTGCCGCGTGCGGTCCGCCGCCGGGCTGGAGACGATGATCGGCGCCATCTTCCAGGTGGAGGCGCGGGTCAAGGGCTTCGTCGGACGCTGGCTTCCGCTCGGCGAGGAGGCGACGACCGTCGTCAGCGCCGGGCGGCGGGGACGCAACAACCGGCTGGGCCAGGATGTGGTGGTCGGACGCCGCGTCTGGGACCAGCAGACCTGCTATGCCATCGAACTGAAGGTTGACTCGCTGGAGCGTTACCGCGACTTCCTGCCCAGCGGCCGCCACCATGCCACGCTGTGCGCCCTCGCCCGCTTCCACAGCGGCGACGGAATGGATTTCCAGATATCCCTGGTACTGAGCCCGCCGATGGTGCCGCCCACGCGCCTCTCCGCCCGTGACGGCAGCCTGCTCGGCTGGACGTCCTGGCTGCGCTTCCCCAACTCGCCGAGCCGGACACCCGGCAGACTCACCCTTCAGCCTCTCACTCTTCAGCCCGCGACCGGAGGCACCCCGTGACTGCCGACATCAAGACCCTGATCGGAAAGCTCGACCGCGACGGCCGCAAGGTGCTGGAACGCGCCGCGGCGCTGTGCGTGTCGAACACCCATTACGACGTCGAGGTCGAACATCTGGTCCTCAGCGTCCTGCGGGCCAACAGCGGCGTCGTGGCCGGCATCCTGCGCCACTACACCGTCGATGCGGCGCGGGTCGAGGCCGAGCTGAATGCGGCGCTGGAGAAGATCCGGCGCGGCAACACCCGCACCCCCGCCTTTTCGCCGCGGGTGCCGGAGTTGCTGGAGAACGCCCTGCTCACCTCGGTGACGCATCTGGACAGCCCGCAGATCCTGGTGCCGGCCATGCTGTGGGCGGCGGTCGCCTGCGATTCCGTGCGCGCGGTGATCGGCGAGTCGGCACCGTCGCTTCTTGCCATCCCGCGCGACCGCACCGCCACCGACCTGCCGGAACTGGTGCGCATGCTGCGCAGCGATACCAAGCTCGGCGAGGCGTCCTCCGCGGCGGCGCCTGGGCGGATCGGCGCACCGCTCGGCGAAACGCCCTCGCCGCTGGCCTCCGGCCAGTCCATGCTGGACCAGTATACCGTCGACCTGACGGCGCAGGCGCGGGCCGGCAAGATCGACCCGGTGATCGGCCGCGACCGCGAAATCCGTCAGGTCATCGACGTGATGATGCGGCGGCGGCAGAACAACCCGATCCTGGTCGGCGACCCCGGCGTCGGCAAGACTGCCATCGTCGAGGGGCTGGCGCTGCGCATCGCCGAGGGCGACGTGCCGGAACCGCTGCGCGGCACTGCGATCCGCACGCTGGACCTCGGCCTTCTCCAGGCGGGCGCCGGCGTCAAGGGCGAGTTCGAGAACCGACTGAAGTCGATCATCAAGGAGGTGGCGGCCTCCGCCGTGCCGACGGTGGTCTTCATCGACGAGGCCCATGCGCTGATCGGTGCAGGCGGGGCGGCCGGACAGGGCGACGCCGCCAACTTGCTGAAGCCGGCGCTCGCCCGCGGCGAATTCCGCACCATCGCCGCCACCACCTGGGCCGAATACAAGAAATACTTCGAGAAGGACCCGGCGCTCGCCCGCCGTTTCCAGCCGGTCTCCGTGCCTGAGCCGGACGAGGTTGCTGCCGCGGCCATGCTGCGCGGGCTGGTGCGCCGCTTCGAGGAACACCACGGCGTGCGCGTGCTGGACGACGGCATCGCCGCGGCGGTGAAGCTGTCGGCGCGCTACATTCCGGCGCGCCAGCTTCCCGACAAGGCGATCAGCGTGCTGGACACCGCCTGCGCGCGGGTGGCCGTCGCCCGCACTTCCAAGCCCGAAGCCATCGAGACGCTGGAACGCGAGGACCAGATGCTGGCCCGCGAGGCCGAGCGGCTGGAGCGCGAGTCCGGCGCAACGCACGAGGCCCGGCTGGCCGGCATCGCCACCCGCCGCCTTGCCGTCGCCGAGGAGCTTGCGGCATTGACCGGGCGCTGGAACCGCGAGGCCGAACTGGTCAAGGCCATCGACGAGGCGCTGACCGCCGGACGGCAGGCCGACGCGGTGGCGGCGGAAGAGCGGCTGGCCGCGCTGCGCGGCGACGACGCGCTGGTGCCGCACCGGGTCGACGGCGGTGTGGTTGCCGCGGTGGTGTCGAACTGGACCGGCATTCCGGTCGGCTCGATGTCCAAGGACGACATCGATGTCGTGGTCGGGCTGGAGGAGCGCATGGAGGCGCGCGTCGTCGGCCAGCCGCAGGCCCTGCGCGCCATCGCACGGGCGGTGCGTGGCTACCGCGCCGGCCTGAACGAACCCAACCGTCCCATCGGCGTCTTCCTGCTGAGCGGTCCCAGCGGCGTCGGCAAGACGGAAACCTCCCTGGCCCTGGCCGAACTGCTGAACGGCGGCGAACAGAGCCTCATCACCATCAACATGTCGGAGTACCAGGAGGCGCACGCGGTGGCGACCCTGCGCGGCGCCCCTCCGGGCTATGTCGGCTACGGCAGCGGCGGCGTGCTGACCGAGGCGGTGCGGCGGCGCCCGCACTCGGTCATCCTGATGGACGAGGTGGAGAAAGCCCACCCGGACGTGCTGGACATGTTCTATCAGGTCTTCGACAAAGGCGTGCTGGAGGATGGCGAGGGGGTGGAGGTCGACTTCCGCAACACGCTGATCCTGCTGACCAGCAACCTCGGCGATGTGGAACTGACGGAACTTGGCCGGTCGCGGCTCGATGCCGGCGAGGTCCGCGAGGCGCTGGAGGAGGGCATCGAGGCCATTTCCGATCCGCTGCGGCGGCGCTTCCGTCCGTCTTTCCTCGGTCGCCTGACGGTGGTTCCCTATTATCCCCTCAGCGAGCAGCAGGTCCGCGCCATTGCCCTCATGAAGGTGGAGAAGCTGCGCAAGCGCACCGAGGGCAACCGTGCGGCGGCATTGACCGTTGCGCCGGCCGCACTGGAGGCGCTGGTGCGGCGGGCCGTGCATTCGGATGCGGGCGCCCGTATGATCGACACCCTGCTGTCGGAGTTCGTGGTGCCCGAAGTGGCCATGCGGATCCTCGATCAGGTGGCGGCCGGGCAGCCGGTGGGGGCGATCCGCGTCGATTGCGGCAGCGACGGGCGTTTCACCGTGACCGTCGGAACCACCGAACCGGCGCTGGCCTGACCAACCGCAGGACAGGGCGAGGTAGCATGAGGGAAGGCAGCACGAGGGAAGAATGAGCGAGCGTTTCTCACAGGCCCAACAGCACCTGTCGATCTCGACTCCGCTCGGACCCGACAAGCTGATCCTGCGCAACATCGTGGGCGAGGAGCGGCTGTCGTCGCTCTTTTCCTACCGCGTGACCATGCTCTCCTCGGACGACGACATCGACTTCGACCAGATCGTCGGCAAGCCGGTGACGGTGACCCTGACGCTGGGCGACGGCACCACCAAGCGCTACATCAACGCCATCGTCGGCCGCATCGAGCTGACGCACATCGACGACCGCGATTCCTCCGCGCATTACGAGGCCGAACTGCATCCCTGGCTGTGGATGCTGACGCATTCCGGCGATTGCCGCATCTTCCAGGAAAAGACGGTGCCGGAAATCGTCGAGGCGGTGATCGGCTCCACCGGCACCATCAAGACGGTGCTGAACGGCACCTACGCCACCCGCGAATATTGCGTCCAGTACCGCGAGACCGATTACAACTTCATCGCCCGGCTGCTGGAAGAGGAAGGCATCTTCTATTTCTTCGAGCATGCCGACGGGGAGCACAAGCTGGTTCTGGGCGACGGCGACAGCGCCTTCACCACGAGTTCGCTGGTCTCGACCTACGAGTATCGCGGGCACAAGGCCTATGACAACGAAGACAATGTCGTCACCCAGCTCGGCGTCGAGCGCCGGGTGACGACCAAGAGCGTCGGGGTGGACAGCTATCACTTCGAAACGCCGGCGACCGACCTCTACGCCACGGCGGAGGGGACTGCCGGCACCGGCACGATGAACGACTATGCGGTGCGCCATACGGTGTCCGCCGACGGGGAGCAGATCGCCCTGGTCCGCCAGCAGGCCCTTGCCTTCGCCAGCCAGCGCATCCGCGGGGGCGGAAGCTGCCGCGGGCTGGAGGCCGGGACCAAGATCACCATCTCCGGCCACCGCAAGGACTCGCTCAACGCGGAGATGGTGCTGAACTCCGTGCGCATCGACGGGACGACCAACCGCTTCGTCGCGAGCTTCACCGGCTTCCCATCCGCCCACCCCTTCCGCCCGCTCAACACGGCCCAGAAGCCGCGGATCCATTCGACCCAGACCGCCAAGGTGGTCGGCAAGTCGGGCGAGGAGATCTGGCTCGACAAGTATGGGCGGATCAAGGTGCAGTTCCACTGGGACCGGCTCGGCACCAACGACGAGAAAAGCTCCTGCTGGGTCCGTGTGGCGCAAGGCTGGGCCGGCAAGAACTACGGCATCATGTTCTTCCCGCGCGTCGGGCAGGAGGTGGTTGTCACCTTCCTGGACGGCGACCCCGACCGGCCGCTGGTGACCGGTGCCGTCTACAACGCCGACCAGACCGTTCCCTACACGCTGCCCGACGATTCCACCAAGAGCACCATCAAGACCCAGACCTCCAAGAACGGTACCGGCAAGTTCAACGAGATCCGTTTCGAGGACAAGGCCGACAACGAGGAGATCTTCGTCCAGGCCCAGAAGGACATGAACATCAAGGTCCTCAACGATCTGACACGGCTGGTCAAGCATGACGAGATCGAGACGATCGAGAACGACAGCACCATCGACGTCAAGAACGACCGCAAGCTGACGGTCAAGAACAACCATACGATCACCGTGTCCGAAGGCAACGAGACGCACGCGATTTCGAAGGGCACCCGCGACCTGTCGGTCAAGGGCAAGGAAACGCACATCAACAACGACGACTTCGAGCACACTGTCGACAACAACTACACGCTGACGGTCAAGGGCAACCTGACCATCGACGTGACCGGCGACATCGTGATCAAGGGCAAGTCGATCAAGCTGACGGCGACCTCGGCCGACATCGGCATCAAGGCGGCGACCGGCATCGAGATCAAGGCGGGCACATCGCTCGACGTCAAATCCGGCACCGCGATGACCGTGAAGGCCGGGACCGGCATGGAGATCGACGCCGGCATGGGCCTGGACATGAAGGCCGGCATGGGCGCCACGCTCAAGGGCGGGACGACGCTGGACCTCAAGGCGGGGCTGGCTCTGACGGCCCAGGGACTGACCAGCACGGTCAAGGGGTCGGCTACCGCCGAGGTGAGCGGCGGCGGCATGCTGACGCTCAAGGGCGGCGTGGTGATGGTGAACTGAGATGACGGACATGGAGTCACCGACCGACGCCCCCGAGACCGAAGCGCCGACGGAGATCAGGGTCGAGGAGCGCGACGCGCAGGGGCGCATCGTCCAGTCAGGACGGCTGGTGGACGGCGTGTTCGACGGTGATTTCATCCGTTATGGAGAGAACGGGCGTCCGGCGATGCGAGCCCGCATGCGCGACGGCGCCATGCATGGCGAGGCACGGCACTATGACGACGACGGCAACGTCGTGCAGGTGGCCGACTATGCGAATGGCGTGCTGCACGGCACCTCGACCTTCTATATGCAGGCGCGGCTGGTCTGCCGCATGAGCTACCGCGGCGGCGAGTTGGAAGGGCCATCCGTCTATTTCGCCGACAACGGCACAGTGTCGGCCGTGGTGCAGCACCGTGCCGGAAAACGTGAGGGCGAGGCGGTCTTCTACAGCCCCCATGGCGCGGTTCTGCGCCGGGAGACCTACGCGGCGGACCGTCTGCACGGCCCATCGACCGGCTTTTTCGAGGGCGGAGCGGTCAGCGAGAAGGCATTCTTCAAGGACGGGCTGCTGGAGGGGGAATTCCTGCGCTTTTTCCCGTCCGGCAAGGTGATGCAGCGCGGTGTCTATCACCAGGGTATCCTGGTGGAGCCGCTGCGCACCTTTTCCGAAGGCGGGAAGGAAACCGGCGCGATACCGCCGCCGAAGCCGCAGGGACGGTAGGACCCGGAAGATCGCACCTCAGGGGATCATTTCGGTGAACTGACCGGGCAGCGTGATCTGGATGACGCCGCCGAAACTGCAGATGCATTTCGAGCTGTTGTTGAGCGCCGGCATCTTGCCGACCAGCACGGTCGGGCAGCCGGGCACCCAGGGGGCGGCGGTCATCGGCGTGCAGGGCATGGGCGTCAACACACCGAAGGCCGCCGCGGTGGCGGCGGCCACAGCCGGGTTGGCCATGCTCATGCACATGCCGAACGGCAAGACATTGACGAACGGCTTGTTGTCCATGATGTTGGCCGCGGGCACCTTCGAACTCATCACCGCGCTGGCGGGAAGCACCATGAGGCTCGACGGTGCGGCGCCGAAGCTGCACATCGTCATCGCGCCCATGACGGCCTGCATTCCCATGATGCGTCTCCTTTTCCCGTTCCCTGCGGTCCGTCCCCGGAGTGCGGCCGGCTCACGCGGAATCGCTCGAACCGGTCGCACGGAAAGCCAAAAGCCCGGAGTCTGTCCAGTGCCTCTCACAGGCACCGGACAGACTCCGATGACACACCGGCGTCAGCCGCCGGCCAGCTTGACGATCTGAAGCGTCGTCGAGACGATCGTCTTCAGGGTCGAGCCGATGGTGACGATGGTCTCCAGCGTCTCCTTCGTCACGCCGATCTTCTCGAGCGGCTTGCCGCGCAGATCCTTGTAACAGACCAGATGGCCGGTCATCTGGTCGTAGAAGACGTCCTTCGTCTTGATACGCGCCTGCAGTTCGTGAATCTTGTCGAGCGTGAAGGTGACCTTCTCGCCGAGAATCTTGACCAGCGCATCGGCCTGCTTGGAGAGCTTCTCCTTCTCCAGCTTCTCGATCTGGGTCATCATCTTTTTGGCCTGATCGTAGAGCTTGTCGGACTGCTCCTCCATCTTGCCGGTCTTGGCATGGTATTCGAGCAGCAGTTTCTCCATGCCGCCGACGGACTTCACGAACGGCACGCCCAGGATCGCCGCAACTTCGCGGGCACCAGCCTTGAAATTCAGGTCACCGCTGCTGTAGGCCGACGCAAGCGTGTCGTCGGTCTTGCGGATGTCGGTCTCCGCCTTCTCGATGTCGCGGGCGAAATTGTGAATGGCCAGCGCCATGGTGACTGCGGTCTTGCCGATGCTGGCGACCGTCGTGCAGATGCCGATGATCGCCATCGGGGTGGCGCCGCCCGCCGTCACCGCCGCGACGCCGACACTGACGCCGGCCGACACGGTGTTGGCAAGGACGCTGATCGACCCCAACACCATGGTCTTGGCAAACTTCAGCTTGAACGACTTCAGGTCCGACTTCTTGCTGGCATAGGCGTCCCAAGCCTTTTCCACCGCCTTCAGCGCCAGCCCCGCCTGCGCCTCGGTGAACTGCTTGCACATGACGTTGATCGTCTTCTCGCGCTCGGCCAGTTCCTTTTCGTTGGCCGGCGGCTTCTTGCCGAGATTGGCGTCGAAATCCTGAAGAGCCCCCTGGACTTCCTTCTTGGACTTGTTGAGCTGCTCATAGGCCGCTTCGATCAGCTTCTGGACAATGATCTTGTCCTTGTCGATGGCCTTCTGGAGATCCTTCGGAACCTCCTTCAGATCCACCTTCGCGACCATGGCAGGGACCTTGATGTGTTTGGTCTTGAGCCCTGCGGAAAAATCCATCTCGGCGATCTGAATGCCGGCCATCGGGTGCTCTCCAGTGTTGGACCGTTTCTCCCGCCTAAGTATCCACACTGGCAGCGCCGCTTCGACCGGGACTTGCTCCGAACTGGACTGTTGGATAATCCATTTTCGGAACAATCCACCGCCGCAAGGTAACGGTTCAAAGAAAATTTGGACGCAATTGAGGATTGCATCTTCGGCTACTTCGAAGGCCAAGGCCGGTTCTCCCCGCCGATTGGGACCGGCCAACCCGTTATCAAAGCCTGTCTTCTGCCGGAAGCCCTACATCTGTCGGGATTTCCTGAATGTGCTCCCCTGGCGCCGCCGATCAGCGTCCCCGTGCCGAAAGAGCGATGCCGCCGCCGATCAGCGTCACGCTCAACAGCACGCCCAAGCTCAGCGGTTCGCTGTCGAAGACCGCGCTCAACAGCAACGCCGTGACCGGCACCAGGCAGACGATCTGCCCGGCCTGGCTGGCCGGCATCACCGACAGCGCCTTGCTCCACCACCAATAGCAAAGCCCGGTGGCGATCAGGCAGTTGTAGGCGACGACCGTCAGCAGAGAGCCCGACCAGTTGATCGGGTGCGCCGTTTCGGCGAACAGCGTCAACGGCGTCATCACCGCCGCGCTGGCGGCGACCTGCCAGAAGATCTGGGTCCAGAACGGCGTGCGCCACACTCGTCGACGGTAGAGCGTCGCCCCCAATGCCCAGCTGATCGCACAGCCGATCAGGAAGCCGTTGCCGATCAGCGCGTCGGCGTCGCTCCAGTCCACCAGAGCCGGGTTGAAGAAGACAACCACCCCGGCGAAGGTCAGCAGCGCCGCAGCACCTTGCCGCTTGGAGATCCGCTCGCCAAGCAGCAGCAGGCCGAGCGGCAGCGTCCACATCTGCATGGTGTAGGCAAGCACCGACGCCCGTCCCGGCGAGACGAACTGCAACCCGATATTGCTGAGCGCCATCATGCCGCCGACCTGCAGCAGACCGACGACCGCGATCATCAACCGTTCGCCGCGTTGAGGCAGCAAAGGGAAGCGCAATAGAGGCGCCAGCAGAGCCAGGCTCAGTGTGGTTCCGGCCAGCCGAACGGCGCAGAAGGCAAGCGGCGCGATATCGAGCAGCGCCAGTTTCATCAGCGGCCAGTTGGCGCCCCAGAACAGGACGACCCCGGCAAGCTGCAGGTAGATTGCCGGGCCGGGTTCCGCCCTGGCCGCCGTCTGGCGGGCCGACCCATTTCGCCTGCCGTCCGCCGTTTCGTCCATCATAACCGGCTGCTCTCTTTAGGTTGCAGAGCATGCTAATTCGGCAGACTGACAATCAGCCCTGCATTCCTCTGGCGGCAGCCGTGCGTCGACGCTTCATATCTCCAGGCAGGGCCTGCCACCGGAGTAAGCGCGATCCGAACAGCGAAACGCCCCGTCTCATGAGAGGCGGGGCGTTATCGAAGAGCGTGAAGATGCAAGCGTGCGTTTTTGTTTGTGAGCGTCTCTTGTGCCTGAGCGACCTGGCGGCGACCTACTCTCCCACGTCTTAAGACGCAGTACCATTGGCGCGGAGGCTTTTCACGGCCGAGTTCGGG
>Ga0206116_1000307_pt1 | contig 64042 bp, 58 predicted proteins | sample 3A1Ametagenome_FD_178000 | JGI IMG/M metagenome (GOLD analysis project Ga0206116, IMG submission 178000) | Enriched microbial communities from leaf-cutter ant dump, University of Wisconsin, Madison, United States - 3A1A | ecosystem: Environmental > Terrestrial > Nest > Insects nest > Nest dump...
TCCGATCACAAGGCGCTGTCGCTGCACGGCCACACCGCCATGGTACCGATGCTCAACCAGGCCTCGCTGGATTCGCCCTACGTGGTGCATCCGCAAGGTGCTGGGGAGCTGGCGCTGATCTACCGCGACGGCGAGCAGGTGGGCCAGGTGCGGGTACCGGGTGTGCCGAACTTCTATGGGCGCAGCACGGCTGACGGCATTCCTTACTGGAAGATTGCCACTCTGCACAGTCATGACGTACTTGCCACCACGTTGCTGCAGCACTGCATCCGCATGAAGGACGCTGCCAGTGCCTGCCAGTTCTGCGCCATCGGTCAGTCCCTGGCCAGCGGCAGAACCATCGCGCGCAAGCGCCCGGCACAGCTCGCCGAAGTGGCCAAGGCCGCGGTGGAGCTCGATGGCGTCAAGCACATGGTGATGACCACGGGTACGCCACAGACTTCCGACCGTGGCGCGGCCATTCTCTGCGAATCGGCGACGGCGGTCAGTGCCGTGGTGGATCTGCCGATCCAGGCGCAATGCGAGCCACCGGATGACGATGCCTGGTTTCGCCGCCTGCACGACAGCGGTGTGGTATCGCTGGGCATGCACCTGGAGGCCGTTACCGAGGAGGTGCGCCAACGCATCATGCCGGGTAAGGCACAGGTGCCACTGGAGCGCTATTTTTCGGCGTTCGAAGCCGCTGTCGAAGTGTTCGGCCGTGGCCAGGTCAGCACCTACATCCTGGCCGGACTGGGCGACAGCGAAGAGGCCATCGCGGACATGGCCGAACGGCTGGCCGCGTTAGGCGTATACCCCTTCGTGGTGCCTTTCGTGCCCATCGACGGCACGCCGCTGGCACAGCATCCGAAACCGGACAGTGCCTTCATGCAGCGTCTCTACCCGCGCATCGGGGCCAGTCTGCGGCGGCACCGTTTGCATTCCGAACAGATCAAGGCTGGCTGTGCCAAGTGCGGCGCCTGCTCGGCCCTGAAACGCCACGAGTAAGGGAGAACCCCATGGCAGAACATGCCTTTGCCCTGAACGACGACACCTTTCGCGGCTTTCTCACTGGCGATCTGTTGGTCAAGCCGGCCACCGAGCGTTGGGAGCGCGAAGCCTACTATCGCCTGCGTCGCTCGGTGTTCGCCGAGGAACAGGGGTTGTTCAGCCAGGATCGTGATGCCCTGGACTTCACCGCGCTGCCGATCGTCGCCATTGCCTATAACTGCGGCGTAGCCGACCGGGTCGTCGGTGCCGTGCGCATCTACGAGCAGGAGGCGGGGCTGTGGTACGGCGGGCGGCTGTGCGTGGAGCGCGACTATCGCCGCCACGGGATGATCGGCAAGGCGCTGGTCAACGAGGCGGTGTCACGGGCCATCGAGCTGGGTTGCCATAGGTTCCTGGCGACCGTGCAGCAAGCCAACGAGACCTACTTCCACAGCCTGCACTGGCATAGCCTGCAGCCTCTGCAACTGCTCGGCCACGCGCATGTGCTGATGCAGGCGCAACTGCAGTGTTATCCCTTCATGCCGCGCGAGGTGTCGCTGCTGCCACTCAAGGAGCAGCGCCATGGCTGAGCCTGTGCACAAAAGCGAATCTAGAGGGTTGGGCGAACTGCTCGCCGTGTTACACGACACGCCGGCCATGCGAGCCAAACAGGCCATTCAGCAGCCCGCCCGGAGCTTTCCCGTCCGGGCGGTAGGGGGTGATGCTCGCTACGCGCTGCCTGGTGACGACACGGCAGCCATCCGTTGCGGTGATCATTACCAGTTGCTCGCCATCGAGGGCATGTTGCCGGCGTTCGTCGAGTCCTCGCCCTGGTTCGCCGGCTGGTCGGCGGTAATGGCCAATGTCAGCGATATCGCTGCCATGGGGGGGCGCCCCAGCGCGGTGGTCAATGCCTACTGGCATCATGACGAACACCAGGCTGGCGAGCTGCTCCGGGGTATCCATGATGCCTGCCAGGCCTACGGTCTGCTCATGGTGGGTGGGCACACCCATCAGGGCGTCAATGCGAATGCCGGGTTGGCGGTGGCCATCACGGGCATTGCCCGCTGTCTGCTGTCCACCTTGCATGTCGCCCCGGGCCAGGTCTTGGCGATGGCCGTCGATCTTGGTGGCCGCTGGCACTCCGGCGAGCCGTACTGGAAGGCCTTCGAGTCACGCTCGGGCGAGCGGCTGCGCAGCCAGCTCGATGTGCTGCCGCGCCTGGCCGAAGGTGGCCTGCTGGCCGCGGCCAAGGACATCAGCAACGCCGGCCTGCTGGGCACGCTGCTGATGCTGCTGGAGCCCAGCGGATGTGGCGCAACGCTGGAACTGGACGCGCTGCCGCGCCCGGACGACGGCGACCTTCTGCGTTGGCTGCAGGCCTTTCCCAGCTATGGCTTCCTGCTGACCCTGCCGGAAAACGCCTGGGGTGATGTACGGACTGCCTTCGCCCTGGAGGGGCTGACATGCGCCCGGATTGGCCGCATCGACAGCAGCGCCTGTCTGCGTATCGAGCAAGGCGGTGAGTCCATGGAGTTCTGGAATTTCGCCGCAAGGCCATTCACAGGTTTCACCCAATCATCCACTGCGAGCGAGGACTGTTGAGATGCCTGCCGTCAACTTCAAGCTGCGCTGGCCCGATGGCCAGGAAATGTCCGGTTATTCACCTTCCACCGTGATCTACGAGCACCTCAGTTCCGGCACCAGCTACGCGCTTGAGGACTTCATCCAGCGTGCCGAGAACGCCCTGAACGCTGCCTCCGAGCGGGTCAGGGCAGTCAAGGGTTTCTACTGCAGCTCGGCCATGGACACCCTGGGTGCCCTGCGTCACCACGCGCGCCGCTATGAGGGCGGCAGCGTACGCATTCTCGATATGCAAACGGCCCATGCCGGGCAGGTCAACAGCGGCTGGAGTTCGCTCTAGCTGCCCTATTCATCAGTACCAGTCGTCAAAGGAGCGCCACATGCCCAGCCATCTCAAATCCGTACAGGTTCCTCACCACCAGGTCATCGTCGTTGGCGGGGGGCAGGCCGGGTTGTCCGCCAGCTACTACCTGCAGCAGCAGGGCATCGATCATCTGCTGCTGGAAAAGCACAGCCTGACCCATAGCTGGCGTACCCAGCGCTGGGACGCCTTCTGCCTGGTCACGCCCAACTGGCAGTGTGCGCTGCCTGGCTATCCCTATGCCGGGGACGATCCGCACGGTTTCATGAAGCGTGAGGAAATCATCGACTACCTCGACGGTTTCATTCGCAGTGTCAATGCGCCGGTGCGCGAAGGCGTTGCGGTGCAACGCGTCAGCCCACGTCCGCAGGGCGGGTACGCGGTGCAGACCAGTGCCGGCGAGTTCACCGCCGATCAGGTCATCGTCGCCTCTGGCGGCTATCATTCGCCGATCATCCCGCGTCTGGCCGAACGTCTGCCAACGGGCATCAGTCAGTTGCACTCCGAGCAGTATCGTAGTCCCCAGGCATTGCCCGAAGGCAACGTGCTGGTAGTCGGCTCTGGACAATCCGGTGCGCAGATCGCTGAGGATCTGCACCTGGCCGGGCGCAAGGTGTACCTGGCCGTTGGCGATGCGCCGCGCTGCGCGCGCTTCCATCGTGGACGAGACGTGGTGGATTGGCTGGCCGACATGGGCTACTACGACATCGGTGTCGATCAGCACCCCCTGCGTGAGGGCGTGCGCGACAACACCAATCACTATGTGACCGGCCGCGATGGCGGGCGTGATATCGATCTGCGCAAGTTCGCGGCTGAAGGCATGCAACTGTTCGGTCTGCTGCGGGGGCTCGAGGGCGATACGCTGACCTTCGGCGACGACCTGGAGGAGAAGCTGGATGCGGCCGATGCGGTGTACAACCGGATCAATGCCAGTATCGATGGCTACATCGCCGAGCAGGGCATTGAGGCGCCACCAGCAGGCGAACCCTATCAGCCAGTGTGGCGCCCGCAGCAAGTAGCGACCCGGCTGAACCTGCGTGAGGCAAACATAACCAGCATCATCTGGTGTATCGGTTTCAGTCCGGACTTCTCCTGGGTCGATGCCGGCGTGTTCAGTGGCCGTGGCCAGCCGGTGCACAACCGTGGAGTCACTTCGGTGCCGGGGCTCTATTTCCTCGGTTTGCCATGGCTCTACACCTGGGGCTCAGGACGTTTTTCCGGCGTTGCGCGCGATGCCGAGTACCTGGTCAAGCGTATTGCTCAGCAGTACAGGGCCGTTGCCAGTTGAATCGAGGTGAGGGGGCTCTGGTGCGTCGGTGCGAAAGTGCATGGCCGAGCCCCCTTGCACGGCGATCCCCTGGGAGCATGCCAGGGACATTTCAATGTTCCTGGCGGTAGCGCAGAGCGCTGACGATCCGCTGCTGCCAGGGATCGGCGGCGTGCCGTGTACTCAGTGGGCGTACATGCGCCAGTGAGGCTTCGACACCTTCGCCGTGCGAGCCGACAGCTCGATGCGCGGTAACTGACCCGGGGCGGATTCCCGCCACCCTTGCCCCCTCGCTCGGCCGACTTTGGCGAGAACTCGCCAGCTCTGGCCGCAACTGCAGGCAGCCAGGCCCCCAGGCTGTGGCTGAATCCTTTCAGCGGCATGCATCTTGCTCTGCCAGGGCGCCAGCGGAACGAGCCCACCAAGAGGCCTGGAACACCCTTCCTTCCGCAGCGCTGCACACCTGCAGCATTCGTCCCATGAGCGGCTCAACCGGTCGCTGTCAGAAACCTTGCGCGTACGGCGTCCACCGTGCGTCACCATTGGACTGTGTCATGAAGAAAATCCTGCTGACGCTGCTCAGCCTCAGCCTGATCGGCTGCTCCAATAACCGCGAGCCCGAGAAAACCGTCGATGTCCTGCTCATCGGCGCTGGTGTGATGAGCGCGACCCTGGGCACCTACCTGCACGAGCTGGAGCCTACCTGGAGCATCGATATCTACGAGCGCCTCGACCGCGTCGCCGGCGAGAGCTCCAACGCCTGGAACAACGCCGGTACCGGCCATTCCGCCTTCTGCGAGCTGAACTACACCCCGGAAACCGCCGACGGTGGCATCGATATCAGCAAGGCCGTTGCGATCAACGAGTCCTTCGAGATTTCCAAGCAGTTCTGGGCCACTCAGGTCGACCGCGAGGTGCTGAGCAAGCCCGGGAGCTTCATCAACACCACCCCGCACATGAGCTTCGTCTGGGGCGAGGACAACATCGAGTTCCTGCGCAAGCGTCACGCCGCGCTGCAGCACAGCAACCTGTTCCGTGGCATGGAGTTCAGTGAAGATCATGCGCAGATCGCCCAGTGGGCACCACTGATCATGCAGGGCCGTGACGAGAACCAGCACGTTGCCGCCACCCGCATGGCCATTGGTACCGACGTCAACTTCGGCGAAATCACCCGCCAGTTGACCGACTCGCTGATCGGCAGGGATCAGGCGCGCCTGCATCTGGAACACGAGGTGCGCAACCTCGAGCGCAACGACGATGGCACCTGGCGCGTGACCGTGTACGACCTGGCCAAGGATCAAGAGAAGGTGGTCGATGCCCGCTTCGTCTTCATCGGTGCCGGTGGGGGGGCGCTCAAGCTGCTGCAGAAGTCCGGTATCGAAGAGGCCAAGGGTTATGCCGGCTTCCCGGTCGGTGGCCAGTTCCTGATGACGCGCAACAAGGACGTCGTGGCCCAGCACCTGGCCAAGGTCTACGGCAAGGCCTCGGTCGGTTCGCCGCCCATGTCCGTGCCGCACCTGGACACCCGTGTGATCGACGGCGAGACCGTGCTGCTGTTCGGCCCGTTCGCCACTTTCTCCACCAAGTTCCTCAAGCAGGGCTCGCTGCTGGACACCTTCAGCGCCATGACCACCGACAACTTCCTGCCGATGGTCAACGCCGGTATCGACAACTGGTCGCTCAGCACCTACCTGATGGGGCAACTGATGCTGAGCCAGGAAGACCGCATGAACTCGTTGCGCGAGTACTTCCCCGATGCGCGTGACGAGGACTGGCAACTGCTGCAGGCCGGCCAGCGTGTGCAGATCATCAAGAAGGATGCGGAGAAGGGTGGTGTGCTGCAGTTCGGCACCGAGGTGGTGACTTCCGCCGATGGCAGCATCAGTGCGCTGCTGGGTGCCTCGCCGGGCGCCTCGACCGCTGCGCCGATCATGCTGCACCTGATCGAGAAGGCGTTCGCCGACAAGGTTGCCACGCCTGAGTGGCAGGCACGTCTGAAAGAGATCATCCCGTCCTACGGACAGAAGCTCAACGATGACCTGGAGTTGACCAACCGCATTCGTCAGTGGAGCAGCGAGCGCCTGCAACTGCAGCATGTGGAAGTGGCGCCGGACGTGGAAATGGCCGTTGAGCCCGAGCCGACGCCCGTGACCCTGTAAGGCGTCCAAGCGTTACCAAGAACCCGCCCTGCGTGATGCGCAGGGCGGGTTTTTTATTGGGCGGCCGTTCGTATTTCGTGGCGAGTAGCCCGGATGAAATCCGGGGACTGTTCGAGCCGATGGTCAGACTGATCGCGGCTGAAGCCGCTCCTACGAGATCCGCGCAGCTGTTGTAGGAGCGGCTTCAGCCGCGAACAGCGTTTACGTGTCTGAAGCGAGGCGCACGCAGCCGTCGGGTAGCGAGTAGGGCGTACCGGGACGCCGGCCGCTCGGAAGCAGTACGCCGTTTGATGAGCCGTGGTGTCGAATGGGCATGGATCGGCGGACTGTTCGCTTCGCTCCTGAGTCCGCCCTACGTTGGTCGATGCCCCGATCCGCCCTACGAACTTGCCGAGTCGTGCAGGCAATCCCCGGATTACATCCGGGCTACGGTCTATTCGGTCAGGGTCATCAGGATGTCGGCGTACCAGGTGCAGTTCAGGCCCAGGGCTTCGTCCTGTTCCTCGTCGCGGTTGCCGAGCAGGCGGGTGGAGTGGATGCCGAGCAGGTGCCAGGGCAGGTCGCCGTCCACACTGGCGCGTTTGACCACCGGGGCGCCGCTGATGCCGCGATGGGTACGGCCGTCGGTCAGGAAATAGCCAAGTCCCTGGAAGCGCAGGCCGAAAGAGGAGGCCAATCCGGCATGGCGCGCCACCGGCATGCGGTGCAGGGTGTCCTGAAAACCCAGTGGAAAACCGACGACCAGCAGCGTCGAGCCAATCTCCACATGCTCGTCGGCTTGCAGCAGGTGCTGCGGGGTGAAGGCCTGATAGGCGCCGTTGTAGGGAAGGGCTGCCTGATCGAGTTCGATCACCGCCACGTCGATCTCGCCAGCACCATCCATGCCCTGGCGCCACAGGTGCTGGTCGCCGTCATACAGCGGGATGGCGAAACTGACGGTGCTGGCCAGGTTGTTCGCGTCGGTGTGCAGCTCGATCTGCAGGCTATCGGGCTGATGGCCGCTGGGCTCGTCGAGTACCACGTGACGACTGGTCACCAGAAACAGCCGGCCGTCGCGCTGGAAGAAGAAGCCGCTGGCGTTGGTCAGTATCTGACCGGCCGCCAGGGTGGTGATGCGTGCTGCGCTGAGCATCAGGGAGTCGATCATTGCCTAGGGCCTCCTGCCTGTATGTGGTCTATCACTGACTGCCAAACCCGTGACAGGTTCGGCTGGTCGCATTGAGCCACCGCTATGGTGGATGTAAGAAGTGACAGCTACGTGCCCCGTCCACCCTGGGCTCTGTACGAAAAGTGCCTGCGCATCGGTGATGCTGCGTTAAAAACAGGCTGGAACGCCAGCCCGGTCAAATGCTCATTTACAGCATGTAAAGTCGAACGCGACTCCGACCGTTCCTCGCCTGTTTTTGCGAGGCCGCCATTGGTATTGCCTGACCTTCGCTCGAAGACTTTTCGTACAGACCCTGCGATGCTGCCGCGAAATGCGGCGTGGAGCGGTAGGGTGTCGCGGGGCCGCCCAGGCCGTGGGCACCGGTGGCTACGGGGATTCGAAGGTGCGCACAGCGCACCCTACACACATCACGGCGCGGCCGGTTCGTCCTCATTGCGATCCAGCGCCACCTGGCGGATCGACAGACGAATCTCCGCCGGCAATACGCGCTTGGCGGCGCCTTCGGCCAGTTCGCTGAGCAGTGGGTGATGGCTGAGCTTGCCGGCTTCGTCCTGACGCAGCACGCCCTGATCCAGCAGGCTCTGGATGAAGTGACGGAACAGGCTCTTGTCGAAGAACTCCGGCGCGTTCAGCCCATGCAGGATCGACAGGCGCTGGGCCATGACCGTGCACAGGTCTTCCAGCTCCTCGGCGCTGATCGCGTTCTGCCCGGCGTTGAGCAGCAGGGCGATGGCCATGTAGAAGCGTTGCAGGGTCTGCGCCACGGAGCGCGACAGCAGCGTCAGCAGCACGAACTGGCGTGAGCTGGGCGCCGGGCGCACGTACACATCACCTTCGGTTTTGAGCAGGCCCTGCTCGACGAATGCCGCCAGCCACTGGTCGATCACGCCTTCCAGCTCGCTCTGTTCCCAGCGGATGAACAGCTCGGCCTGCAGGTACGGATACAAGGCGCCGGCGTAGCGCAGAATCTGCTCGCGGCTGATCCGTGCGCTGCTCTGGAAGAAGCTGGCCAGCAACGCCGGCAGGGCGAAGATGTGCAGCACGTTGTTGCGGTAGTAGGTCATCAGGACGGCGTTCTGCTCGTCCAGATAGAGGATCTTGCCCAGCGCATCTTTCTGCTCGGCCAGCAGATCCATGCCTTGCACATGCTCGATCAGCGCCAGGCCGTCGCCTTCCGGCAGGGTGGTGTGGGGCGAGTAGGGCACCGTACGCAGCAGCGCCAGGTACAGGTCGAGCACCCGCGACAGGGCGCGCTCGTCCAGCGCCAGTTTGCTGGTGGACAGCAGCGCCAGGGCCACCAGGTTCACCGGGTTGATCGCTGCCGCCTCGTTGAGGTGGCGCGCCACGCGCTCGCCGAGGCGGTTGGTGGTGTCGTTGAGCCAGGCCGGGCGGTACTGCGGGCCGAGCTCCTGTTCGCGCCAGTCGGGTTGCTGCTGGTCGAGGAATTCCGCCAGCTTGATCGGCTCGCCGAAGTTCACCGAAACCTGGCCGAAGCGCTGCTTGAGCGCGCCGAGCACCTTGAACAGGTCGAAGATCGACTCCTTCTTCTTGCTCGCGCCGCGCAGCTCGCCCAGGTAGGTACGGCCTTCCAGCACGCGCTCGTAGCCGATGTACACCGGCACGAAGACGATGGGCAGGCGGTGCGAACGGAGGAAGCTGCGCAGGGTAATCGCCAGCATGCCGGTCTTCGGCCGCAGCATGCGCCCGGTGCGCGAACGCCCGCCCTCGACGAAGTACTCCACCGGGAAGCCCTTGCTGAACAGGGTGTGCAGGTACTCGTTGAACACCGCCGTGTACAGCGGGTTGCCCTTGAACGTGCGGCGCATGAAGAAGGCGCCACCACGGCGCAGCAGGCCACCGATCACCGGCATGTTGAGGTTGATGCCAGCGGCGATGTGCGGCGGCGTCAGGCCGTTGCGGAACAGCAGGTAGGACAGCAGCAGGTAATCGATATGGCTGCGATGGCAAGGCACGTAGATGATTTCATTGCCCTGGGAAATATCCCGCACGCCTTCGACGTTGTGAATCTGGATGCCGTCGTAGATCTTGTTCCAGAACCAGCTCAGAACCAGTTCGAGGAAGCGGATCACCGTGTAGGTGTAGTCCGAGGCGATCTCGTTGCCATAGCGCAGTGCCTGGGCTTCGGCCTTCTCCAGGCTGATCTTCTCGCGCTCGGCCTCTTCGGCGATGGCCTGGCGCACCAGCGGGTCGTGTACCAACCCCTTGACCAGATTGCGCCGGTGCGACACGTCCGGGCCGATCACCGCGGCCTTCTGGTTGCGGAAGTGCACGCGCAGGATGCGGTGCACCATGCGCAGGGTACGCTCCTGACCCTTGTCCTGCTCGATCAGCTCGCGCAGGTGGATCGGCGTGGAGAACTGCACGCGGGTCTTGCGCCCGAGTATCAGGATGCTCACCAGCCGGCGCAGGCGCCCGGTCACGGCCCAGCTGTCGGCGAACAGCAGCTTCCACGGGCTGGTTTCACGATCTGGCGACTGGCCCCAGAACACGCTGACCGGGATGATCTGCGCGTCGTCCACGGCGTGCCGGGTGAGGGCGGTGACCACACGATCCAGGGTCGGCGAAATGCCGCGCTTGTCCTGGCGGCCGAACCAGTCCGGTTCCGGCGTCAGGTAGAAGAAGGCGGCCGGCTCCATATGCTCCCCAACCGCCACCGGCAATACCGGGCGCGGCAGACCGGCCTTGGTGCACTCGCGGTCGACCACTGCCAGATCGCTCACCGAGGGCTGCTGCAGCACATAGAACACCGGCTTGCTGCGGTCTAGCTTGAGGGTGAAGGCGGACTGGTTGATGGTTTCCGAGCGTACCCAGAGGTACAGCAGGCGGCGCAACGATCCGAAGACGAGGCGGCGAAAAGGGGAACGGGTCATACGGACTCTTGCATACGGGAGCGGACAGGCGCTCGGGAGGCGCCTAGTTTGCCGCAAGCCTGGGCGGCGGGCAAAAACTCTTGTGCTCTGCAGCACGCGTGCCACGACATGGCTGTGGGCCTCGGGCTGACTCCAGGCGTTTCAGGCCTCAGGAGCGCAGCACATAGCCGAGCAGATATTGACTGGCTGTGAACAGCGCCACGATCAGCCCCGACAGGCCGGTGCAGATGAGCGCTTGCTGGGTGCCTGTCGTGGCGGTGCTGATCTTCTGAATGAAAACGATGAACCCGGCGACGAACAGGCAGGCGCTGTAGGGAATGGCAAACGAGCCGGTGCCAGGGCTGGCGATGTCGGCAGCGAACATGGGGGCGGACGCGAGGATGAAGACGAGGAACGACAGCAGGCTGGCTTTCAGCATGGTGCGGTATGGGCGCTCGATACGCGTCTTTGGATTCTTGCCGAACAGCTTGAGTATGGAACCACCCAGGAGAATCAGATAACCCCACAGCAGCGGAGCGATAATGATGGCGACCAGAAAAAACGGCGGTGCTGACGTCACGGGGTTCCAGGCTTCCGGCGATGGTTTGGGATGGCAAGGTAGCACGGGGGCAGGCCACCTTGCGGCGCGCATTTGTCCGAGTGCTTGCTTCAGACCAGCTTCATCATCACTACGCCGGCTGCGATCACTGCGCAGGACAGCAGACGGATCGGCCGTAGAGGCTCCTTTAGCAGCACCATGCCCAGCAATACCGCGAAGACCACGCTGGTTTCGCGCAATGCGGAAACCAGCGCCACCGGCGCTTGGGTCATCGCCCAGATGACAATGGTGTAGGCCGCCATGGACATTGCCCCGCCGGCCAGTCCGCCACGCCAGTGCGGCCCCAGTTGCAGGAAGGCGCGCGGCCCACGGCTGATGGCCAGAACGACCGCCATCACCACGCCGTTGACGCTGAACAGCCACAGCGAATAGCTCAAGGCATCGCCATTGCTGCGCGCGCCGATGGCGTCGCTGAGGGTATAGCCGGCAATGAACAGCGCCGTCATCAGTGCACAGAACAGCATCGCGCGCTGCGGCGCTTGCTGATGACCACCGCGTATCGCCATCAGCCAGATGCCCGTTACCAGAATCAGCAAGCCGAGCAGTTGCAAGGCGCTCAGGCTGTCGTGCAACAGCAGCAACGACAGCAGCGCCACCATCAGCGGCGAACTGCCCCGGGCGATGGGGTAGACCTGGCCCAGGTCGCCATACTGATAGGCGCGGGCGAGGAAGAAGTTGTAGCCGATATGCAGCAGTGCCGACAGCGCGATCCAGGGCCAGGCCGCCGCTTGCGGCAAGGCCACCAGCGGCAGTGCGCACAACGCGACCAGGCCAGCGCCGATCTGGATCAGGGTGGCGGTCAGGAAGCGATCGAGACCGATTTTCAGCAGGGCGTTCCAGCCGGCATGCAAGGCAGCGGCGGCGATGACGGCGAGAAAGACCGTGGTGTCCAAAGCGAGCCTCGAAGGCAGGGGTTGTCGAAGAGGAGTTGCAGGAGCCCAGGCGTAGAGCGGTGTCGCTGGGTTCGTGTATCGGGTGTCAGTCTGCCGCAACCTGGATATGCGGGCAAAACCCATTGCAGCCTGATAGCGGCACAATGACGCGGCAGTGCCTATGATTCACGGCAAGGCGATAGGAAAAGCCCCGCGATGCTGAGCCAAGAGCGATAACAGCGGCCGCCTGGGGCGATGCAATGCCCCGGTCAGCCCATGACAACAAGACACAGCCCGCCTATGTGATGGCCTGGAGAACAAGGCGATGACCCCGCCCAGACTGCCGGATGACGAGCACTATGCAGTCGCTCGTCGCGCTCGCATCGCACCCCCCTTGAACCTGTTGATCGTTCTGGCGAGTGTGTTCGTTGCCATTGTCTGGTTGATCACCCTGCAACGTATCGCGTTCGAGCGTGAGCAGGCGCTGGCCTCGGAAATGGAATCCAACTCCAGCCTGGCCATTGCCTTCGAGCAACAGGTATTCCGCACGTTGAAGGCGGCCGAGCAAGTGGCGGCCTTCGTCCGTGAGCAATACCGTCAGCAAGGCAGAGCAATCGACCTGCATCGCTGGGTCGAAGCGGGCGTGATCCGCGAGCAGATGTTCATCATCGTCAGCGTGGTGGACGAGCACGGTGACATCGTCAGCAGCAGCCAGAACACCGGCGCGGTCAACTATGCCGACCGTGAGTTCTTCACCGCACAACGCGACGCGCAGGTCGATCGGCTGTTCATCAGCCAGCCTGTGCTCGGGCGGGTTTCCGGACGCTGGCTGATCCCTTTGTCACTGCGTATCGAGGGCGATGATGGCCGCTTCGCCGGGGTCGTGGTGATGGCGGTCAGTCCTGAGGACGTCACGCATTTCTTCCAGCAGGTCGACTTGGGCCCGCAAGGGCTGTTGGAGCTCACCGGTCTCGACGGTGTGGTGCGTGCGCGCAAGATTGGCCCGCGCAGCGAGTTCGGCCTGGGTGCAGGGGCACTGGCCTGGTTTCAGCGGCAGAGGCTGCAGGATGCCGATGACTTCTACGACAGTGGCGTGGCGTTGGATGACGTGGCCCGTATCGTCAGCTATCGCACCATGGCCGACTACCCCCTGATGGTCACCGTGGCCACAGCCTATGACGAGGAAATGGCCACGACCTTGCAACGCCGCTCGACCTACCTGAGCGCAGCGGTTGGCGTCACCCTGGTGGTGAGCGTGTTCGTTGGCCTGTTGGGGTTGATGCTGGTGCGTCAACGTGCAGCCACCGATGCCTTGCAAGGCAGCGAAGCGTTGTTTCGCGCCACTTTCCACCAGGCCGCCATGGGCATCGTCCATGTCACGCCCGATGGCGAGATCCTGCGGGTCAACGAGAAATTCTCACGCATGTTGGGGCGCCCCGCCGAGGCGTTGCAAGGGCGCAATATTTTCGAATTGAGCGATACGGACGTGGCCAGTGCGGCACGGGACTTCCTGCATGGGCAACTGGGCAGCGATTCGCGGGCACTCTCTCCCGAGATCGAGAAGACCTACCGGCGCCAGGATGGCTCGCTGCTTTGGGTCTGCGAGGCCTTGGGCGTCGTGCGCAATCGTCAGGGCAGCCCGGACTTTCTGGTGCTGGTCACCCAGGACATCACCGAACGCAAGCACCTGGAGGCGCGGCTTTCGCACGATGCACAGCATGACGCGCTCACTGGCCTGGCCAATCGGGTGCGTTTTCGCGAACGACTGGATAAGACGCTGGCTTCGGGGCGCAGTTCTGACGCGTTGTCGGCTGTGCTCTACATCGACCTCGACGGTTTCAAGGCGATCAACGACAGCCATGGCCATGCAGCAGGAGATGTGCTGCTGCAGCTGGTGGCCAGAAGACTCGAGGGCTGCGTGCGTAACGAGGATACGGTGGCGCGCTTTGGCGGTGACGAATTCGGCATTCTCCTCACCAGCCTGGGCAACAAGCAGGATTGCGAGACCGTCGCGCGCAAGGTGCTGGCGGCGGTGGAGCAGCCGTTCGACCTGAATGGCTTCGAGGTACGCATCTCGGCCAGTGTTGGTGCGGCCTTGTTTCCGCTGCACGGCCATGACGGCCATGACCTGGTGGCACATGCGGACAAGGCCATGTACGCGGCCAAGCACGCCGGCAAGAACCGCTTCAATTGGGTGGTGCAATAGGCGCAGAGCCCGGTCGTGTGAGCAGAACCAGCCCATTACGGAGGCTGCGGCACTCGCAAATCCATACCGGGGATGACAGGTGTTGGCAGAAAAATGGTCAGTTCAACCGATAACGCGCCAGTTCGTCCTTGCTCAGCAGGTGCAGGCGACCCGGTGCGACCTGGTAGATCGCTTCGGCCAGGCTCACGTCGACTCCCATGTCGCGAAAGTACGTGGCCGGGCTGAATGGCTGGCGGCCATGGGCTGCCTGAGCCAGCGCCGAGTCGCCAGCAGGGAAGGGCGGGCGGCGCAGGGCTACGTGGCCGTTGATGGTGCGCTTCTTGCCGGCTGCCAGCAGGTAGACGCAACTGCCCTGGCACATGCCCTCTGACGGTACCAGCGTCTCGAAGCCGGTTTCCCGCAGCAGGCGGCCCATGCGGATGGCCTCCGGAGCACTGCCGCCGATGCTGTCGAGCAGGACGATTTTGCGCGTGTACTTGCCGGGATTGGCGCGCAAACCTTCCAGCAGTTTCTCGTAATCGCCGGGGGCGATTTCTTCGGAAATCTTGGCTGCCAGCAGGCCTGCGTTGGCTTCGACGCTGACTTGCGCATGGGCCGTCAGGGTGGTGAACAGGGCGGTGCCGATCAGGGCGAGTCGTAAACGCTGGGCAATCATCAGGCGGGCACGGGATAGTGGCTTGGGAGGTAGACGATACCTGCCGGCGCACTATCTCGCATCTATCAAACCTGCGCGCTTTTCTGTTGCGCCTTCCACGCCCAGGCGAACAGCAGCAGGCCACCAACGGCTGTGGCTGCGCCGATGTAACCGGTGACCGTCCAGCCCATGCCGGCGCTGATGGCCAGGCCGCCGAGCCAGGGGCCGAGGGCGTTGGCGACGTTGAAGGCGGCATGGTTGGAGGCCGCCGCCAGGGTTTGCGCGCCCGTGGCGACATCCATCAGGTGGGTCTGCAGGGCCGGGCCGAGGGCGATCATGGTGCCGAGGGCGAAGATCGCCGGCAGGATCGTCCACAGGCTGTGCGCGGCGAACGGGAAGGCCAGCAGCACCAGCGTGCTCCAGGCCAGAATCCAGGCTACGGCGCGCAAACGCAGGCGGTCGAACAGCCAGCCGCCGGCACTGTTGCCGACGATGCAGCCGGCGCCGAACACGCCCATGGCCAGGGGAATCCAGCCGGGGCCGACCAGGGTGACGTGAAGCAGTGTCGGCGCCATGTAGCTGAATACGCAGAACATCCCGGCGAAACCGATGGAACCGATGCCCAGTGCCAGCCAGATCGGTGCGCGGTTGAAGGCGCGCAGTTCGCCCGAGGGGCTGCTGCGCTGCTCGTGCGGGTCGGCCGGCAGGAAGATCGCGACCATGGCGATGGTGGTGATGGCGATGATGCCGACCAGGGCGAAGGCGTAGCGCCAGCTCATGAACTGGCCGAGCCAGGTGGCCAGCGGGTTGCCGATCAGGATCGCCACGGTCAGGCCGGCCAGCACCCGGCTCACCGCCTTGGCACGCTTGTGCGGCGGCGCCATGGAGGCGGCCACCAGCATGGCGATGCCGAAATAGGCACCGTGCGGCAGGCCGGCGATGAAGCGGAAGATCAGCAGCGGTTCGTAGCTCGGCGCCAGGGCGCTGGCGAAGTTGCCGAGGGCGAAGCAGCCCATCAGCAGCAGAAGCAGGATGCGCCGTGGCAGGCGTGCGCCGAGCAGGGCCAGCACCGGTGCGCCGACCACCACGCCCAGCGCATAGGCGCTGATCACGTGGCCGACCTGAGGTTCGCTGACGCCCAGATCCTGGGCGACGTTGGGCATCAGGCCCATGATGGCGAACTCGCCGGTGCCGATGGCGAAGCCGCCGAGGGCCAGGGCGAGTTGAATGAGAAGGATCGCGCCTGGCGACAAGGTGGTCGCGGCGTCGCTGGAATGGCTGCTCATGAATGACCTGGAGGAGGGGAAAAACAGGCGCTCGATTATATTCTCCCAGCGCCTCGCTTGGGTATTCGTAGCCGCTCTATTTCGGGCTTTATGACGAGTGGTTCGAGGTGTTGGCGGCTTTCACGTAATCGACGAATGCGCGCAGCGGCGCCGGCACGTGACGACGGTTGTGGTAGTACAGGTAAGGGCCTTCGAAATGCTGCCACCAGTCCTGCAGAAAAGGCCGTAGCTGGCCGCTCTCGAGCTGCGGGCGAATGTATTCCTCGAAGGTGTAGAGAATGCCTTGTCCTGCGCAGGCGGCGGCGATCAGCAGATCCTGCGAGGAACTGATCAGCGTGCCTTCGGGGGCGATACGCAGGGTTTTGCCGTTCTGCTCGAACTCCCATACGCCGAGCTTGCCGCTGGCGAAGCGATAGCCGAGCAGGCGATGGTCGCTCAGCTCGCTGGGGTGCTGCGGGGTGCCATGTCGCTGCAGGTAGTCGGGGGCGGCGACGGCCATGAAGCACTGTCGGCGTGGGCCGATGGGGATGGCGATCATGTCCTTGGCCAGGCTTTCCTCGTAGCGGATGCCGGCGTCATAGCCTGCCGCGATGACGTCGATGAAGGTGTTGTCCATGTTCACCTCCAGCGCGATACCGGGGTAGCGGCTGAGAAAGCCGTCCACCAGCGGCGGCAGGATGTGCCGGGCGATGACACCGGGTACGTGCAGGCGCAGCGAGCCGACCGGGTGCTGCGGATCTTCCTGCAGGTCGTTGAGCGCGATATTGATTTCATCCAGTGCCGGGCGCAGACGCTCCAGCAGGCGTGCGCCGATTTCCGTCGGTGTCAGGCTGCGGGTGGTGCGGTTGAGCAGGCGCACGCCCAGTTCCTTTTCCAGGCGGCGCACGCAGTCGCTCAGCGACGATGCCGACATGCCGCGCCGCTGCGCCGCCGTGCGAAAGCCGCCAGCCTCGACCACGGCGGCGAACAGGGCGATATCGGACAGATTCGGTTGGCGCATGAGCGTCGACTGGGTAATGACGAAGCGCATGATGATGCGACCTGGCAACGCGTTTGCCAATCCAGCGGATCGGTTTCGTAGCCCGGATGCAATCCGGGGGAGTCTGGCGGATGTTCCCGGATTGCATCCGGGCTACGAGTGGTGGGATACGGTAATACCCTGTAACTGTCCGCCTGACCGTATGCGCTGTTCGGCCGAGGGCGGCTTATCGGACAGCGCTTCTGCCTGCACCCTATGTCCAGCGTCGTAGCCTTCGGCGCATCGAGCTAACGGACACGAGGAAGCAGCCAATGGACAAGAAGTGTGAAAGCGGGCGTGGCCATACACGTCGGGATGCCCTGAAGATGTTCGGCGTGGTGGGCGGTAGCCTGGCCCTGCACGGTGTGATGGGCGGTGTGCCGTCGTTCGCCTGGGCCAGTGAAGTGGCGGGCTGGCAGGCAGCGGATATGCCGTCGCTGGTCGGCAAACGCATGCTGGTCACCGGTGGCAGCAGTGGCATGGGCTTCGAGGATGCGCTGGCGCTCAGCCGCGCGGGGGCGCAGGTGATCATCGCCGCACGCAATGCGCAGCGCGGCGCCGAGAGCATCGAGCGTATTCGGGCGCAGGTGCCGGATGCCCGCGTGCGTTTCGAGCAGCTGGATCTGGCCGACCTGTCGTCGGTACGCAGCCTGGCTCAGCGTCTGAACGCCGAGGGCGAAAACCTGGATGTGCTGATCAACAATGCCGCGATCATGGCGCCGCCGCAGCGCGGGGTGTCGCGCGATGGTTTCGAGATGCAGCTGGCGACCAACTTCCTCGGCCACTTCGCCCTGACGGGGTTGCTCCTGCCGTCGCTGCGCAAGTCATCCGATCCACGGGTCGTGACCTTGGCGAGCATTGCGGTGAACCGCGGCCGTATCAATTTCGATGACCTGCAGTCCGAGCGCGACTACAACCCCTACGCTGCCTACGCCCAGTCGAAACTGGCCTGCCTGATGATGGCCTTCGAGTTGCAACGGCGCAGCCTCGCCAATGACTGGGGGGTACGCAGCGTTGCCGCGCATCCGGGGGTGGCGGTGACTGAACTGGTCGAGCGTGGGCCAGGGCTGGAAAGCGAGTTCGCGCGCGAGTGGGCGAAGGATCGCGAGGTTTATCACTCGGCGGCGCAAGGCGCGTTGTCCTCGTTGTTCGCAGCGACGGCTGCCGATGCCGAGGGCGGTCGCTACTACGGCCCGACCGGTGAAGAGGAAAAGCGTGGCCCGTTGGGTCTGGCCAAGGTGCCGGATGCGGCGGCGGACACCGATGACGCCGCACGGTTGTGGTCGGTGGCCGAGCGCCTGACCGGCGTCAAATACGGCTGAGGCATGACGGTACGCACGCATCGGCGTGCGTCATAGAGGAGCTTCCCATGTCATCGTTGACGATGTCGCAGCGCGTGGCCGTGGCCATCAACGCGCAGCGCGACGAACTTTGGCCGGCATTGGCCGGCTTCAGCCTGTTCTTCTGCCTGTTCTCGGGCTATTTCATGCTGCGGCCGATTCGCGAGGCGATGGGCATTCTCGCCGGGGTGGAAAACCTGCAGTGGCTGTTCACCGCCACCTTCGTGGTGATGCTGGTGGCGGTGCCGCTGTTTGCCTGGCTGAGTTCACGGGTGCCGCGCCTGCATTTCATCGACTGGGTGTACGGTTTTTTCACCCTGAATCTGCTGCTGTTCGCCGTGCTGTTCTTCACCCGTGACGAGAGCGTATGGCTGGCGCGCGGTTTCTATGTGTGGATATCGGTCTACAACCTGTTCGTCGTGTCGGTGGCCTGGAGCCTGATGGCCGATGTGTTCGACAGCGAGCAGGCCAAGCGCCTGTTCGCCTTCATCGCCGCTGGTGCCAGTGTCGGCGGTTTGGCCGGCCCGGCGCTGAGCGCGCTGTTGATCGGAAGCCTGGGGCAGGCCGGGTTGATCGTGCTGGCGGCGCTGTTGCTGGCCGTAGCGCTGATGCTCAAGCAGGTGCTGATGCGTTGGCGTGAGCAGGGTGGTGCGGGGCGTGCTGGTGCGGTGCAGGCCGAGAGTCCACGGCGGCCGGTGCCGGGCAATCCCTTCAGCGGTTTGACTCGGGTGCTGGCCTCGCCCTATCTGCTGGGCATTGCCGGGTTCGTGATTCTGCTGGCCACTGCCAGCACCTTTCTCTACTTCGAGCAGGCGCGCCTGGTGGCTGAGTTGTTCCCGCAGCGCGCCGATCAGGTGCGGGTGTTCGGGGTGATCGATTTTGTGGTGCAGGCCGGCGCGCTGGTTTCCCAGCTCTTTATCACCGGGCGTATCGCCAGGCGCATGGGGGTGCGGGTGTTGCTGGCCTGTGTGCCGCTGCTGGTGTGTATAGGCTTCATTGGCCTGGCGTTGATGCCGACCTTCGCCATGCTCGCTGTGCTGATGATCGTGCGCCGCATCGGTGAATATGCCTTCGTCCGCCCCGGGCGGGAGATGCTCTTCACCCCGCTGGATGCCGAGAGCAAGTACAAGGCGAAGAACTTCATCGATACCGTGGTGTACCGCGCTGGCGATGCCATGAGTGGCTGGCTCAAGAGCCTGCTCGACATGTTCGCTCAGGGCGCCTGGCTGGTGGCGTTGGTGGGGGCGGCCTGCGCTGCGCTGTGGGGTTTGCTCGGCTGGTACCTGGGCAGTCAGGCGGATCGCAAGGTTACTGAACAGCAGGTCGCGGTGACCTAGGTTCTGTACGAAAGGTGCCTGCGCTCGGTGATGCTTCGTTAAAAACGGGCTGGAGCGCCAGCCCGGTCGAATGCTCATTTACAGCTCGTAAAGTCGGACGCGACCCCGGTCGTTCCTCACCCGCTTTTGTGGGGCCGCTGACCTTCGCTCGGCGACTTTTCGAACAGAACCTTGGCAGCGGTTGTGCCGGAGCCACCACGGCTCCGGCATGGCGCGTCAGCCGCGAGCCGGAATGTTCAGGCCGCGCTGTACTGCTGGACGAGCGAGGAAGGCATCGAGCACGCGGCGCACGTTGGCGAAGCGCTCGAACTGCACCAGCTCGGCGGCTTCGTAGAAACCCACCAGGTTGCGAATCCAGGGGAACACGGCGATGTCGGCGATGCTGTACTCGCCAGCGATCCAGTCACGCCCTTGCAGGTGCTGATCGAGCACGCCGAGCAGGCGGGCCGATTCGGCGACGTAGCGATCACGCGGGCGCTTGTCTTCGTACTGGCTGCCGGCGAATTTGTGGAAGAAACCGAGCTGGCCGAACATCGGTCCCAGGCCGCCCATCTGCCACATCAGCCATTGAATCGTCTCGTAGCGGGCAGCGGCGTCCTTTGGCAGCAGTTTGCCGGTCTTTTCCGCCAGGTAGATCAGAATCGCCCCGGACTCGAACAGCGGCAGCGGGTGGCCATTGGGCCCATCGGGGTCGAGGATGGCGGGAATCTTGTTGTTCGGCGCCAACGAGAGAAACTCGGGGCTGAACTGGTCATCGCTGTCGAAGCTGACCAGATGCGGTTCGTAAGGCAGGCCGATCTCTTCCAGCATGATCGAGACCTTGACCCCGTTGGGGGTGGGCAGCGAATAGAGCTGCAGGCGCTCGGGGTGCTGGGCAGGCCATTTACGGGTGATGTGGAAGGGGCTGAGGTCGGTCATGTGGGTTCCATGTCGGATGGGACGAAGAAAGGGCGATCAGAACACGAGTGGCGGGGCGCAGGAAATCGATCCAGCTGCTAGTAGTCATCGACTCGGGCAATCCTGCCCGGTTCCCTGTGCGCGAGCGAGGCGGTATGGTGCGGGTTTTCATCCACCCGGCACGGAGCCCATCGGCATGAGCCTGCACGGTACTTACGATTCCCAGAACATCTTCGCCCAGATCATTCGCGGCGACTTGCCCTGCTACAAACTTTATGAGGACGACGATGTACTGGCCTTTCTCGACCTGTTCCCGCAATCCAAGGGCCACAGCCTGGTGATCCCCAAACGTGCTGCCGCGCGCAATATCCTGGAGATCGACGAAGCCAGCCTGGCTAAGGTCATGGCCGTGGTGAAGAAGGTCGCCCAGGCCGTCGTCGATGAATTGCAGCCGGCTGGTGTGCAGATTGCACAGTTCAACGGCGCGCCCGCCGGGCAGACGGTGTTCCATATCCATATGCATGTGATCCCGCGTTTCGAGGGCGAAGGCCTCGGTATTCATGCCACCAACAAGGCCGACCCGGCCGAACTGGAAGCGTTGCAGGCGCGTCTGGTCAAACGTCTACAAGGCTGAAACGAGAATGCCCCGGCCGAGTGAATCGGTCGGGGCATCTTCATGGGTGTGTTCAACCGTTCTGGTTGTTCAGCCCACCCCATTCCATGAATCGCACGGCATGCACTTCGCCCTGGCTGTCGCGGTAGACCAGCACGCTGGGCACGACACCGCTCTTGCGGCTGTTGTCGGTGCGTTGCAGCACCTGGTCGATGTCCAGCTGCATACCGTAGTGATACTGCTGCACGTCCAGCTTGCTGATGTCAGGTGCTTTTTCGCTGGCGAACGCCATGGGTGCGAAAGCGGCGATGAGCGTGGTGGTGATAGCGGCGAGTTTCATGGTGATGGTCTCCGATCAGTGGCGCCGAAGTGTGTGGCGCTGGGGTCGAGAGAGATGAAAACATCACGCTGTTCATTGATGAAATCGATGCTTGTGCTACTGAACATTGCTGCCATCGATACCTTGCTCGCTGGCTCGTCAACACCAATACTCAGGCGGCATCCATCTGCCCATGGAGGGCTTCATGCGTTCGACTCTCATCGTTCTACCTCTGCTTTTGCTGGCGGGTTGTTCATCGTTTCGCGGTGATCCGGAAAACATCAAGCCGGTGTCTGAAGATCGCCTGCTGGCGTTTCAGGAGGCGCAGGCGAACAGCGCGCAGATCGTGGTCAATCGTGATTTCGGCGTGATGGGGGGCGGTTGCTACGTGGCCATCGAGGTTGATCGCAAGGTCGCTGCGCGAATCGGTATGGGCGAGGTCGCCACCTTCCAGGTGCCGCCGGGTACGCGTGTGGTAGGCATCACGCCGGATCGCATGGATGACACCCTGTGCGGCATGGGCCGACTGCTGCGCGAAGTGGCGGTGCCGGTGAAGACTGGCGAGATCCACAAGCTGCGCATTATCAGCCAGAACCGTGGTGGCTTCGATATCGTGCCGGATACGCCCTGACGCACAGGGCTCGGACGTTCAGCGGGTCAGCGCAGCTTGCCCGTTCGCTGTGGATCCTCGGCCCACCAGATACGCTCGACGCGACCGATCAGGTTGGCCCGTGGCACGCTGCCCCAGAGGCGGCTGTCAGCGGAGTTACGGCGATTGTCGCCGAGCATGAACAACTCGCCATCGGCGATGGTGGTTTCGGTCAGGTCGCCGTAGTTCCGATCTGGCGCGTTCAGGGCTGGGGCAGGGTGCAGGTACGGCTCGTCCAGCAACTGGCCGTTGATGTAGACACGATGATCACGCATCGCCAGGCGGTCGCCGGGAAGGCCGATGATGCGCTTGACGTAAACGACGTCATTGACCGGGCTCACGAAGACCACCACGTCACCACGCTCGGGTTCGCTACCGACATAGGCCCAGACACTGCTGAGAATGTAGTCACCCGTTTGCAGGGTAGGCGCCATCGAGTTGGCCGGCACCTGATTGGGCAAGTAGCCCGCGATGCGCGCTCGCGGATCGAGCGTAGCCGGGCCCAGTGGATTCAGCAGATAGAAGCCGAGCATCAGCAGGGCTAAGGCGATGAAGCCTGTCCAGAAATTCCAGCGCATGGTCGATCCTTGTACCTGTGGAGGGCGCCACCTTAGTGGAGTGTGCGACGCGCCTGCAAGCCGTGTCGTTCAAGTGCGTGCCGGATCAAGCGCAGCGCTGGGTATCGCGGTTAGAATCGGCCGGTCGAAGAGGGAGAGCAGCTGTGAACGGATTGCCGATAGCGATAGTGGGGGCGGGTACGGCCGGCCTGGCCAGTGCAATTTTTCTGGCCCGCCAGGGCTACGCGGTACGCCTGCTGGAGCGGGTCGAGCAGTTGCAGCCGGTGGGCGCGGGCATCTTGCTGCAGCCCTCCGGCTTGGCGGTATTGCAGCGCCTCGGCCTGCTCGCTGAGTGCACCGCACTGGGCGCTCCGGTCAGCCGGCTGTACGGCACCAGTTGCCAGGGCCGGACGATCCTCGACACGCGTTATCACGACTGGCAGCCGGGCAGCTTTGGTCTTGGCATCCATCGCGGCGTACTGATGACGGCATTGCTGCATGCAGCGCAACGTGCCGGCGTGCAGGTGGAAACCGGTGTCACTGTCAGTCGTTTCGAGCAGGCCTGCGGCCATATCCGACTGCTGCGGCAGGACGAGAATGGCGAGGAATTTCCCATGGGCGACTTTGCCGCGCTGATCCTGGCGGACGGCACGCGCTCGACCCTGCGTGCGCAGATGCAGGTACGCCAATGGTCGCGCCCCTATCCCTGGGGCGCCCTGTGGAGCATGTTGCCGACGTCGGCGGATGCCGGCTCCGGTGAGCTGCGCCAGTGGTATCGCGGTTGCCGGGAAATGTTCGGGCTGATGCCGACCGGTTGTACCCATCAGGCCCGTGAAACGTCATTGACCAGCCTGTTCTGGAGCCTGCCACTCAGTGAGCATGATGCCTGGCGAGCGAGTGGACTGGAGGCCTGGAAAACCCGCGTGCGCAGCCTGGCTGGCGAGCCAGCCGAGGTTTATCTCGAACAACTCCATGACTCCGCGCAACTGACCCTGGCCGCCTACGCGGATGTGCGCATGCAGCGCTGGCACGATGGCCGCGTCCTGGCCATCGGTGACTGCGCCCACGCCATGAGTCCGCAACTGGGGCAGGGCGCCAATATGGCATTGGTCGACGCAGCAGCGCTGGCCGATGCACTGGGTGATGCCGCCGAGCGCGAGCAGCAGTCTCTCGATTGGAACGCGGTCTTCGCTCACTACGGCGATACGCGCCGTGATCACCTGCGTTACTACCGCCAGGCCAGCCGTTTGCTGACGCCCCTGTTCCAGTCCAACAGCAACGTATTGGCGGTCATGCGCGATATCGCCCTGATGCTCGCCCGGCACAACCGCTTCGGCCGCCAACATGCGGTCAGCACCTTGGTCGGTGCGCGTAACGGCTGGCTGTGGTCGGGAGCGCAGAAGCGCGAGCTGCATGCCTGGAAAGGCGAGCGGGAGGCGTGGGAAGAAACTTCCACAATCTAGCGCAGCGTTAGCTGCTGAGCTGAACGCTCGGTACGTCTGGGCGCAGAGCAAGGCCATCACCCTGCTCGGTCACGGCAACGGCATACAGTTGCTGATCCTCCGTCACCAGGCACCAGTCATAACCACCGGGCAGGTTCATGTGCTGGGGGGCCAGAAGAATCCTCGTGGAGAAGCTGGCGGCAAGTGTTTGGGCAAGGCGAATATCATCGATAGCTAGCGTTTCGGCCGCCCAGCAAAGCATTGCGCTCTGGCGGAAGCCCGCGTCGTATTCAAGGTGTATCAGGAAGCCGGCCGCCGCCTCATTGCGGTAGTTCAGAGACTCCATCCCTGCGGATACCACCTCGTTGAGGCGGGTGAGAAGAAGTGCTTCAGGGATTAGCTTCTCGATGAAAAGGTTGATCGATCGACTCATGGTTCTTCTGAATTTACATGGGGCCATCTGGCTATGGTGACGAAGACTTCATCGCTATCTGTGTCGCAGATATAACGGGCTTCTCCGTATGAACTGCCATGTTCGACGAGTAGCTTGTTGTTCCAGCATTGCGAAATTATCTGAGCAAGAGCGATGGCTTGATCGGTCTTCAATTCATCGAATAGGCCGGTTATTTCCAGTAGATTCATCCAGTACTGGGCGCGATCCGCATCCTGTGTGCTTTCTACGAGTTCGCGATGACGGTTCGCATCGTAAAGCTCACGGATGAATACCCGGCCGTCCATCACCGTCATATCGGGTGAAAATAGTTGTGCGTAATGAATGAGAAAGTCGAAGTGCAGTGGTGTGGTCGCGTATACAGCATGCACATAATCGATGCCAGAAATGGCTGGATCGTTGTTGGGTTTTTTGAAATCAATAAAGCTGAACGGCTGGTCACTATTCACGTGCGTTGCTCTTACCCTAGATTGCCTTGGTACAGGCCATATGGCTGTACGGAGCCAGTGTAGGCATCAGGAATCAGCGCTTACGGCGATCAGTGGCTGGTCACTCCATGCAACCCGGTTTTCAGCGAATAGGTTGTGGAGCGCTGCGACAAGCCCCTGACTCAGCTTGCCTTGTGGAATATCACGAATTCCATACGTTTCGATGAGGCGATGGCATCTGTCAGTGGCACTGATATCCCATAGATACCAATGTGAGGTTTCCTCGATGTCCGAGCTGAAAGGGTTGTGATGGGCAAGTGACTTTATGTAATCGAGTGCAGCGGACTTCTGCGCCGACAAGTCGTCAGCTTTCAAGGTTGGAATATAGAGGAGGTCGCTGGCGATGAGACGGTAGAGCGTGTCTACGGCTAGCTGCCAGCGCAGGACAGTGTCCTTGCTGTTTGTCAGTCCGCTGGTCATGGCATCCGCGCAATAGCTGTCATAGCAGAACACACGTAGCCAATCTTGAATTGCTAGTGCGGGAAATTTATATGCGCTCATTGACTGTTTCTATTATTTCAGGAGTTAAAGTTCTGCTGGTGCTCTGTTTTTTGTAATGATAATGCTGAAAGAATCAGATATCCGGATAGGTTTCCAGAAACCATTCGATGCTGTCTTTCATTCGGTGTATTTTTTCTGAGTCCAGATTCTTGATGGTCTCTTTCAGTATCTTTGCCGCTTCGAGAACCTCTGGGTGATCCACCGCTACGCCGGAATCTACGGTGATGCACTCGATCATGGCGTTCAACGTGGCTGTATTCAGGTGTTCTGGGGGGCTCTTGATCAGTCCGATCCCTTCTGAATATTGATCGAATAAAGCGTTTCGAACGCCGCCGCCTGAAAATATTCATCACCCTTGCTGGTGCACAAGATATCCAGTGCCAAATACTCTGTGAGTTCCTTGTTCAGGTACCTTAGCCGATTCAATGCATTTGCAGCGGCATCGTAGTCTCCGAGCTCGGCTACTTCCTCTCGTAGCTCCTCTTCTGTCTTGTTCATCGTCAGACCGGAAGTAGTTGATGGAGTAGGCTGCACGTTTTCATCAGGCACAGGTGCCTTGTATTGTGTGGCTATGCTTTTTGTTCTTTTTACTATGCTTGGAATGGCGGACTATTGGTGGTCTCGGGGCTGGAGACTTTAGTGAATTCATGGTTGTGGTGGATGCGAGAGATGAGTTCCTTGATGAGCATTTTGTATATGTCTTTGTCTAGCGTGTCGGTACTCACGAATTGCACTTCGGTTATATGGTAATTCGATTGCAATTGATGGTTTATCTCTTCCAGTCCACTAATCACCTGGGTGAGTACATCATCGCTTTCTATCGTGGCGTTGTGCATCTCGCTTGCTTGAAGTTTGCTGATCTTTACGGATTCACTGGATCCAAGCGACAGTCCCAGCAAGTTGTGTTTTGTGCCCGTTATTCGAATGGCTCTGTAATAGGTGCCGTCGTAAAGAAATTGCATGATCAACCTCTTCCCCTGCCTGTTAAAACTGTCGCCGGCGGATGTCGGCAGGTTCCTTGATCAGCATTCGATATGGATCAATGACCTATGCGCAAAGTCTTGCTCAGTGGCGTTCACCGCTCAGTTGCGTTGCAGCTCGAGCAGGGCTTTCTGGCTGAGATCCAGCCATTCCTTGTGCAGCACGCGATAGTGCCGGGCAGAGCGGCGGGCGTGGGTCTGGATTTGCTGCAACAACTCGACCGCTTCGCGCTCGCGCCCCAGTCGACGCAGTAGCAGGGCATAGCGGTAGTTGGCTTCCGGACTGGCGCAATAGCTGCCGAGGGCGCGGTATTCCTCCTCGGCCTTGAAATCGTTGCCCTGGCCTTCGAGGGCGCGGGCATACAGCAGGTGGCCGTCGCTGGAGCGGAAGTCGGGGTTGTGGGTGATCAGTTGATCGAGGCTCGTCTGGCAACCGGCGAAATCACCCAAGGCGAAGCGTGCTCTGGCCAGGCCAAGGAGGATGTCGGGCGCATCGCTGTGGATGCCGCGCAAGGCCATCTGGTAGTGCTTGGCGGCTTCCTCTGCCTGACCCATGCGCAGCAGTTCATCGGCGAGGTTGACGCGGGTGTCGCGGGTGTCGCGAATTTCCAGTTCATCGCGCAAGGCGCGCAGATGACGCTGCGGGTCGACGCTGTCGTGCAGGCGGTTGAGGGCGCGGCGGCCACGACGGCTGCCGAGCAGATCCGGCAGCATGATGCCGAGAAAGTAGATCAGGCAGCCGAGGCCGGGCAGGGCGATGATCAGGTACAGCCAGTAGCGTTCCTGACCACTGCGTACCACGTGGAGGCCACAGGTGACTTGGCAGGCGATGACCAGCAGGGCGAGCAAGGGCATGGTGCGATCCAGTCCTTTGGAGTGCGAAGGGATGCGTATCAGAGCACGGATCATGCGTGTTGTCAGGTGACGCGTGCACGGCTGTGGCGTACGTCACGTGATAGGCTGCGCGGCTGTTTTCATGTCCATCAGGATGCGTGCATGCCGTCGTCGCTGGAGATCTTCGCCAACCTCTTCTACCTGGTTTCGGTGCTGTTGGCGGCACGCAATTCGGTGCATACCTGGGCGGTCGGGTTGGTCGGCTGCGTGCTGTTCGGCTGGTTGTTCTTCAGCGTGCAGTTGTATGCGGATGTCACCTTGCAGGGCTTCTTCATCGTCACCAGTCTGCTGGGCTGGTGGAGCTGGTTGCACGGTCGCGGTGGCGAGCCCATGCCGATCAGTCGCTCGGCCTGGTCGGGGTTGTCCCTGGCGCTCGCCGTGGCGGTGCTGGTGGCGCTGGCCTATGGCGTCCTGCTGCACCACTTCACCGATGCCTACGCGCCCTTCATCGATTCGCTGGTGTTGACCTTCAGCGTGCTGGCGCAATTGCTGTTGATGCGCCGTAAGATGGAAACCTGGTACGGCTGGCTGCTGGTCAATACCCTCGCCGTACCGCTGTTCGCTTCGCGTGAGTTGTACCTGACGGCCTTCATCTACCTGCTGTTCTGGTGCAACGCCTGGTACGGCCTGTATCGCTGGCGCCGTGAACTGAACGCGCAGAACGTCTGACATGACCAGGCGATTCGCAATTGGCCTGGTGGTGGGCAAGTTCGCGCCGCTGCACCTGGGGCACGAGTGGCTGATTCGCCAGGCGCAGGCCCAGTGCGAGCAACTCGTGCTGCTCAGTTGGTCGCGACCGGAGCGTGCCGGTTGCGAGCCCGAGCGGCGGGCGAACTGGTTGCGGATACGCTTTCCCGAGCTGCGCAGCTGGGTGGTGACGCCCAAGTGGGTGGCTCGGCAGCGTGCGCAGGGCCTGGCGCTGCCTGATCTGCCCGACGAATCCGAGCCCGATGCCGTGCAGCGCCAGTTCGTTGCCGACTTCTGCCTGGCCGTGCTGGGGCAGCCGGTCGATGCGGTATTTACCAGCGAGGCCTATGGCGAAGGCTTCGCCGCGCACCTGAGCCGATGCTTCGGACGCCCCGTGCAACACGTCGAGATCGACCGGGCGCGCACGCAGGTGCCGGTGTCCGGGACACGTCTGCGTGCCGATATCCATGGTCTGCGCGAGTATCTGGCGCCATCGGTCTACGGTGACTTCGTCGAACGCATTGCCCTGCTCGGCGGTGAGTCCACCGGCAAGAGCAGCCTTGCCACGGCACTGGCCGAGGCGCTGGGCACGCACCATGCAGCCGAGTACGGCCGCGAACTGTGGGAAGAGCAGGGCGGTGTGCTCGGTTATGACGACCTGCTGCGCATCGGCCGCACCCAGGTCGCGCGGGAAGGCGAGCTGGCCGGGCAGTGCCGGCGCTACCTGGTCTGCGACACCACGCCCCTGACCACGCTGTTCTACTGCCGTGAGCTGTTCGGCCGCGCCGAGGTCGAACTGGAGCAGTTGGCCGAGCGGCACTATCACCACCTGTTCCTGTGCGCCGATGACTTCCCCTTCGTGCAGGATGGCACGCGTCAGGACGAGACCTTTCGCCGTCGCCAGAACCAGTGGTACGAGCAGGAACTGACGCGGCGCGGCTGGCCATTCACCCGGCTGACCGGCTCGCTGCAGCAGCGCATCGAGCAGGTGCTGCATAGCCTGAGCGGAACCTAGTCGAGGCAGTTGGTGCGTACGGCGCACCCTACGCTCGAACGAGTGAAGCACTTGCCGGGATAGCCGCGGGTGGCTTTGCGTAGGGTGCGCTGTGCGCACCGGCTTGTGGAACACGCCTGGAGTTCAGCCAGCCATAACTGCAGTCACCGGCGCGCAGCGTCTGGGCGGCCTTGCGACACGCTACGAAACTTGTCGGCCATCCATGGCTGGGCGAGGATGCGCGTTTTCGACCGAACCGGGATCGTCATGCGCCGTCTGCCCTCGCTCACTGCCCTGCGCACCTTCGAAGCCGCCGCGCGGCATGCCCATTTCGGCCGCGCCGCCGCCGAGCTGTGCGTCACCGACAGCGCCGTCAGCCACCAGATTCGTCAGTTGGAAGAGCAACTGGGCAGCGCCCTGTTCGAGCGTGATGGCCGTCAGGTACGCCCGACGCCCCAGGCGCGGCGCCTGCTGAGTCGCCTGCAGCAGGCCTTCGAATTGATCGGCGAGGCCTGCGATGAGCTGCGTGACCCCGGCTCGCAAGCCCAGCTACGCATCGCGGTGACCGCCGAGCTGGCGCAGAAGTGGCTGGTGGCGCGCCTGGCCGATTTCGCCGAGCGCCATCCGCAGGTCACCCTGCACCTGCACGAGCAGCCGCTCGACGCCTCGCTGCCGGCGGCGGATATCGACATCGCCATCACCTACGGCACCGGCCCGGACGATGCCAGTGCCTACTTCGTACGGCCGTTGCCGACCCTGCAGTTCTTCCCGGTGTGCAGCCCTGGCCTGTTCAACCAGTTGCCGCTCAAGCATCCGCGTGATCTGGCGCGCCACTGCCTGCTGCACGACGACCAGGACGGCAAGACCTGGACAGCCTGGCTGACCACCCATGCCGGCGACATCCGCCCCACGCGGCATCTCTACCTGGGGCATGCCGGCCTGACCATGGAAGCCGCCGCGCGTGGCCAGGGCGTGGCCATCGGCGACAACCTTACCAGCGGCGAAGACCTGGCCAGCGGTCGCCTGGTGCGGCCCTTCGCCGCCCAGGTGCCGTCGCTGGGGCAGTACGCGCTGGTCTGCGAGCGCCTGCGCCTGGACAAGCCGGCGGTGGCCGGCTTCATCGAATGGTTCACCGATCAACTGGTCGACCTGTGAATTGAATTCAAGGGTTCCGCGATAAACCTCATTGGTCGCGCGAGTGCCGCGCGGGTAGTGTCTGGGCCGATTCCAGCCACCGACGAGGAGCCGCGAGATGGCCCGTACCCTGACTTCATCCCCCAAGGCCGATGGCTTTCGCCTGCCCGGCGAGTTCGAGCCCAAGCGCCGCTGCTGGCTCGGCTGGCCGGAGCGCCCGGACGTGTGGCGCAACGGCGGCAAGCCGGCGCAGCAGGTCTGGGTCGACGTGGTCAGCGCCATCGCCAGCAGCGAGCCGGTCACCGTCTGCGCCTCGGCCGCACAGTACGCCAACGCCCGCAGCCGTCTGCCGGCACAGGTGCGGGTGGTGGAGATGAGCTGCAACGACACCTGGTTCCGCGACAGCGGCCCGGCCTTCCTGGTCAACGACGCCACGGGTGAAGTGCGTGGCGTGGATTTCCAGTTCAATGCCTATGGCGGCTTCGATGGTGGGCTTTATTTTCCCTGGGACAAGGACGACCAGATCGCGCAGAAGATTCTCGAACTGGAAGAGTGCGATCGCTACCGCGCCTCGCTGATCGCCGAGATGGGCAGCATCCGCAGCGACGGCCAGGGTACCTTGCTGAGCACCGAGCAGTGCGTGCTCAACCGCAATCGTAATGGCCACCTGGGCAAGGCCGAGGTGACCCGGCGTTTGACCGACTACCTGGGCGCCGAGGAAATCATCTGGCTGCCGCGTGGCTGCAAGTTCGACGAGACCGATGGGCACATCGATGACCTGGCCTGTTTCGTCAGGCCGGGCGTGGTGGTGATGCAGTGGACGGACGACCGCAGCGACCCGCAGTGGGAAATCTACCAGGAGGCCTACGATGTGCTGCGCAGCGTCCGCGATGCCCGTGGCCGCGCGCTGGAGGTGCACAAGCTGCCGCAACCACGGGTGCTGGAGTGGACTGCGGAGGAGGCCGAGGGGCTCGATGCGGTGGACGGCAGCATGGCGCGCCAGGCCGGGATGCTGATCTGCGCGTCCTACATCAACTTCTACACCGGCAACTCGGCCATCGTCATGCCGCTGTTCGATGACCCCAACGACCGCGCTGCCCAGGCGGTGCTGGCCGAGCTGTTCCCGCAGCACCGCATCATCGGCATCGAACGCTCACGCGAGCTGCTGCTCGGCGGCGGCAATGTCGGCTGCATTACCCTGCCGCAGTATGCGGCGCCCAGGGTTTAGCGATAGCGAGCGAGGATGGCGTCGAGCTCGCCATCCTCTTTCATCTGCACCATGGCCCTGAGCAGGGCTTGCGTTGGTACGTCCGCTTCGTTGCGGATGATGCAGGCCAGTGGGTCGCTGCCGATCTCGGCGATGCGTACCAGGCGTTTGTCTGCGGCGAGGTGGCGGTTGAACCAGTCCAGGGTCAGTTGGTTGGCGATGGCGAAGTCGTAACGGCGCGCTGCCAGTTTCTCCAGCACCTGATCCTGGGTACGCACATCTTCGCGCAGCAGGTCGCCGCTGAGAAAGCGCGCCTCCAGCGCGGCGTAGCCGAAGCCGAGCACCGTGCCGATCCGTTCGCCCGCCTTGGGCTTGCGGTGCCGCATGTCGGCACGGGTCACCAGCACGTCGTGCTGGAACATGAACGGCAGGCTCCAGATGTACTGATGGTGCCCGCTGATCAGCCAGGCGGGGCTGACGTTGCAGCGCACGTCGATCTCGCCGTGCATCATCATGCTTTGCACGCGCAGGCGGGGCAGTACCAGCATCCTGGCCTCGCGCCCGACCTTTTGCGCCAGGCGCGATTGCAGGTCATAGAGAATGCCGCCCACGGCTTCGCCATGCTCGATCTGCATCATCGGCATGGCGGTGCTTTCGGTGACGGCGAAGCGCAGCGCCGGCTGCTCGGCTTGCGCCAGCGTGCTAAGCAGGCAGGCCAGCAGGGCGCACAGGCGGCAAAGGGACGATGTACTCATGCAGGCGGCGATGACCGGCCGAGCGATGATGTCGTGCAGCGTGGGGTAAGCATGGCGACTCCTCGACGACCAGGCGCACGGGCGAAGGTGTCACGCTTTCGTGCGCCGCTCAAGATGCTCGGGCGAAGGTCGGTGTGCTGGCTCAGGCCGGCGCCGGCTCGAAGCTGTCGGCACGCGCCATGCGCCACATGCGCTCGTAGAATTCGCCGCCGATCTGGCCGCTGAGCAGTTCGCCCGGCGCGAGAAACACGTGTTGCTGCGAGAACAGCTTGATCTCGGTGGCCGACAGGCGCTGCACCAGGTGCTTGGCATCAATCTGCGAGGGGTGGTCGAGGCCGGCGGCGGCAAGCATCTCGGCCAGCGCCTTGAGCGTGTTGCGGTGGAAGTTGTAGACGCGCTGGGCCTTGTCCTCGACCACCAGGGCGCGCTGGCGCAGTGGATCCTGGGTGGCCACGCCGGTGGGGCACTTGTTGGTGTGGCACGACTGCGACTGGATGCAGCCGATGGCGAACATGAAGCCGCGCGCCGAGTTGGCCCAGTCGGCACCGATGGCCAGCACCCGGGCGATGTCGAAGGCACTGACGATCTTGCCGCTGGCGCCAAGCTTGATCTTGTCGCGCAGGTTGCTGCCGACCAGGGTGTTGTGCACGAACAGCAGGCCCTCGCGCAGCGGCACGCCAAGGTGATCGGTGAACTCCAGCGGCGCCGCGCCGGTGCCACCTTCCTTGCCGTCGACGACGATGAAGTCCGGCAGGATGCCGGTCTCCAGCATGGCCTTGACGATGCCCATGAATTCCCACGGGTGGCCCAGGCAGAACTTGAAGCCCACCGGCTTGCCGCCCGATAACTCACGTAGCTGAGCAATGAATTGCAGCATCTCGGTTGGCGTGGAGAAGGCGCTGTGGCGCGACGGCGAGATGCAGTCCTCGCCCATTGGGACTCCGCGGGTATTGGCGATTTCCTCGGTGATCTTGTGCTTGGGCAGGATGCCGCCATGGCCCGGTTTGGCGCCTTGGCTGAGCTTGATCTCGATCATCTTCACTTGCGGGTTGGCGGCCTGGGCGGCGAAGCGCTCGGGGTCGAAACGCCCGTCAGACGCGCGGCAACCGAAGTAGCCGCTGCCCAGTTCCCAGACCAGATCGCCACCGTGCTCGCGGTGGTAGGGGCTGATGCTGCCCTCGCCAGTGTCGTGGTAGAACTCGCCGAGTTTCGCCCCTTCGTTGAGGGCGCGAATGGCGTTGGCGCTGAGCGAGCCGAAGCTCATCGCCGAGATGTTGAACAGGGAGGCCGAGTACGGCTGGCTGCATTGCGATCCGCCGATCTCCACGCGAAAGCTGCACGGATCGGTGAGCGGCGCCGGGCGCATCGAGTGGCTGATGAACTCGAAGCCGTTCTGGTACACGTCGCTCAGGGTGCCGAAGGGTTTGTCGGCGCCTTCGTTCTTGGCGCGCGAATAGACCAGCGAGCGCTGGGCGCGGGAGAAGGGCAGTTGCTCGGCGTCGCCTTCGAGCAGGTACTGGCGAATCTCCGGGCGGATGCCCTCGACCAGATAACGGATATTGCCGAGGATCGGGTAGTTACGCCGCACTGCGTGGCGTTTTTGCAGCAGATCGCCGATACCGATCAGGCTGAGCACACCACCGAGCAGGGTGAACGGCCACAGCCATTCATGGCCCAGGAAGGGCAGGCTGGCCAGGGTGAACAGCACGCAGAAGGCAAAAAAAGCGTAACGGCTGAGTAGCGATAGGTTCATGCAGTCTCCATTGGTGCCGTGATCAAAGGCTTCACTCTAGCAGGACGCTGAAAGCTTCAGGCTAGACAGTGTGGATTGAGTATCCACAGGTTGTTGCCGGGAGAGTGCCTGCGTCGTCATGCGAGCTACCTATGGCTATCTCAAGATAGGTAGAGACTTTTTAATCGTTTTTGGTCATATAGTGGCCATATGGCCACTGATTCGGCTTGAGGACGAACGCAAACGGCTGTGGCAAACTCTTCTGATTGGGCAGGGGCCGCTATCAAAGCCCCGCTTGCTACTTCTCCATTTACCCGCGCTCATCAGGCGCGGGTTTACTGCCTGAGGCCGCTCGGCGCGGCCGACAAGAGGAATGAACGTGCATAACGTCGTGATCAGTGGTACCGGCCTCTATACCCCGGCCAACAGCATTTCCAACGACGAGCTGGTGGCATCCTTCAATGCCTACGTGCAGCAGTTCAACGCCGACAATGCCGAGGCCATCGCCCGCGGTGAAGTCGAGGCGCTGAGCGAATCCAGCAGTGGTTTCATCGAGAAGGCGTCGGGCATCAAGAGCCGCTTCGTCATCGACAAGGCCGGCATCCTCGACCCGCAGCGCATGGTGCCGCGCATTCCTGAGCGTTCCAACGAAGACTGGGGCATCCTCTGTGAAATGGCCGTCGGCGCTGCCAAGCAGGCGCTGGAGCGCGCCGGCAAGAGTGTCGCCGATATCGACGGGGTGATCGTCGCCTGCTCGAATCTGCAGCGCGCCTATCCGGCGGTGGCCATCGAAGTGCAGGCCGCGCTGGGTATCCAGGGCTGGGGCTACGACATGAACGTGGCCTGCTCCTCGGCCACCTTCGGCATCCAGGCCGCGACCACCGCGATCCAGACCGGGCAGGCTCGCGCCATCCTCATGGTCAACCCGGAAATCTGCACCGGCCACCTCAACTTCTGTGACCGCGACAGCCACTTCATCTTCGGTGATGCCGCCACCGCGGTGATCATCGAGCGTGCCGACCAGGCCACCTCCAAGTACCAGTTCGACGTGGTCGGCACCAAGCTGCTAACCCAGTTTTCCAACAACATCCGCAACAACTTCGGCTTCCTCAACCGCGCGGCGGAAGAGGGTATCGGTGCCAGGGACAAGCTGTTCGTGCAGGAAGGCCGCAAGGTGTTCAAGGACGTCTGCCCGATGGTCGCCGAGCTGATCGCCGCGCATCTGGCGGAAAACCAGCTCAACGTCAGCGACGTCAAGCGCTTCTGGCTGCACCAGGCCAACCTCAACATGAACCTGCTGATCACCCGCAAGCTGCTGGGGCGTGACGCTGAGCCGCACGAGGCACCGGTGATCCTCGACACCTACGCCAACACCAGCTCGGCCGGTTCGGTGATCGCCCTGCACAAGAACCAGGACGACCTGCCGGCGGGCAGCCTGGGTGTTCTAAGCTCCTTTGGTGCCGGTTATTCGATCGGCAGTGTAATTTTGCGCAAGCGTTGAACTCTCTGTAGGAATGCCTGATATGCACGGGGCGTTCGGCTTCGTGCGCAGGCTTGACCTACGGGAGTTCCATGTCCGATTCCGATTTCTTGGGCCGCCTGCTCGCCGGTGAGCAGAAGGCCTACCGCGAGCTGGTCGTGCGCTACCAGGGCGCGATGCGTGCGGTGGCCTATGCCATCGTCGGCAGCCGCCACGCCGATGAAGTGGTGCAGGATGCCTGGCTCGCCGTGGTGCGCAGCCTCGGTGGCTTCCAGGGGCGTTCCAGCCTCAAGACCTGGCTGCTGACCATCACCGCCAATACCGCCAAGACCCGTCTCAAGCACAACCGTCGCGAGGTGCTGCTCGACGACCTGGCCGCGCCGCATGGCACGGTGGGGGACGAGCGTTTCGCCGATGACGGTCATTGGCTGCTGGCGCCACATGCCTGGCACCAGGACAGCCCTGAAGCGCTGCTTACCGAGGACGAACTGCGTCAGTGCCTGGAACACACGCTGGCCAGCCTGTCCGAACTGCAGGCCAGCGTGCTGGTACTGCGCGAGCGACAGGGCCTGGAGCTGGAGGCGATCTGTAATCTTCTCGACATCTCCCTCTCCAATGCCCGTGTGCTGCTGCACCGGGCACGCCTGAAAGTCTTCGCCACCCTGGAACATTTCGAGGAGACAGGCCAATGCTGACCTGCAAGGAACTGGTCGCTCACTCCAGCGATTATCTCGACGGCCAACTGACGCTGCGCCAGCGCCTGGCCGTACGCGCGCACCTGGCCATGTGCGGCAACTGCCGACGTTTTATCCGGCAGATGAAACTGACCCAGGCGGTGATCCGACAGATGCCGGATGAGGAGTTACCCGAACTCGACGCCCTGGCCGAGCGCTTGGCGCAGAACTGGCGTAATCAGGGGTGAACTGCGTGCTTGGTGGAGGGCTTGGTTGCGTCCTCACACGTAGGGTGGATGACGCTTTTTTCATCCACCGTTTGCGGTGGTTGTTCGGGCTACTTGCTAGCGCCCCGCAGCTACGTTACCGCTTTTAGAAAATTGCTCCTTAAGACCAATTTTCAACCACAAATTGCCACTTGACTGTATTGACAGCGCTTTCATCTTTTTTGCCTTGCGCTTCAATATGGAGGGTTTTTCGTAATAACCAAATCTTCGCTTGTGCCAGCGCCGATCTGTCTCGTGCTTTACTTTTTTCTTGAGCTTGCGTAATGCAACCTCAATTGATTCACCATCTTCTACGTTAACTGTAACTGTCATTTTTTTGCATTTTAAGGACTGATGCCTGTCAATATTTATTTTCTAGCGCTGCACAACGAAGGCTCAGCCAAATTGCCGGAATTTTTGAGCAATTTGTTAGGTTTTTTACAGGTCAATACTCACCATTTGCAACTCTTCTCAGGCCTGGTCAAGTTTGCAAGCAACTCATATTCATTATCCTTAAGTTTTTTAATGCTAGATTTGACATAAGTTTCGCCGTGCAAGGTTATCAAGTATTCTTCATTTTCTTGGGGAGTGAATTCGATTGTAGAGTAATACCAAGTTAAATGCGAAGTGGAGGTTTGAAGAAGGCGAAATGTATTGATAAATTTCTTGCCAGCCTGGACGTATATCGTGTGTTGCTGCCTGGTCTCAGATTGTTTAAAAGACTTTATCATTTCGGGCTTGTTGCATTCGTACGATTTGAAATGAAATACCTGCAAGGCGTTGTTATTTGCTTCGGAAATATATGTTACCTTTGCTTGCGAGGCAGAGGTCGGTGGGGTGTACTGAGATGCGCAGCCATTTATAAAAAAAGCAAAAGCTATCACTATGAGTTTTTGTGTATTTTTCATCCGTGACTCTATTTTCATTGAAAATTAACGTTTGGTTAAGGGGCAGGCTTTAGCCCGTCCCAACGAGCGATTTGAACCACTTGTTAGGCTTTACCTAAATTACTGGGTGATAAGGAAAGCTCTTGAGCTCACTTTCGGTACACTGAGATTTTAGGTTGATTTCAGGCTCTTGATAACCCAAGCCACCATCAAGCATTTCATACTTTTTCATGCTTATTAGTGTGTTATTTCTAAGGTTAACTAAAATCGAATATCCGGTGTTCATCCAGGATTTTGGATTATATGTGCTGTCGTGGAATTTAACGCTCAAATAATAAGGGAGATACGACTCGTCGTGATACCACGAGCCGGATGCTATTACAGTGTTGATTTTATTTGTTCCTAGAAGGTTGCTAAGGCACGTAGGGAATACGAGGGATTTATCGCCGATGATTAGTTCTAGTTTAGAAATAGATGCGGATGCGTTTTCATTGGAAAATTCAATATTTAGCTTTGCTGACCCAAATTCTGGCGGTATCCCGGATATTGAACCGTCGGCACTTATCGGCAGTGTAGTGTCTTCGTGAGCTGAAGCGATACTATTGAATATAAAAAATGTTATGAGGCTTGCGATGATTTTTTTCATAGGGCCTAACAGTGATTAGATAGTCTTCCGTACTAATCCAATAGCATGGAAGGCGGTATAATTCCGAAAATGGCAGCTTTAAATTCAGAGAAATTTAAGTCTTTCAATGAGTTAGAGCGTGAAGCATGCACCAGCGCGTATTCGCTTGATCTCCACATTTCACGCTTTCATTACGGCTGGATAGGTATACACAAAGGCATTGGAAAGGTGCAAGGCACGCGAGAGAGTGTGTCGAAATCAACGGTAGATATAACGCTGCAGCGCGCGCGTGGATGATGCTTTTTCATCCACCGTTTGCGCTGGCTGTTCGCGCTACTGGCTATCGAAATCCTCGCCGCTGAAGGGCGCCTCTAAAAACGTAGGCGAGGCAGTCAGCGCAAGGCAAAAACAGGCGAAGAAGCGCAGTTTACGTGTTGTAAATGAGCATTCTGAGCCTGTTTTTAACGCAGCGATGGCAACGCAGGTAGTTTCTAGAGGTGCCCTTCAGCGCCTCTCACGGTGCGGTGGATGTTCTTGTGTCTGTGGGAGGGGATTTCGGCTCTGGCATCCTGCTTCGCGCTACCTCCTGCATCCATGCAGTCGTAGCTGCGACTGATAGCGGGCTACGCTCCCCCGGATTTCATCCGGGCTACGAAAACTTTTTCGCCCGCTGTAACGCCCGCACCTCTGCCTCGTCCATTGCTGCGAGGGCGCCAACCTGGCCCCGCATTCGAAACCGATGGAGAGATGCCATGAAACAACTCAATACCCTGACTGCCACCCTGGGCGCCGCACTGCTGACTTCCATGGCGTTCACTGCCCACGCCACCAGCAACCCCTTCGCTGCGCAGGAGCTGGCCAGCGGCTACAGCCTGACCGCTGCCGAGAAGGTGCAGGAAGGTTCCTGTGGCGAAGGCAAATGTGGTGGCGAGATGAAAGCCGACAAGGAAGGCAAATGCGGCGAGGGCAAGTGTGGTGCCGAGAAGAAGGCCGGTGCCGAGGGTAAATGCGGCGAAGGCAAGTGTGGCGGCGAGAAGAGCGAGTAAGGGCGAAGGGGAGGACGGATCATGCGACTCGCACACCTCACCGGCGCCGGCCTCGGCCTGCGTCGCGGGCTGCTCGCCGAGCTGATCGGCGATGACGCCAGCGGCGCGGATTTTCTCGAAGTGGCGCCGGAGAACTGGATTGGTGTCGGTGGTCGGCTGGGCAAGCAGTTGCACGCCCTGTGCGAGCGCCGGCCGCTGCTGTGCCATGGTCTGTCCCTCAATCTTGGCGGCTTCGCGCCGCTGAATCTGGAGTTGCTGCACGCCATCAAGGGCTTTCTCGACGAGCATGGTGTGCTGGCCTACAGCGAGCACCTTTCAGCCTGTGCCGACGATGGCCAACTGTATGACCTGATGCCGCTGCCTTTTTCCGAAGAGTCGGTGGCGCGCATCGCCGAGCGCGTGCGCATCGTGCAGGACGTGCTGGAGCGGCCGCTGATCATCGAGAACGTGTCGGCCTATGCGCGACTGCCCGGCGAGCTGGACGAGTCGGATTTTCTTCGCGCCGTGCTGGAATGTGCCGACTGCCAACTGCTGCTGGACGTCAACAACGTCTACGTCAACAGCCTGAACTTCGGCTTCGATGCCGAAGCCTACATTGCCGCGATGCCCAGCGAGCGCATCGCCTATTTGCACGTCGCCGGTCATTACGACCAGGCGGCAGACCTGAAGATCGACACCCACGGTGCTCCGGTGATCGACCCGGTGTGGGCGCTACTGAGCAGCGCCTACGCGCAGCATGGCGTACGCCCGACGCTGCTGGAGCGCGATTTCAACTTCCCGCCGCTGGCCGAGCTGTATGCCGAGCTGGTGCATATCCGCAGCCTGCAGCAGGCTGCGCAACCGCTGAGCAGGTACGGCACATGAGCAGCGTGCAATTGCAGAGCGATTTTGCCGCGCGTATTCGCCAGCCCGAGGAGCAGCCGCTGTTGCCCGGCATCAGCGGCGAGCGTATGGCGATCTACGAGGAGCTGTTCTTCAACAACGTCGCCAGCCTGGTCGGCGGCGCCTTTCCGGTGCTGCGCGGGATTCTCGGGGCAGAGCGCTGGCAGCGGTTGATGCGGGCGTTCTTCGCCGAGCATCGGGCGAGCACGCCGTATTTTCTCGAGGTCAGTCAGGAATTCATCGCCTGGCTGCAGCAGGGCTATCGCGCCGAGCCTGACGACCCGGCTTTCATGCTGGAGCTGGCGCACTACGAATGGGTCGAGTTGGCGCTGGATGTCAGCGAGGCGCAGTTGCCCGAGCGCGGCTGGTCGCCACTGGCCTGGCCTCTGGCGTATCGCTGGCCGGTTCAGATGATCGGTGCCGATCACTGCCCCACGCAGCCGCCTGCCGAGCCGACCTGCCTGCTGGTCTGGCGTGATCGCCAGGATCAGGTGCGCTTCATGCAACTGGCGCCGTTCGCCTATCAACTGGCGCTGCGGCTGCAGACCGGCGAGCCGCCTGTGCAGGCGCAGCTGGAGTTGGCCGCGGCCCATGGCCTGGCCGCTGATCGCAACTATTTCGACAACGCCCGCGCACTGCTGGATGACTGGCAGGCGCGCGATATCTGGTTTCCGTATCCCGAGGGCTGACCGCCATGATCGCTTTGCTCAATCGCTTCCAGGACGTGCTGGAGGCCACCCGGCGCCTGGATTTTCTCGGCCCGCTGTTGCTGCGCCTGTATCTGGTGCCGGTGTTCTGGATGGCCGGCATGCAGAAACTTTCCGATATCGATGCCACTGCCGCCTGGTTCGGCAATCCCGACTGGGGCCTGGGCCTGCCATTTCCTGAGCTACTGGCCTGGGCGGCAGCGCTGACCGAGGCCGGCGGCGCCATCCTGCTGCTGTTCGGCTTTGCCGTTCGCTGGATCAGCATTCCCTTGATCATCACCATGCTGGTGGCGATCTTCGCCGTGCACAGGCCCTATGGCTGGCAGGCGATTGCCGACCCGTCCGCCCCCTTCGCCAACGAGCGCGTACTGGCGGCTGCGGAGAAGCTGGAACGGGCGCGGGGCATCCTACGTGAGCACGGCAATTACGACTGCCTGACCGCCAGCGGCAAGTTCGTGGTGTTGAACAACGGCATCGAGCTCGCCGCCACTTACCTGGTGATGCTGGTGGCGTTGTTCTTCAGTGGCGCGGGGCGCTGGTTGAGCTTGGATTACTGGCTGGCGCGACGTTTCAGGTATTCGCGCTAGCCCAGCGGATTGTCCCGGCGCCGGCTCTCGCGAAACTCGCCCGGCGTCTGCCCGGTCCAGCTCTTGAAACTGCGGTGGAACGAGCGTGATTCGGTGAAGCCCAGGTAGCAGGCGATGTCCTGAATCGCCAGATCGCTGCGCAGCAGGTAGTGCTCGGCCAGCTCCTGGCGCAGCTCGTCGAGTATCTGCTGGTAGCTGGTGCCGGCCTGCTGCAGGTGGCGCTGCAGGGTGCGCACGGTCATGTCGAACTTCTCCGCCACCCGTTCCTTGCGCGGCAGGCCATCCTTGAGCAGCAGGCGCAGGGCATTCTTCACCCGGCGCGGCAGCGGCTCGTCATCGTCCAGCCCGGCCATCAGGGTCAGGGCATGTTCTTCCAGCGTGCGCAGCAGATTGGCATCGGCCTGGCGCAGCGGCACGCCGAGGTAGTCCAGCGGTACCAGCAAGGCGTTGCAGGGTTGTTCGAACAGCACCGGGCAGCCAAACAGCTGCTGGTATTCGGCCAGGTTGGTGGCGGCCGGTTGCGCATGTTCGAACCAGACCTCGCGCGGCGAGTGTTCGGAGTCGGCGATCCAGCGGGCGTACAGCAGCCAGGAGGCGAGCACGTTCTCGACCATATGGCGGCGCACCTCCGGCGCCTGATGGCGGCAACTCCAGATCAGCCGCACGTGATCTTCGGCGGCTTCGATACGGCTGGTGCCCATGTCGCCCACCAGCTTCTCGTAGGGCACGATGCGGCCCATGGCTTCGCCCAGGGTGGCGCAGTTCATGGCGATGTAGCCAAGCACGCTCCACGAGCCGGGCTGCACGAAGCGCGCCGCATGCAGGCCGAACAAGGGGTCGCCGGAAACCTCCATCAGATGCGCCAGCAGGCGCTCATGCACCTCGCTGGGCATGCGTTTGCCATTGTCGGCCAGGTCCTGCGCGGCGATACCGGCGGCGGTCAGGGCGCGGTCGATGTCCAGGCCGAGCTGTTCGGCCTGGCGCAGGTATTTGAGCAGGGCGGGAACCGAGGTATAGCCGAGGTTTTCCATGGATTCTTCTTGTTCTGGGATGCCTGTCTTGATTGGCGATAGTGCTTGTCCCGATTCGACAGTGACGGAAATCGGCGGCTGGCTAGTATAGGCAGCCATAAGTGCTGATCGGAATGGGGGATGCGATGCGACGCTGGAACGGATGGGGTGACGAGGCGACCGAAGTGGAACTGCCGGCCCATGGCGAGGCCTTTCTCGCCGAGCTGGTCGGGCCGGGCCAGCGTCTGGCCGACGCCAGCCTGCAGGATGTGCTGGCGCGCGTGCCGGCGTCGCGCCTGGCGCCGCATCCGCTGATCAGCGTTGATGCCGAGGTGCGCGTGCGTCACGCCCGCGGCCAGAGCCTGCCGGACTGGCTGGCGATGCGCTCCGGTGACTTCGGCCTGTTTCCCGATGGTGTCGCCTGCCCGGAAAGCGCCGAGCAGATTCGTGAGCTGCTGGCCTTGGCGCAACAGCATGACGTGACTCTGATTCCCTACGGCGGCGGTACTTCAGTGGCTGGCCACATCAACCCGCAGGCTGGCCAGCGCCCGGTGCTGACCCTGTCGCTGGAGCGCATGACGCGCCTGCTGGATATCGACGAGGACAGCCTGATCGCCACCTTCGGCCCCGGCGCCAATGGCCCGCAGGTGGAAAGCCAGCTGCGCGCTCGTGGCTATACGCTTGGCCACTTTCCACAGTCCTGGGAGCTGTCCACCCTCGGTGGTTGGGTCGCCAGCCGCTCCAGCGGTCAGCAGTCGCTGCGTTACGGGCGCATCGAGCAATTGTTCGCGGGCGGCAAGCTGGAGACCTTCGCTGGCACCCTGGAGATTCCGACATTCCCGGCCTCGGCCGCAGGGCCCGATCTGCGCGAGCTGGTGATGGGCTCGGAAGGGCGCTTCGGGGTGATCTCCGAGGTGCGCGTGCGCATCAGTCGCCTGGCCGAGCAGGAGCGTTTCTACGCGGTGTTCCTGCCCAACTGGCAGCAGGCGCTGAGCGCCATTCGTAGCCTGGCGCAGGCGCGCGTGCCGCTGTCCATGCTGCGCCTGTCCAACGCCATCGAAACCCGTACCCAGTTGGCCCTGGCCGGTCACCCGCAGCAGATCGCGCTGCTGGAAAAATACCTGGCCCTGCGCGGCGCCCGCGACGGCAAGTGCATGCTGACCTTCGGCGTCACCGGCAGCCGGGTGCTGAACGCCGCTTCGCTGAAACAGGCGCGGCGCCTGCTGAAAGGCTTTGGCGGCGTGTTCACCGGCACCCTGCTGGGCAAGAAGTGGGAGCAGAACCGCTTTCGCTTCCCTTACCTGCGCCATGGTCTGTGGGAGCGCGGCTATCTGGTGGATACCCTGGAAACCGCCACCGACTGGTCGAATGTCGACAGCCTGCTGAACAAGGTTGAGGCCAGCCTGCGTGACGAGCTGACCGGCGACGGCGAGCGGGTGCACGTCTTCACCCACCTGTCGCACGTCTACGGCGAAGGTTCGAGCATCTACACCACCTACGTATTCCGCCCCGGCAGCGACTACGCCGAGGCCATGGCGCGCTGGCAGCGCTTGAAAGCAGCGGCCAGCCGCACCATTGCCGAGAACCGCGGCACCATCAGTCACCAGCACGGCGTCGGTCGTGACCACGCTCCTTATCTGGCAGCAGAGAAGGGCGAGCTGGGCATGGCCACGCTGCGCAGCCTGGCCACGCATTTCGATCCCGACCAGCGCCTGGCGCCTGGCGTGTTGCTGCAGGACTGAGCATGGAACTCTGGAACGCCACCTGGCGCACGCGCGTGCTGCCTGATCTGGCCACCCGCGACTGGGATCTGCTGGTGATCGGCGGCGGCATTTGCGGCGCCGGTATCCTCCGTGAGGCGGCACGGCGCGGCTGGCGCTGCCTGCTGCTGGAGCAACGTGACTTCGCCTGGGGCACCTCCAGCCGCTCGTCGAAAATGGTGCACGGCGGCCTGCGCTATGTCGCCAAGGGCCAACTGGGGCTGACTCGCGACTCGGTGCGCGAGCGCCAGCGCCTGCTCGGCGAGGCGCCGGGGTTGGTGGAGCCGCTGAGCTTCGTCATGCCGCACTACCGCGGCGGTTTTCCCGGACCGAAGGTATTCGGCGGTCTGCTCAGCCTCTACGACGCCCTGGCCGGCAAGCGCAACCATCTGTTCTATCCGCTGCAGCAACTGCGTTACCTGGCGCCAGGCATTCGCGAGGACGGTCTGCTCGGTGGCACGCGCTTTTTCGATGCGGTGACCGACGATGCCCGCCTGGTGCAGCGCGTGCTGGGCGAGGCGCGCGCCGAGGGCGGCGAGGCACTCAACGGTATGCGCGTGGTCGAGTTGCTGCGTGAGTCGGGGCAGGTGGTCGGTGTGCTCGCCGAGGATGTGGAAACGGGCACTCAGTACCGCCTGCGCAGTCGCGCCGTGGCGCAAGCCACCGGTGCCTGGGCCGATCGCCTGCGACAGCCCGGCAATGGTCGCATTCGTCCGCTGCGTGGTAGTCACCTGCTGCTGCCGAGCTGGCGCCTGCCGGTGGCGCATGCCTTCAGTTTCATGCACGCGGCTGATGGCCGGCCGGTATTCGTCTTCCCCTGGGAAGGCGCAACGGTGATCGGCACAACCGATCTCGATCATGCTGACGAGCTCGACCGTGAAGCCGCCATCAGCGCCGAGGAGGTCGATTACCTGCTGGCTGCCTGTGCCCAGCAGTTTCCCACTGCGCAGGTGAGCCGTGCCGACGTGCTGTCGACCTGGGCCGGCGTACGCCCGGTGGTGAGCGATGGCAATGCCGGGCTGAAACCTTCGGACGAGAAGCGCGAGCATGCGCTGTGGATCGAGCCGGGCAGCGTGACCCTGGCCGGCGGCAAGCTGACCACTTTCCGCCTGCTGGCGTTGGAGGTGCTGCGTGCCTGCGCCGGATTCGTCGGCAAGCCGGTGGATGATCGTGGCTGCGCCGTATTCCGTGACTGCACACCGCCAGCCATGTCGCACCTGAGTCTGGCGCAGCAACGCCGACTGCTTGGCCGTCATGGCCGACAACTGAAGGATGTGCTGCGCCTGATCACGGAGATTGGCAGCGATTGCGTCGCCGGTACCGACACTCTGTGGGCCGAACTGGCCTGGGCTGCCGAAGGCGAGCTGGTGCTGCACCTGGACGACCTGCTGCTGCGCCGCACGCGCCTGGGTCTGCTGCTGGCCGAAGGCGGCCGCGCTGAGTTGCCGCGTATCCGTGCACTGTGCCAACCAAGGCTGGGCTGGAGCGATGCACGCTGGCAGCAGGAAGAGGGCGATTACCTGGCGCTGTGGCAACGCTGCTACAGCCTGCCATGACCCGGATCGCACTCCCCGTAGGGGCGCCGCGCGCACCAACTCAGGTCTGCCAGTTGTAGCCCGGATGTAATCCGGGGATGAGTGAAGATGCCGCTCCCGGATTTCATCCGGGCTACGCATGGGCATAGGTATAACAAGAAGGATCACACCTTGAGCGAACTAAGCTACCTGCTGAGCATCGACAACGGCACCCAGAGCGTGCGGGCGCTGCTGTTCGATACCAACGGCAACCTGCTCGCCAAGGGCAAGGTCGAGCTCGAGCCCTATTTCTCCAGCCAGCCAGGCTGGGCCGAGCAGGATCCGGAGTACTACTGGGCCAGCCTTGGTGAGGCTTGCCGCCTGCTGTGGCAGCAGGTGGATATAGACCGCAGCCTGATCAAGGGCGTGGCCGTTACCACCCAGCGCGGAAGCATCATTCACGTCGATGAGCAGGGTGCGCCGCTTCGCCCGGCAATTCTCTGGCTCGACCAGCGTCGTGCTGATGTGGCGGGGCGTATCCAGGGGCTGTGGGGCTGGCTATTCAAGCTGGTGCGCGCCGAAGAGGCGGTCGATCATTTCCGTGGCCAGGCCGAGGTCAACTGGGTCGCCCAGCATCAGCCGGACATCGCCGGTCGCGCGCACAAGGTGCTGTTGCTCTCGGGGTTTCTCGCCCATCGCCTGTGTGGCCGCTTCGTCGATTCGACCAGCAGTTGTGTGGCCTACCTACCGTTCGACTACAAGCGCCTGCGTTGGGCCGCGCCCGGCGACTGGAAGTGGCAGGCGCTGAAGGTGCGCCGTGAGCAACTGCCCGAGCTGTTCAAACCGGGTGAGCGACTGGGCCAGATCAGCGCAGAGGCCAGCCGCTATACCGGCATTCCCGAGGGCCTGCCACTGATCGCTGCCGGCGCCGACAAGGCCTGTGAGGTATTGGGTTCCGGTGCGTTGGAGCCCAGCACGGCGTGCCTCTCGTACGGCACCACGGCCACCATCAACACCACGCGCAGCCGTTACCTGGAAACCATTCCGCTGATCCCGCCGTATCCGGCGGCGCTGCCGAACCACTTCAACACCGAGGTGATGATCTATCGCGGCTTCTGGATGGTCAGCTGGTTCAAGCGCGAGTTCGGCCTGCGCGAGATGCAACGTGCCGAGGCGTTGGGCGTACCGCCCGAGGCGCTGTTCGACGAGTTGGTCAACGCCGTGCCGCCGGGTTCCATGGGCCTGATGCTGCAGCCGTACTGGACACCGGGCATTCGTGAACCGGGGCTGGAAGCCAAGGGTTCGATCATCGGTTTCGGCGACGTGCATACCCGTGCGCATCTTTATCGGGCAATTCTGGAGGGGCTTGCCTACGCCCTGCGTCAGGGTAAGGAGCGTATCGAAAAACGTTCAGGCACCCGTATCGAGCGCCTGCGCGTTTCCGGCGGTGGCTCGCAGAGCGATGCAGCGATGCAACTGACGGCCGATATTTTTGGCCTGCCGGCCGAACGGCCACATCTGTACGAGACCAGCGGCCTGGGTGCGGCGATCAACTGCGCAGTGGGCTTGGGGCTGCATGCGGACTATCCGACGGCCATCGCCGCCATGACCCGCGTCGGCCAGGTATTTCAGCCCAACCCTGCGGCGCAGCGCACCTACGAGCAGCTCTACGGGCAGGTTTACCAGCGCATGTACCGCCAGCTCAAACCGCTGTACCAGCGCATTCGCAAGATCACCGGCTACCCGGCGTAGAGCATGCGGTGGGCGTATGGATGTAGGGCGTACCGGGACGCCGGCCGCTCGGAAGCAGTACGCCGCTGGACTTGTGTAGCACCGAGGAACGGCGGACTGTTCGCTTCGCTCCTGAGTCCGCCCTACGTCGCTACAGAAACCAATCGCCCTCCGTAGTGGAGGGCGATGGGGTGTACATCAGGCGACATCCACCAGCACGATCTCGCTGTCTTCCTGCGCTTCGACGCGGATCACCTCGACATCGGCAACGGCCACGCCGTCACGTGCCTTGGCAGCCACACCGTTGACGCTGAAGGCACCGCTTGCGCCCACCAGATAGGCCTTGCGACCTGGCTGCAGGGTGTACTCGGCGCTCTGTCCGGCCTTGACCGTGGCGGCCACCAGGCGGGCGTCGGTGCGGATACGCAGTGCATCGACATCCTCCTCGTAACCGCTGGCCAGGGTGACGAAGGCTCCTGCGCGATCGCCTTTGGGGAACGGCTTGGCACCCCAGGAGGGCGGCAGGCCGGCCTGGTTCGGCTGAATCCAGATCTGGAAGATCTTGGTGGTTTCATCCTCCAGGTTGTACTCGCTGTGGGCGATGCCGGTGCCGGCACTCATCACCTGTACGTCGCCAGCCTCGGTACGGCCCTTGTTGCCCAGGTTGTCCTCGTGGCTGATCGCACCTTCGCGAACGTAGGTGATGATCTCCATGTCGCGATGCGGGTGCGGCGGAAAGCCCGAGTGTGGCGCGATTTCGTCGTCGTTCCAGACACGCAGGCGACCCCAGTTCATCCGCTCGGCGTCATAGTATTCGGCGAAGGAAAAATGGTGACGGGCGTTGAGCCAGCCGTGGTGAGCACCACCGAGTTGTTCGAACGGACGTACATCGATCATGGTCAATCCTCCAGTCATGCACGGGGTCAGTCCCGTGCAGCGTTGATGGGTGAATGATCCATTTGGATTGATCGATTTAAAAGCGCAATATTTGCCGTTTCAACATCTATTAATTTGATTAATTTTCGCGAAGGCCAAGCACTAGGCTTTCGCTGATCCTTTCAAGGAGGACTGCGATGCGCGAGCGCAAGGCCTGGCTGATCCTGCATGGCAAGCAGGCGTTGAACGAAGAGGTAAGAGCGGCGGTAAACGGCCTGCGTGAGCGTGGCTGGGATCTGGCCGTGCGCCTGACCTGGGAAGGCGGCGACGCCGAGCGGCTGGTCGAGGAAGGATTGGCAGCCGGTTACCCAACGCTGATCGCCGGTGGTGGCGATGGTACCCTGCGCGATGTGGTCGAGGCGCTGGTCAAGGCACAGAGCGATGCGAGCCTGGCTCTGCTACCGCTGGGTACGGCCAATGATTTCGCCCACGCCGCCGGCATTCCGCTGACGCCTGCTGCCGCGCTGGCGCTGCTTGAAGTCGAACCCGTGGCGGTGGACGTGGGCATGGCCGGCGAGCGCGCTTTTCTGAACATGGCCACCGGCGGTTTCGGCTCCAACGTCACCGCCAATACCCCGGAAGAACTCAAGAAAGTCCTCGGTGGCGCCGCCTATCTGCTCACCGGGCTCAGTCGCTTTTCCGAAGTACGTGCGTCCGCCGGTCGTTTTCATGGGCCGGACTTCGAATGGCAGGGTGAGTTTCTGGCATTGGGCATCGGGAATGGCCGTCAGGCTGGCGGTGGGCATCTGCTGTGCCCGGATGCGACCATCGACGATGGCCTGCTGGACGTATGCATCGTTCCTGCAGCGCAGGATGTGGTGAGCACCTTGGGCACGCTGCTCTCGGGCGGCATGCATGGTGTACAGAGCGTCGCGGTCAGCGCGCGGTTGCCCTGGCTCGAGGTGGAGGCGCTGGAAGGGCTGGACTTGAATCTCGATGGTGAGCCGATGGAAAGCAAGCGCTTGCGCTTCAGCGCCGAACCCGATGCGTTGCGTCTGCATTTGCCGAAGCATTCGCCGTTGCTCGGTCGCTGGTCAGGTGAAGAGGGCTAAGGCATGATGGCTGCGCGCCAGCAATGCTTCAGTCTGCCGGCAGTCCGCCGATAACCCGAACGGCAGACTAGACTCAATACATACACCTTGGAGCACACGATGGCCGGCATCCTCGATTCAGTAGATCAACGCACGCAACTGGTCGGCGAGAACCGCCTGGAAATCCTCATGTTCCGCCTGGCCGGTCGGCAGCTGTTCGCCATCAACGTGTTCAAGGTGCAGGAAGTGCTGCAACTGCCCAAGCTGACGCTGATGCCGCAGCGTCATCGCTTCGTCTGTGGCGTGGTCAATCTGCGCGGTCAGACCTTGCCGGTGATCGACCTGTCCCAGGCCATCGGCATGCGTCCGCTGGTGCCGGATGAGCGCAGCACCATCATCGTCACCGAGTACAACCGCTCGGTGCAGGCTTTCCTGGTCGGCAGCGTGGATCGCATCCTCAACCTCAACTGGGAGTCGATCCAGCCGCCGCCCGGTGGTGCCGGCCGTCAGCATTACTTGACCGCCATCACCAAGGTCGACGAGCAGATCGTCGAGGTCATCGACGTGGAAAAGGTGCTGGCCGAGATCGTGCCGATGAGCACCAAGGTCTCCGAAGAAAAGCTCGCCGATCCGCTGCTGGAAAAGGCGCGCGGACGCGAAGTGCTGCTGGTGGACGACTCCAGCGTCGCTCTCAGCCAACTGCGCGATACCCTGTCGCAACTGGGCATTCGCCTGCATATGGCCAGCGACGGTCTGAAGGCCCTCAACCTGCTGAAGAAGTGGGCTGACACTGGCGAGGTCATGACCGACAAGCTGCTGATGATCTTCACCGATGCTGAAATGCCGGAAATGGACGGCTACCGCCTGACCAGCGAGATCCGCAACGATCCGCGCCTCAAGGATCTCTACGTGGTGCTGCATACTTCGTTGTCCGGCAGTTTCAACGAGGCGATGGTGAAGAAGGTCGGTTGCGACAACTTCCTCTCCAAGTTCCAGCCGGACAAGCTGGTAGACGTGATTCGTCAACGGCTGGAGCTGGACGAACCCCGCTAGCGTTGGCGTAGGGCGGGTGAAGCCCGCCGAGCGCTGATGGCCGCTTGTGTTCGCAGCTGATCTGCTAATTTTCCCGAGTCTTGGTGCTTGTGAGCATCGCCGTCAGCTCGTATAACGGCGTTTTGCCAACAGGAAGCTGCCCCATGCTGAGTCTCTCTGGACTGTACCGTTATCCGCTCAAGTCCGGCCGCGGCGAAGTGTTGCAGCGCAGTGCGGTTCACGGTCTTGGCCTGCAGGGCGATCGACGCTGGATGTTGGTCGACGCCGACAATGGCCGTTTCATCACCCAACGCCTGTTGCCGCAGATGAGCCAACTGAGCGCTCTGTACGATGCACGCGGCGGCCTGACCTTGAGTGCGCCGGGTCGTGATGACCTATCGGTGACGCTGCCTGACCCTGAGCAGGATCTACGTGGTGTCATCGTCTGGCGCGACAACCTGCGCGTGCCGGATGCCGGCGATGAAGCGGCCGAATGGCTCAGTGCGTTGTTGGGCAAACCTTGCCGCCTGGTGCAAGTGCCGGAGGAGCGTACCCGTCAGGTCGATACCGCCTATGCCCAGCCAGGGGATCGTGTGGCATTCGCCGATGGTTTCCCGCTGCTGCTGATTGGCCAGGCGTCGCTGGACGATCTTTCCCAGCGTGTCGGGCAGCCGCTTTCCATGCTGCGTTTTCGCCCTAATCTGGTTGTCACCGGCAGCGAGCCGTATGCCGAAGACGGCTGGAAGCGCATCCGCATCGGCGAAGTGGAGTTCGAGGTAGCCAAGGGCTGCTCGCGCTGCATCCTCACCACCATCGATCCGCAGACCGGTGAGCGCAACGCCCAGCGCGAACCGCTGGCTACGCTCAAGACTTATCGGGAACGCGATGGAGACGTGTACTTCGGACAGAATCTGCTGCCACGAGGCGTTGGTGAGCTGCAGGTAGGAATGACGGTCGAAGTACTGGAGTAGGGTGCGCCGTGCGCACCGGGATGATCCTTGAGCTGCTGGAACATCCACGCACAGAGATTGATGCGGGCGGTGCTGGGCCGAGAATCATGCGGTACTGAAGTGGAGCGCCGTTCGGCCCCGGCTTAGGAAGTAGAGAGCCCCGATCGCACACCTGTGCGATCGGGGCTTTTGTTTTACTGGTCGTCGAAGAAACGCTCGTTCCACGCCACCAGCGGGTGCGGTGCATTGAGCTTCTGGCCGTAGATCACCGAGTAGGACAGCACGTTCTGCACGTACTGACGGGTCTCGTCGAATGGAATGTTTTCCACCCAGACGTCGTAACTCAGGTGATTGGCACCACGCAGCCACTGGCGTACACGGCCGGGGCCGGCGTTGTAGGCAGCGGAAGCGAGCACGCGGTTACCGTTGAACTGGCCATAGACCTGGCTCAGGTAGGCAGCGCCCAGCTGGATGTTGGTGTCCGGGTTGAGCGCCTGCTGTGGCGACGCCAGGGGGATGCCGAACTTGCGTGCGGTTTCCTTGGCTGTACCCGGCATCAACTGCATCAGGCCCATGGCGCCGGCGTGGGAGCGGGCGTCGGCCATGAAGGCGCTCTCCTGGCGGGTGATGGCGAACACCCAGCTCGAATGCAGGTCGCGGCGCTTGGCTTCACGCACCAGTTCGCTGCGGTGAGCCATGGGAAAACGCACTTCCAGGTCGTCCCAGTACTGGGCCTGGCTGATGGTGCGGATGGCCGGGAAGTACCACTCCATGTCATAGGCAAGGCGCGCCTGTGCTACCAGTTCGTCGCGGCTGAACAGACGGCTGACGTGGTACCACTCTCGGCGTCCGTCGACGATCTGGCCGCGTGCATGGAATTCCATGGCGCGCTTGATGCCGGCGGTGTTGCGCACTTTCTGCACCACCTTCGGATCGAGTACCAGCGGCTGGTTGTTCAACTGATAGGGCGCCTTGATCTGATCCGCCGCCATGAAGCCATAGAAGTCGCGTTCCTTGGCCAGGGCCTGGAACAGCACCGCCGGTTGCTGGCTGTTCGGCTGGGCCAACTGCAGACTGCGTGCATTCCAGTAGCGCCAGCGGTTGCTGCTGGCCAGGTCGGACGGCATGCGCTGGGTCAGCTGATAGGCTTCATCCCAGCGGCCATGGCGCAGCAGCAGGCGTGCACGCCACTCGCTGACCGTATTGTCACGCAGCTCCGGGTCGTACTTGGTCATCACCTGCAGGCCGCGCAGGTCGAAGCGCTGCGCCAGGCGCAGGCCGATTTGCCGGGCAATGGCGACTTGTTCGTTGGAAGAGAACTTCATGCGCTGGGCGTAGCCGTCGAGCAGGGCCATGGCGTCTTCCGGGTTTTGCCGAGCCAGGCGGCGCAGGCCGAGACCGACCACGTCGCTCATGGCGTCATCGGCTGGCGCGAAGCGTGCGGTGTTCTTCAGCAGTTGCGGTTTCTGCGCCACCTCGACCATCAGCTTGCCGCGTTCGCCAAGCGTAGGCATGCCCTTGATCAGGAAGTTGGCCAGGCCGTAGTTGCCACTTTCCACCGCCAGCTTGGCGCGCTGCCAGCGACGTTGCTCGGTGAGCTGGCCATTGGCGGCCCAGCGCTCGAACAGCGGATCGCAGGCATTGGGTTGGGATTTGCCCACCAACCAGAGTTTCTCGGCAGTGGCGTTGCCTTCGGCGGTCAGACCGTGGCTGAGCTGGTATTGACCGTAGAGGCAATCCAGCTCGGTGAAGTTGAGCTTGGCGTCATAGTGGTCGAGGAAGGGTTTCCAGTCACCCCGTTCGGCCAGAGTGCGCAGCCAGCGCAGTTTCATCCAGTTGGCCTGGGGCAGGTCACCATGTTCGGCAAGAAACTTTTCTACTTCCGCATTGCTCGCTGACCTCAGGCGATTGGTCAGCTCGTCATAGGCCAAGTAGGGCGTCAGCGGGTAGTCGCGCAGGGCGCTGGCATAGCGTTGGTAAGGGCCAGCGTCGCCCTTGGCCAAGGCACGCTTGGCTTCGTCGTAGTACTGGCGTTGCTGCGCCAGGTTGGCGGCTTGGGCACTGGTCAGGCCAGCAGTGGTGGTGAAGATCAGGCAGGAAACTACAGAAAGAAGGCGACCGCGCATGGCATTTCCAGGGGGCAAGCAGAGAGTGGGGCAACACGTTCCGTGTCGTTGCATACCCTTAGCTTAGCGCTTCGGCGGGGCGCGGTGAATGCCGTCGCGTCAGATGGACACATGCAGAAAAAATGCGTGGCGCAGTGCCATTGCAGGTGTGTTGCCGAAGCACCGGCTGGCGGGGCGGAAACGGCTACAGCCTGTCTGCAACTCGGGTAGAATGCGCCCCCTGTTTCTGGAGATGCCCATGACCCTGCTCAAGTTTGCCGATGTATCCCTCGCCTTTGGCGCCATGCCCCTGCTCGACGGCGTGTCCTGGCAGATTGCCCGGGGCGAACGGGTGTGCATCATCGGCCGCAACGGTACCGGCAAATCGAGCATGCTGCGTCTGGTCAAGGGCGATCAGATGGCCGATGACGGTGAGATCTGGCGCGCTCCGGGGCTGAAGATCGGTGAATTGCCGCAGGAGTTGCCGCGGGCCGACGAGCGCACGGTGTTCGATGTGGTCGCCGAAGGCCTGGCTGGCGTTGGTGAGTTGCTGGCGCGCTATCACCACCTGGCGCAGAACATCCATGGTGATGACGACCTCGAGCAACTGATGCACGTGCAGCAGGAACTGGAGGCCAAAGATGGCTGGCGCCTGCAGCAACTGGTCGACAGCACCCTGAGCCGCTTGCAGCTGCCGGCGGACAAGACCCTGGCCGAGCTCTCCGGTGGCTGGCGCCGTCGCGTGCTGCTGGCCCAGGCCCTGGTCTCCGAGCCCGACCTGCTGCTGCTCGACGAGCCCACCAACCACCTGGACATCGGTGCCATCGCCTGGCTCGAAGAGGCATTGAAGGACTTTGGTGGCGCCGTGCTGTTCATCACCCACGACCGCTCCTTCCTGCAGAACTTGGCTACGCGCATCCTCGAACTGGATCGTGGCGGCCTGATCGACTGGAACGGCGACTACGCCAGCTTCCTTGTGCACAAGGAGCAGCAACTCGCTGCCGAGGAAACGGCCAACGCACTGTTCGACAAGCGTCTGGCGCAGGAAGAGGTGTGGATTCGCCAGGGCATCAAGGCGCGTCGTACCCGTAACGAAGGACGTGTGCGTGCGCTCAAGGCGATGCGCGCGGAGCGCTCCGAGCGGCGTGAGCGCCAGGGTAAGGCGAGCATCCAGATCGAGACGGCGGACAAATCCGGCAAGCAGGTGATAGTGGCAGAAAATGTCAGTTTTGCGCACGCAGGGGGAGCGCCGCTGGTGCGCGATTTCTCTCTGGTGTTGCAGCGTGGTGATCGTATCGGTCTGCTCGGAGCCAACGGCACCGGTAAGACCACGCTGCTGAAACTGCTGCTCGGCGAGCTTGAACCCAATGCTGGCACGATAGTGGCAGGTACGAAGCTGGAGGTGGCGTACTTCGATCAGTTGCGTCATCAGTTGGAGCCGGAAAAGACCGTTATCGACAACCTGGCGGAGGGGCGCGACTTCATTGTCATCGACGGTCAGAGCCGTCATGTCCTCAGCTATCTCGGGGACTTCCTGTTTAGCCCGCAACGTGCGCGTACACCGGTGAAAGCACTTTCCGGTGGCGAGCGTGCGCGCCTGCTGTTGGCCAAGTTGTTCAGTAAACCGGCGAACCTGTTGGTACTGGACGAACCGACCAACGATCTGGACGTGGAAACCCTGGAACTGCTTGAGGAAGTGCTGCTGAGCTTCCCGGGTACCGTGCTGATGGTCAGCCACGACCGGGCATTCCTCGACAACGTGGTGACCAGCACCCTGGTGTTCGAGGGCGAAGGCAAGGTGCGTGAGTACGTCGGTGGCTATCAGGACTGGCTGCGTCAGGGGGGATCGCCACGTCTGTTGGGCGTGGGTGAGACCAAGTCGGGCAAGGCCGAGCTGGCGAGTGCGATTGTCGAGACAGTAGCCCCCTCCGCAGCAACCCAGGCCACGGCAGATGCCGTTGCCGAGCCAAAGAAGAAACTGAGTTACAAGCTGCAGCGCGAGCTGGAAGCAATTCCCGGGCAGATCGATGCCCTGGAGCAGGAAATGGCGGCGCTGCAGGCGCAGATCGCCGATCCGGGCTTCTATCAGCAAGCGTCGCAGATCACCACACAAGCATTGGCGCGCCTCGATGACCTGCAGACGGAGTTGGACAGGTTGATCGAGCGCTGGGCAGAACTGGAAGCCTAGTAGAGAGGCTGTTCCCGTTTGCACAGCTGCGTCGAAAACGGGAACAGACTCTAAGGGGACGGAGAACCGCATGGCCATCGAGTACCGCATTACTCTCGACGACAATCATCAGTTCAGCTACAGGATCGAGCTGAACCGCGAGTACGATTCAGAACAAGCGCGTCAGGCACCTGCCTGGACCCGTCTGCAACACCAGCAATGCAGCAATTGTCCGCTTAGCCGTGAGCAGTTCAGCCACTGCCCGGCGGCAGTTGACCTGCACCGTGTGATCGAGGATTTCCGTGGCCTGCCGGCCTTCAAGAAAGCCAGTGTCTGGGTACGTACTCCTGAACGGGAGTACACCAAGCACCTGAGCCTGGAGGAGGGGCTGCGCGCTCTGCTCGGGGTGATCATGGCCACCAGCGCGTGCCCGTTGCTGGGGCGCTTGCGGCCGATGGCGCAGCACCACCTGCCGTTTGCCAATAATCAGGAGTTCATCCTGCGTGCCGTTTCGCTGTACCTGACACGGCAGTATTTCAATATGCGCGAAGGGCGTTGGGCCGATTGGGAGTTGAAGGGGCTGGTTCGCCTGTTCCTGCAGCTCAAGTTGGTCAATCAGGCCTTCTGGCAGCGCATTCACGACACCTGTGAAGGTGACTCCAACCTCAAGGCCTTCCTTACCTTCTTCTCCATGTCATCGAGCATGACGGTGTCGCTGGAGACTCAGCTGCAGAAGATCCGCCCACTGATCATGAGTGCGGGCGATTCGTTCGAGTAACCGCCGAGGTGCGCGGCGCGCACCTCATACCCTGCGGCTATCTCTCGGTGCGTGAGCTTGCGCCCCGCGACACGCTTAAATATCAGGCGCTTTTTTCCGCTTTCTTGAGGCGCACCGCGAGCACGTCGCAGGGCGCACCGTGCAGCACGTCGTTGGCGGTGGAGCCGAGCAGCAGGGCCAGGCCGTGGCGGCCGTGACTGCCGACGACGATCAGGTCGCAGCCTTGCTCTTCGGCGAGGCGGTGGATTTCCTGGCGTGGCTGGCCGTAAGCCAGGTGGCGCTGGTCTGCAGTGAGTTCCGGGTACTTGCCGGTAAAGCTGTCCAGGCGTTCGCGCGCTTGCTCGAACTGCTGCTGTTGCAGCATCGACAGATCCATCGGTACGTCACCGCCAAACGCCATGGCCATCGGCTCGACGATGTGCACCAGTGACATCTTGGCACCACTGGCCTGCGCCAGTTTCTGTGCGCGAACCACCACGGGATCGCATTCTTCGGTCAGGTCGACGGCGACCAGAATGTGCTGATAGGGCATGGCGAACATCTCCTAAGGTTGAAAATGGCTCTGCATCAAGTATGGCCCCATTGCGTGGGACAAGGGGTGATTTGTCGTGTGACACTTTGCTGCAATGGATAAAGAAAGGCCCGGTGCGAACACCGGGCCTAACGGGGCCAGGCAGGCCGGAAAACAGGGTTGTTACAGTTGACTGGCGGCGTATTGTGCGGAAACGCCCTCCAGTCCTTCGATGATGCTGTCGGAGTACTTGCTGATCAGGAAGGGTACTGTGTTCTCGTTATAGTTACGTAGGGATTTCTCGATATAGCGCCACTTGGTGCCAATGGAGTTCAGTGCGGCAGTGATCTGCGGGGTGTTCTGCTGGGCACTGCTGAGGCTGTCGAGCTTGTTGGCGAATTCGCCAGCCAGCTCATCGATGGCGCGCTCCTCGCCGCCACCGAAGAAGCTGGCGCCGACCGAGGCGCTGCGTGAAGCATAGTCCAGGGCGATATTCTGCATCAGCAGACTCTGCTCACGGCTTTTCTGAGTGAGCGGCGGGACGCTCTGGCCACTTTCCTGCTGAATCTTCTGATACAGCTCCTGGCTGATCGCCATCAGGCGCTGGTTGCTGTCGGCCAGGTCGGCGACCGGTTGCAGGTCGGTGAAACCCTGGGTGCGCATGGCATCCATCAATGCCTGCAGCCCGCTACGGTAGTTTTGCCAGTTGCTTTGCAATTGCGCCCTCAGTGCCTTGCTGGCGTCAGCAGGCATCTCGCCCAGGCCATCCAGGTGCGCCTGGCCTTCCTGCAGAGATTCGCCAATCATCCGGGCGTAGCGCTGATCCCCCTCCATACCGTTGTACATATAGAAGTCGCCGAGGCTCTTCTGCGTCGCCAGGCGCAGCTGATGCAGACGTAGCAGGTCATCGGCCGGGGCGGCGTTGAGCGTGAGCGGGGAGAGGAACGCGAAGAGGAAAGCGAGCAGGGGAAATGCAAGCGAACGGCGGCTCGACATTGGCGACTCCGTGTGGCCCATCGTGGGGCTCGATTTGTTTTTGTATTGCCTTCGGATGGCGCTGTGCCAGCTGAAAGTGAGACGACTGTACCCGGAGCGTAGCGATTTGGCTAGGCACTCGGGCATGCCTGCAACAATCCCGAAAACGCCCGCAATGGCGCGATATTGACGCTGTTTATCGAAATTGTCTGGAAGCCACGAATGACCAGGCCTGCAGAAATCGTCGATAAATCGACGAAAAGAGGCCAATTGACAAGCGCAGGCTTTTCCCTGAAGGTGTGCACACCCAAATCAAACGGGCGTATGAATTGAGCGTTTGCCTGGTCAGGCGCGCCACTACAGCCCGAATATCGCGTCGGTGGGTGTGTCGTACCGATTGGAGCTATGCTCGACGGCTGTGCCGTGAGCTGGCCTGCCGGTTGGCTCCGATGTGTACTGTTCAGCTTCCATACCGTGGAGATCAGTTGATGATTTACGAAGGTAAAGCCATCACGGTTAAGGCTCTTGAGAGTGGCATCGTCGAATTGAAGTTCGACCTCAAGGGTGAGTCCGTCAACAAATTCAACCGTCTTACCCTCAATGAGCTGCGCGCCTCCGTCGACGCGATCAAGGCTGACGGTTCGATCAAGGGCGTGATTGTCACCAGTGGCAAAGACGTGTTCATCGTCGGCGCCGATATCACCGAATTCGTCGACAACTTCAAACTGCCCGACGAAGAACTGGTGGCTGGCAACCTGGAAGCCAACAAGATCTTCAGTGATTTCGAAGACCTCGCCGTGCCGACCGTCGTCGCCATCAACGGCATCGCCCTGGGTGGCGGTTTCGAGATGTGCCTGGCCGGTGACTACCGTGTCATGAGCGAGAGCGCCAAGATCGGCCTGCCGGAAGTCAAACTGGGCATCTACCCGGGCTTCGGCGGCACCGTGCGTCTGCCGCGCGTGATCGGTACCGACAACGCCGTCGAGTGGATCGCCTCGGGCAAGGAAAACCGTGCCGAAGACGCCCTGAAAGTGGGCGCCGTCGATGCCGTGGTCAGTGCAGACAAACTGCAGGCCGCTGCACTGGATCTGGCCAAGCGCGCCATCTCCGGCGAGCTGGACTACAAGGCCAAGCGTCAGCCCAAGCTGGAAAAGCTCAAGCTCAACGCCATCGAGCAAATGATGTGCTTCGAGACCGCCAAGGGCTTCGTCGCTGGCCAGGCCGGCCCGAACTACCCGGCCCCGGTCGAAGCCATCAAGACCATTCAGAAAGCTGCCAACCTCGGTCGTGACAAGGCGCTGGAAGTCGAGGCCGCCGGCTTCGTCAAGCTGGCCAAGACCTCGGTCGCCGAGAGCCTGATCGGTCTGTTCCTGAACGATCAGGAACTGAAGAAGAAGGCCAAGCACCACGACGAAATCGCTCGCGACGTGAAACTGGCTGCCGTACTCGGCGCTGGCATCATGGGCGGTGGTATCGCCTATCAGTCGGCCTCCAAAGGTACGCCGATCCTGATGAAGGATATCCGTGAAGAGGGTATCCAGATGGGCCTGAACGAGGCGTCCAAGCTGCTTGGCAAGCGTGTCGAGAAAGGTCGCATGACTCCGGCGAAGATGGCCGAAGCCCTCAACGCCATTCGTCCGACCATGTCCTACGGTGATTTCGGCAACGTCGACATCGTCGTCGAAGCCGTGGTCGAGAACCCCAAGGTCAAGCAGATCGTGCTGGCCGAGGTGGAAGCTGTCGTGCGTGAAGACGCCATCCTGGCCTCCAACACCTCGACCATCTCCATCAGCCTGCTGGCCCAGGCGCTCAAGCGTCCGGAAAACTTCGTCGGCATGCACTTCTTCAACCCGGTACACATGATGCCGCTGGTGGAAGTCATCCGTGGCGAGAAGTCCAGTGAAGTGGCCGTGGCCACCACCGTTGCCTACGCCAAGAAGATGGGCAAGAACCCGATCGTGGTCAACGACTGTCCCGGCTTCCTGGTCAACCGCGTGTTGTTCCCGTATTTCGGCGGTTTCTCCAAACTGCTGGGCTTCGGCGTCGACTTCGTGCGCATCGACAAGATCATGGAGAAGTTCGGCTGGCCCATGGGCCCGGCTTACCTCTCCGACGTGGTCGGCATCGACACCGGCCACCACGGCCGTGACGTGATGGCTGAAGGTTTCCCGGATCGCATGGCCGTGGAAGGCAAGACCGCCGTCGACGTGATGTACGAAGCCAATCGCCTGGGCCAGAAGAATGGCAAGGGCTTCTACGCCTACGAAACCGACAAGCGCGGCAAGCCGAAGAAGGTCTCCGACCCGGCTGCCTACGAGCTGCTCAAGTCCATCGTGGTCGAAGAGCGTGAAGTCACTGACGAGGACATCATCAACTTCATGATGATCCCGCTGTGCCTGGAGACCGTTCGTTGCCTGGAAGACGGCATCGTCGACACCGCAGCTGAGGCCGATATGGGCCTGATCTACGGCATCGGCTTCCCTCCCTTCCGCGGCGGTGCGCTGCGCTACATCGATTCCATCGGTGTCGCCGAGTTCGTCGCCCTGGCCGACAAGTACGCCGACCTGGGCGCGCTGTACCACCCGACCGCCAAACTTCGCGAGATGGCCGCCAAGGGCCAGAAGTTCTTCGGTTAAGCGCGCAACGACTAGAGCGAGAATGAATATATGAGCCTGAATCCTAGAGATGCAGTGATCGTCGACTTCGGTCGTACCCCGATGGGTCGTTCCAAGGGCGGCATGCACCGTAACACCCGCGCTGAAACCATGTCCGCGCACCTGATCAGCAAGCTGCTGGAGCGTAACGCCAAGGTCAATCCGGCCGAAGTGGAAGACGTGATCTGGGGCTGCGTCAACCAGACCCTGGAGCAGGGCTGGAACATCGCGCGCATGGCGTCGCTGATGACCCAGATCCCGCACACCAGCGCCGGCCAGACCGTCAGCCGTCTGTGTGGTTCGTCCATGAGCGCCCTGCACACTGCCGTGCAGGCGATCCAGACCGGCAACGGCGACGTGTTCGTCGTCGGTGGTGTGGAGCACATGGGCCACGTCGGCATGATGCATGGCGTCGACCCGAACCCGCACCTGTCGCTGTACGCTGCCAAGGCGTCCGGCATGATGGGCCTGACCGCTGAAATGCTGGGCAAGATGCACGGTATCAGCCGCGAGCAGCAAGACGCCTTCGGTGAGCGTTCGCACCGCCTGGCGCACAAGGCTACTGTCGAAGGCAAGTTCAAGGATGAAATCATCCCGATGCAAGGCTACGACGAGAACGGTTTCCTGAAGATGTACGACTTCGACGAAACCATTCGTCCGGAAACCACCCTCGAGAGCCTGGCTGCGCTGAAGCCTGCGTTCAACCCGAAAGGCGGCACCGTGACTGCGGGTACTTCCTCGCAGATCACCGATGGTGCTTCCTGCATGATCGTCATGAGCGCCCAGCGTGCTCAGGATCTGGGCATCCAGCCGATGGCAGTGGTTCGCGCCATGGCCGTTGCCGGTGTCGATCCGGCGATCATGGGTTACGGCCCGGTTCCGTCCACGCAGAAGGCGCTCAAGCGTGCTGGTCTGAGCATGGCCGACATCGATTTCGTCGAACTCAACGAAGCCTTCGCGGCCCAGGCTCTGCCGGTGCTGAAGGATCTGAAGCTGCTCGACAAGATGGAGGAGAAGGTCAACCTGCACGGCGGCGCGATCGCTCTGGGTCACCCCTTCGGTTGTTCCGGGGCCCGTATCTCCGGTACCCTGCTCAACGTCATGAAGCAGAACGGCGGCACTTTCGGTGTCTCCACCATGTGTGTGGGCCTTGGCCAAGGCATCACCACCGTCTTCGAGCGCGTTTAAGCGTCAGCGGACAGAAACCGGGGCCCAGTGCCCCGGTTTTGCTTTTTACGGCTTTTTATTTCGGGAACCGCTCATGCAGTTGCAGCCAGGACTCTATCGTCATTACAAAGGCCCGCAGTACCGCGTATTCGGGGTGGCGCGCCATTCCGAGAGCGAGGAAGAGGTGGTGGTCTACCAGGCGTTGTACGGTGAGTTCGGCCTGTGGGTGCGGCCGCTGAGCATGTTCCGTGAAGAGGTCGAGGTGGACGGCAAGTGTGTTCCACGCTTTGCTTTGATTCAGGCTGAAGTCAGCCCTATCGGCAGTTCGGAAGTCTGACTGCGCAGCCCCTGCGCTTGACCTTCGCGCGGTCACCACTATATATAGCGGGGCCTCAAGGCTCCCTGCCTTCTATATTTCGCAATTCAGGAATTTTCTGATCCATGGGCAAATCGCTGGTCATCGTGGAATCCCCGGCCAAGGCCAAGACCATCAACAAGTACCTGGGCAGCCAGTACGTGGTGAAGTCGAGCATCGGCCATATCCGTGACCTGCCTACCAGCGGCTCGGCAAGCGCCACCAAGGAGCCTGCTAAGCGCGGCAAGGCGGCCGCTGAAGCGCCTGCGCTGTCGCCCAAGGAAAAGGCCAAGCGCCAGCTGTTCACGCGTATGGGGGTCGACCCCGAGCACGGCTGGAAGGCCAAGTACGAGATCCTGCCCGGCAAGGAAAAGGTGATCGAAGAGCTGCGCCGCCTGGCCAAGGATGCCGACACCATCTATCTCGCAACCGACTTGGATCGCGAGGGGGAAGCCATTGCCTGGCACCTGCGCGAATCCATCGGTGGCGATGACAGCCGCTACAAGCGCGTGGTGTTCAACGAAATCACCAAGAAGGCGATCCAAGAAGCCTTCTCCAAGCCCGGCGAGCTGGATATCAACCGCGTCAACGCCCAGCAGGCGCGGCGTTTTCTCGACCGCGTGGTTGGTTACATGGTCTCGCCGCTGTTGTGGGCGAAGATTGCTCGCGGGCTGTCTGCCGGTCGTGTGCAGTCTGTGGCGGTGAAGCTGGTCGTGGCGCGTGAGAAAGAAATCCGCGCCTTCGTCCCGGAAGAATACTGGGAAGTGCACGCCGATCTGGGCACCGCGAAGAACGCCAAGGTGCGTTTCGAGGTGGTGCGCGAAGGCGGTGCCGCCTTCAAACCGGTCAACGAAGCACAGGCCATGGCCGCGCTGGAGAAGCTCAAGGCTTCCAGCTACAGCGTGGTCAAGCGCGAAGACCGTCCGACCAGCAGCAAGCCCTCGGCGCCTTTCATCACCTCGACCCTGCAGCAAGCGGCGAGCAACCGCCTGGGCTTCGGGGTGAAGAAGACCATGATGATGGCTCAGCGCCTCTACGAGGCCGGCTACATCACCTATATGCGTACCGACTCGACCAACCTGTCGAACGACGCCGTGGAGATGGTTCGTGGCTTCATCGGCAGCGAGTACGGCGACAAGTACCTGCCGGGCAAGCCCAACCTGTATTCGAGCAAGGAGGGCGCTCAGGAGGCGCACGAGGCGATTCGTCCGTCCGACGTCAACCTGCGCCCGACCCAGTTGTCCGGCATGGAGCGCGATGCCGAGCGCCTGTATGACCTGATCTGGCGCCAGTTCGTGGCCTGCCAGATGCCGCCGGCGGAATACCTGTCCACCAGCGTCACCGTTGCTGCTGGCGATTTCGAGCTGCGCGCCAAGGGCCGCATCCTCAAGTTCGACGGTTATACCCGCGTGCTGCCGCAGCAAAGCAAGCCGGGCGAGGACGATGTTCTGCCGGAAATGAAGGAGGGCGAGGGCCTCAAGCTGATCCAGCTCGACCCCAGCCAGCACTTCACCAAGCCGCCGGCGCGTTATTCCGAAGCCAGCCTGGTCAAGGAGCTGGAAAAGCGTGGTATCGGCCGTCCGTCGACCTACGCGGCGATCATCTCCACCATTCAGGATCGTGGCTATGTCACGGTGCACAACCGTCGCTTCTATGCCGAGAAGATGGGTGACATCGTCACTGAGCGTCTCGACGAGAGTTTCGCCAATCTGATGGATTACAGCTTCACCGCCACCATGGAAGAGCATCTCGACGATGTGGCCCAGGGTGAGCGTGAGTGGAAAAACCTGCTCGATGAGTTCTACGGCGACTTCAAGAAGAAGCTCGAAGCAGCCGAGGCCGGCGAGGGCGGCATGCGTGCCAACCAGCCGACCCTGACCGACATCCCCTGCCGCGAGTGCGGTCGGCCGATGATGATCCGTACCGCCTCTACTGGTGTGTTCCTCGGCTGTTCCGGTTATGCGCTGCCGCCGAAGGAGCGTTGCAAGGCCACCATCAACCTGGTGCCGGGCGACGAGATTGCTGCAGACGACGAGGGTGAGTCCGAGTCGCTGGTGCTGCTCGGCAAGCATCGCTGCCCGATCTGCTCCACTGCCATGGACGCTTACCTGCTGGATGAGACCCGCAAGCTGCATATCTGCGGCAACAACCCCGATTGCAGCGGCTACGAGATCGAGCAGGGCCAGTACCGCATCAAGGGTTACGAAGGCCCGAGCCTGGAA
>Ga0206116_1000309_pt1 | contig 63790 bp, 58 predicted proteins | sample 3A1Ametagenome_FD_178000 | JGI IMG/M metagenome (GOLD analysis project Ga0206116, IMG submission 178000) | Enriched microbial communities from leaf-cutter ant dump, University of Wisconsin, Madison, United States - 3A1A | ecosystem: Environmental > Terrestrial > Nest > Insects nest > Nest dump...
AGGTCAGGGCTGGGACGGAACCTTCAACGGAAACCCTCTCCCTTCAACCGACTACTGGTTCAAGGTGATTTATACCGAAAACAGCAGTAGAAAAGAATTTAAAGCGCATTTCTCGATGAAGAGATAAAAAATACAAAGGACAGCCAAAAGCTGTCCTTTCTTAAATCAATAAAGTGGTGAATCTTTGGAAATCCTACATAAAAGAATATCAAAACTACCTCCGGATAGAACGCGGATTATCGGCTAATTCTATCGAAAATTATAGTTATGATCTTCAGCGGTTGTGTCGTTATTTGGATGAAAATAACCTTGAAATTTCTCCACTAAAAATCACTGACGAACACATCCAACAGTTCATTTACGAAATATCCAAAGAAGTAAATCCGCGTTCACAATCGCGTATTATATCCGGGCTGAAAAGCTTTTTCAACTTTTTATTATTCGAAGATTACCGCCAAACCAATCCGATGGAATTGATAGAAGTTCCTAAAATCGGACGAAAGCTCCCGGATGTTCTTTCGATTGATGACATAGATCGATTGATAAGCGCAATTAAATTTGATTCAGATAACGAAGAAAACATACTATTAGCCCATCGCAACAAAGCCATACTCGAAACGCTTTATAGTTGTGGACTTCGCGTATCAGAACTTATTTCCCTTAAAATTTCGGATTTATTTTTTGAAGAAGGTTTTATAAAAATCACCGGAAAAGGAAATAAACAACGCTTTGTCCCTATCGGGCGTTCAACCCAAAAACACATTGAGCTTTATCGGGTGGAATGTCGCAATAAAATTACTCCAAAGAAAGGTTTTGAAGATACTTTATTCTTGAATCGCAGAGGACGACAGCTCACACGTGCTATGATATTTACTATCATCAAAGATTTAGCAAAAGAAATCCAGCTTAACAAAGTGATTTCTCCTCATACTTTCAGGCATTCTTTTGCAACGCATTTGCTCGAAAACGGAGCGGATTTAAGATCTATTCAGCTTATGCTTGGCCATGAATCCATTACCACAACCGAAATTTACATGCACTTGGATAGAAAACACCTATCGGAAGTCATTCACAAATTTCATCCTAGGCGAAAATAAAAATACCCCACCAAAAAGTGAGGTATTTTAGTATTATCTATTTATTTCAAATTATAATTTGAATTTTCTGTCGATGGCTTTTTTCGCCTTTTTGATAATCGCTTGGCTATTGAGTTCGTATTTCTCCATCAATTGTTCTGGAGTTCCGCTCTCACCAAAAGTATCATTTACAGCCACAAACTCTTGAGGAGCTGGGTTATTCAAAGCTAATACGCGAGATATGCTCTCTCCTAGCCCTCCTAAAAAGTTGTGCTCTTCAGCCGTTACCACACATCCTGTTTTAGCCACCGATTTTAAAATAGCTTCTTCATCAAGTGGTTTAATCGTATGGATATTGATAACTTCAGCCGAAATTCCTTGTTTTTCTAACTCTTCACAAGCTACCAATGCTTCCCAAACTAAATGTCCAGTAGCGATAATGGTTACATCTGTTCCTTCGTTTAGTATGAGTGCTTTACCAATTACAAAATCCTCACCGGTAGGCGAGGTGAAATTAGGTACCACAGGTCTTCCGAAACGAAGATATACCGGTCCTTGATAATCAGCAATAGCGATTGTAGCCGCTTTGGTTTGGTTATAATCACACGGGTTGATGACTACCATCCCCGGAAGCATTTTCATAAGTCCAATATCTTCCAAAATTTGGTGGGTAGCTCCGTCTTCGCCCAAAGTAAGCCCAGCGTGAGAAGCACAGATTTTCACGTTTTTCTCTGAATAAGCTACCGATTGACGAATTTGGTCATACACGCGACCTGTCGAGAAGTTGGCGAAAGTTCCGGTAAACGGAATTTTACCACCGATGGTCATTCCGGCAGCGATACCAATCATATTGGCTTCTGCAATACCGATCTGGAAAAATCTTTCAGGATGATTCTTTTTGAAATCATCCATTTTCAGCGATCCGATAAGGTCTGCGCAAAGTGCTACTACGTTTTCGTTTGTTTTTCCCAGTTCCGAAAGTCCTGCTCCAAAGCCTGAACGCGTATCTTTACTCCCTGTATTTTCGTATTTTTTCATGTATTTTAGTTAGTTGTGTTTATGGTTAAATCAATTTTTTCAAATCGAACTAATTTTCGAGTATTATTTTTCTCTGTAGCATCAGCTTTCACAAAAAAAGACTCTGTAATTATATCTTCAAAATCAATAACAATTTTATTGCAGTACAAAGGATTTTTTAAATGTGTACTAAAAATATGATTTTTAGTTATATCCGATTTTTCAGACTTATAATACGACTTTTCTAATAATTTAGTTCCTCTTCTATTATATCGTTCAATAATAAAGGCGTATTCTCCTGCCGATTCTCCTGTAATTATTTTATAAGTATATTTTTTATCTGCTCGGCATTTTTTTAAATGGAGATTAGCTTTCTCATAATTTTTGAACCAAGATTCTAAGTTTGGTAAACCATCAATCTTTTTTTCAGGAAATTTATATGTGTAAACAAATAAATTTTTAAAATCTACCAATTGAACTTTCGAAATTAATTCATCATTCTTAATACAAAATTGTAAACTAACACTATTATCTGATGAATTTCCGAAGGCATACTCAAAAACGCTGATAGAATCCGATTCCAAATATTTGAACTCGTAGACACTTAAATAATCAAATTTATAAGTTTTTTGTGCAAAAGCATTTGTACAAAAAACAAGTATAAAAATGTATTTAAGTAGGCTTTTCATATTTAATAATCCCCTAAAGTTGCCGGATTTTGAGCTAATGCCTTTTCTAATTGTTCATCATTTGGTGCTTTTCCGTGCCAAGCGTGGGTATGCATCATAAAGTCCACTCCGTTACCCATTTCGGTGTGCATTAGTACACAAACCGGTTTTCCTTTTCCGGTTCTACTTTTTGCCTCAGTCATTCCGCTGATGATAGCTTCCAGATTGTTTCCTTCTTGGATTTCCAACACATCCCAACCAAATGCTTCGAATTTTGCTCGAAGATTTCCTAAAGACAACACTTCTTCCGTGCTACCATCAATTTGTTTTCCGTTAAGGTCAACAGTAGCAATATAATTATCAACTTTTTTTGCTGATGCATACATAGCCGCTTCCCAGATTTGACCTTCTTGTAACTCTCCGTCTCCGTGAAGGCTATAAACTAAACAATTGTCGTTGTTGAGTTTTTTGGTAAGCGCCGCTCCGATTGCCACAGACATTCCTTGTCCTAATGAACCCGATGCCACGCGAACGCCCGGAAGATGGTCATGCGTAGTTGGGTGACCTTGCAGTCTTGAATTAATCAAACGGAAAGTTTTCAGTTCTGATACCGGAAAATATCCGCTTCTTGCCAAAACGGAATAAAATACCGGAGAAATGTGTCCGTTGGATAAAAAGAATAAATCCTCCCCTTTTCCGTCCATATCAAATCCTTCGTTGCGTTTCATTAGGTTTTGATACATCGCTACGAAAAACTCTGTACAACCTAGCGAACCACCCGGATGTCCGGAGTTTACGGCATGAACCATTCTTAAAATGTCTCTTCTAACCTGTTGGGTTAAATCTTGTAGTTGTGAAATTGATAAACTCATTTTTGATTTTAATAGTTAGTCGGGGCAAAAATACTCTTTTTTAACTAGAGTAAAAATTGTTTTTGAAAGGAAAAAACGCTTTGTTACAATTTTTTAACCATAAAATTCAAACAAACAAGACTTTCACAAACCCTATATAAATCAAACACTTAATCGGCTTCAAAAAAACTTTATCATCTTTTTAACATTTCAAATGGTAACAAAAAAACAGCTCGCTTGTCTATTAAGGAAAGTACTTTTTTATTGCCTTAAACCTTAACTATTAGATTTAATTGATTTATGAAAAAATTTTTATTTATCCTGACTATGCTTTGTGCTTATACATCATCTGCACAGAATAACGGAAGCATCACCGGGCACATATATGATCAAAAACTAAACGAAAACTTACCTTTTGTAACCATCGCTGTAAAAGATAATGATCAAGTAATTACCGGGGAACTCACAGACGACAACGGAAAATTCACCATCAAGAATTTGCCAATCAAACCCTATACGATTGAAGTTGCTTTTATCGGATACAAAACATTTACGGTAGCAGCCGATTTGACTCAGAAAAAAGATATTGATTTAGGAACTATTTATTTAGAAGACGAATCGGTATTGATTGAAGGAGTAGAAATCGTAGCGGAACAATCCACTATCGAACAAAAAATCGACCGCAAAGTAATCAATGTAGGGCGTGATTTGCTTACGGCTGGAGCTACGGCATCTGAAATTATGAATAACATCCCTACGGTTAATGTAGATCAAGACGGAAATATTTCGCTTCGCGGTAATCAAAACGTTCGTGTGCTTGTTGACGGCAGACCAACCAATATTGAGCCTGCTCAATTGCTTAAACAAATTCCTTCTTCGTCTATCAAGCGAATTGAACTGATTACTAATCCGAGCGCTAAATATAACCCAGAGGGAATGTCTGGAATCATCAACATCGTGCTTCACAAAAACTCTAACGATGGCTTTAACGGAAATGTCAATGCCGGAGTGACTTTTGGAGAAGTACCAAAATATAACGGGTCGCTGAATATGAACTACAGAACCGGAAAAGTAAACTTTTTTGGAACTTTCGGAGGAAATAGCGGAGAATATTTAAACGATGTTACTATTTTCAGAAAAGATTTAAACTCCAGAAATCTAATTGATGTATCGAATAGTGACGACTCATTCTTGTACAAATTCGGGATGGATTACTACATCAATGATAGCAATACACTTTCGGCTTACATCAGTCAGAATTTTGCAGAAGGAAATGGAACTATCAAAAATAGAGTTACCTATCCGGATAACAACCTGAACGATATTTCACAAAATGCAAAATACCTCACAGACAACAAAGTATCGACTTATAACGTTGCCTACAAACACTTGTTTAATGAGAATGGAGGACACAGCCTAGATATTGAGGCTAACTTGAATAAATACGAGCAACCACAACATTCTAACTTCAAAACAACGATTGAAAACATAGGTGATTCGGAATATGATGATTACAGCAATGACAATAGAACCTTATTCACTTTGAACGTGGATTATATAAGACCATTAACTGAAACGGCAAAATTAGAAGTAGGTGGAGAGCTTCGTACTACTCGTTCGGAAAACAATTACAGAACGACCAATGCAGCGAATCCCAACCAAGTATCAAAATACAACTACGACATTGATATTTATTCGGGATATGTGACCTACGGACAAAACTTCGAAAAATTCAGCTACCAAGTAGGTACTCGATTCGAAAGTTATACAGTAAATGCTAAATTGGCGAATGAAACAGTATATAAAGATGATTATTTCACTCTCTATCCATCAGCGTTTATGAGCTATTCTATTAATGATAAAAATTCATTACAAATGAGTTATTCAAGACGTGTGGATAGACCAAATTTAGATCAAACCAAACCGGTGAGAGAATTTTCCACTCCGACTGTAACCGGAATGGGTAATCCGGAATTGGATCCACAATTTACCAATTCGGTTGAGTTGAATTATACTCGCGTATTGGACAAAGGTAGTATCACAGCCGGGGTATTTTACAGAAATATCCAAGACCAAATCGGGAGAACCTTCTTTAGCGATGAGTTAACCGAAAATCCGGATGATTTTATCTTGAGCTACGGAAACTTTGACAGCAGTTCTTCTTACGGATTCGAATTATCATCTAACTATAAAATGGCAAACTGGTGGGATATTCAACCGGCAATTGATTTCTCTCAGCTTTCAGAAAATGGAGTAATCCAAGTGAATAATCCGAATACCAATGCTTTGGAAATGAAAAAAGTTGAAATCTCATCTAATGCTTTCAATGCAAGATTGAACAACAATTTCAAAGTAACCAAAGGACTTACACTTACACTATTCGGTTTCTATCGCAGTGATGTACAAAAAGTACAAGGAAAAGTGGAAGAAATGTACAGAATCGATAGTGGAGCAAGATATAGTATGTTAGAAAACCGCCTTACATTCAGTGTGAGATTCAACGATATGTTCAATACCATGAAAGCGTCTTTCAATACGACTAATCCATTTGAGTCGACAGCTGTATCTCATTGGGAAAGTAGAACCGTATATGTAGGGGTAAATTATATGTTTGGAGGAGGAAAAAATCGCTCACTTCAAAGAAAATCAAGAGATAATGATACTATACAAAGTAGTGGAGGTTTGTTTTAATTAGTTTACATTTGTTTTAAAAGAAATCCCTGTCAAGAAATTCTTGACAGGGATTTTGCTTTTTATCCTACGTATTCTGCGAATAATTTCTCAAATGTTTTGTCTAAATCATCCGAAAATCCGGCATGAGGTCTGGAAGTCTGAATGCAGGAGCTCCGCACTGCCGAAAGCCATCGGAATCTTTCTGACACCTCAAATTGCGCAATCGGTCCGGCATTTTTATCACCTTTACAAATAAGTTCAAATGAACCTAAATTGATTTTTAGTTGTTCTATATCTAATTCTGTTTGGAAAAGATTGAATTTATTTTCATCTAATTTTATTTCTGCACGCAAGTATTTCTGTCTTTTACAAAAAAGCAAAAGACCTACATTTATAAATTCTTCGCATTCTACCCTAGGCACAACACGAATCACCACATACTCATATAAGTGTTTTTCGTGCATCTTGAGCCTCTTTTACAAAGTTTTCAGAATTGTCTCTACGTATTTTCAAAAAATCAAAATACACCTCTCGGATTTCTTGAGGCGTTTGCTCGCTGCCTTCCCACGTCAACCATTCGTCCGGAATAAGCTCTACTATATTTTGGAGTAATTCATCCGTAAGTATTGACTTGAACTCTACATCGACTTGCTCGAGTTTCGTAGCCGCCTTCAACAGTACGTGGTCTTTAATCAGCGGAAATTTACTTTTGGCGTGTTGCTCATAATTCTGCCAGGAATGATGAAAATAAAACGAAGCTCCATTATCTATGAGCCAAAGTTCTTTATGCCATAAAAGCATATTAGTATTGCGGAAAGTCCTGTCTACATTAGTGATATAAGCATCCAACCAAACAATTTTGGAAGCTAACAATTCATCACAGGTATTTACCGAAGCATCAAAAGTCAAAGCTCCGGACAAAAAATGCATCGCCAAATTCAATCCTTTGCTGAATTGCAACAAATCTTGTATTTCTTCATCGGCTTCGGTTCGCCCGAAAGCTTCATCCAACTGAGCAAAAACCAGCTCAGGAATCTTCAATCCTAAAGCCCGAGCAATTTCTCCGCCCAAAAGTTCGGCTACAAGCGCTTTTATTCCATGTCCTGCTCCGCGAAATTTCAGCACATATTTAAATCCGTCATCCGCATCGGCAAGCGCCGGCAAAGAACCGCCTTCTCGAAGTGGAGTGATGTATCGGGTAACGGCAACCGTTCTTAATTTAGGTTTTTCCATAGCACAAAAATACGCAAAAGTGCTAAACAGAAAACCCTTTCAGAATTTTAAGCACCGAAAGAGTTCGTCCAATTTGTTTATTTTTTTATCTAATTGTTTTTGGGACATCTTCGTTCAGGTAATTTAACTCTGCCTTATAGAATAGCAAGTGAAGACGGAACTGTTTTTGTGTATTCTTTTGTTACCAGTCTAGAAAACTGTATTTTTGAATAAGTGAAGATTGTCACTTTCGGAATGATTTTTTCATGCCTACTCTTTAAGAGTTCTGAATTTCCTTACTATAAATTAACAATTGTATTTAAGAACCCGAAAAAACGGAGTATGATAAAAAGTAAATTAAAATCAGTATTCAATCTCTTTAAAGTATCTATAACAGAATTCTTAGAAGACAACTGCATGAAATTCAGCGCTTCTTTGTCTTATTATACTATATTTTCTATTCCTCCATTAACCATTTTGATAATTTCCTCAGCCGGCTATTTCTTTGGTGAAGAAGCAGTGAGTGGAGAATTGTTTTCTCAAATTCAAAATTTGGTGGGCGAGAATGCTGCTAGGCAAATTCAGGAAGCCATTAAAAGTATTAAGCTCTCGGATAATATGAGTTGGGCTACCATAGTCGGGTTTGTGATGTTGTTGTTTTCGGCTTCCGGAGTTTTTGCGGAAATTCAGAGTTCTATCAACTATATCTGGGAATTAAAACCTAAGCCCAAAAAAGGAATTATGAAAATGGTAGTGAATCGCTTGCTGTCGTTTTCGATGATTGCTGTATTAGGATTTATTCTTCTCATTAGTTTAATTATAAATACGGTCGTGAATTATTTGTATGATTATTTGACTGATTTGTTCCACGCTGATATAGTGTTTTTGGTTTCTTGGATAAATACGCTTGTGGTTTTGGTTATCGTAAGTACTATTTTTGGGTTTATCTTCAAAACTTTACCTGACGGGAAATTAGGTTGGAGGGAGACCATAACGGGCTCGTTGTTTACGGCTATTTTATTTATGATTGGTAAATGGGCGATAGGGCTTTATTTGGGTAATTCGACCAAGATGGATTTGTACGGAGCGGCAGGTTCTATATTAGTGATTTTGGTTTGGGTATATTACTCTGCTATTATACTTTATTTTGGAGCCGTTTTCACGAAGAATTATTCAGAAATGTTTGGAACTCCAATAAAACCTAATGATTATACTGTACGAGTTATATTAAAGGAAGAAGAAGTTGAATTTGCAAAAACGGATGAAGAAATCAATAAAAAATTAAATTCTAAAAAATCCTAAATATAAAAAAGACCTGTTTTACAGGTCTTTTTTATTTATTTGAATTAGTCTATTTTGAAACGTTTTCTGTCGTTTTCGTTTAAGAATATTTTACGTAAACGAAGCGATTTTGGCGTTACCTCTACGTATTCATCTTTTTGGATGTACTCCAAAGCTTCTTCTAAAGAGAACTTGATAGCCGGAATAATTCTAGCTTTATCATCAGCTCCAGACGAACGAACGTTAGTTAACTTTTTAGTTTTTGTAACGTTAACCACCATATCATCTCCTCTTGAATTTTCACCAATTACCTGACCTTCATAGATATCTTCGTTTGGATCCACAAAGAATTTTCCTCTTTCTTGTAATTTATCAATTGAATAAGGAATTGCTTTCCCGTTTTCCATAGAGATTAACGAACCGTTGATGCGTCCTGCAATTTCTCCTTTGTAGGGTTGGTATTCCAAGAAACGGTGCGCCATAATAGCTTCACCAGCCGTAGCTGTAAGGATTTGATTACGAAGACCGATAATACCTCTTGAAGGAATTTGGAATTCGATTACCATACGATCTCCTTTTGGAGTCATCGAAAGCATTTCTCCTTTTCTCAAAGTCACAAACTCAACCGCTCTACCTGAAAGGTTTTCCGGTAAATCGATGGTTAATTCTTCGATAGGCTCACATTTCACTCCATCAATTTCTTTGATGATAACTTGTGGCTGCCCGATTTGAAGCTCATATCCTTCTCTTCTCATCGTTTCGATAAGAACTGATAAGTGAAGAACTCCACGACCGAAAACCATAAATTTATCAGCACTTCCTGTTTCTTCTACACGAAGAGCCAAGTTTTTCTCTAATTCTTTAGTCAAACGATCTTTGATGTGTCTTGAGGTAACAAATTTTCCTTCTTTACCAAAGAATGGAGAATCGTTAATCGTAAACAACATACTCATCGTAGGCTCATCGATAGCAATAGTTGGCAATGCTTCTGGATTTTCGAAATCAGCTACTGAATCTCCGATATCGAATCCGTCAAGACCAACAAGAGCACAAATATCTCCAGCCTGTACTTCTTCTACTTTTCTTCTTCCGATTCCTTCGAAAGTGTGAAGTTCTTTGATTTTTGATTTGATGATTTTCCCGTCACGTTTAACTAAGGAAATATTCATTCCTTCTCTTAAAGTTCCTCTTTGTACACGTCCAATTGCGATACGACCTGTAAATGAAGAGAAATCAAGCGAAGTAATAAGCATTTGAACCGTTCCTTCTGATACTTTCGGAGCCGGAATGTGCTCTAATACCATATCCAAAAGAGGTTCGATATTGTCGGTTTTGTTTTTCCAATCAGTTGACATCCAGTTTTGTTTTGCCGAACCATAAACCGTCGGGAAGTCTAATTGCCATTCTTCTGCTCCAAGCTCGAACATCAAGTCGAATACTTTTTCGTGAACTTCTTCCGGAGTACAGTTTTCTTTGTCAACTTTATTGATTACTACGCATGGTTTAAGCCCCAAGCTGATAGCTTTTTGAAGTACAAAACGAGTTTGTGGCATTGGTCCTTCAAAAGCATCTACCAAAAGTAAAACTCCGTCTGCCATGTTTAACACACGCTCTACCTCACCACCAAAATCAGCGTGACCCGGAGTATCGATAATGTTGATTTTTACTCCTTTATAATTTACGGATACGTTTTTAGAAACAATGGTAATCCCGCGTTCACGTTCCAAATCATTGTTGTCCAGTATTAAATCACCTGCCGCATCAGCATTTCTGAATAATTGGCAGTGGTGCATAATTTTATCCACCAATGTGGTTTTTCCGTGGTCAACGTGGGCAATAATTGCAATGTTTCTGATTTGTGTCATCTGATTATTAAATTTTTAAGGGTGCAAAAGTACGATTTTATTTTTTTTATCTAGGCATTCGGCTAATTATTTTAAGTACCTTTGTGCATAAGTAAATTTTCATTCTGAATGGAAAGAAAAACATTTCTTAAACTCGGATTCTCCGTACTCGTCATGACATCGTTACAACCCCTATACAACTGGAGCAGAACACTTAAAGAGCAAAGCACCAAAATGCCCGTTTTGTTTATCGGACACGGGTCGCCAATGAACGGAATCGAAGACAATGAATTTTCAAGAACGTGGTCTTCACTCGGAAAACAAATCCCGAAACCCGAAGCGGTGCTTGTTGTTTCAGCTCACTGGCTCACCAAAGGAACTTTTGTTACAGCAATGGAAAACCCGAAAACGATACACGATTTCGGAGGATTCCCCGATGAATTATTTCAAGTACAATATCCTGCTAAAGGAAGTCCTGTTATTGCCAAAGAAACTGCTTCGTTAATTACTTCAACAAATGTCGGATTAGATCACGATTGGGGCTTAGACCACGGAACTTGGACAGTAGTTCGCCACATGTATCCTGACGCTGAAATTCCGGTATTGCAACTCAGTATTGATTATTATCAGCCTGCTCAACACCATTATGAGCTCGCTAAACAATTAGCGGATTTACGCAAAAAAGGAGTGCTTATCATCGGTAGCGGAAACATGGTACACAACCTCCGCATGATTGATTGGCGTAATATGAATACGCCTAATTTCGGGTTTGATTGGGCGGTAGAAATGAACGAACTATTCAAAAACAAAATTTCTACCAAAGACCACAAATCTTTAATTGATTATCAATCACTAGGCGAAAAAGCGCGTTTGGCTATCCCAACGCCAGATCATTATTATCCACTGATTTACACGCTTGCTTTGCAAGACACCAAAGATGATATTTCATTTTTTAATGATAAAATGGTCGGAGGCTCGCTGAATATGACTTCGGTAAAAATCGGATAACTAATTATCTACCTTATTAATCACTGTAGCAATTCGCTCAAAAGCGAACATCACTGCTTTTTCTCGGATTTGATTGCGAGTGTCTTGGCTCGATTCAGGTTGCAAAATTTCTTGAAAACAGAATAATTCCCCATTATACAAAACCGCTAAATACACCTGCCCTACTTCGCCGGATATTTTATAATCGGTCACCGGCAGTGATGCAATTCCGGTTATAGCCACATAAATCGAAGCATCCAAACCAAGCCTAGAAAGTCCTTTTACCATTTCGATAGTGGTTTCGATAGATTCTGCAGAGTATTTTTCGAGTGTTTCAGGGCTTACTCCCAGAAGTTTTACTTTTAATTCTGTGCTATACGTTACTATACCACCTTTCAAAACCGACGAAGCTCCCGAAACAGAAACTATACTGCTTGACAACAATCCGGCTGTAATGCTTTCGGCTGTAGCAATAGTAAGATTTTTTTGAATCAGAAGAGAATTAAATTCAGGTGTTTTCATTCCGAAATATAATAAAAAAGTCCCACCGAAGCAGGACTAAAGATTTTCATCTACGGCATATAGCCTTATTGTGATAAGATTAAAGATTAGAAAGTTTAATCGATTTTGTAAATATATTTAATATATTTGAAAACTCCAATCTATTTTTGCAAATTTGGCGATTCTCAAAATAGATTCTATTAGTTTGGACCTAATGGTAAAATATCAGCGAGCAGAATAATAAGGTTTTGGAGGCTTTATTATTGTTTTCTACCCCTCATCAATTCAGGAGTTTTTAAATATAAATCAAATCACAACTTAATACCTAGTGTATATTATAATATTTTGGACTCTTATATACCTATGTGTATATTTATAAAGCAAAATTACATTTTTTTATTTTATTTACTATATTTACAAGTGTTTTTTTTATTTTCATAAATTATTTTCATAAATAACCATATATGAGTAACTTAATTTTAGGACTGGACTTGGGTACCAACTCAATTGGATGGGCTATTAGAGATAAAAACAAGGAAGGCAATCAAATTATTGCTGCAAATGTTTTAGTATTCCCACAAGGTGTTGGGGAAGAAAAAGGTGTAGAATTCTCTTTAGCTTCTGAAAGAACTAAGCATAGAGCTTCAAGAAAATTATATAAAAGAAGAAAAAAAAGAAAAGCAGACTTATTAAAATCATTAATAGATAATGGATTTTGTCCTTTAACTAATGATGAATTGCTGATTTGGTCATTATATAAAAAAGGGCAAGAAATGAAATATCCAACTGCAAATTATGAATTTTCAGAATGGCTAAAAATTAATCCTTATGAAGTAAGAGCCAATGCGGCAAATGGTTTGGTTTCTAAACTTGAACTTGGAAGAGCATTGTATCATATGTGCCAAAGACGAGGATTTAAAAGCGGGAGAAAAGACGCAGATGCAGGAAAAGATTTAGAAAGGTTTATTATTGAACAAGATTTATTAAAGCAAAATGGATTTAAAACCTTAGGGGAATACTACTTTGATTTATTAAACAAAGGGCAAAAAGTTAGAAAGACAAAGTTTAGTGCCGATGAACAAGAAGTGAATTCATCAAGAATTAGTTATGTTGAAGAATTTAATATTTTGATGAAAACTCAAAATATATCTAAAGAATTAGCTGATAAATTTTTTGATGCTATCTTTTTTCAAAGACCATTAAAATCTCAAAAAGGTTCTGTGGGCAAATGTACTTTAGAAAAATCAAAACCACGATGTGCCGTAAGTCATCCCCTATTTGAAGAATTTAGAATGTTTCAATATTTAAATTCAATTAAAATAAAGGAAAGAACTAGTGATGTGTTCGTTTTTTTATCTGAATATCCAGATTATTATAAAATAGCTGAAGATAAATTTTATAGGGTAAGCGCAAAGAACTTTAAGTTTTTAGATATTTCTAAAAGTATAAATACTGCTGCTAAGAAAAACAATTTACTATTCGAGTTTAATTATAATGATAAATACCCAATAGTTGGAAGCCCAACCATTAGTAAATTCATTGAAGTTTTTGATGCCAATGATTGGGAAGATTGTAAAACCATCATTCAATCAACATATAAGAAGCAAGATAATAAAACAGTTGATGAATTAGTTGATGAACTTTGGCATACTTTGTTTTTTTCGGCAAATTTTGTTAATGATATCACTTCTGATAAAGTAAAAAAATTCATTAGTGATAGATTTGATATTCCTGATGAAAAAGTAGATTACTATGAAAAAATAAACTTAAAACAAGGCTATTCTTCATTAAGCAAAAAAGCTATTGGTAAGATTTTGCCATTTCTTAAAGAAAAAATTATCTATCCTTATGCTGTTTTCTTTGCCAACATTGATGGCATTATTGGAAAAGAAAAGTGGAATGAGAATAAACAGTTTATTCAAGACACCATTATTGACATCATATCTGGATATAAAGATGAAATTTTAAAAATAGATATTGTAAATGGTTTGGTAGGTGATTTCATTGCTGAATATGATAATTCAAATTATGATTACATTCTAGATGAAACCGATAAGAAAAATGTAAAAGAAAAAATTAGACTTTTTTACGGAAAATATTTTCTTGACCAAATGTCTCATAATGATAAAGAAGCCTTGCAAAAAGAAATTGAAATTACTTTTCAAGAGCAACTTCAAAAAAGGAGAACTGGCGGCTATTTTTTATCAAAACCAAGAATTGATGAAATCATCAAAGACTTTCTAATAAGAGAATACAAAGTTTCTGCAGAGCAAGCAGATAAGTTATACCATCCGTCTGCAATGGATGCTTATCCTCAAAGCCAAGATGGACAATTGGGATTGCCCTTTACCAACGCAATTAAAAATCCAATGGCAATGCGTACTTTATTTTATTTACGAAAATTGGTGAATACATTATTAAAAGAGAATAAAATAGAGCCAGATACAGAAATAATAATAGAATTAGCCAGGGAGTTAAATGATAAAAATAAGCGACAGGCAATTGAAAGATGGCAGCGAGAAAGAGAAAATGAGAATAACAAATACAAAGCATTATTAGAAGAATTTGCAAAAGGCACCAATTCAGTTGTTACTGAAACGGATATTATAAAATATAGATTTTGGATTGAACAGGAAAGGAAATGTTTGTATACAGATTTATCTATAAGCATAGAAGAGCTTTTAGGCTCAAACCCAAAGTTTGATATTGAGCATACGTTTCCAAGAAGTAAATCATTTGATAATTCACTTGTAAATAAAACTCTAGCAGAGAAAAATTTCAATCAAATAAAAGGCAACAGTATTCCACAAGAATTACCTGAAAAGTATAAACTCATTTTTGTAAATAACACAAAGCATTGGAAAACCAAAATTGATGAATTAGAAGAAAAAATTGAGCAGCAAAAATATTTCTCAAAAGTTGCAAGTACGGTTGAACAAAAAAATAGAGCAATTCAACAACGTCATTATTTAAAGTTAGAATTAGATTATTGGAAGCAAAAATTATATCGATTTATGGCAACTGAAATTAAGCCTAATTTTAAAAACAGCCAGTTAGTTGATACAGGGATTATTACTAAATACTCTGAGTTATTTTTGAAATCATTGTTTCAACGCGTTTTTCCAGCAAAAGGTTCAATGGTTTCAGATGTTAGAAAATCATGGGGATTAGGAGAAAAAGATAGAAACTTTCATTACCATCATGCTATTGATGCTGTGGTTCTAACATGCTTGGATAAAAGTATTCGTGATGGACTGGCAGAGGCTTTTAAAGAATCTGAAGAAAACAGATATAGTGACAAATTCAAAATAAAAAAGCCTTGGAAAACTTTTACCGAAGATGTTAATCAACTAAAAGATAGCATTATTGTTGTTCATGAGCATAAAAATAAAATTGAAAAGCAAACCAAACGAAAATTGCGTCAACGCAATAAAATTCAATATGATTTATCAGGAAATGTAATATATGAAAGAGGGCAAGGGATAAGAGGGTCATTACATAAAGATACTTTTTATGGAGCTATTGAAAGGGAAAACGAAAACAGTGAGAAAGAAATTTGGTTTGTTTTACGCAAACCAGTTACAAGTGCATTTTCTGATAGTGATGTCAATGCCATTGTAGATGAAGGTATAAAAAGTAGAATCCTTAAATACGGATTAAAAAACATTAATAGAACTGAACAAGGTTGGATTTTGCTTCCACAAGAAAAGGATGCGAAAGGGAATGAAATTAAGGAAATGCTTATCAAACGAGTAAGGGTAAAAACAAGTAATAAGAATTTGCCAAAGATAAAATCTCAAAGTCATATTTCTCAGAAAAGCAAAAAACCTTATAAGGAGTACTATTATGCCACTTTAGAAAATGTTTTTGCAATGGCAGTTTATGAAGATGTTAATGATAAAGGGAAAAAAGAGCAATCCTTTAAAACAATATCTGCTTTTGATTTAGCTCAACATAATCAAGGAAATTCAAAGTTGGAAATGCCTATTGAAGCAAATATTGTGAAAAATAAAGGCAAAAATACTGAGATTCTAATTCCATTGTCAAAGATTTTAAAAGTCAATCAAATGGCGATTTTTTATGAGAATAGCCCAGATGAACTAAAGAAAATTTCAAATGAAGAATTGAGTAAGCGATTATTTAAAATCACTCAATTTGAAAGTGATGGTAGAATCCAATTCCGTCACCATGCACAAGGCGGTGCGGACAAAGACTTGAGAAAGGAGTCCTCCTTAGATTTTGATAAATCAGCTCAAAAACTAAGGATTAGTTTAAATAATATTAAAGCCATTTTTGAAGGAAAAGATTTTGTTTTACATCCAAGTGGGAAAATTGATTTTATGATTTAATTTAATTGGTGTATATTTACACCACTAAATATATATATTATGGCACGTCAAAGTATCACATTAGCCAATCAAAACGATGAATGGCTAAAACAGCAAGTAGCAAATGAAGAATTTACTAGTAAAAGTGAAGCTGTAAACTACTTAATAAAACAAGCACGTGAGCAAGACGCTTATGTTGAATTTGTACGAATGAAACTGGAAAAAGCGGAAAAAAGTGGTTTTAGCACAAAAACCAAAGAAGAACTCTTGGCAGACATTAAGAAAAAACTGAATGTATAATTATAGACTGAATATTCAAGTTGAAGAGGATTTGACTCGGATTTTTGAATATGGAATTAGACAATTTGGTGCGGAACAAGCAGAAAAATATTATGAAATGTTTTTTGAATGCTTTTCTAAAATAGCATTAAATCCTTTTCTTTTTCCAAATGCTAATCATTATAAAAAAGGATATCGCTATTGTGTTTGCGGAGTTGATACTATTTTTTATAAAATCAATGGAGAAGAAATTGAAATAATGGCAATCATCGGAAGGCAAAATTTTTAAACGTTCATTGAAATAGAGTTTCAAAGTCTTAAACAGCTCAAATTACAAGTTAATATTTGTTGATGGAGTGTTTGTGATTATAATTGATTATCGATTAGAAAACACGATATTGTAATTTTAATTATTCCTAAATGTTTTAAAGTTGTGGTTTGATTAAAGATTAGAAAACACGATATTACTTTGAATTCTCTATGCAACAAAATGGAAGTTGTGGTTTGATTAAAGATTAGAAAACACGATATTATACCTGCTAACACCTGATTGTAATCCTCCGTTGTGGTTTGATTAAAGATTAGAAAACACGATATTAACAGTGGGATTGATAAAATCAACTTCAAGGTTGTGGTTTGATTAAAGATTAGAAAACACGATATTTAAGGGGTGTGAGGAATATTGTCAGATCAGGTTGTGGTTTGATTAAAGATTAGAAAACACGATATTTTCTTAGCACAACGATTTGTAAAGAAAATAGTTGTGGTTTGATTAAAGATTAGAAAACACGATATTGCACCCATCACTTGTTCAGCGGTGTCGGTAGTTGTGGTTTGATTAAAGATTAGAAAACACGATATTGAAATTTGTTTTAATCTCAAAAGCTCATCGGTTGTGGTTTGATTAAAGATTAGAAAACACGATATTCGACTCCGGGTAATGTAGTTGATTATGATTGTTGTGGTTTGATTAAAGATTAGAAAACACGATATTTCGCCGCGCGACACGCCGATCGCCCGCCAGTTGTGGTTTGATTAAAGATTAGAAAACACGATATTTGATCATAAAAAAGCATTTCATTATTGTGAGTTGTGGTTTGATTAAAGATTAGAAAACACGATATTAAAAACGGTTTAACATATCGAACTCCTTCAGTTGTGGTTTGATTAAAGATTAGAAAACACGATATTAAAATCCGTGCCATCCGCAAAGCGAAGCGTGTTGTGGTTTGATTAAAGATTAGAAAACACGATATTTGTATCTTGGGTTAAAGTTGAAACTTCAATGTTGTGGTTTGATTAAAGATTAGAAAACACGATATTACAATTACTATGAACGTGAAAAAGATTACAGTTGTGGTTTGATTAAAGATTAGAAAACACGATATTGCATACGTAAGAACAAAAGTTACCCCGTCGTTGTGGTTTGATTAAAGATTAGAAAACACGATATTGGCTACACAATAAATGTAGTACTAGATGAGTTGTGGTTTGATTAAAGATTAGAAAACACGATATTAATATATCTTAATGAAGTTTGTTGTTGCAAGTTGTGGTTTGATTAAAGATTAGAAAACACGATATTTTAGCTATTCTAATAGAGTAGTTGACGATAGTTGTGGTTTGATTAAAGATTAGAAAACACGATATTTTTGGATCGTGAACAATAACGATTTTCGTGGTTGTGGTTTGATTAAAGATTAGAAAACACGATATTGGGTTATAAAAATCATCCGAAAAGTTGATTGTTGTGGTTTGATTAAAGATTAGAAAACACGATATTATATCCAACAACGGCGACGATAACGGTAAAGTTGTGGTTTGATTAAAGATTAGAAAACACGATATTGCCTTGTGCCCCATATGAACACCATCAAAAGTTGTGGTTTGATTAAAGATTAGAAAACACGATATTCGCGCTGGCAGTGGTAATGAGCTAGATAATGTTGTGGTTTGATTAAAGATTAGAAAACACGATATTTGAACTGCGGTTCCACAGCTACCTACGGTGGTTGTGGTTTGATTAAAGATTAGAAAACACGATATTTTGTCCTTCGTGTAGTTGACGTGGCAATTGGTTGTGGTTTGATTAAAGATTAGAAAACACGATATTTAACTCACAATTATATTGGTCACCTTGTTTGTTGTGGTTTGATTAAAGATTAGAAAACACGATATTTCTAGATACTGGCGTTGTTGAACCGTCACCGTTGTGGTTTGATTAAAGATTAGAAAACACGATATTAAGCCACTATAAAACATTTTAATATTTTAGTTGTGGTTTGATTAAAGATTAGAAAACACGATATTCATTACTCAGCGCAAGCTCTTCGGTTACGGTTGTGGTTTGATTAAAGATTAGAAAACACGATATTATGTAGCGAAGTACGGTACATTAGCTGACGGTTGTGGTTTGATTAAAGATTAGAAAACACGATATTCATTACTCAGCGCAAGCTCTTCGGTTACGGTTGTGGTTTGATTAAAGATTAGAAAACACGATATTCTAGTTGAAATACCTAGATAGTCGGCAATGGTTGTGGTTTGATTAAAGATTAGAAAACACGATATTTACCTGCCCTGCCGAACTAGAATTATTAGGTTGTGGTTTGATTAAAGATTAGAAAACACGATATTTTTAAATGCAGTAACCTGTTCGTCTCCATGGTTGTGGTTTGATTAAAGATTAGAAAACACGATATTAGGACTTATAGCAGTGATGAGTTCTCGTGAGTTGTGGTTTGATTAAAGATTAGAAAACACGATATTCCGTAAGCTGTATCAGCATCGTACCAATGGTTGTGGTTTGATTAAAGATTAGAAAACACGATATTAAGAACTAATAATGATATCACAGGAGATACGTTGTGGTTTGATTAAAGATTAGAAAACACGATATTGTCAAAAGCCAACCAATCAAAAAGCATCAAGTTGTGGTTTGATTAAAGATTAGAAAACACGATATTAGCTTGATGCCCTCATCGTTGTTGGCCACGGTTGTGGTTTGATTAAAGATTAGAAAACACGATATTCTTCACCACCTGAGATAAACTCTTCCCAACGTTGTGGTTTGATTAAAGATTAGAAAACACGATATTAGAAAACCTGTTAGCAACTAATTATCAACAGAATAAGCCATAATATCGTTATAAAAAATGCTTCTTTTTTGCAGTGATAAGGCATAATTGAAGCATTTTTTGTTTTTAAAGTGATATAAACAAGTGCTTTTAGTGTTTATCTGCGTTAGAAAAGTTCTAATTGTGAAGGTTGTGGTTCTTTGGGAACTTCAGCTTTACCCCAAAAATTTTGTATGCTTCCAAACTGTTTATCAGTTATCCTCAAAACACTTACTTTACCCAAAGGAGGTAATAATTTATGAACACGCTTTTCGTGAACATCCGCACTTTCACTACTAGCACAATGTCGTATATAAACAGAATACTGCATCATAGCAAAACCATCTTTTAAAAGATTATTTCTAAAACCAGACGCATTTTTTCTGTCTTTTTTAGTGTCAGTTGGTAAATCAAAAAATACAAATAGCCACATAATTCTATACCCATTTAACTCCATAGTTGTGGATATTTTATTTTTTTCCTACTACCCGTATAACATTGTTGTAAAGAACTAGCTGTTTTTTGTAGCGCAACCATGAGTGGACTTTTCTCCTCTTTGAAATAAACTGTTCGAGTAAGTATTTGTAAAAGTTCAGATTTGATTGCTGTGTTTAACTCTTGTTCATCGTATTTCTGCATAATCTCATACACTTTCTCGTCCACAATAGGTCGGAAAGGTTCCATAATATCATCCGCCAATGCAAAAGCATTGTACTTACTTTTATGATGAATTCCAAGAGTATTTAATAAACCACTACCTGATAAAGCTCTTGCTGTAGCAGCTCTGAGAATCGCATAACCATAATTTAAAAAGTTGTTTGGGTAATCTCCAAATCGCTCGCGTTTAAACTTTATCTCAAAAAAAGACTTCCAATACAGATTTGCAGCCGCAGCTTCCATATTACTACTATCTCCACTCAATACTTTAGATGCTAGAAAAGGAAAGGAGTTTTTACTACCGGTTATTTGCTCCAATAAAATTCCTTGATTAGTTATTTTTTCAACGATGGTTTGTTGCCATAATTGTTTTTTTAATGGAACGCTAGCATCAATTTGATTCTTAAATATTTCTTGTTGAATGTGATGACTATTAAGATTAAGAAACATTCCGTTAGGTAAATGATTGTTCCCACAAATAATCACCGAAGTATTGTTCTCAACCAACAAATTCATTGCAGGAATACTCAAGAATGTCTCAGGATTATCAATCACTAAAAACCCAATATCTTCTATAGGAACAGTGCTTTCTCTGATTTGTGATTTTAAAACGAGTTGCAAATTTTTTGTAGTAATAACCGTTTTATTTTCTACCAATAACGTTCTTTTTATCATAAATCCACCTATTTAAAAAACAAGGTTAAATTAAATAATAATTAGCATTTTGTAAATAAAATTAAGTGTTTTTATTTTTAAAACATTGTTTTTTAAATTTAATTCTACCAATATAAAACTAGATAGGTATCCTTTTCAAAGTTTATACAACTGGTATTGGCTTTCAGAAGATAGAATCAAAAAAATTTTCAAACAGTTTGATATGTGCTCGTCAATTATTATTGGAAGAAATTGAAATTCAACAAAAAGTAAGACGAAGTTAATAGGGCTAATAACAAAATCAATTGATAGCACCAAATAATACTAAATAAAGGGAGGGTATAAAAACCGAAGACAAAAAAAAGCTTACAACTTTGAAAGTTGTAAGCCTTTGTAGCGAGGACGGGAGTTGAACCCGTGACCTCAGGGTTATGAATCCTGCGCTCTAACCGACTGAGCTACCTCGCCATAGTAGATGAACCTATTTGTTCATTCGGGTGGCAAATTTATAACTAAAATTATTAGTTTGCAACACAAAAAATAAAAGAATTTCATTTTATGATTTTTTTTTACGAATCATATTCTATATATTTCGGAAAATTAATTATAAAACATATGTCGGAAAAGGTAAAATACGAATTAGAGTTCCCTATAACTTCCTCACCTCAACTACTTTATCAATACATCTCCACTTCATCCGGATTATCGGAATGGTTTGCAGAAAATGTTATCTCTCGCGGAGAAGTTTTTTCATTTATTTGGGACAACGAAACTCTAAAAGCTAAGATTTCTACCAAACGTTCTTCGGAAAGAGTACGCTTCAGATGGTTGGACGATGCCGATAAAGATACCGAATACTACTTTGAATTCCGTATTCAAGAGGATGAACTCACCAAAGATGTATCTCTTGTAATAACTGATTTTGCTGAAGAAGACGAACTCGAAGAAGCCCACCAATTATGGGAAAGTCAAATCGCAGACCTCAAGCAAGTGCTTGGCTCGGTATAGATTTGAGTAAACCTTATAAAAAACCTATCTTTGCTACCATTATTTTTGGTAGATATGATTAATTTCAACGGAACCCTTGTTGACCCGCTTCAAAATCAACTTCACAATAACCGCGCATTTCTGTTTGGAGATGCCGTTTTCGAGACGCTAAAAGTTGTAGATAACCGTATTTTATTTTTCGAAGATCACTATTTCCGCTTGATGTCTTCTATGCGCATTCTGCGTATGGAAATCCCGATGACTTTCACGATGGAATTCCTAGAAGAACAAATCTTTCTAGCCGTAAATTCATTGGAAAAAGCACTTTCGTACCGCGTTCGCTTCACCGTTTACAGAGATTCCGAAGGATTGTATTTACCCACATCACAAAACACAGGTTACCTTATTACAGCCAATCCGTTGGAAAATGCTTTGTATACTATTTCTCCAGAGAATTACGAAGTAGATTTATACAAGGATTTTTATATTTCCAAGCAACTTTTATCTTCTGTAAAATCAACCAACAGAGCATTGAATATCACTGCCAGTATCTACGCTCAGGAAAATGATTTACAAAACTGTATTTTGCTCAACGATGCTAAAAATGTAGCCGAAGCTATCAACGGAAACATTTTTATGCTGACAGGAAATACACTTACTACGCCTCTAGTATCTGAAGGATGTATCGGTGGAATTTTAAGAAAGCAAATCTTAGAAATAGCTAAGAAAATAGAAGGAATTCAGGTAATAGAGCAAGCGATTTCTCCGTTTGATTTACAAAAAGCAGACGAACTGTTCATCACCAATATTATTACCGGAATTCAACCCATCACCAAATACCGAAAAAAAGAATTTTCGAGCGAATTGGCACAACAACTCTTGACCAGGCTTAATGCTGTAATTCGACTGGGTTAATTGTCTTGCGGATTTTCGGGCGCGTTGGACCAGATGATAAATTTCTCTCGCTCTTGTTCTGGTTTACTTTTACCGAGTATAAGCATTTCGGATTTCCATAATTTTTGAAAAGAGCGTGTAAATATTTTGGACTTAGAAGTATTATTTACCACAATCCATGAATTCTCGCGAATTTCTTCTTCCAATTGGCCAGGGCTCCACCCCGAATAGCCCAAAAAGAAACGAATGTGGTTGTAATGTAACTGCGAATCATTAATTAAATCCACCACAATATTAAAATCACCACCCCAAAAAATACCATCGGCAATTTCGGTACTGTCAGGAATTAAATCTGGGCGGTTGTGTATAAAATACACATTCTGAACGTCTACCGGACCTCCGCTGAATACAAAAAACGGAATTTCAACTTCTGGGATAAGCTCAGACAACAAAAAAGGCGCCAGTTTATTCATGATAAACCCGATAGAATTCTCAGCGTTGTGCTCAGTGAGCAAAATTACCGAACGTGCAAAATCTATATCTTGCAACAAGGACGGATCAGAGACTAAAAGCTTTCCTTTTTCTAATGTACTTTTCATTTTACTATAAACTAAAAAAGGTGCTATTTATGAAGCACCTTTTAATTTTTTAAAGAATAAGTAACAAATTATTTCTTTTTGTTTACTGATCCTTCTAAATCAGCTCCAGCTTTGAATTTAACTACATTCTTAGCAGCGATTTTAATAGTTTTTCCTGTTTGAGGGTTTCTTCCTTCTCTAGCAGCTCTTTTAGAAACTGAAAAAGATCCGAATCCAACTAGAGATACTCTATCTCCTTTTTTTAATGTTTTAGCAACATTTTCTGTAACTGATTCAAGGGCTTTTTTAGCAGCTACTTTAGAAATTCCAGCGTCAGCTGCAATAGCATCGATTAAATCTGACTTGTTCATAATTAATTAATTTAGGTATTGGTTAAACATGTTTCTAATGTTATCTCAAACAAAATTAGGCGGTTTTGCGAGCTATACAAGTGTTTGGATAAAATTTAGATAAATTTGTTAATAAATTTAACGTTTTTGTTAATAACTAACCACGCTCAACCCTTGATTTTATCAATTCTCACGCTGTTATAGGGCTTTTGCGCTATCTGCAAACTCAAAACCATTCAGGAATTCTGCCGTCGTCATTCGCTTTTTCCCTGGAAACTGAAGTGATTTTACCTTGATGTAGCCGCCACTTACAGCAATCTTCATTTCTTTTTTATTCGAAATAATTTTTCCAAAATCATAGGAATGTGCAGCCGATTCTTTTTCGACTTCATAAATCTTTACATTCCATTGTTCGGAGCCATCTTCTATAAAAGTCCAAGCACACGGATAAGGCGACAATCCTCGGATATGATTATAAATCGCGTCCATTGATTTTGACCAATCAATTTTCATATTCTCGCGATTGAGTTTATATGCCGTTTTTAATTCTTCCGATTCCGGTTGAATAGTCGTTGGCACATCACCTTTTTCAATCAATTTAAGCGTATCGACAACGGTTTGTTTGCCTAAATTCATCAATTTATCGTGAAGATTACCCGCATTTTCATTTTCCTCAATCGCAACTTCATCGCTGAGGATAATGGCTCCGGTATCGATTTTATCATCAATAAAGAAAGTCGTTACTCCGGTTTTGGTCTCGCCATTAATAATCGCCCAATTGATTGGAGCCGCGCCACGATATTGCGGAAGCAACGATGCGTGTAAATTGAACGTTCCGAGCTTAGGCATTGCCCAAACTTGTTTCGGGAGCATTCTAAAAGCTACAACAACCTGAATGTTCGCCTGCAAAGACTCCAATTCTTTTAAAAAAGATTCATCTTTCAGGTTTGTGGGTTGTAATATTTTTAAGCCTTTGTCTAAAGCAAATTGCTTCACAGAAGAAATCGATAGTTTTTGTCCTCTTCCTGCAGGTTTATCAGGTGCTGTAATAACACCGACAACATTATAATTTTGTTCTAAAATAGCTTCGAGAATTCCTGTTGCAAAATCAGGAGTTCCCATAAATACGATTCTTAGCTTGTTCATTTATATCGATTCAAAAGTAGCAAAGCCTCAAAGGTACGAAAGAATTAAAAATAGGTATTAAGGAATTTCGTTCTTAGATTATTCTTTAAAGATTATCTTTGCAAACGATGTCACGAATTTTAGCCCTAGATTACGGAAAAAAAAGAACCGGAATTGCCGTTACTGACCCCATGCGAATCATCGCTTCAGGGCTTGTTACGGTAGAAACCGACAAACTCATCTCGTTTCTGAAAGATTATTTCTCGAAAGAAAAAGTTGAAACCGTAATTATTGGCGAGCCCAAACAAATGGATGGCACTCCGTCAGAAAGTGCGGAAATGATTGAAAAATTCGTTTTCCTATTCGCTAAAGAATTCCCGACTATCAAAATAGAGCGCATCGATGAGCGATTTACTTCGAAAATGGCTTCACGCACGCTTATTGACAGTGGTCTAAAAAAGAAAAAACGCCAAGACAAATCTTTGCTTGACGAAGTTTCGGCAACAATAATATTGCAAGATTATTTGAATAAGTTTTAATTGCTATCCGCGTAGAACTCAGAAATTACTTCTAATTCCGTTCTGAAAGCAAGCATTTTATCTCCAAAAAGTCGCAATCCTTCTTCTCTTAATCGAGGTGCATCTTCGGTGTAATAGCTTTGAAGCAATTCTTTGCTTTCAGCATAATATTGAGTGGAATACGTCACTCCGCCCATTTCTTCTTCAACCAATACTCTTACCAATTTAGCTTTGATAAATTTACCCGTAGCCAATACGTCCGAAATGTGTTTTTGTTGCATCCACGAAAGCCACTTATCATGTACACTCTCGTCTATATTTATGGTTACGTTGTAAATTATCATTTAAAAAAAAAATTAATAAGTTATATTATTTAGTACAGCAAATTAAGGATTTTCAAATCAAAAAGAAAATATTCGTATTCAGTATCAAGAGCCAAAATTATCCCATCATACAATACCCATAAACAAAACACAATAAATATGACATTTAACACTTTATTATTCTTAATAATAAAATATAATATAGAGTAAAATATCATTAGAGTAATACCCACAATGATTGGCCAAGTAATATTAATTAAATAACCGAAATCATTTAAATCCGACGACAATGATATAAGTGTTGAATAAAAAGTTACAACAATCAAAAGTAAAATTCTTGTAGAAAAACTAATTTTGTTTAAAATCATTTTACTTTTGATTTAGTATATTTTATTAAAACTCAGCGCTTTTCGGAGTTCTTGGGAATGGAATTACGTCGCGAATATTAGTCATTCCGGTTACGAATAACACCAATCTCTCAAATCCTAAACCAAATCCGCTATGAACCGCCGATCCGAAACGTCTGGTGTCTAAATACCACCACATTTCTTCTTCTGGAATATTCAACGCTTTCATTTTTTCAACCAAAACATCATAACGCTCTTCTCTTTGAGAACCTCCTACAATTTCTCCGATTCCAGGGAAAAGGATGTCCATAGCCCGAACGGTTTTTTGATCTTCATTCAAACGCATATAGAACGCTTTGATTTTCGCCGGATAATCAAACAAAATCACCGGACATTTGAAGTGTTTCTCCACCAAGAAACGCTCGTGCTCACTTTGCAGGTCAGCACCCCATTCCTCGATAAGGTATTGGAATTTTTTGTTTTTGTTCGGTTTTGAATTTTTAAGAATGTCAATGGCTTCGGTATATGAAACTCTTTTGAAATTGTTTTCAAGAACGAATTTCAACTTCTCGATAAGCGTCATTTCGCTTCTTTCGTTTTGAGGTTTTTGTTTTTCTTCCTCTAATAGGCGTTGCTCTAAGAATTTCAAATCCGATTCACATTTATCAAGAACGTGTTTGATTACGTACTTAATGAAATCTTCTGCCAAATCCATATTCGCATCCAAATCATTGAAAGCAACTTCTGGTTCAATCATCCAGAATTCAGCCAAGTGTCTTGACGTATTTGAATTTTCTGCACGGAAAGTTGGTCCGAATGTATATACTTTACCAAGCGCCATAGCATAAGTTTCAGCTTCTAACTGACCTGACACGGTAAGATTGGTTTCTTTTCCGAAGAAATCTTCTGAGTAATCGATTTTACCGTTTTCGTCTCTTGGAGGATTACCCACTTCCAAAGAAGTAACTTGAAACATCTCTCCTGCTCCTTCGGCATCCGAACCGGTAATAATCGGCGTATTCACATAGAAAAATCCGTTTTCTTGGAAATATTGATGCACCGCAAACGATAGTACCGAGCGCACTCGCATAATTGCGCTAAACGTATTGGTTCTGATTCTCAAATGCGCATTCTCGCGCAATAATTCAAGACTTGGACGGTTTTTAAGTTGAATCGGATAAGCATCCACATCACATTCGCCCAAAACTTCAAGTTGAGAAACTTGAACTTCGTATTTCTGTCCGGCACCTTGGCTCTCTACCAATGTACCACGTACCGAAATAGCCGCTCCGGCTGTAATTTTCTTTAATAATTCGTCCGGGAATTTTTCAAAATCCACCACACATTGAATGTTTTCAATAGTTGAACCATCATTTAGAGCAATAAAACGATTGCTTCTGAAGGTTCTAACCCATCCTTTAACCACTACTTCATTCAATAATTTAGAACCTGTCAAAAGTTCGTTTATATATGTGTGTTTCATCTCATTTAAAATTTAAGGACTGCAAATATAAGGCTATTCTACAATATAGAAAAAAGGATTTTTACTAATCAAATGACGGACAAGGTTCAAGTGAATTTATCCACTGTGAAATGAGTTCGACACCTTCTTGATGCGTTAATGAACGACCGATTCTTGGCATTTTGTATTGCGGCTGATCGGTGGAAATCATATATAATAAAGCTGAATTTATTGGATCTTGCGGAGCTACTATATATCCTCTGTCAAAACCAGGAATATTCATTGTAGATGGCATACAAACGCCCATATTTTCACTATTTATTGTTTGACTAAATGAAAAATCAAGAGAAACATAATAAGATGAACCTTCAGGATTATGGCAATGTGCACATTGAATATCTAAATACGCTCGTGCTCTATCATTTAGCGATTTTGAACTATCCGAATAATCAACTACCGAGCTAATTGCTTGAGGTAAATCGGACTCTAAATAGCCTTTTCTTATCCAATTTTGAAGTTGATTCGTGCCCGATAAAGAATAATTCAGATAAATCGGTTTAATTCCGATGGGTTGAGGTTCTGCGTTTTTTGAATGACAAGACAAACACTGACTATCGGAAGGAATCGTATAATCAAAACTCAGATTATGATTGTTGTGATTGATGGTAAACGGAACCGTGCTTGTACTCATATCATAAAAAGCTTCGGTCTGCGAATCGTTCCATTTATAATTGGCGAAAATCCAACCTTCCGATTTTCGAATCATCAGTCTTGTCTCTAAAATTTTATTTTGCGAGCCGGTTTGAACTGTATCGTAATAAAATACTTTTAATAAAACACTACCAACTGGTAGATTCAACGATTCGTTTTCTGAAACAAATTCCGCTTTTGTGTTTTTGGGCAACCAAACGTATCTAAGTTTTTTGGCATAATCGGTAAATAATTCGCTGTTGGGTTTATAAAGTAATACATCAGGGTGAGGCGTGAGTTTATTCAATTCTCCGATAAAAAAATTATATTCTGATAATTTCTGATACGGGACATTTTCCAAATCTACAGCAACAGGATTTTCTATGACTTTATACGAATCATCATCCGAACAACCCAAAATCAGAAAAAACAGAAAGAAGAGTAAAAGATTTTTCATCCGATTTTTTTTGTGAAAGTAACAAAATTATTTAAACTCTTTACTCATTTGCTCTACCACTTCATACGTTGCCGGACAAATAAGCGTGTTTTTGAGCGTAAGATGATTGATTTGATAGAATTTTCGTCTGTCGGTATGCGGATATTCGCGACAAGCTTTGGGTCTGTCTTCATACACCGAACAATAATTATCACTACCTAAAAACGGACACGGAAGCGTTTGTAACACATAGTCATTGTCTTCGTCTATTCGTAAATACTTTTCGATAAATTGTTGAGGTTTCAACCGAAAAACACCCGATAGTCGTTCGATATCTTTTTGGGTAAAAAGTGGTCCGGTGGTTTTGCAACAATTCGCACAAGACAAACAATCAATTCGGTCAAAAACGTCCTCGTGAATTTCTTGCATTTTCTGATCGAAATTCTTGGGTGGTTTGTTTTTAATCTTGGTTAAGAGTTTTTTGTGTTCGTCTTGTTTGGCTTTCGCCTTGCGATGATATTCTTCGAGGTTCATTATCCATTTATAAAACTTGCGCAAAGGTAAAATTTATCGGTGGATTGATGTTTTAATTCATTTCGTTTTTGACTAATAACACCCAATCTTCTTCCAAAAACTTATACCCGATATCATACACAAACCGATATTCCGCTCCGTTTTTGTAAATTTTTAAATGCGTAAAATACGTAAAATCAAATCCGTTAATCATCAGGTTTTGTTTGGTTGTTTTGGTTTTTCCTTCCACGAATTTATAATCCGATAAAATGCGATAGTTTTTTCGAAGCTTGTTGTTGATGTTGCGCATCAGATTAGAAACATCTTTATTGTTTTTGTTATTAAACGCATTTCGACACCCGTCGTTACAGAACTTTTTATCCGAACGACCGATGATTTTTTCGCCACATTCCAAACAAACATTCATTTTTTTTCAGAATTTTAATTTAACGTAAATCATTCAAATATAACAATTTATCCGTTTACAAACACTTACAATCGTAAGTAATTGTATAACTACCGACTAAATTTTGCGCAACAGAGAATCTTTGCACCAGAGATTTGAGAAAACAACTAACGACTCTTATCTAATGTTTAATTTAAATTTTTAAGATTATGTCATTACGTAACAAAGTGACACTTATTGGTCACACAGGAAAAGATGTTGAAGTAGTAAACTTCGAAAACGGAGGAATCAAAGCAAGTGTAACCCTTGCGACAAACGATTATTACACCAATGCACAAGGTGAAAAAGTTGAAGACACACAATGGCACAATTTGGTGGCTTTCGGGAAAACAGCCGAGATTATGCAGAAATATGTCACTAAAGGCAAAGAAATTGCTATCGAAGGTAAAATCACCTACAGAAGCTACGACACTCAAGACGGACAAAAAAAGTATATTACCGAAATCCGTGTCGAAGAGTTAGTGCTTTTAGGAACTAAGTAAAAACCGAAAACGGCTCCAAATTGGAGCCGTTTTTTATTTTGTTTTAGCAGTTGGAGTTTCTGCTTTCTTGCTTCGAGGACGTAATTTACCGTAAGAACCACGAATAATTTTTCCTCTTTTAGTTTTCACATCTCCTTTTCCCATAAGATTTAAAATTTGTAGTTATCCGACAAAATTAGGGATTTCAAGAAATATTTTCAAAAGTGAAGTTATAATCCTACTATACTATTTACCTAATAAAGCCATAATATATTTATCAATATACACCTGTTTTTCTTTGGATTTGTATTGTTGGATGTACCTCGGATGCTCCAAAACTGTCATTTTATCAAACAGTTTTTTCTCTTGATTGAGTTTTTGGAGAAATTCTGCATTTTTCTTTCCGAGTACAAAAACCTCCGAAGTATCTAAACCTAAACTGATGTGTTTTTCGAGCGAATCTATCATAAATCCTTTGACACTCTCAAAGAGTTTTTTGTCGTCATAATAATTGGCATTCAAAAAATTTCCGTCTTTTGACCGACGAACAATCGCCAGCGGAAAAGGCGAATTGATATAAAACTGACTGTAAAAATCTTCCGCACCTCCGAAAGCCTCAATCATATCATACACAAAAACCGAAGAAATTTCGTGAGTATAAGCCGAATGCATCGGAATTCCACATACCGATTCCAATCTTTTAGTATCCGTAAACGGAACTCCGGTTACTCCGGCTCCATTCCTACTTGGATTGATTCCGATGATGAATTTACGTTTTTCAGTATCGTTATAGTATTTGTGATAGAACTTTTTCATCACCTCCATCGTCTCCGGATTATCCAAATACGGATTCAATACCTGAAAACCATGGGGCAGTTCACCCGAATAATTCAAATTCCGATTAAACTCAATGACTTTGGATGCGAAGGATTTATTTTTCATTTTAATTTAAAAACAAAACACCTGATAAGTAAATGCCTATCAGGTGTTCTTATTAATTTATTATTCTTCTATCAAAACTTCAAGAATCTTAATCGCTGCTTCTGAGATTTTCGTTCCTGGACCGAATACAGCAACCGCTCCGGCATCAAACAAATATTGATAATCTTGTGGTGGAATCACACCTCCGACAATTACCATAATATCTTCCCGTCCGTATTTTTTGAGTTCTTCAATCACTTGCGGAACCAATGTCTTGTGTCCGGCCGCAAGAGAAGAAACTCCTAAAATGTGTACATCGTTTTCAACAGCTTGTTTGGCTGCTTCTTGCGGAGTTTGGAAAAGAGGCCCAATGTCCACATCAAAACCAACGTCAGCATACCCGGTTGCTACTACTTTAGCTCCTCGGTCGTGACCATCCTGTCCCATTTTCGCAATCATAATACGAGGCCTTCTACCCTCTTTCTTAGCAAACTCGTCTGCTAAACGTTTTGCTTTTTCAAAGCTTTCGTCGTTATTGATTTCTTTGCTATACACACCACTAAAACTTCTGATTTGTGCTTTATATCTTCCGAAAACGCTCTCTAAAGCGTCACTAATCTCACCGAGCGTTGCTCTGTGTCGTGCTGCCTCAACAGCTAGTTCCAATAAATTAGCATTCCCCAATTTAGCAGCTTCAGTAAGTCGCTCTAAAGCCTCTTTTACCTTAGCATTGTCACGAGTTGCTTTAATCTGATTTAACCTTTCGATTTGTTGTTTACGAACCGTTTGATTATCCACTTCCAAGGTATGTAATGGATCTTCTTTCTCTAAACGGTATTTGTTTACCCCAACAATAATGTCTTGTCCGCTATCAATACGAGCTTGTTTGCGGGCTGCCGCTTCTTCGATGCGAAGCTTCGGAATTCCGGATTCAATCGCTTTGGTCATTCCGCCTAGTTCTTCCACTTCTTGGATTAAAGCCCAAGCTTTGTTGGCTAGTTCAGCCGTTAGGCTTTCTACGTAATAACTTCCTGCCCAAGGGTCAACTGTTTTGGTAATTTTGGTTTCTTCTTGGATATAAATTTGAGTATTTCTAGCAATTCGAGCAGAAAAATCGGTCGGAAGGGCAATCGCTTCATCCAATGCATTAGTATGTAACGATTGTGTTCCTCCAAGTGCTGCTCCCATCGCTTCGATAGCTGTTCTTGCCACGTTATTAAACGGGTCTTGCTCGGTTAAACTCCAACCTGAAGTTTGACAATGCGTACGTAAAGCCAATGATTTTTCGTCTTTCGGGTTGAATGGTTTCAGGAGTTTTGCCCATAACATACGACCTGCTCTCATTTTGGCAATTTCCATAAAATGGTTCATACCAATCGCCCAGAAAAATGACAAGCGAGGTGCAAACGTATCGATATCCATTCCGGCTTGAATTCCCGTACGAACATATTCCAATCCGTCTGCCAAAGTATACGCTAGCTCAATATCATTAGTCGCTCCGGCTTCTTGCATGTGGTAACCCGAAATGGAAATCGAGTTGAATTTCGGCATAAACTTGCTGGTATATTCGAAAATATCCGCAATAATTTTCATCGAAGGCGTTGGCGGATAAATATAGGTGTTTCTCACCATAAATTCTTTCAGAATATCATTTTGGATAGTTCCTGAAAGTAATTTTTTGTCCACGCCTTGCTCTTCGGCCGCCACGATATAGAAAGCCATAATTGGCAAAACGGCTCCGTTCATCGTCATCGAAACCGACATTTCTCCGAGTGGAATCTGGTCAAACAACACTTTCATATCCTCAACCGAATCAATCGCTACTCCGGCTTTTCCGACATCTCCGACAACCCTTTCGTGGTTGGAATCATAACCTCTGTGGGTAGCCAAATCAAACGCAACCGAAAGTCCTTTTTGCCCGGCAGCCAAGTTTCGTCTATAAAAGGCGTTACTCTCTTCGGCCGTCGAAAATCCCGCATACTGACGGATTGTCCAAGGTCGTCTCACGTACATCGTTGAATAAGGACCTCTTAAATTCGGTGCAAAACCCGCTCCAAAACCAGTATGCTCCAAGCCCTCCAAATCTTTTTCGGAATACATTTTTTTGACTTCGATGCCTTCGGCTGTTAGAAAATTGTCAGTTGTCAGTTGTCGGTTGTCAGTTTTTGGTTTTTCTAATTTTATATGTTGTATGTTTTTTCTGTTCATTAGAAAATGAATTTTATGGTTTAGACTTATTTTTGATTTACTAATTCTCCATATCTATATTCTTTCACAGTATGGGGTACTAAATCATTTTTGTTAAATTCATAATACGCACTGTGTTTTATCCAAGTATTTTCAGCTGGGTCAAAATACAAACCGTATATTCTCTTTAGATTACCATTTTCCCAATATTCTATATTTGCTTTATATTTTTCTTCTCCGTCAAGTTCTCCATTTTCCAAATACCAACTCCAAGTACCAACTCTAATTCTTCCAAAATAAACTTCATATCCATTTTTGAAAAAATCATAAAATTGACCTTTTACTTCAATGTTTCCATTATCATAGTATAAGTTATATTCGCCAATATACTGATTTTCAAACATAATACCTGGTATAATAAATGTATGTTTAATTATTCCTGTAACAGGATTGTATATTGTGGTCTTAACTTTTAACTCTTTAATATTGTCATTTTTATCTATGTAAAATTCTTGTTTAGCTTCCAGTCTGTTTTGTTTATCGTAAGATTTTTTCACATAACCATCTTTAAGTATTTCTCCAATATGCTCTACATACCCATTTTCAACTTCGTATTTTTCAACTTTTTTATTAGAATCGACCTGTTTGTTTTCATATAATTTGATTAAATACTCAAAGGCTCTTATTAATTTTGGCCTTATATTTTGTTCATCTATTGATTTACTTAATAAAAATTCTATTTTATTTGTATATTCTCTCTCTTTTTTACTGTTTTCTTCAATAATTGTTTTTTCATAATTTTTCATTTTTATTTCTAACCAATAATTATATTGTTTTTCAATAAAATCTATGTTATTTATTTTATTGAGAGGAACAATAAATGGTCTGTTAAAATAAGCAAATACATTGCTTGTTTCTTGTATTCTCCTACCTACCAAATAAAAAATTCCATCAACTTCTTCAACTCCGTAAATAACTTGTTTTTGAGAAACATCATTCGTTTCATATTGATATTTTACGAAATTATAATTAATCCATTCAATAGTTTTTTGAGTTTCGTAATCTATGTTTTTAATTTTTGATGTATTACTAAATCTAAAATCATTAATGATTAGCTTATTATTTTCTATTTCGATTTTTCCTAACTGACTTAATGCCGACATTCCTAAAAGTAAAGGTGCATTTTGTTCGTGTACGATTGTTGCACTAATATTATTGAGTTTAAGTCCATTAATTTCGATTTCTCTCAAATTAATTTTTGTACCTTCACGAACTTCTCCACTCGCTACCTGATATTGTACAGTTGCTTTTATATCTTCTTTTTTTAAAAGACCTTGTTTTACTAAAAACTCTGCCTCTGTTAATGACAATGTTACATCTGTTGCACCTGTATCAAAAATAAAACTCATTGGAACTCCATTGACTTTACAGGGAACTATAAAAGCACCATTAACCTTATCTAATGCGATTGTTGTTTGAGAGAATGTATTAGATAAAGTAAATAAGAAAAATAAAAGTAAAATCTTTTTCATTGTTTTTTGATGTTTTTTAAGTTCATTTATTTTTAGAGAATTGCAGTAGGTTTATATTTTTCACTAAAAATTAAATAGTTGTCTAGATTTCGAGCTATTTTAATTGCTACTGTATTAAATGTATCAAAATCAAGTGTATTAACACTGTCTATTTTCAATTTTCGTAATGGATTAGAATTCAATTTTGAATTTTCATTAAACAAAAAAAGACAGTGTTTCTTAGATAAAGGAAAATAAATTTCTGCTTCAATTGGAATTAACCATCTGTCATTGTTTTGCGAATCAATATAAACTGGATTATCTGATGTTAACCAGCCATAACTATCAGGACTTTTTAAAATGACTTTTTTTAGATGCCTAAACACATAGACTAAATGATTCATTAGTAATCCCATTATAACATTTATACGAGTTTCAGGCGGAGATGCTTCGGTCAAAATTTCAAAATCGACTCGTGAATCAGCACCTTTAAACATTGTGATTTCATCAAACAAAGACTTTCTTAACTCATTATCTTCAATTAGCCAATTTACGAATTGCCTAAAATGTGTTGTTCTACACAATATGTTTGGTGTAAAATGGTTTAGAAAATCTTTGTCTTTCGGAATAAGTCTTTTTTGATTTTCAATATTGTTAATAATTGTATTATATTGATTTTCAATTTTTCCACTTAATGTTTCAAAGTGTCGTCTTTCTTCAATATTACCAAAAGGTAAATCAAATATGTTTACTTCAGTAGTAAATTCTGAAATTTTTATATTTTCAGTGATTTTATTGCCTTTCTTCATTACAGAAATCATCCAATCATTATCTTGTAGATATCCAAACTTTTTCAAGTAAACTTGAGAAAGTCTGTGTTGTTTTTGCTTTATAGGATGTTTTCTATTCATTTTAATATATTCAAAAGATACCTTACAAAGATAATTTCTAAATCTTTTTAACTATATCTTTCTCTTTTAAACTTGCTTTTGCATTTAGAGAAGTAACTACTTTTTTGCCTGTTTTTTGTTCTAATTCCAATCGTGCTACTTTGGCAACGTTTCCTCCCTGAAAAGCAACTTTTGCATTATCCTCAAAAGTTTCAGGGTTTACTGCCTGTGAAATATCTTTGGTTGAAGCTTCTGCCAACATATTTAAAATCAGTTCGGTATTGGTCATATTATCCCGAAGATTTTCTTTTTTCAGTCCTTTGAGAACTTTGTATTCTTTGGTTGTTTTGCCACTCCACGCTTTGGTAATAATGTCCGTTAAAGTAGCAAACTGCATTCCTTCTTTCATTCCTCTTTTTTTCCATTCGTCTGTAAGCTCTTTTCGGATTTCAATACTTTTCAGACGTTGGTTTATCCAATTTTCGGAATAACCCAGCTTTAAATATTGCTCCAAAGCTCTATCAATGGTAATTTCCGGATCTTGCATCTCGTCTAAACGCTCCGATGCTAGCTGTGCTAACCACAATTTAAAAGGCTCTGCTTTGGGTGATGGAATAGATTGTATCAAACGGAAAATCTGCTCTGTATCAGCCACATCAGTCATTCTCATTTTTCCGTCTTCCGCAAGCATTTTCAACTGTCCGATTTTTTCGGACAGTTGACTTCCTTCTTTTTTGAGTTTGGCTTTTAGGTCGCTCCAATATTTTCTTGAGCGGTCTGTTTCTGTCAGCGCTTCAATCACATCAACAATAGAAATGAACCATTTCTCTTGCTGTTCGTCCCATAGCGTTCGAACTTTTTTTTCCTCAAATAATTTTATTTCGTTTTTCTTTTCCATAATAAAAATTATTTTCAATTGTTCTCTATTTTGGGACGCTTCACACCGTAAAAATCAACTCCCGTTTATTCCGTTACTAGCCTTTCTTGCTCCAATTTCTCCGCCAAACGCTTCTCGATAATCGGAGTAATCAATGTTTTTCTCGGATTTTGTTTTACGAACGGGAACAACTCCAAATCGTGCTTCATTCGGTCTTCTTTGTTCGGATATTTGTTGGTTCCAAGTAAAACTTCTTTTCCTTCGTCAAAAAGAACTTGTTCTTTTTCGGCCGATTCAGCTATTTTTCTTTGGATAGTTCCTTCGATAAGTTGCGTAATTAAACCTCCGTTTTTCTCGATATCTTTAAATAATTCTAATGCTTTTTCGGCTAATTGTTCCGTAAGTGATTCGATGTAATACGCTCCGTCAGCAGGATTATCTACTTTGTCGAAATAGCTTTCGTGTTTTAAAACCAAAAGCTGATTTCTCGAAATTCTATCGCCAAACTCGTTTTCTTTGTGGAACAACACATCATACGATAAATTCGAAACCACATCAGCCCCTCCCAAAATCGCACTCATACATTCGGTTGTGGTTCTAAGCATATTTACGTTATAATCGTATAAAGTTTTGTTTCGTTTGGTAGGTTGAGCGATAATGTGCAATTCTGCTTCTGAGTTGTATTCTTTTTTCAATGCCTCAAACAACATTCGTAAAGCACGAAGCTTGGCAATTTCGAAGAAATAATTCGCTCCAACAGAAACTTCGATAGTTAGATTCGGAATGACAGAAAGTCTATTAAAATATTCGTTGATGTGAGCTAACGTATAAGCCAATTGCTGTACGATATTAGCTCCTGCATTTTGGTACAATCCTGAATCAATACTCAAAAAAGGAATCTCAACTTTTGCATTCAGATTGTTCAAAACCGAAAAATCTGTATCAAGGTTGGTGAACCAATTTCCGTCTTGAGCTAGTTGCCCGATTGGGTCAAGCAACAATTTTACCGAAAAATTATTCGCTTTAGCAAAATCATTCACCTTTACGGCAAATTCCTCAGACAAGAAAAGCGGTTTTATATAATACACCACTTCTTTGGAAAGTTCGGCAAACAAATTGGCTAAATTGGTTTCCGGTTTTTCTATAGTGAAATAGATGCTTTCGGCTCCTCTATTAAGGGTTTCCTTAGCTCTTTTGTTGGATTTTTCTACGTCGAAAACATAGATTCGTTGAAGGATTTTAAAGTCAGAAACATTCGTTTTTACATGAACTTCGCTTTCAAACTCATCGTTGTGGTAGAAGGGTTTCACCTTGATACCTTCCAACGATTCCCAAATTAGGGTTTGGTTATAATCTGCTCCTTTTAAATCAAACTGGATTTGTTGTTTCCATTGTTTTGAAGAAATAGGGTCAAAGTCTTGAAATAATTTATCACTCATTATTTAATCGTATCGTTTTCGTATTCAATAATATACACATCTTCATCCGGTTTGTGCATATAGTACTTTTCGCGTGCATAGTGCTCGACCTTGTTAATATTATTGAGTTCTTTGATTTGTTTTTGATCGTTTTTGATTTCGTCTAAATAATACTTTTTATTAGACTCCAAAGTTTTGATTTCTTTATTCAAAACTCGATGTTGAAGATAAGAAGCATCGTCTAAAAATAAAATCCATACTCCAAAAAATATAGAAACTAAAAAGTATCTGTTCCCAAAAATTCTGAGAATAGGATATTTTTGAATGCTATTTTTGAACGGATTTTTCATTTTTCAGTAAGGTTCTGTGCTTCAAATATACAAAGAAGAAATTAAGATTTTTCTGCTTTGTGTTATGCTGTAAAATGTTTTTTGGACATATACATCACTAAATCAATCAATCGGGACGAATATCCTATTTCGTTATCGTACCAGCCTACTACTTTTACCATGTTGTCAATTACCGAAGTAAGTTCAGCATCAAACAAACATGAAAGTTGATTTCCGATAACATCCACAGATACGATTGGGTCTTCGGTATACCCTAAAATTCCTTTTAATTCTTTTTCTGAAACTTCTTTGAAAGTTCTGTTTATCTCTTCAATAGTGACTTTTCTTCGGACGTGACACGTCAGGTCTGTAAGCGAACCATCAGCAACGGGAACTCGGATTCCGCAACCTCCGATTTTATTTTCTAGTCTCGGAAAAATTTTAGTAAGTGCTTTGGCTGCTCCGGTAGTGGTCGGAACAATTGATTGTGCAGCTCCACGAGCTCGTCGTAAATCTTTATGAGGCTGGTCGTGCAAACTTTGGTCTGTGGTATAAGAGTGAACCGTAGTGATATAAGCTTGCTCAATTCCGCAAAGTTCATCTAAAACTTTGAGCATCGGCGCGGCATTATTGGTGGTACAACTTGCATTGGAAACGATTTTTTCGGTTCCGTCAAGAATATGGTGATTAACTCCCAAAACAACCGTTTTAATTTTATCATCTTCTGGCGGAACAGATAAAATTACTTTTTTGGCTCCTGCCAAAATATGTTGATATAGCAATCCAAAAGTTTTGTGTTTTCCGGTACATTCTACCACAAAATCAACATCTAATTCTCTCCAAGATAAATCGGCTATGTTTTTTTCGTGAAAAAAACGAAATTTCTTACTATCAACCAAAATATGGAAACTATCATAAGAAACCTCATGCGGCAAAACGCCGTGAATACTATCGTACTTTAGCAAATGAGCCATGGTGCGATTATCGGCAATATCGTTTATAGCCACTACTTCAATTTGCGGATGGTTCAGAAGTAAACGAAATAAATTTCGTCCGATGCGACCGAATCCGTTTATGGCAATTTTTATTTTCAAGGGTTAAATCGTTTAATCGTTGATTTGTAATCGGTTTAGGAATTTAAAAAATCCTTGAATTTTGGATGAGTAAAAAGTTTATATAAAAATAGAATACCACCAAAAATCTCACAAAACATCCCAACAGAAAGTAGTAAATTCCCATTGATAGCACTAATTTCTAAATGTAAAATTTTGAACAATGCACCTATAATGGTCAGCATTAAACCGATAGCTAGAACTACTAAAGTATGTTTTGTTTTCATATCCTAAAACTTAAAAACTAAAATTATAAAATATGCTTTTGAGCATGATACGACGAACGCACCAAAGCTCCACTTTCAACATGGCGGAAGCCAAGTTGTTTCCCGATTTCTTCGTATTTTTTGAATTGTTCCGGCGTGATGAATTCTTTAACTGGAAGGTGTTTTTTACTTGGTTGCAAGTATTGACCGATAGTAACGATATCTAAATTCACTTTTTTGAGGTCATGAAGCGTTTCAATAACTTCGTCTTCAGTTTCACCCAAACCAAGCATAATTCCGGTTTTGGTACGGTTCACACCACTTTTTTTGAGGTAATTCAAAACTTCCAGACTTCTTTCGTATTTGGCTTGAATTCGAACTTCTCTGGTCAAACGTTTTACAGTTTCCATATTGTGCGAAACCACCTCAGGAGCCACTTCAATAATTCTGTCCAAATGGCGTTCTATACCTTGAAAGTCAGGAATAAGTGTTTCAAGTGTAGTATTAGGGTTCATTCTACGAACCGCTTTTACGGTTTCTGCCCAAATGATGCTTCCCATGTCTTTTAAATCATCTCTATCCACGCTAGTTAATACGGCATGTTTGATGTTCATGATTTTGATAGAACGAGCTACTTTTTCGGGTTCATCCCAATCCACCGTTTCCGGACGACCGGTTTTTACACCACAAAAACCACACGAACGAGTACAGATATTCCCCAAAATCATAAACGTTGCGGTTCCTTCACCCCAACATTCGCCCATATTCGGGCAACTTCCGGAAGTACAAATCGTATTTAATTTATATTTATCAACCAAACCGCGAAGTTCAGTATATTTCTGTCCTGTAGGCAATTTCACCCTTAACCATTTTGGTTTGGGTTGTGGCGTTTGCTTTTGTTCTAAAATGCTTTGCATTTACTTTTGATTTAAGGAATAACAAAGGTACTAAAAAGTATAATAATAGCGTATTGGTTTGGATAGGCTAAAACAAAAAAGGCCAATCGAAATGATTGACCCTTATAGACTTTGTAGAACTATTCAAGTTAGAATTTAAATCCTAAAGAGAATTGAACATTGGTATTTTTGATATTGGCATTGTCCGAAGCCTCAGAAAGCCCCGCTACATAACGCGCTTGCAAGAAAATACTTTTGGTTATATCATAAGCTAATCCGCCGGCAAGTGAAAAATCAAAGGATTTTGTTTCGAAGGTATCATCCACATTATCATCCGCTAAAAAAGCAAATTGAGGACCAGCTTCTAGACTTAATTTATCATTCAAATAAAACTTAGCTAATACAGGTACAGTAAGGTATTTAAAATCAATATCATTAACATCGACAACATTAGATTCAACTTTAGCCCCTTGAACTGAATACAATAGTTCGGGTTGAATGGTTAGATTTTGGAAAATTCTCATTTCAACTAATGCTCCGATGTGATAACTACTTCTAGTCTTGAAGTCAATATGTTCAACATCTCCGTTAAAGTTCGAGAAATTTACTCCTCCCTTAACTCCAAATTTTAAAAATTTTTCCTGAGCTCCAGCAAAAGAAACTGTTAGTAATAACAATAAAGCAACAATTTTTTTCATAAACAATAGTTTTTAATTATATAAAAAGACAAACAACTATTGTTCCATTATAAACAAAAAAAACACAACTCGCTATTATTGAGTGAATTAAAATACTAAAAACACAGATTCATTTAAAAGCCTTGGGGAATTTTGTAGAATATTGTCCAAGAAAAAAAGCCAACAAAATCCAAATCACTATAAAACGATGGATTTTTTCGACAACAATTTCACTGCCAAAAATGTAATCTGCTGTAAGAATCAAAACAACAGAAATAAATAAAAATAGAGCTGTAAAGTATTCTCTTTTCATAATATGAAGTTTATTTATTCAAAACTCTGCATCTGTACCAATTTAGAATACATTCCGTTTTTATTCAATAGTTCATCGTGAGTGCCTTGTTCTACAATTTCTCCTTTTTGCATCACTACAATTCTATCAGCTTTTTGTATGGTTGACAATCTATGAGCAATCACCACCGAAGTACGATTTTGCATCATATTCTCCAACGCTCCTTGCACAAGGCGTTCGGATTCCGTATCAAGAGCCGAGGTAGCTTCGTCCAAAATCATAATCGGAGGATTTTTCAAAACGGCTCTAGCAATCGATAAACGCTGTTTTTGTCCACCTGAAAGTTTGTTCCCGCTATCACCAATATTGGTGTGAATTCCTTCGGGTAAATCTTTGACAAACTCATAAGCATTGGCAATTTTCAGAGCGTCGATAATTTGCTCATCGGTTGCATTTTCATTACCTAACAAGAGATTGTTTTTGATGGTATCGTTAAACAAAATACTATCTTGAGTTACCAATCCCATAAGACCTCTCAGACTTTGTAAATCAAAATCTTTGATGTCAATTCCGTCGATTTTGATGCTTCCGTGCTGAACGTCATAAAAACGAGTCAGCAAATTGGCAATGGTACTTTTTCCGCTTCCGGATTGCCCTACCAAAGCGACGGTTTGTCCTTTAGGCACTTTGAGCGAGAAGTTTTTCAAAACCGAATCATTCTCATACGAAAAGGTGATATTTTCTACTGAAATTTCTTGCTCAAAAGTTGATTTTTTAACCGCTGAAGGTTTATTGGTAATCTGATTTTCGGTTTCTAAAATCTCCAATACCCGCTCTGCTGCTGCATCTCCTTTTTTTACCGAATACGAGGCTTTCGAAATGGATTTTGCCGGGGTGAGCACCCCATAGGCTAGCCCCATATAAGTTATGAAAGCCGCTCCGGAAAGAGTACCATCAATCAAAACCATTTGTCCGCCATATACCAATAATGTGGCAATGGTCACTATCCCCAAAAATTCACTCATCGGTGAAGACAAGTTTTGACGATTCAAGATTTTATTATTGAGTTTGAAGAAGCGATAGGTCGAATCTTGGAATTTCTTTTCAAAAGTTTTTTCGGCATTAAATCCTTTAATAACCTTTAATCCACCTAAAGTTTCATCTATAATCGAGAGGAAAATCCCTTGTTCTTGTGCTGCTTTATCGGAATTTTTCTTAAGTGATTTCCCTACAAGCGAAATCAAAAATCCCGAAATCGGAATAAAAATAAACACAAATAACGTTAGTTCAATACTGATAAAGCACATTGCTCCGATAGTGAATAAAATCGTCAAAGGTTCTCTGACCAAAAGCTCCAAAACTGATAAAAATGAGTGTTGAATTTCTAAAACATCCGAAGTCATCCTGGAAATCATATCTCCTTTTCGCTTTTCCGAAAAATACGAAAGTGGCAATTCTACGGATTTTTTGTACAATACGTTTCGAATGTCTTTCAAGATTCCGTTGCGCAAAAAAGTAATAAAATACATCGCCCAATAGTTGAACAAATTCTTGAGCAAGAATGTCAAGATTACCACCGAAATCAGTATCATCAGTGTGTTGAGCGGACCATTTTCTTGCATCGAATTGTTAATCCAATACCCCATATATTCTTTCAAATAATCTCCCGCTTTGGTGATTCCTTGATAAACAGGCGGCTCAGTGATTGGGTGTTCGTTTTTGAAAAGCACATCAAGCATTGGCATCAATGTCAAAAACGAAATGGCACTAAACAAAGCATACAAAATATTGAAGAAAATATTCAACCACATGTATTTGGTATACGGTTTAGCAAATCGGAATATTTTTTTGAAGTATTGGCTAATCATTACTTTTTTGAAATAAAATGTAAAAAATTAACCTCACAGCATTTCCGTGAGGTTGTCTAATTTATAAATTCATCGACTGAATTATATTCTGAATTTTCTGAGTCAAATATTGCTCAACTTCAGGCATTTGTTCTACAGTATCGAGCGTAGTATTCACCGAGAAATAAAACTTTATCTTAGGTTCTGTTCCACTTGGTCGAGCGCAGATTTTGCTACCGTCTTCCAAGTAATAAATCAATACATTCGATTTAGGAATATTAATTTGATATTCTTCTCCGTTCATAAAATCCTTACCTACCGAACTTTGGTAATCCTCTAGCATCACTACGCGCTCACCTGCAATCTCGTCAAACGGATTTTCTCTGAATTTTCGCATCATTTCTTTGATTTCAGCAGCGCCATCGATTCCTTTTTTGGTAATTGAAATCAAATGTTCTTTGTAGTAGGCATGGTCAACATACAGATTCAAAAGCTCTCTATACAATGAACTCCCTGATGCCTTAGCCTGAGCGGCAATTTCGCATACCAAAAGAGTCGAACCTACGGCATCTTTATCTCTTACTTTATCGCCCACCATAAATCCGAAGCTCTCTTCTCCTCCGCCGATAAACGTTTGCTGAGGAAAATCTTTAATGAATTTCGCAATCCATTTAAAGCCTGTAAGTCCTACTTTGCATTCTACACCATAAGCTTCGGCCAAATCTAACATCATCGGAGTCGAAACAATGGTTGAGCCAATAAATTCTTTTCCGGTAATTTTCCCTTGACGTTTCCAGTTTTCGAGCAAGAAAGCCGTCATAATAACCATGGTTTGGTTTCCGTTGAGCAACACCATTTTTCCGTTCAAATCTCTAACGGCTACGCCTAAGCGGTCAGAATCCGGATCGGTACCGATAACGATATCGGCTCCTGTTTTTTCGGCTAATTCTAAAGCCATAGTGAGCGCTTCCGGCTCTTCTGGGTTCGGAGATTTCACTGTCGGGAAGTTTCCGTTGGGTTCGGCTTGTTCTTGTACGATATGTACATCCGAAAATCTGGCTCTTTCCAAAACAGTCGGAATGAGTTTTATAGATGTTCCGTGTAGCGAAGTGAAAACAATTTTCAGGTTTTCTTTAGCGCTTTTCGGAGTACTAAAATCAATATTTTCTAAAGTAGATTGAATGAAAGCCTCATCAACTTTAGCATCAATATATTCAATTAAATCTGAATTAGATTCAAACTTTATGTCCGAATAATTCAGATTTTCAATTTCTTTGATAATTTCACCATCCTGAGGCGGAACCAATTGTCCTCCGTCATTCCAATATACTTTGTATCCGTTGTATTCTGGTGGATTGTGAGAAGCCGTTAGTACAATTCCGGCATTACACTGTAAATGTCTAACCGCAAAAGACAATTCCGGCGTTGGTCTCAAGTCAGAAAACAAATAAACTTTGATTCCGTTTGCCGAAAAAACATCCGCAACAATCTTTGCAAATGTATTGCTGTTATGACGACAATCATAGGCGATAGCCACTTTCAATTCTTGGTTCGGGAAAGACTTTTTAAGGTAATCCGAAAGTCCTTGTGTGTTTTTACCTAGCGTATATTTATTGATTCGGTTGGTTCCTACACCCATCACTCCGCGCATTCCGCCCGTCCCGAATTCTAAATTTTTATAAAAAGCATCTTCTAGACCTTTTGGGTCAGATGTCATTAAATTTTCAATCTCTGCTTTGGTATTTTCGTCAAAAGTAGGTGTTAACCACTGGTTTACTTTATCTAATATGTTTTGAGGTATATTCATACGTTTCTCTTTTATCTGAAATTTGCATTAGCCAGAAAACTAAATTAACAAATTCCAAAGTTCCACATTAATTTGTCTGTTCAGAAATTTTATAGTTTTCTTGATTAGGACGATTTCTAAGGATAAGTTCTGCCAAGAATCCGGCTAAAAACAACATGGTTCCAATAATCATCGTGGTTAGCGCAATAAAAAACCACGGATTATCCGTTACCAATTTGTATGGTAAATTGTTATAAAGTCGATACAATTTCGAAATTCCGATATAAAGCGCAGAACCAAAACCAACCATAAACATCACCACGCCCAATGCTCCAAACAAGTGCATAGGTTGTTTTCCGAATTTAGACAAAAACCAAATGGTGATTAAATCCAAAAATCCGTTAATAAAACGGTTCATCCCAAATTTAGTTGTTCCGTATTTTCTTGCCTGATGCGCCACTGGTTTTTCGGTAATCTTAGAATATCCTGCATTTTTTGCCAATACCGGAATATAGCGGTGCATTTCGCCCGAAACCTCGATATTTTTCACTACTTCCTGGCGATAGGCTTTCAAGCCGCAATTAAAGTCGTGCAATTTTACTCCTGACGTACGGCGAGCCGCCCAATTGAATAATTTCGAAGGAAGATTTTTAGAAACGATAGAATCATAACGTTTTTTCTTCCAACCCGAAACCAAATCGAATTTTTGGTTTACTATCATCGAATACAATTCCGGAATTTCATCCGGACTGTCTTGCAAATCAGCATCCATGGTAATCACCACATCGCCTTGCGCCTTTGCAAAACCTAGATGAAGCGCTTGCGATTTCCCGAAATTTCGCTGAAAACGAAATCCCTTAACGTTTGGATTCAATTGAGTCAATCCTTGAATCACATCCCACGAACGATCTGTACTTCCGTCATCAATAAACAGAATTTCATACGAAAAAGAATTCGCTTGCATCACTCGCACAATCCAGTTGTGAAGCTCCGCCAACGATTCTTCTTCGTTCAACAAAGGTATGACTACAGAAATATTCATCTATTGTTGTGGTTTGTCTTTTTTCAGGAATGCGCCTAGTACAAGCGAACAAATAATTCCGATTACCGCATAAATCACAATAGTCATCGGAATAGAGAAAAAGGAATTCATCGATTTGCGAGTCGCATCCAATTGATTTTCGATGGATTGGACAGAGCTTACTTCGGATTCTTGCGCTCCTTGACTAAGCATTTGTTCTCTTTGATGAAGAGCAATCTGCCTCATTTTCTCAATAGTCTGATCTACAAATTCCGGATTGAGGTAATTGTAAATCAAATTAAATACGCCTACCAAAAGAGCCGCAATCACTGTAGTTGCCGCGCCAATTCGAAGAATTTCAGAAAAGGACACAAATCCTTCGTTATACTTTTCTTTATAAGTTTTAATCGCCAGAAAAATAAAAAGTAGCGGAAAAATGATGTAATTAAGCAAGCTAACGATGATTCCCAAAGAAGGATTTTTCACACCATCTACATCTAATCCGTTCAGAACTAAAAATTCTACAATCATTATAGCTCCGAAAATTAGCCCGTAAAATATAGCAGACTTTAAAAAGTTGGATTTCATAAATTCATTTATTAACCCACAAATATACAAATTCAACCATCAAGGCTCACCATTTTAAACAAAAAACCTCTGCCGAAGCAGAGGTCTTAAATTATCTATAGATTTTATCGTAAAGATGTTGGTATTTAGCGATAATGATTTTGCGTTTCAGCTTCATAGTCGGAGTCAAATGTCCGTCATCGATTGACCAAACATCCGGCGTAAGCTCAAACTTTTTCACTTGTTCCCAATTACCGAATCCTTTGTTTAACCCTTCAATCTCTTCAGCAAATCGGCTAATCACTTCCGGATTCGAAACGATTTCTTCATTTGTAGTTCCGATGTTGATTCCTTTGATTTTCGCCCAATCTTTCAAAAAGTCAAAATTGGGTTGAATAAAGGCTGCCGGCATTTTTTCGCCTTCACCAATCACCATAATCTGCTCAATAAAACGAGACTGTTTGAAAGCGTTCTCCAACATTTGCGGAGCCACATATTTACCTCCTGAGGTTTTAAACATTTCTTTTTTACGGTCAGTGATTCTCAAAAATCCGTTTTTGTCAATATCTCCGATATCTCCGGTATGGAAATAACCACCTTTAATCACTTCGTTGGTTTTCTCGTCATCTTTATAATAACCCAACATCACGTTTGGTCCTTTACACAGAATCTCTCCGTCTTCAGCGATTTTCACCTCTACGTTGTCAATCAAACGACCAACTGTACCTACTCTGAAGCCTCCGTTACGCATATCATTTACGGCAATAACCGGTGAAGTCTCAGTAAGCCCATATCCTTCCATAACCGGAATTCCGGCAGCGGTAAATACACGAGTAAGTCGTGGTTGCAATGCCGCACTACCTGATACCAGCAATTTCAACTGACCACCAAGGGCTTCTTGCCACTTGCTGAAAATAAGTTTTTTGGCAATTTTAAGTTTGAATTCATACCAAGCTCCTTTGACTCCGTATGGCTCATATTCAAATCCAAGGTCTAATGCCCAGAAGAATAGTTTTTTCTTAATTCCGGTAAGGTCTGCTCCTTTAGCATAAATTTTATCGTAAACTTTTTCGAGTAATCGCGGAACCACCGTCATCACGTGTGGTTTTACCTCTTTGAGGTTATCACTGATTTTCTCTATACTTTCGGCATAATGAATCGAAACGCTGTACACTTGGTACAAGTAAATAACCATTCGCTCGAAAATATGACAAATCGGTAAGAAGCTTAAACTTTTGTACTGTCCTACTTCAAACGGAACTCGATTGGAACTTCCAATCACATTCGAAAGAATATTTCTATGCGACAACATTACTCCTTTTGGTCTTCCGGTAGTTCCTGAAGTATAAATAAGTGTAGCTAAATCATCCGTATGGATAGCGTTCTTTCTGGCTTCAACTTCGTCTTGGTTTGAAGTATCTTTCCCTAATTCTAATAATTCTGTCCAGTTTTTACATCCCGGAATTTGATCGAAAGAATAAATTTCTTTCAGGGTCGGGATATTTGCCTGAACGGATTTCAATTTATTATACACCTCTACATCCGACACAAAACACAATACTGATTCTGAATGATTCAAAATGAATTCATAATCGTTTTCAGAGATGGTTGGATAAACCGGTACATTTTGAGCGCCTGTCTGCAAAATCCCGATATCCATTATGTTCCATTCGGTACGGTTAGAAGATGTAATTACTGCAATCTTTTGGTCTTTTTGGATTCCTAATTTCAAAAGAGCACGCGATATTGCGTTGGCTTGGTCTATATATTCTTGGGTTGAAGTTTTAACCCAAGTTCCGTTATATTTTGAAACTAACGCATCACTCAGCGGAAAATTCTTCAATTGATAATACGGAACTTCAAAAATTCTTGTAATATTATTCATATTTTTCTGGTTGGTTTTCTAAAGGATACTGCAAAGTAGCTTTTTTTTTTTATCTAAAATAATTTTTAAAAAAAATTAACTCAAATTTCTCGGCATCCCTTGTCCATCCAAAGAATTGTAGTAACTTAGAGGTAAAGAATTCTATTTATGACCGAGCTAGAACTTGAAGAAGAAAACAAGGCAATTGCCAAAGAATATAAAGAGCTTTTACGCATCAGTTATCAAACTTTATCGGATGAAGATAAAAAGCTCATCCGAAAAGCTTTTGACGTAGCGGTCGATGCCCATAAAGATCAAAGAAGAAAATCAGGCGAAGCTTATATTTTCCACCCAATTGCGGTGGCTAAAATTGTAGCTTCCGAAATCGGATTGGGCGCTACTTCTATTGCTGCTGCGCTGATGCATGATGTGGTGGAAGACACCGCAATTACTGTGGAAGACATTGAGCGAATGTTCAACCCAAAAATTGCCAAAATCGTTGAAGGACTTACTAAAATTGCTCAGGTAAAAACAGATCAAGACATCTCGCTTCAAGCCGAGAATTTCCGTAAAATGCTACTTACATTGCATGAAGATGTTCGGGTAATTCTTATCAAAATTGCCGATAGATTGCACAATATGCAAACTATGGATTCTATGGCAGATTACAAACAAGCCAAAATTGCTTCTGAAACGCTCTACATCTATGCGCCGCTCGCCCATCGTTTAGGGCTTTACAACATAAAATCACAATTAGAGGATTTAGGGCTTAAATATACCGAACCGGATGTATACCACGATATAGTGGATAAAATGAAAGAAACCAAAGAAGAACAAGATGCTTATATCAAGAGTATTTCGGATGTTCTAAAAGAAGCTTTGGACAAAGAAGGTTTGGAATACACTATTAAAGGTCGCCCGAAATCCATTTATTCTATTCGCAGAAAAATGAAGGCGCAAAATGTAACCTTTGATGAGGTTTATGACAAATTTGCACTTCGAATTGTGTATAAAAGCGAGCCGAACGAAGAAAAGTTCTTGGCTTGGAAAATTTATTCTATAGTAACGGACCATTATCGTCCGAGCCCGAGCCGACTTCGCGACTGGATTTCCGCTCCAAAATCAACCGGATATGAAGCCCTCCACATTACCGTAATGGGACCTAAAGGAAGATGGGTTGAAGTGCAAGTACGAAGCGAACGCATGGACGAAATCGCCGAAAGAGGTTATGCTGCTCATTACAAATACAAACAAGGCGAAACCAAAGAAAACAGCCTAGATCAATGGGTAAACTTGCTCCGAGAAGCCTTAGAAAATCAAGAATTAAATGCGGTTGATTTTGTTGAAGACTTCAAACTCAATCTGTATTCCAAAGAAATTTATGTCTTTACACCTAAGGGAGAGATTCGTTCACTTCCTAAAGATGCGACCGCCCTCGACTTTGCTTTTAGCATCCATACTGATATCGGAGTAAAAACTCGTGGAGCGCGTGTAAACGGAAAATTAGTACCGCTGAATCACGAGCTAAAAAGCGGAGACCAAATCGAAATTATTACTTCGGCAAATCAAAAACCAACTATCAACTGGTTGGATTTTGTAACCACATCTAGGGCGAAGAATAAAATTCGAAATGTCCTGAATGAAGACACCAAAAAAATCGGAGAAGAAGGAAAGGAAATCCTTGAGCGCAAGCTACGCCACTTAAAAATTACGCTGAACGAGGCAACCATTAACGAATTGGTCGTTTATTTCAAACTCCGCACTAGTCTCGATTTGTTTTATCGCGTGGGAATTGGTGCTATCAACAACCAACAACTCAAAGATTTTGCTGCACAAAAAAGCAACAGTTTCATTAACTTCTTTAAGAAAATCAAACGAAGTCCTTCGGTAAATACCGAAGAAATTCAAAAAGACGAACTCAGTAAAAACTACGATTTACTTGTTTTTGGCAAAGACGAGGAAAAATTAGACTACAAACTCTCGAGTTGTTGCAATCCTATTCCCGGCGACCCGGTATTCGGGTTTATAACCATTAACGAAGGTATAAAAGTTCATAAAAGAGATTGTCCAAATGCGATTAGCCTGCGTTCGAATTATGCCTATCGCATTCTTCAAGCCAAATGGATTGATTCTTCACAACAAGAATTCCGTGCCGTACTAAAAATCACTGGTATGGACGCCCTCGGGCTTACCAATGAAATCACTCGAGTTATTTCGAACAACATGCATGTAAACATTCAAAGTATTTCGCTCAGCAGCAATGCAGGTGTGTTTAACGGTCAAATCGCAGTTGTAGTTCCTAACAATGTCGTACTGAAAAAACTCATTGACAACATCAAAAAAGTAGACGGAATTGACAAAGTAACACGGATAGTAAATTAATTAAATAATATTTTGGGAATCATAAAATTAAAAAACATACGATGCTTTTCGTATCACGGATGTTTGGCAGAAGAGAGCAAAATAGGCTCCGATTATCGCGTTGACCTAACCATTCAAACCGATTTATCAAAATCTGCACAAACCGATAAACTGCAAGATACGGTTGATTATGTGCATCTGAATCACATCGTAAAAACCGAAATGGCCATTCGATCAGAACTTTTGGAGCATGTAGCGCAACGAATTATTGATCGAATTTTTGAAGAAATTCTTTCTGTAAACAAAATTAAGGTGGATGTTTCAAAGTTAAATCCTCCCATTGGTGGTGATGTTGAAGCAGTTAGCATTCTCCTAAAACAAAAAAGAAAATAACGAGTATCGGATTGGGAAAAGAAGAAAAATTTTCTATATTTGCCATCCGATAAGTTTGGCATCTTGGCCGAGCGGCTAGGCACCGGTCTGCAAAACCGTATACAGCGGTTCGAATCCGCTAGATGCCTCCAAATGAAAACGACTCCAAAAGGAGTCGTTTTTTTATTTTATCTCGGATACACGAAGTGTGTTTACCATTCCTTTTTCATGAACCGGCATTGCCGCCAAATTGATTACCATATCTCCTTTGGTCACAAATCCTGCTTCTTCCGCCATTTTATTTACGTCTTCGACTGTATCATCGGTACTCACGAATTTATCGTAATACAACGAATTTACACCCCACAACAAACTCATTTGCGTAAGAATTCTCTTATTTGAGGTAAACACCAAAATATTAGATTGCGGTCTCCAAGCCGAAATTTGGAATGCGGTATAACCACTATTGGTTAATGTACTCACCGCACTTGCCTTAATTTCGTTTGCCATAAGCGCAGCATGATAACAAATTAGCTTGGTAATATATCTTTTGGTTCTGGTTTGAGGGATATTACGCGGCACTTGAATCAGTGGCGAATCTTCCACAGCACGAATAATTTCCGACATTTTTTGAATCACCTGAACCGGATAAATCCCCACAGAAGTCTCTCCGGACAACATCACAGCATCTGCCCCATCCATCACCGAGTTTGCTACGTCATTTACTTCTGCACGGGTTGGAGTCAGGCTAGTAATCATAGTTTCCATCATCTGGGTTGCAATAATTACCGGAATACGAGCTGTTTTAGCTCTATTTACCAATTTCTTTTGAATAAGCGGAACTTCGTGAGCCGGTAATTCCACTCCTAAATCTCCACGAGCCACCATTATTCCGTCACAGAAAGCAACAATTTTATCAATATTCTCTACTGCTTCTGGTTTTTCAATTTTTGCAATAATCGGAATTTTATAATTCGAATGATACGCAATTAAATCTTGTAGTTCCTCCAAATCTCGTGAGGTTCTAACGAAAGACAAAGCAATCCAATCCACTTCATTTTCGATAGCAAAAAGCGCATCGCGTTTGTCCTTTTCGGTAAGGGCAGGAAGCGAAACATTGGTATTCGGCAAATTAACTCCTTTTTTAGAGCGAAGCGGACCTCCTTGAATAACTTTAGATCTAACTTCGTATTCTCCGTCTGTTGATAGTACTTCAAAAATCAATTTACCATCATCCAAAAGGATTCTTTCGCCCACTTTCACATCTTTTGGAAAGTTTTTGTAATTCATGTACACTCTTTCGGCAGTACCATCAATAGGGGCGAATGTGGTAAAAGTGATCTCATCACCTTTGTTCACCACCACATCTTCTTTCATAATACCCACGCGTAATTTTGGACCTTGTAGGTCGGCTAAAATTGCAGTGTTGAATCCGTATTTCTCATTAAGACCTCTGATAATATCTATTTTAGATTTTACATCCGAATAATCGGCATGAGAAAAATTAATTCTAAAAACATTCACCCCTGCCAAAATCATTTCATGAATTACTTCTTCCGTACTACATGAAGGACCAAGGGTGGCTACAATTTTAGTTTTTTTATCATTTAACATTGTGCTAAAAAATTAAATTATTTTTAGATTTTAATGCCGCAACATCTACTCTAAATACTGCGGTTACATTTTTAATATCTTTTAGTTTGGAGATAATTTCCAAAAGTTCGTCATCCGAATATTCGGCATTTTCTATCTTCAAGAAAAAATCTACATTTTTATATTCAGGCAACAAATATAGCTTTTGTTGGGATTCGGCAAACAAAGTATTTATGTCTGTCGAAAAGCTACTCCACTTTTGATTTTGAACCAAACTCCAATATACATCCTGAAAATCATCCTCAAAAGAAAAAATCGAAAAGCCCTCAATATCTACTTTACCTTGATAAAGTATATCTTGGCGGTTGCGCTGAAGAGAAATAGCTAGTTTTTGATTGATTTGAAAACACAAGTGATAATCATCGAGAATAGTATTTAAAGCAATTAATTCATAATTAACTTCATTAAAATCACTAATATCTATCTTATGAATTTTCATTAGGCATCCCAAAAAACAGAACAAAGATAAATAAAGCTAAATGAAAAAAGCAGTAAAAGTATAAAACCTTTACTGCTTTAATATTTATTTAAGATTAAGAATCTGAGGTAATAACTACTCGATTAGTAGTTCCACATATCTTGCTCAAAATTACGAATTCTCTCTTTAATTCTTTCTGATTCTAGCAATTGAAGTTGAGAGTTGTCTCTCATATATTCTTCAATTTTTCTATCACCATATACGTTTTCTTCCATGTAAATATAACCATTGAAACGTCTAGAGTTTAACAAGTGGTCAAAATTGAAAGGAGAAGCAGAATTTTTTCCGTTGAAAGCAAGAGCTTTGTGAAGAGTATTTCTAGCATCTGGGAAGTAAATCCAAAACAACTCATTTGGCTCAGCCACAGTGTTAGTTTGGTTTGCACGGATTTTATCAAGTGCTCCAGGCGCCATCGGACAAATACCTAACAAGCGATATTTCATCTCTCCTTGACGTGCATCAAAATACCAGTAACCTCTAATCATATATTGACTAACGTCCTCGCTTTTGATACGCTCAACAAAGAAGTGAACATCGGTTAAAATACCGTCTTCTATTAGTTTGTTAGTAAGGTCTTGACCTGCTAAAGTAGGGTATTTAGAAGCATAAAGCATCTCTAAATCTTGTCCTTCTTCAGTCAAAACTTTAGCATGGAAACTAGTTTTTACTTCTTCTAAAGTCTTTTTGGTTCTGAAATAAGAATCGCCGTAAACTTCCGTTATTTCGCCATTCTCAATACCAGAAATCAAAACATTGAATAATGATTTTCTCTCTGCACCCAAGTTATCTTCAATCGGGTAATACAACGGAAAGTTCGCTCTTTGTTGAAGGTCGATGATTTCCCAAACCATTTTACCGAACAAGATATCTCTACTTTCGTTCACATACCCATAAGGAAGCGGATTATCATTTTCGAGCATAATTTGTTGCTCTGATTTTATTCCGATTTCTTGAGGTGTTTTAGCATTAAGAATATTTATCTGTGCTTGAGCTGAATCTAACCCAGCAAGAACTAATATTGCTAACAAAAAATTCTTACGATTCATATTTATATTTTTTGCTTTCTGTTTAAAAGAATTAACGTAGAAAGTTGGTTTTTAGTATTATTGAATTTCCCAAACAAATGGACTTGATTCTTTTACAGGTACGTTTGTTCCTTCGATTCTTGATTTAACATTCGAAATCATTACAGCCTCACCTTTTGGTGCTCTGTTGATTGCTGCAATAGCTTGTGGGCTAAATCTATCTCCTTGACAAACAATAATTCCAGATCCAGGAGCTTTCACCTCGAATGAAATTACCGAAACTTTAATATCAAAATCAAAGTCATTGAATTTAACTCCTACCGGAGAATTTACTAAGTTTTCTTTACTTCCTTTGAAAGTACCTGTAGCACCTCTAAGCGCAGTAGCCGGAGCAGGAATTGGTTTTACACGGAAAGTCTTTTTATCATTTACTGATTTACCGTCAGGTAATTTACCTGTTACAGTAACAGTAGCTTCTTGACCTCCTTGTGGTCTCCAAACGTATTTACCATTACCAGCACCTTTTGTTAAACCAGGAGCAGATGCAGATACATCACTATCAGCAACACCAGCAAATGAAATAGTCATTGGGTTATCAACTCCAATATATACTACGTTCATTTTGTCTGCAGAGATATTTGCTGAGTTTGGACGAGGTACAACTACATATTTACCTTCAAATTTCAATGGAATTTCTTTTCCATCCTCAGTAAAGATAAATTGTCCGTTGATAGATTGCTCACCTACTGAACCAGCAGTTAAAGAGATAACAGCTTGACCATTTTCAATTTTACCAGGACCTTGGAAAGCTGTAGGAATAGTACTTTCATCATAACGACCTAATACTACTTTACCAGTTACTTGATCTCCTTGGAAATAAGCATTTTTATCCAAAACCACAATTGCTTGATAGTTTGAGTAAGACGCTGCTTGTACCGCCGCTTTACCTAAAGCTGCACTATACACGTCTGCCTCAGTTTTCTTAGCATCATTTTGCCAAGCTGATAATTTCGCTAATGAAGCAATCGCAGGGAAACCTTTAAAGTGATAGTCAAGATATTTAACTTTTACTCCTTCTTTATTAGTAACCTCAGATAAGTCAAATTTTTTCTCAACCTCTTTTAAAATGGCAGCATATTTTTTCTCGTTTCCTAAAGCAGCTTTCATTTCTGCTTTATACGTTTCGATAGCTTTCAAAACCTCGTTACCTCTAGCTGTGTAACCGTCACCAGTAAACCAGCTATGATCCAAATTATCTGCTTTATCCATTGCTTCGTATGGCAATTTACCATTTTCAGCCTCAACACCTACTAATACTTCTTCTTTTAAGGTTCCTACGAAATTGTAAAATTTCTTAGTAGCCGCTTCAACTTTACTAGCTGTAGCAGCAGCAACCTCAAACTCTCCTTTTGCCTCAGCAGCTTTTTCTTTTAAAGCTTGAAACATTTGAGCATTGGTATCAGTAGCAGATGCATTAACATCTTCGAATTTTTCGTTCATCAAACCGAAAGCAGATAAAACTTCTTTCGACATATTCATTGCCAACATAGCGATGAAAACCAGGTACATCAGGTTAATCATCTTCTGTCTTGGGGTTAATTTTCCTCCTGCCATTTTTTCTAATTAGTTTTTAATAGAATTAGTAATTACTTAAGATTTTTCTACAGAATAGAAAATTCTTAACCTCTGTTACCCATAGCAGAAAGCATTCCACCATATACATTGTTCAATGAAGCGATATTAGCTGTCATTGACTGCATTTGTTCTTTTAATTTGCTTGCGTTGTCAGCGATTTCTTTGTTAGCCTCAGCATTGCGTGTAGCACTTTCTAACTGAACTTTGTAAAGACTGTTTAATGACTCCATTTGAGCAGCAGCCATTGATAATTCTTCGCTATATTTCTTTTGAGCTGCAATTCCGTCAGCAGAAGAAGAAATACCTTTAGCAGCAGCTTCAAAGTTTTTGATGCTGTTTCCTAAGCTCGACATTAACTCACCGTCAATTTTAGCCTCTTTCAATAAGTTATCTAATTTTTGAGATAACATACCTTGAGCATCTGAAGCCTCTTTTTTATCTTTCTTTTTAGCTTCACCGCCAGCTAGCTCAGGATACACTAAAGTCCAATCGATTTCAGCAGGTGGCGCCTCAAAAGCAGAAATTGCGAAAATCAAAGCCTCTGTTACAAGACCAATAGTCAACATCACAGTACCTGTTAAAGGTCCAATTTCAAAGTGTGCAATTTTGAATAATGCTCCAATGATTACAACAGCTGCCCCCATACCGTAGGCAAAGTTCATTACTTTAGGTGATAATAATGCCATAATTAAATTTGTTTGTTAAAGTTAATAGTTATTGTTTATTTATTTTGGTTAAATTCTAAAACTGATTTTTATCTTCTCTTTGGTCTTGTTTGAGCAGTTGTTTGAGTACCCATGTAATCTTGAACTGTTCTAAATCCGATATAGCTACGAGCAGAATCTGAATATTCGTGATTACGTGTACCTAGCTGTAAGTAATACGCTACATCTTTCCAAGAACCACCTCTGTATACTTTACGATTATTTTTAGGATCGTTAACATTTGGGTTCATTGTAGATACATACTCATAAGATGAAGGATCATAAGCTGCGTTTGTCCACTCAGCCACATTACCTGACATATTATAAAGACCGTAATCATTTGGCTCGTAAGATCTAACCTCTACAGTATATAAAGCTCCGTCTGCAGCATAATCTCCTCTACTTGGTTTAAAGTTTGCTAAATAACAAGCTCTATCGTTCATCGCATACAAATCTCCCCAAGGATAAGTAGCTGATTGTAATCCGCCACGACCTGCATATTCCCACTCAGCCTCACTTGGAAGACGGAATGTATTTACTTGATCTCTACCTTTTTTCTTTTTCACCCACATATTTTTATACATGGTTTTCCAGTTACAAAAAGCTTTTGCTTGTTTCCAAGTTACCCCAACTACTGGATAATAGTCATAAGCCGCATGCCAGAAATAATCATTGTGCATTGGCTCATTGTATGAATAAGCAAAGTCTTTAATCCACACCGTAGTATCCGGATAGATTGGAAGCTTCTCTACTTTTAAGTATTTACTTCTTTTTGAGCGGTAATCTGTACTTTTATCTTTAGCAGCCCCATCAATATCTACCTCTTGGTAATGGAAAACTAATTTAGAAACATCTAGAGTCTTTAAACCATTAAACCATTCTGAAGGCGGCAAATACATAGAATCCATTACAGAAACATAATCTTCATCCGGATATTTTTGCGGATCGGTAATCAACTTCACTTTCCAGTTCAGTCTTCTACCTGCATACATATCGTCTGCTAAATCAAAGTAGTTTTCTTTCATGTATTTGTCATATGGTGTCATGTTCGCATCATCAGTTTGACCTGCAAAAGCAAACTCACCAATATCTCCACTTCCCGGAGTTTTACCTTGCTCGTCCGCGAGTATTGCTAAACGAGTTCTAATGATTGAATCTCTAACCCACTCCACAAACATGCGGTATTTAGAGTTAGACGTTTCCATCTCGTCCATGTAGAATGAACGCACAGTTACCGTTTTCGAATTTGCATCCCCTATTCCTGCCAAGTCTTCATCTGACTTACCCATAATAAAAGATCCGCCTGGGACAAGTGTCATTTCATATGGCGTCTCTGAACGCCACTTCTTTCCTTTCGCTCCCACAACTTCTCCTCTGTCTCCACTACTACATGAAAACAACACAGACACGACTGAAAACAATAATATTGACTTTCTCATATATAAAAAACTGCTATTAGATACATTCTCTATTTTAAGGGCGTAAACGTATTTATTTATTTCCGAAAAAAAAAATTTTTTTTCTAAAAATTCATTGCTATACAACAACTTTTAATTCTCGATAAAATTAGTAAAACTCTAATTTCACGATATTATTGTATGACGTATGACTTTTTTTGTTCTTTGAGCCATTTTTCAGGATAAACCCCCTTCAAAGCCTCTCGATAATCCTTCTCGCTACAAGATAATAACGCGAAATTAGTTAATTTATTTTTAAAATTTAACCACCATCTGCCCGAAACTTCACTTTTATAAAAAACTAATTCTTCATCATCCTCAAACGAAACTATATATTTGGTATAATTATTATCATCTTTTAGCGGAAACTCTTTGTATCTGTACACCACGCCTTCGATAAAATACCACACCATTTGAGCGCGCAACACTTCTTCGGAGCGCAAACCACTTGAGTTAAACACGCCAAAAACCGAAACCTTTTCGCTAATTCCGGCATAACGAGATAGCGCACAAATCTCTTTCCCGCTAAATCCATTCGGGACAAACGAAGAAAAATTACCCGTATAAGCCGATTGCACCGACGTTAAATCCAAACTCACCATATCTGCATCTCGCATAATCGGTTCTGCAATAGTAATATCTGCCGTTACTTCACCTAATCGATGGTAATCAAAAAACATTTTTTCCATCAAATCAATTTCTTCTTGCGAAGTAAAGTAGGTTTGATACCCCAAATTACTATAATTATTCAGATTGTTGGGCGATTCCATAATAATTTTCGACAAATACGAATTCATCGACATCGGAATATTAGGTGTTCCGAAATCGAATTTACTATCCACCGAAACCAAATTGACCATTTTATCCAAATTGTCGTAGGCACGATAAATCGGATAAGTCAAATCTTGAGTCCCGCCAATGACAATTAAAATAATATCTTTCTTCAGCAAATCAAGAGTTAGTTGATTGAGGGCAAAGTAGGTGTCATTTACCGAATTACCTTCTAGTATATTTCCTAAATCCGCAATTTTACAATCCCAGTTTCCGGCGTATAATTGGTAAAATTCTTTGCGAAAAACCACCAAATCGGTTGGTTCTTCCACTCCGGCTCCTCTATTTTCAGCAACTCCAATTAAAGCAACCTGAATAGCTTCCAGATCCGGAAAAGAATCTTGCCTATGAAATTTCACCTTTGCCCCTAAATGCTGAGAGGACAAAAGCGATAAGAATTCCGCTACTTCTGATTCTATTGGCTGTAAATATTCGAATTGCATAAAGTATTACTATTAAACTATACTATATTATATTAATGTAAGAGGATACGTATTATTTTTTCTTCTTCGGCGATTTTTGCTCGATAAGTTCTTTGGCTTGTTCTAACGTAATTTTCGAAGCATCCACTTCTTTGCCTAACTCCACTTTTACTTTTCCTTTCAGAATCACTGATCTTCCCCATCGGGCTTTCTCGATACGAATGCCTTCGTCTTCCCAATTCTGAATTACTTTATCTTCTTCTTTTTGAAGTTTTTCTTCGATAAGTTCTTGGATATCGCTTTGCGAAAGTTGGTCAAAGTTATATTTTTTATTGACATTGATAAACATTCCGTTCCATTTAATGAATGGTCCGAAACGACCTACACCTTTTTGAACCGGCATATTTTGATATTCCGCAATCGGAGCATCTGCTTTTTGTTTTTTCGAAATCAGCTCAATGGCTCTATCCAAAGTCACATCCAGTGGTTCTTCACCTTTATCCAGCGAAATGAAATTCTTCCCGAATTTCACATACGGACCGAATCTACCCACGTTTACCTCGACTTCTTCATTTTGATAAACACCTAGTTTTTTAGGCAATAAGAACAAATCTAAAGCCTCTTCGAGCGTAATTGTACTGATATTTTGTTCCGGACGAAGCGCAGCATATTGTTTTTCTTCATCATCAATATCGCCAATTTGAGCTACTGCACCGAATTTAGCCAGACGAACCAATACCGTTTTGCCTGATTTCGGGTCTGAGCCCAATACGCGTTCTCCGGTTTCTCTATCCGCATTCTTCTCTACTTCTTTTACGGTCGGATGAAAATGATTGTAGAAATCCTTCATCACCGAAGTCCAGTTGCGTTCTCCTGAAGCGATTTCGTCAAACTCTTGCTCAACTTTTGCCGTAAAGTTATAATCCAAAATAGAATCAAAGTGGTTTACCAAGAAATCATTTACAATGATTCCGATGTCAGTCGGGATGAGTTTTCCTTTGTCCGAACCTACATTTTCTTTGAGTTGAACCGATTTTATAGTCTCTCCTTTGAGCGTAAACTGTATATATTTTTGTTCTTTTCCTTCTGAGCTTCCTTTTTCAACATATTTTCTGTTGATGATAGTCGAAATAGTCGGCGCATAGGTAGATGGTCTACCAATACCTAATTCTTCTAGTTTTTTAACCAGCGAAGCCTCTGTATAACGAGCCGGCGCTTTAGAGAAACGCTCTGTAGCCGTAATATAATTGCTCGCCACTTTCTCGCCTACTTTCAATGCCGGAAGCATTCCTTCTTGTTCTTCGTCTTCATCATCATGACCTTCGAGATATACTTTCAGGAATCCTTCAAACAAAAGTACTTCTCCGGTTGCTGCGAAAACTTCAGCGTGTTTATCGGCGTTGATTTTCACATTGGTACGCTCCAATTTAGCATCACTCATCTGCGAGGCAACGGTACGTTTCCAAATCAAATCATATAATCTTGATTGCTCGCGGTCGCCTTGAATGGTATGTCTTGACATATCGGTCGGACGAATCGCTTCGTGCGCCTCTTGTGCACCTTTACTTTTGGTTACAAAACTACGCGGATGCGAAAACTCTTTTCCGTATGAATTCTCAATTTCGTTTTTGATAGCTGAAGTAGCCTCGTCGGATAAGTTCACGCTATCGGTTCTCATATACGTAATAAGCCCGGCTTCATACAGGCGTTGCGCCACCACCATAGTTTGAGACACCGAAAAATATAATTTTCTTGATGCTTCTTGTTGTAAGGTTGAAGTGGTAAAAGGCGGAGCCGGTGATTTTTTAACCGGTTTGGTTTCTAAATCAGCAATAGAAAAAGTAGCTCCTATATTTTTGTTTAAAAAGTCTTCTGCTTCTTTTTGAGTCGTAAAATTCTTTGGTAATTTAGCTTTGAACGCCTTCCCGTTTTGAGTTACAAATTCTGCCGCTATCGAAAATGAAGATTCAGACACAAAGTTTCTGATTTCTTTCTCTCTTTCAACAATAAGTCGAACTGAAACTGACTGAACTCTACCTGCAGATAATCCGGATTTTACTTTTTTCCATAAAACCGGAGATAGCTCATACCCTACTAATCTATCCAGTACACGTCTAGCTTGTTGGGCATCTACCAAGTCATAATTAATCGTTCTTGGATTCTGAATAGCTTTATCAATAGCCGTTTTAGTAATCTCGTGAAATACAATACGCTTGGTTTGGTTTTTATCCAATTTCAATGTTTCCGCCAAGTGCCATGCAATAGCCTCTCCCTCGCGGTCTTCATCGGAAGCCAGCCATACCGTTTCGGCTTTTGAGGATAGATCTTTGAGTTTCTTTACTATTGCTTTTTTGTCTGAAGAAACTATATAATTGGGTTTGAAGTTGTTATCAACATCTACACCTAACTCGTTGGACGGCAAATCGGATATATGTCCAAAGCTCGATTCAACCTGATAATCCTTCCCTAGAAACTTCTCAATCGTTTTTGCTTTAGCAGGAGACTCTACTATCACTAAGTTTTTTGCCATTGAAATAAATTTTATCGGCAAAAGTAATATTTTTTATTTAGAATGAGCCAAAAGTATTTTCACTCTAACACATATTAATGTGTATTGAAGAACTGATGATGCTTTGTTTTTAGTTGGAATTTACCTCACCAGTGAAAAATGTCCTCGATAGATAACCTCTCTATCTTTCATCCGAATAACCTTAAACCAATAATCGGTAGCAGGTAGTGGTTTGCCTTGATGGGTCCCATCCCAACCCATGCTGTCTTTGTCAAAAAAAGCAATCAACTTTCCGTAACGATCGTAAATCTCTACATTGAGCAATTCTTGGAAAGTCGAGAATTTAATCCGCCATTTCTCATTTATTCCGTCTCCGTTTGGAGTGAAAAACTTCGGATAAGCCAATAAAAAAACCGTATCCTTGACCGGCTCACAAGCCTGTTCTTTGTCTTTTACATAAACCCAATATTGTCCTTCACTTAAATTATCAAAATAATTGCTTTCTTGGTATGTAAATCCGTTGAGCGAATACAGATAATTATCACTCTGCGGCAAAACCGTTATCGAGTTGTTCTCTGCTAAATCATTAATTTGAATTTCCAATATCTCAGGTGGTAAAGAAAAACCTATTGTCAGTTCTACAACCTCAAAACAACTCTGAAGCAGTGAAAAAATTCTCAGATAGACTGTTTGGTTATTTGCTACTAAATAATTCTGATAATCAGCAATTGCATGAGTATTATTAAATGCATAGTCAAACGAAGTATGATAACTTACGTTGTATCCCGTTGTAGAAGTTGTAAATTCCGTAATGTAATTAGAGAGATTTATTCGCTCTTCGTTATCATTCCCATTGTCACAAATATATACTGTAGCACTTCTGGTAATAAGATTTAAAATCGAAATAGGTATCGGAAAGCGCGTGCTTTCGCAACCATTTATTGTTTGAGTGACATAATAATTAGTATTGGGTAAGATAGTAGTTGAAGCATTAATACTACCACTTGATAAAGAATTGTAAAATTTCAGATTCTCCCCAATTATATTCAAGTCCGAAAGTTTCATTCCTTCAAAATAACATGGTTGAACAGCCTCAAAGGTTGGCGGTGGTGGCGGTGGCAAAATATTCATCTGCACGGGTTGTCTTACTAGCGTTGGACAGGTTTCCGTAATCTTTTCCATATAAAAAACTTGTCCGTCTTGAATCGGAAAATTATCAGGAAGTGGAATTGGAGAAGTTTCGGAACTATACCAATGAACATTAAAATCATTCGGTTGTATATCAGCTAGCGTAGGCTCAGGAAACATTTCTTCACAAAAATCATACGTATCCAAAAACAATGGAACCTCATCGCAATTGCGGAGTTTCAGTAAAAAACCCAAATCTTGATAATACAAATTCCCGGTTAATTCCAAAAGCTCTTGTATTATAGTCATTGGATGTAAAATATATTCATGAAAAGGATGTGGGTCAAAGTCGGTAGTTTCATCAAAAGAACCACACAAAAAAATATTTGAATCTAACCCGTTGGGTGAAATTAAATTGTTTGATTTTTAATATTATTGATTGGTCTATCAAATATGAATTTATTGATATATTGAATCAAAGTTAATGCTGTTATTTTTGCTAAAATCCTTGTTTTAAAAC
>Ga0206116_1000310_pt1 | contig 63644 bp, 57 predicted proteins | sample 3A1Ametagenome_FD_178000 | JGI IMG/M metagenome (GOLD analysis project Ga0206116, IMG submission 178000) | Enriched microbial communities from leaf-cutter ant dump, University of Wisconsin, Madison, United States - 3A1A | ecosystem: Environmental > Terrestrial > Nest > Insects nest > Nest dump...
ACGGCACCGCGATGCGCGTTCCGACCCCGAACGTGTCGGTCGTCGACTTCAAGTTCACCGCCAAGCGCGCCACCTCGGTCGAGGAGATCACCAAGGCGATCTCCGACGCCGCCAACGGCCCGCTGAAGGGCGTGCTGGAGGCCTACACCGAGGATCTGGTGTCGACCGACTTCAACCACGACCCGCACAGCTCGATCTTCGCGCTGAACGAAACCAAGGTCATCGACGGCAATTTCGTCCGCATCATGACCTGGTACGACAACGAGTGGGGCTTCTCCAACCGCATGAGCGACACCGCCGTCGCCATGGCGAACGCCAAGTAAGCCTCGCTTTGGCAAGAAAAAGGCGCCTTCCCCGCGGAAGGCGCCTTTTTTCTTTGAGACAACCCGTCCTCAGGCCGTCCTCAGGCCGCCCGCACCGTCGCCAGGAAGTCGCCCACCTGCGCGTTCAGCCCGGCTGCCTCGCTGGTCAGCTTGCCGAGCGCGTCGACCAGTTCGCGGGCGGTGCGGCCGCTCTCGTCGGACGCGGCGGTGACGCCGGAGATGCTGGTCGAAACCTCCCCGGTGCCGGCGGCGGCCTGCTGGACCGAGCGGGTGATCTCCGCGGTTGCGGCGTTCTGCTGCTCGACCGCGGCGGAAATCGCCGTGGCGATGCCGCTCAGCCGCTCGATCACCGCCGCCACCTTCTGGATCTCCGTCACCGCCTGGCCGGTCACCGTCTGGATGCCGCTCATCTGGCCGCCGATCTCGTCGGTGGCCTTGGCCGTCTGGTTGGCCAGCGCCTTCACCTCGCTGGCGACGACGGCGAAGCCCTTGCCGGCCTCCCCTGCCCGCGCCGCCTCGATGGTGGCGTTCAGCGCCAGCAAATTGGTCTGGCCGGCGATGGAGTTGATCAGACCGACCACGGCACCGATCCGCTCGACCGCCTCGGCCAGGCTGCCGATGCGGCCGGTGGCCTGCTGCGCCATGCCGACCGCCTCGCCGGCGACGCGGCTGGCTTCCGATACCTGCCGGCCGATCTCGACGATGGAGCCGGTCAGCTCTTCCGACGCGGCGGCGACGGTCTGCACATTGGCGGCGGTGCCGTCGCTGGCGCTGGCGACGATGCCGGCCAGCTGGCTGGTCTGCTCCGCCGCCTGCGACATCGCCCGAACCTTCTGCCCCAGCGCATCGGTGGTTGTGGAGACGGAGCGGATCATGCCGCCCACCGTGCCTTCGAAGCGCGCGGCCAGCCGGTCCATCGACTGCCGTTTTTCCGCTTCCGCCTGACGGTTGGCTTCCGCCTGCTCGGCCTCCAGCCGGCGGCTGGCTTCTGCATTGACCCGGAAGACCTGGACCGCGCGGCCCATGTCGCCCAGCTCGTCGCCGCGGTCGGTCTCGGGGATGAGGGTGGACAGGTTGCCGTCGGCGAGGCTGCGCATGCTGTCGGACAGGCGGCGGATGCGCCGGCTGATCGAGTTGCCGACCAGGGCGATCAACGCCACCACCGGCAGGGCCAGCGCGCCGACGACGACGGCCATTGTCAGCAGGCTGCTGGTGAAGCGGGCATCCAGATCATCGATGTAGACACCGGTGCCGATCAGCAGCTGCCAGGGCTCGAACATCTTGACGTAGCTGAGCTTGGGCAGCGGCACTTCGGTGTTCGGCTTGGGGTACATGTATTCCACGAAGCCGTCGCCCTTGGTGCGCGCGGTGTCGACCAGCGCCCGGACGAAGAACACGCCGTTCGAATCCTTGTTGTCGCGCTGATCCTTGCCGATGACGTCGGGCCGAACCGGATGGATGACGGTCTGGTAGTTCAGGTTCTGGACAAAGATGTAGTCTTTGCCGTTGTAGAACATGGTGTTGAGATTGGCCTTGAACCGCTCGAACGCCTGTTCGCGCGTCAGGCGTCCGGCTTTGACTTCAGCCTCATATCCGGTGGCCAGTCCATGGGCGGTCTGCACGACGGAACGCAAGGTCTCCTTCCGCTCCTCCAGCATGTTGCGCTGGTCGAGCCAAAGGGCGGCGGCGGCAATCGCAATGGACACGGCGCCGGCCAGCGCCACCAGTGCCCACAGCTTCGCACGCAAGGTCATCTTCGGTCCGCTCATAAGGCATCCCCCCCTAAATCGTTCGAGGGAGGCCGAGCAATTAGGATGCCAGTTGGAAGGTGTGGACGCTGAACGCGGCAAACCGTTCGTAACGCAATCCATTGGCCATTCTGCCAATCGGCATATGCAGCATGCGCAATCGGCATCGCATTTTGCGAATTCTCACCCGGCCTTGAGGTTGGTGACTCCGGCGGCGCGGCCCAGGCACTCGGCGATCCAGGCGGACAGGCTCTTGCCCTCCCGCGCGGCGCAGTCGGCGACGGCACGGTGCAGGATCGGGTTGATGCGGATGGCGAGCCGGCCGGAGAAGGGCTGTTCGCCATCGCCCCCCATATCGCAGGACAAATCGAGATAATCGTCCACCGCCCGCTGGAAAGACTCCCGCAGCTCGTCCACAGACCGGCCTGAAAAGGTAATGCCATCGTGGGTGTTGATGACTTCGCCGACGAAGACGCCCGCTTCGTTGTCGAAGTCGATCTGGGCCTTGTAACCCTTGTATTCCATCATCGCGGCATTCCCGAGGGAGGTATTCCAATGAAACGGGTGCCGGTGCTCCGGCCCCTGCTCTTCTGTGACTGACCATACTCCGGGACGGCGACCGCAGGGTTTGACCTGCCTCAATTCTCTCAACCGGCCGTGGGAAGACTGCGGACCGGCAAAGAGGCGGCTGCGAGACGGCCGAAATGTGGAGCCATCCCGCAGGCCCGGCTACAGTGGCCGCTTGGCCCGTCCTCCTCCGGCACACATCATGACCGCATCGTCATCCGTCCATCCGGTTCCCTCCCGGCCCATCCTGATCCGCAGCCTGGGCGATGCGCTGGCCGCGGCGCGGGCGGCCGAATCGGCCGGCACGGGCCTGACCCTGATGGCGCCGCCGGCCGCTGGAGCGCTCTGGCTGCTCGGCGTGCTGGAGCGGGTGCGCAAACTCCACCCCGGACTGTCATCGACCGGCCTGCTCGATTGCGGTGACCGGGCCGGTGCGGCGCAGGGGGCGCTGGCGGCCGGCGTGCGCGGCCTGCTGTTCACCGGCAACCCGCAGGCGACCGACCGCCTTGCGGCAATCGCCGCGGCCCGTGGTGCCGTCCTGCTGACCCGATGCCCGCCGCTGCTCGACCTCGCCGCCGAAAGTCGGGGAAGCGACCGCGCCGAAAGGCTGGAAGCCCTATGCCGTGACTGGCTGGCGCGGGCCGAAGGATAGGGCCCGACTACCGCTTTTTCGCACAGCCTCTCCGCGCAAAGGTGGTGTAACGTCACCTTAGGATATTTTTGTGACACGCCGCCCTCCCTCCGATGCCGGATGACCCGCCCATGAGCATCACCTCCCTCACCACGCCGGATCAGACGATTGCGCAACCCCACCGTCCGGGGCAGGCCGCTGGCGGCCGGCACTCCGACCGGATGGGACACAGACCGGCCCCGGGGCCGGGGAAGATGCGCGGCCTCAAGCTGGTCGCCGTCTGGGTCGGGCTGACCGTCGGGTCATGGGCGGTGCTCGGCGGGGCCGGATACGGGCTCTACACGCTGGCAGGATCCCTTCTGCCCTAGCCCCTTCGGACGGGTCCGCGCCACCCGCAAGGGCTCTCCCCGACCGCAGGCCCTAGGCCGTTCAGGCGTGGCAAATGGCCGCTTTATGCCCCTCCCGCCGTTGCAAAACGGGTCAATCCGGGCTAAGACGGCGCCATTCCAAGAATGCCCAGGGGAAGAGCCACAATGAAGCTCACGCGCCGCGTCAAAGACATTCTCGCCAACTACGAGAGCGACAATCCCGGCACCAAGGCGAATCTCGCCCGCATCCTGATGGAAGGCAAGCTCGGCGGCACCGGCAAGCTGGTGATCCTGCCGGTCGACCAGGGCTTCGAGCATGGTCCGGCCCGCAGCTTCGGCCCGAACGATGCCGGCTATGACCCGCACTACCATTACCAGCTGGCCATCGACGCGGGCTGCAACGCCTACGCCGCCCCCCTGGGCTCGCTGGAAGCCGGCGCCGGCACCTTCGCCGGCTCGATCCCGCTGATCCTGAAGATGAACAGCGCCAACTCGCTGTCCACCCAGAAGGAAGCCGCCGACCAGGCCGTCACCGCCTCGGTCCAGGACGCGCTGCGCATCGGCGCATCGGCCATCGGCTTCACCATCTATCCTGGCTCCGACGCCATGTACTCCCAGTACGAGGAGTTCCGCGAGCTGTCGAAGGAGGCCAAGTCCTACGGCCTCGCCACCGTGCTGTGGTCCTACCCGCGCGGCGGCGCCGTCACCAAGGACGGCGAGCTGGCCATCGACGTGATCGGCTATGCCGCCCACATGGCAGCATTGCTGGGCGCCCACATCATCAAGGTCAAGCTGCCGTCGGCCACGCTGGAGCAGCCCGAAGCCAAGAAGATCTACGAGTCGAAGAACATCCCCATCGCCACCCAGGCGGAGCGGGTGAAGCACATCATGCAGTGCGCCTTCAACGGCCGCCGCGTCGTGGTCTTCTCCGGCGGCGCCACCAAGGGCGAGGATGCGGTGTTCGAGGACGCCCGCGCCATCCGTGACGGCGGCGGCAACGGCTCGATCATCGGCCGCAACGCCTTCCAGCGCCCGCGCGAGGACGCCCTCAAGCTGCTCGACCGGATCATGAAGATCTACCAGGGCCGGGAGTAACACTTGGCCAAGGGAAAGCCGACGCAGGCGGAACCTGCCTGCCGACTGTACCTCGTGACGCCGCCGGCCCTGGAGCCGGCGGCGTTCGCGCCGATTCTGGCGGAAGCGCTGGATGCGGGCGACGTCGCCTGCGTGCAGCTCCGCCTGAAGGACTGCTCCGAGGACGACATCCGCCGCGCCTGCGACGCGCTGCGTCCCATCGCGCAGGAGCGTGACGTCGCCTTCATCCTGAACGACCATCCGCGCCTGGCGCGGGAGGCCGGCTGCGATGGCGTCCATGTCGGCCAGACCGACACGCCCTACCGCGACGCCCGCAAGATCATGGGCAACGATGCCATCGTCGGCGTCACCTGCCACGACAGCCGCCATCTCGCCATGATCGCCGGCGAGGAAGGGGCGGATTACGTCGCCTTCGGCGCCTTCTTCCCCACCACCACCAAGACGGCCGAATACAAGGCGGAGCCGGATCTCCTGAGCTGGTGGTCGGAGCTGATGGAGGTTCCCTGCGTCGCCATCGGCGGCATCACCGCCGAGAATTGCGCACCGCTGGTGACCGCGGGCGCCGATTTCCTGGCCGTCGTCAACGCCGTCTGGGGCCATCCCGAGGGTCCTGGCGCCGGGGTCCGGGCGCTTAACGCCGCCATCGAGGCCGCGCTCGCCAATCCCGCCGGCTGACATCGGGACGCCGCCCGGGTGTGTGTGTACCGGCCATGCTGAAACACAGCATGCAGGCTCCGCCGAATCGTAGTATGCCGGCTCCGCCGATTTACGGATAGGCCGGCTCCGCCGGCGGTGCATAGACGCGGGTTTCCACACAATCATGGACCTTCTGACGCCCGAGTCGCTGGGCATCCTGTTCGCCGTCGGCCTGCTGGCCGGCTTCGTCGATTCCATTGCCGGCGGCGGCGGTCTGCTGACCATCCCGGCCCTGCTTGCCGCCGGCCTGTCCCCGGCGGAGGCGCTGGCGACCGGCAAGCTGCAATCCAGCTTCGGATCGCTGTCCGCCACCATCAAGTTCGTCCGCCGCGGCGAGGTCCATCCGGCGTCGATGCGGACGATGATCCTCTGCACCTTCGTCGGCGCCGGCGCCGGCGCGACGCTGGTGCAGATGCTCGACCCCAGCTTCCTGCGCGACGTCATTCCGATCCTGCTGATCGGCATCGCCCTCTATCTGCTGCTGTCGCCCAAGGCCGGCGACGTGGATGCCCACCAGCGCATCGGCGAGCATGCCTTCGCGCTCAGCATCGGCACCGGCATCGGCTTCTACGACGGCTTCTTCGGGCCGGGCACCGGCACCTTCTTCGCCATCGCCTTCGTCTCCCTGCTCGGCTACAACCTGCGCAAGGCGACCGCCCACACCAAGGTGCTGAACCTGACCAGCAATGTGGCGTCGCTGCTGTTCTTCATCGCCGGCGGCCATGTGCTGTGGACGGTCGGCCTGCTGATGGGCGTCGCGCAATATATCGGCGCCCAGGCCGGCGCCCATATGGTGATCCGCAACGGTGCCCGAGTCGTGCGCCCGATGCTGGTCGTCGCCTCCATCGTCATCACGGCCAAGCTGGTCTGGACCGACGAGCACAACATCCTGCGCGAACTGTTCAGCGCCGCAGCCGCCTGGATCGCCTGAGCATCTCCTGAAGAGCGGCCCCTCCGCCCCGATTCTGCTTATCTCCACCGACATTCGACGATCTTGCGGGCGCCACCGTACGGGTTAACCCCCATACGGTGGCGTTTGCGCATGCGCATTCGCCTTTTCCCCTTCCGATTTTCGACGGGCTCCGCAAAGCTGTTCGTGTGACCAACAAAAAGTGGTGGGAGTCTCTTTACGTAAGCGTCAGTTCGTGTATCATTGCGTCAATAACACAATTTGGGGAAGGAACGAATGTCTCCGACGACGCTCAAGACACGCCTGATGACCGCCGCCGCCGCCATTGCGGTCACCGCGGCGACCGCCTCCACGGCCTTCGCCGCCGGTTTTGCGTTGAAGGAGCAGAGCGTATCGGGCCAGGGCACCGCCTATGCCGGCGTGACCGCCGGCGGCAACGGCGACGCCAGCTCGATGTTCTACAACCCGGCGACCATGGGGCTGGTGACGGGGATCGAAGCGGTGCAGACCGCCACCGGCGTCATCGTGAAATCGAAGGTCGACAGCGCCAGCGCCAACCGCGCCCGGCGGCTCGGCGGCACCTCGATCAGCGGCAACGCCTCGCCCGGTGACATCGCCCAGGACGCGCTGGTTCCCGCCGGCTACTTCGTCTATTCGATCGATGACGATCTGAAGGTCGGCATCTCGGCCAACGGCCCCTGGGGTCTGGTCACCGATTACGGCGACAACTGGATCGGCCGCTATCACGGCATCCGGTCCGACCTGCGCACCTACAATTTCGCGCCGTCGGTGTCCTACCGCATCAACCCGATGATCACGCTGGGTGGCGGCGTCCAGATCCAGTACGCGAAGGCCAAGCTGTCGCAGTCGTCCGACTTCGGCGCCAGCCGCCTCGGCCGTCCCGGCTCGCTCGACGTGAAGAGCGACGTGACCGGCGACGATTGGGGCTGGGGCTTCACGCTCGGCGCCCTGATCGAGCCGGTGAAGGGCACCCGCGTCGGCCTCGCCTACCGCTCGGCGGTGAAGCACAGGCTGACCGGCAACATCACTTTCACCGGCCTGCCGGCTCCGCTTGCCGGCGCCCTGCCCGCCCAGAGCGCCAGCGCCGACCTGACCACCCCGGACATCGCCTCCATCGGCCTGTACCACGAGGTCAACGACCGCTGGGCGGTGATGGCCGATGTGCAGTGGACCAACTGGTCGCGCTTCCGCGAACTGCGCGTCAACATCGCCAACCCGGCGCTCAACTCCGTGACGGAAGAGCACTGGAAGGACACCTGGTATTACGCGCTCGGCACCTCCTACAAGGTAACCGACAAGCTGACGCTGCGCGCCGGCGTCGCCTTCGACCAGGGCTCGGTCGACGTCGAATACCGCACGCCGCGCATTCCGGAGCAGAACCGCTACTGGCTGTCGGCCGGTGCCGGCTATCAGGTCACCGACAATCTGCGCGTCGATGCCGCCTACTCGCATGTCTTCATTCCGAAGACCTCGGTCGCCCTAACCGACGACCTGACCGGCCCCGAAGCCGGCCGCGGCAACCTGAATGCGGACTACAAGAGCAGCATCGACCTGATCGGCCTGCAGGCGAAGTTCACGTTCTAAGCGAGACCAACGTCCCGTTTACTTTCAAGGCCCCTTTCCTTTCACGGGAAAGGGGCCTTGTCGCATCACACCCCCGCGACCGGCAGCCACAGAACCTGCTCGATGCTCTCGGCGCCGCTGCACAGCATCGCCAGCCGGTCGAAGCCCATGGCGATGCCGCTGCTCTGCGGCATGCCATGCTCCAGCGCCGCCAGGAAATCCTCGTCCACCGGGAAGCGCTCGCCATAGAGCCGTTCCTTCAGCGCCATGTCCGCCTCGAATCGGGTGCGCTGCACCGCCGGATCTGTCAGTTCCCCGAAGGCGTTCGCCAGTTCCAACCCGCAGGCATACAGCTCGAAACGCTCCGCCAGCCGCGGGTCCTCCGGCTTGGGCCGCGACAGCGCCGCCATGCACAGCGGATAGTCGGTCAGCACGCAGGGGACGCCCTCGCCCAGATGCGGCTCGATCCGGTCGAACATGATGCGGAAGACGATGTCCTCCCAGCGGTCGCCCTCATGCGGCGCGATGCCGATGCGCATCGCCTCCGCCGCCAGGGCGGCCGGGTCGGGATCGTGGCTGCCGTCATAGGTCGCCATCAGGTCGATGCCGGCATAGTCCTGAAACGCCTCGGGCACGGTCAGAATCCGCCACGGCGCGAAGGGATCGCAAGTCATGCCGCGGAAGTCGAAGCGCCGCCGCCCGCCGGCCTCGGCCCCGGCGCACAGCAGTTCCCGGCAATCGTCGATCAGCGTGCGATAGCCCTCGCCCGCGCGATACCATTCCAGCATCGAGAATTCCGGCGCGTGCGTCCCCGACCGTTCGCCATTGCGGTAGACATGCGCCAGTTGCCACAGCCGCGGCAACCCCGCGACCAGCAGCTTCTTCATGGCGAATTCCGGGCTGGTGTGCAGGTAGAGCGGCCGGCTGTCGTCGGGATGCGGTCCCCGCAATTCGGTGGCGAAGGCCTGGAGATGCGGCTCCATCCCCGGCGACACCTGAAGGGCCGGCGTGTCGACCTCGATGAAGGCCAGCTCCTCGAACACGCGGCGGACGGCGTTCAGCACCCGGCCGCGCGCCGCCAGATAGGGCCGGCGGCGGGCCAGCGCCTCGGGATGCCAGGGGGGGAGTTCGGCGGACGGGAGGGGGGCGGACATGTCGGCGCGCTCTTGATGAACAGTCGAAAGGGGTGCGGCCGCATCAGAGCATCCGTGGCCAGTGTACTCAAGCCGGCTTGTATTTGGTCAAAGCCGCTGACTGTGATAAACTCTTCCCATCGTCGCCGGGCCGCAGGAACTGCGGCGGTTGGAACACTGAACAGGGCCGGCAAAAGCGTTTCAAACGTTCCAAACGTCCCCTTGCTGGAGCCGTTCTAAGCCCGGCGGGCCGGTTCGGCGAAGAATCACCCGTCAATCGGCGGGATTGCGCGCCGTTATCGTTCCGCGCCGTTGCCTACGGGCGGTCAAGCTGGTAGGGTCCGCGCCGCCCATATTTCTGGAAGTCATGAGTAAGCCATGAAGGTCAATGCCAACACGATGCGCCCCGGCCATGTGCTGGAGCACAACGGTAAGCTCTGGGTCATCACCAAAACCGCCATCGTGCAGCCTGGCAAGGGCGGCGCCTTCATCCAGCTGGAAATGAAGGACGTTCGCACCGGCACCAAGTCGATCGAGCGGTTCCGCACCCAGGAGACCGTTGAGCGCGCTCGCCTGGACGAGCATGAGATGACCTTCCTCTTCGCCGAAGGTGACAGCTTCACCTTCATGGACAAGGAAACGTTCGAGCAGGTCGCCATCCCGCGCGACATCATCGGCGACCCGGCCGTCTTCCTCCAGGACGGCATGGAAGTCACGGTGCAGAGCCATGAAGGCTCGCCGCTGGGCGTCGAGATCCCCGGCAAGGTCACGCTGCTGATCACCGAGTCCGACCCGGTGGTGAAGGGCCAGACGGCTTCTTCGTCCTACAAGCCGGCCAAGCTGGAGAACGGCGTGTCGATCCTGGTTCCGCCGCACATCGAGGCCGGCACCCGCGTCGTCGTCGACACCGCCAGCGGCGAATACGTCGAGCGCGCCAAGGACTGATCCTTTCCCAGGTCCGTCCTGCCATCACCGGTCTTCGCCATGCGCGGAGGCCGGTGTATTGTTTTCTGGTTCCTGCTGCACGAAACGGTACACCAACACCCATGGCCACCCGCTCCGCTCTCATCAACGTCATGGTCCGCGCCGCCGAAAAGGCCGCCCGGGGTCTCGTCCGCGACTTCGGCGAGGTCGAACACCTCCAGGTGTCGCGCAAGGGTCCCGCGGACTTCGTGTCCGCCGCCGACCTGAAGGCCGAACGCACCCTGCGCGAGGAGCTGCAGAAGGCGCGGCCCGAATTCGGCTTCCTGATGGAGGAGAGCGGCGCGTCCAAGGGCAGCGATGCCGAGGCGCGCTGGATCGTCGATCCGCTCGACGGCACCACCAACTTCCTGCACGGCCTGCCGCACTGGGCGATCTCCATCGGCGCCGAGCGCAACGGCGAGATCGTCGCCGGGGTGATCTACGCCCCCATCGGCGACCAGCTGTTCTGGGCCGAGAAGGGCGTCGGCGCCTACGTCAACCACACCCGCCTGCGCGTGTCCGAACGCCGCCGGCTTGAGGATTGCGTCATCGCCACCGGCATCCCCTTCAAGGGCCGCGGCGACCACGCCACCTTCCTGAAGGAACAGGAAGCGGTGATGAAGGAGGTCGCGGGCATCCGCCGCTTCGGCGCCGCCTCGCTCGACCTCGCCTACACCGCCGCTGGCCGATTCGACGCCTATTGGGAACGCGGCCTGGCTCCCTGGGACTGCGCGGCCGGCGTGCTGATGGTCACCGAGGCCGGCGGTTTCGTCGGTGAGATCGAAGGCGGACGCAACCCCGTCTTCACCGGCAATGTGCTCGCCGCCAACAGCCACCTCCAGGTTCCGGTCGCCCGCCTTCTGAAGGGCGCCAAGGGCTGACCTCCGGTCCGCTCGTCCGCCGCCCTCCCGAACGGAGACGGCGGATGAGCGGTTGTGACTGGAGCGATCGATAGGCTATGGTTTGCGGGACAAAGGTTTAACGGGACACATCGTTTTGCGCCGCTGGGGACACGCCGACCGCAAGCACCTTGCCGCCGCCGCTCTGTGCGCGGTCTGGACGCTCTCTCCGACTGCCCTGTCGGCGGCTGCCCCGGCCACCAACGCCGCCGCGACGCCTGCCGGCCTGACGCTGGAGAATGCGGTTCCCCTGTCGGTCCCGCCGCGGCCCAGCCTGCGCACGCCGCCGCCGGTCAAGGCGCCACCGCGCCTCACCCTGCCGCAACCGCTCGAAGCCCCGCCGCCGCCGGCATTGACCGAAGGTCCGGCCCAGCCGACCCCGCGGTCCACCACCACCGCCCGCACCCAGTCTCCGGTTACGGCTCCCACCCAGCCGCAGCAGCCCGCTGCGCAGGGGATGCCAACCGTTCCGGCGCCCGTCACTCCGGCACCGGCCGCGCCGCGGACCGACACCGCAGCACTACCCCCTCCCCCGGAGGCGGCACCTCCGGCGGCTAGCCTGCCACCTTCGAGCGTTTTGAGCCTTGTGTTCCCGGCCGATGCCACCAATCTGCCGGATGCGGCGGACGCCGTGGTCGACCGGATCGTCGAGCGGTTGCGCGCCAGCGACACCGCGAGGCTCCAGCTTCGCTCCTACGCCAGCGGCACGCCGGACACGGCGCGCGAGGCGCGGCAGCGGGCGTTGGCCCGGGCACTGGCATTGCGCGAGCGGTTGACCGCTTTCGGGATCCGCAGCACCCGCGTCGATGTCCGTGCGCTGGGCCTGGACGACGGCGGTGGGGCATCCGACCGCATCGATGCCGTCTTTTTGAACGAGTAGCGCCCACACCGTGCGCGAGGTCTGATCGGAACACCCCATCGGAGCATCATGACCGCCACCATCCCGACGACCCGACCGCAGGAGGTATCCGCCCTCATGACACGCCCGGAGCGGTTCCTGACCCGGATGATCCTGTTCCTGGTCGTGGTCTGCGCGGTGACCGGCCTGCTGTTCCCCGCCTTGCGCTCGGCCTTCCTCAACAATGCCCCGCTGAACGGCGTCATCCTGGCGACCTTGCTGGCCGGCATCGCCTTCATCTTCCGGCAGGTCCTGATGCTCCGCCCCGAAGTGGCGTGGCTGGAGCAGTACCAGAGCGGCGTCGCCCCGGCCTCCCTGCAGGAGCCGGTGCTGCTGGCGCCGATGGCGCGCATGCTGGGCGAGCGGCGCGGCCGGCTGACCCTGTCGGCCCTGTCGATGCGCTCGATGCTGGACGGCATCGCCTCGCGCCTCGACGAATCGCGGGAGCTGTCGCGTTATCTGATCGGCCTGCTGATCTTCCTCGGCCTGCTCGGCACTTTCTGGGGCCTGCTGCACACCGTGCAGTCGGTCGGTGGCGTCATCGGCAGCCTGTCGGTGCAGGGCGGCGACGTGGGCAGCATGTTCTCCCGGCTGCAACAGGGACTGGAAGCGCCGCTGGTCGGCATGGGCACCGCCTTCTCCTCCTCGCTGTTCGGTTTGGCCGGATCGCTGGTGCTGGGCTTCCTCGAACTCCAGGCCAGCCAGGCCCACAACCGGTTCTTCCAGGATCTGGAGGACTGGCTGTCCAGCGCCACCCGCCTGTCGAGCGGGGCCGCCGGCGGGCTCGAATCGGGTGACCATGCCGCCTCGGCCTACCTGACCGCCCTGCTGGAGCAGACCGCCGAGAACCTCGATTCGCTCCAGCGCACGGTCGCCACCGCCGAAGAGGGCCGGCGCGCCGCCAACGCCAATCTGATGGCGCTGACCGAGCGGCTGTCGAGCCTGACCGACCATATGCGGGCCGAGCAGCAGCTTCTCCTGCGCCTCGGCGAGAACCAGCTGGAGGTGAAGGGGCTGCTCGACCGGCTGGCGGAGAATTCCGGCGCCGGCTTCGACGACGCCTCGCGCCAGCATCTGCGCAACATGGACATCTACCTCGCCCGCATCGTCGAGGAATCCTCCAACGGCCGGGTCCAGGCGGTTCAGGAGATCCGCAGCGAGATCAAGCTGCTGGCCCGCACCATCGCCGCACTCGCCGAAGAAGCCGACCAGCAGCCGCGCTGATACCCAGACCATCACAGGCCAACGCCGGGAGTCCCCATGGCCAGCATCAGCCGCCGCAACGGCCACCGCGACGCCAGCGCCTGGCCCGGCTGGGTCGACGCCCTGTCGTCCCTGGTGATGGTCGTCATCTTCCTGCTGATGGTCTTCGTCGTGGCGCAGTTCTACCTCGCCACCGCCCTGACCGGCCGTGACGAGCAGCTGACCGCGCTGAACCACAAGATCGCGGAGATGAACGACCTGCTGGCGATGGAGCGGGATGCCAACGCCGACCTGCGCGTCAACATCACCCAGCTGTCGACCGAATTGCAAACCTCGGTCACCGCCCGCGACGACATGACCCTGACTCTGAGCCAGGTTCAGGAGGACCGCGACCGCACTGCACGCACGTTGGAGGAGCTCCAGCGCAACGTCCGTGTCGACCGCGAATCGCTCGACCTGAAACTGAAGGAAATCCTCAGCCTCCAGGCAGACATCAAGGCCCTGCGCGGCGCCCGCCAGAAGCTGGAAGGCGAACTGGCCGCCGCCATGGCCGCAACCAAGCTGACCGAACAGCAGCGCCAGGCCCTGCTGGCCGAGCTCGGCACCACCCGCGACCGGGCCAAGGCCCTCGAATCGGAACTGGCGTCGGCCAATGAAAAGACGATGCTGGCACAGAAGGAGATCGACCAGCGCGACATCCGCCTGAAGGGACTGGAGTCGCAGCTGGCCGGAAGCCGCACCCAGGCGCAGAAGGATCTGGAGCAGCGCGACCTGCGCATCCGCGACCTGATGGCCTCCCTGACCGGCGAGCAGGCGGAGGGCACCAAGAGCAAGCAGCAGATCGACCTGCTGAACCAGCAGCTGTTGGCGCTCCGCGACCAACTCGCCCGCATCGGTGCGGCATTGGAGACGTCGGAGAAGGCATCGGCGGAGCAAAAGGTGCAGATCGCCGAACTGGGCGCCCGGCTCAATCAGGCGCTCGCCGCCAAGGTCCAGGACCTCGCCCGCTACAAGTCGGAGTTCTTCGGCCGCGTCCGCGAGGCGCTCGGCAGCCGGCCGGATGTGCGGATCGTCGGCGACCGCTTCGTCTTCCAGTCGGAACTGCTGTTCCCGTCCGGGTCGGCGACCCTGGAGGAGGCCGGAAAGCAGCGGCTGGCCGACCTCGCCCGCACCCTGATCGAGATCGGCAAGGCGATCCCCCCCGACATCAACTGGGTCCTGCGGGTGGACGGCCATACCGACATCAAGCCGGTGCGCTTCCAGTTCGCCTCCAACTGGGAACTGTCGTCGGCCCGCGCGCTGTCGGTGGTCAAGTTCCTGATCGACCAAGGCATTCCGGCCGAGCGGCTGGCCGCCGCCGCCTTCGGCGAGTTCCAGCCCATCGACCCCGGCACCTCGGACGAGGCGCTGGCGAAGAATCGCCGCATCGAGATCAAGCTGGACCAGCGCTGAGCGGAACCGCGGTGCGCGAATGGTTGTTTTCCTTCCATCGACGCTCTTGTCGAGATGAGGAATCAGCCATGATGAAGACTGTCTTTGCCGCCTTGTCGGTCGCGGTCCTGGCCGGGGGCATCGCCGCCCTGCCCCACCCGGCCGAGGCGAAGGGATGCTTGAAGGGTGCCGCCGTCGGCGGCGTCGCCGGCCATATGGTCGGATCGGGCCACGGGGTGGCCGGCGCCGCGCTCGGCTGCGCGGTCGGCCATCACGAAGCCAAGAAGAAGGACGACACGGCCAAGAAGCAGGCCGACCAGCAGCAGGACCAGCACGGCAACAACCAGCCCTCGAAGTGAGCGCTGCCGAAGCGGGATGGAGCGGCCCGGTCTAAGCCTGCCACTCCTCCCGCAGGATGGCGTAGAGGACATGGTCGCGCCAAGCGCCGTCGATGCGCAGATAACCGCGGGCATAGCCCTCGTGGGTGAAGCCGACCTTTTCCAGCAGGCCGCGGCTCGGCAGGTTGGTCGGCAGGCAGGCGGCCTCGACCCGGTGCAGGCCAAGCTGGCCGAAGGCGAACTCCAGGGCCAGACGGGTGCCGCCGGAGACATAGCCGTTGCGGGCGTAAGGCTGTCCGGCCCAATAGCCGAGCGTCCCCATCTGTGCCACGCCGCGGCGGATGTTGGTCAGGCCGAGCCCACCGACCAGGGCGTCGGTCGCCCGGTCGAAGATCAGGAAACTGTAGCCGAGATCGTCCCGCCATTCCTGCGCCTGCCGCCGCAGCCGGCGGGCGAAGGCGGTGCGCGTCAGGGCATCGGCCGGCCAGGTGGGCTCCCATGGCGTCAGGAAGCCGCGCGAAGTGGCACGAAGGTCGGCCCACTCCCGCCAGTCGCGGGGCAAAGGCGGCCGGATGTAGCAATGCGGTCCATCCAGCCGGATCGCCGGGGGGCCGATGAGGCCGCTGCCGAGGAGGCGGATCATTGAGCGACCGCCTTCCTTCTCCCTTTCAGGACGAGGGGCATCCGCATCCCGAACGATCCACGCAAGGCATCCCCCGCACCCCGACCCTCTCCCCGGCGGGGAGAGGGAAAAGAATGCGGGTGGGAAGTGGGGACCGCCGCCGTCTTCATCGTCAGGCGAGACGCTCCGCGATGCGGTCGTAGCTTTCCAGCTTGGCGATGGGGCCGAGAGCGGCCACGGTCGGACGGCTGGCGCGCAGCCGGGATGCCGCCTTGACCACCGACTCGCGGTCGACGCCGTCGATCTTCGCCACGATTTCCTCGACCGGAACCGGACGGTCGTAGATCAGCATCTGCTGACCCAGCTGCTCGCAGCGCGACATGGTGCTTTCCAGCGCCATCAACGTGCCGGCCTTCAGCTGGGCGCGGGCGCGGGCAACCTCGTCCTCGGTGACGTCGGCGCCGACCTTGGCGATCTCGTCGCAGACGACGGGGACCAGTTCCGCCACCTCGTCCTCGCCGGTGCCGGCATAGACGCCGAACAGGCCGCCGTCATGATAGCCGCCGGTGAAGGTGTAGATGGAATAGACCAGCCCGCGCTTCTCCCGCACCTCCTGGAACAGGCGGGACGACATGCCGCCGCCCAGCAGGGTGGAAAGGACCGAGTGGGCGTAGAAGTCAGGGTCATGCACCCCCACCCCGTCGAAGCCGAGCACGAGGTGCATCTGCTCCAGGTCGCGGTCCTCGCGGAAGTCGCCGCCGGTGTAACGGGCGGTTTCCGGCTTGGGCGGGGCACCGCTCGGCAGGTCGCCGAAGGCCTTCATGGCGAGATCGACCATGCGGTCGTGCTCGATCCGGCCGGCGGCGCTCAGCACCATGCCGGGGGCACCGTAATGGCCGGCGATGTAGTCGACCAGCGCCTCGCGCGGCAGCGCGCCGACGATCTCCGCCGAGCCCAGCACCGGACGGCCGATGGCCTGCCCCGGATAGGCGGTGGACTGGAAATGGTCGAAGATGATGTCGTCGGGCGTGTCGGCGCTCTGGCCGATCTCCTGAAGCACCACCGTGCGCTCGCGCACCAGCTCCTCGGCGTCCAGCGTGGAGTGCTGGATCATGTCGGACAGGATGTCGAGCGCCAGCGGCGCATCCTCGTGCAGGACCTTGGCGTAATAGGCGGTCTGCTCGCGGGTGGTGTAGGCGTTCAGCTGGCCGCCGACATTCTCGATCTCCTCGGAGATGCGGAAGGCCGAGCGGCGGCGGGTGCCCTTGAACAGCATATGCTCGACGAGGTGGGCGACGCCGTTGACGCTCGCCGCCTCGTTGCGGGTGCCAACCCCGACCCAGCAGCCGAGCGAAACGGACTGCACGTCGGGCATGGTGTCGGTCGCGACGCGAAGCCCGTTGGGCAACGTCGTCACACGAATGGAACTCATGCGGCCTCCTGGGCGGCGCGGGCGCGCTTGGTGACGAAGTCCTGGACCGCCGCCAGATCGTTCGGCAGGTCGGACAGGCGCTCCTCGCGCACATAAAGATCGGACAGACGCGGCGGCAGGTCCGGCCGGCGGCCGGTCGCCTTTTCCACCGCGTCGGGGAACTTGGCGGGATGGGCGGTGGCGAGAACCACCATGGGAACGGTCGGATCGACCCGGCCGGCGGCAACCGCCGCCTTGGCGGCACCGATGCCGACCGCCGTGTGCGGGTCGAGCAGATAGAGGCTGTCCTTCCAGACGTCCGCAATGGTCGCCATTGTGGCGGCCTCGTCCACCCGGTGGCCGGAGAAGATGGCCAGCGCGCGGGCGAGCTGCGCGTCGGTCACCGCGAACTTGCCGTCGGTGCGGAAGCGGTTCAGCGCCTCCGTCACCGCGGAGCCGTCGCGGTCGAGCAGGTCGAACAGCAGCCGTTCGAAGTTGGAAGAGATCTGGATGTCCATGCTGGGAGACAAGGTAGGCACGACGGGCGTCGCGACCATGCTCCCACTGGCGAAAAAGCGCGCCAAGATGTCGTTGCTGTTGGATCCCACCACCAGCGTCTCCACCGGCAGCCCCATGGACCGGGCGCCGTAGGCGGCGTAGACATTGCCGAAATTGCCGGTCGGCACGGTGAAGGCGACCTTGCGGTCCGGGGCGCCCAGCGCCACCGCGGCGGTGAAGTAATAGACGATCTGGGCCATGATGCGGGCCCAGTTGATCGAGTTCACAGCCGACAGCCCCATCCGGTCGCGGAAGGCGCCGTCGTTGAACATCGCCTTCACGAGGTCCTGGCAGTCGTCGAAGGTGCCGTCCAGCGCGACGTTGTGGACGTTGGAGGAGAGCACGCTGGTCATCTGCCGGCGCTGCACCTCCGACGTGCGGCCCTTGGGATGCAGGATGAAGATGTCGACGTTCTGGCGGTCGCGGCAGGCCTCGATGGCGGCCGAGCCGGTGTCGCCAGAGGTGGCGCCGACGATGGTCACCCGCTCCCCGCGCTTGGCCAGGACATGGTCGAACAGGCGGCCGAGCAGCTGCAGCGCCACGTCCTTGAAGGCGAGCGTGGGCCCGTGGAACAGCTCCAGCACCCAGGTGCTGGGATCGACCTGCACCAGCGGCGTCACCGCGGCGTGGTCGAAGCTGGCATAGGCGTCACGGACGATGGCGCGGAACTCGTCCTCGGCGATGGAACCGCCCAGGAAGGGCAGCATCACCCGGACGGCGATCTCGCTGTAGGGCAGCCCGCGCATGGCGCGGATGTCGTCGGCCGTGAACTGCGGCCAGGTCTCCGGCACATAGAGGCCGCCGTCGCGCGCCAGCCCGGCAAGAAGGACGTCCTCGAAACCCAAGACCGGGGCCGCGCCCCGCGTGCTGACGTACCGCACCGCTTACACTCCGTCCGATGAAGTGGGCATAGTTAGCGAGGACCCCGCCCGCACGCAAGCGGTGCGGGACGCACGGCGCATATTCCCGATGGTGGGGGCGGTCTGCCGCTTCGGATGGAACGCTTGAAACACCATGAAACGGTTTTCCGGGGTGTGTTCAGTGTTCAATCCCGGACGGACGCCCCCTCTCACGCGGCCTCCTCCACCACCTCTTCGGCACCGTCATCGGAGGTGCGCCGGCGCACCAGCGAGGCGGCGCGCTCCAACACCTCCGGGCCGGCGCCGGGGCGGTGGGCGTTCTCGGCGATGTGGCGGCGGTAGGCACGGGCGCCGGGCAGCCCCTGGAACAGGCCGAGCATGTGGCGGGTGATGGCCGACAGCGGCGTTCCGAGCGTCATCCGGGCCTCGATGTAGGGCAGCATCGCCGCGATCACCGCATGCCGGTCGGGTCCAGGCTCCCCGCCCATCAGGCGGCGGTCGGCGTCGGCCAGCAGATAGGGGGTCTCGTAGGCGGCGCGGCCGATCATCACGCTGTCGAGCCGGCCCAGATGCTCCTCGGCCTCGTCCAGCGTGCGGATGCCGCCGTTGATGGCGATGGTGAGCTGCGGGTTTTCCGCCTTTAGCTGGTGGACGAGGTCGTAGCGCAGCGGCGGGACGTCCCGGTTTTCCTTGGGGCTCAAGCCCTTCAGCCAGGCCTTGCGGGCATGGACGATGAAGTGGGTGCAGCCGGCGGCGGAGACGGTGCGGATGAAATGGTCGAGCGTCGGCCATTCCTCCATCTCGTCGATGGCGATGCGCGACTTGACGGTGACGGGGATCGAAACGGCGTCACGCATGGCGCCGACCAGCCGCGCCACCAGATCGGGCTCCGCCATCAGGCAGGCGCCGAAACGGCCGGACTGCACCCGGTCGCTCGGGCAGCCGACATTGAGGTTCACTTCGTCATAGCCCCATTCCTCGGCGATGCGGGCGCAGGCGGCGAGGTCCGCCGGGTCCGACCCACCGAGCTGGAGCGCCACCGGATGTTCCGCCGCATCGAATCCCAGCAGCCGCTCGCGGTCGCCATGCAGCACGGCGCCCGTGGTCACCATCTCGGTATAGAGCAGGGTCGAACCGGACAGCAGACGGTGGAAGTACCGGCAATGCCGGTCGGTCCAGTCCATCATCGGGGCGACGCTGAGGGGGATGGTCGAGGTCGACGGATTTGGAGCGGTCATCGCGGTCAGCTCTGCTGCGGCCGGAAAAATCAGGATGGGCGAAACCGGATCGACGGGCAACCACCGGGCGCAAATTCCGCCAAAAGCAAAAGGCCCGGCAATGAAGCCGGGCCTTCTAAGCTTGTCGCGCACCTATGAGAAGGTGGCGTCCCCGACGGGAGTCGAACCCGTGTCGCCGCCGTGAAAGGGCGGTGTCCTAGGCCTCTAGACGACGGGGACGTCGTTCGCGGTGACGCGCTTTCTAAAGATCGGAGCCGAGGAGCGCAAGCGCTTTTTTGCATCCTCCGATACTTTTTGCGCCCTGACCGCCTGTGGCCCCGCCAGTGCTCAGGCCGAGCGCGCCGGCGCCGCGTCGTCGATCAGCAGCTGGACCCCTTCCGAGCCGTTCCAACGGTCGATGCGCAGCACGCCGGCAAGGTGGAACGGCGTGCCGCGGCCGGTCAGCAGGGCTTGGCCCATGTCGCTGTCGAGCGCGCGGAAGGCGATGGCCTTCAGCCGGGCGCCGTCGTTGCCTTGCAGGATGCAGCGGACATGGTTGGCGCCCACCACGTCGGCGCGCACGACGCGGGCATCGGCGATGGCGAAGCGCGGCTCGGCGTTGCCTGTGCCATAGGGGCCGAGCTTGTCGAGCGTCGTGACCAGACCGACGCTGGCGCCGCCGACCGACAGGGCGCCGTCCAGTTCCAGCGTCGGCACCAGCGGGGCGGACGCCACCTGTTCGGAGATGCGGCTGTGCAGGAAGTCGCGCAGTGCGTCGATCCTGTCCCCGGCCACGGTGAAGCCCGCCGCCATGCGGTGGCCGCCGCCGGCCAGCAGCAGCCCCTCCTGCCGGGCGGCGATCACCGCCGCACCAAGGTCCACGCCACGGACGGAGCGGCCCGACGCCTTGCCGATGACGGTGCCGTCGGCGGTTTCCTCCAGCGCCACCACGCAGGCCGGGCGGCTGTAGCGCTCCTTCAGCCGGGCGGCGACGATGCCGATGACGCCGGGATGCCAGCCGGCGCCGGTGACGAAGACCAGATCGGTCGTGCGCCCAGCCTCGGCGGCGACGCGCTCCAGCGCCTCGTCGAGCACCGCCTGCTCGATGGTGCGGCGTTCGGCGTTGTGACCCTCCAGCCGCTGGGCCAGTTCCATCGCCTCGATGGGATCGTCGGTCGAGAGCAGGCGGGCGCCGAGGTCGGACGCCCCCACCCGGCCGCCGGCATTGACGCGGGGCCCGAGCACGTAGCCGGCATGGTAGGCGTCCGGCTTCTCCTTCACCCCCGCCACGTCGGACAGCGCGGCAAGGCCGGGGTTGGCGCGCCGCGCCATCACCTTCAGCCCCTGCGCCACCAGCGCGCGGTTCAACCCGGTCAGCGGCACCACGTCGCACACCGTGCCGAGCGCCACGATGTCGAGCCATTCCATCAGGTTGGGTTCCACCCGGTCGCGGTAGAAACCGGTTGTCCGCAGCACGCGGTTGACGGCGACGATGGTGATGAAGGTGACGCCGGCGGCGCAGAGCGTGCGGTAGGCGCCGTCCTCGTCCAGCCGGTTGGGGTTGACCAGGGCGACGGCAGGCGGCAGGCGCGGCTCGGCGGCATGGTGGTCGAGCACGACGACATCCAAACCGGCCTCGGCGGCGGCTTCCAGGGCGGCGAAGGCGGAAATGCCGCAATCGACCGTCACAACCAGCCGCACCCCCTCCCCTTTCAGGCGAAGCAGCGCCGGGGCGTTGGGGCCGTAGCCCTCGGCGATGCGGTCGGGGACATAGACGCGGATGTCGGCGCCGAGCGAGCGGAAGAAGCGGCGCAGCAGGGCAGCGGAGGTGGCGCCGTCGACATCGTAGTCGCCGAAGACGGCCACCGGCTCGCCGTCGCGGATGGCCCGGGCGATGCGCTCGGCCGCCGGGTCCATGTCGCGGAAGCGCGACGGATCGGGCAGCAGGGCCTTCAGCGTCGGGTTCAGGAAGGTGTCACAGGTCTCGTCGGTGACGCCGCGGGCGGCCAGCACCCGGCCGACGATCTCCGGCAGCCCGCGCCCCTGGGTGAGCGCCTGCGCCTGCCGCTCGTCGCAGGGCCGCGCCTTCCAGCGCTTGCCGGACAGGGAGGTGGCGACATTGAGGAAGGCGGCGGGCTCGGTCATGGCGGTGCTGCACGGTCTCTCTGGGATGGGGGCACAGCCATAGCAGAGATGGGGGCGCGGCGCACGGGTGGGTATGGACAGGGGTGGGATGTGGGGGACAGGATGTGGGATGGGCGGCTTAAGCCGCCCGCATCCACACCGCGGTGTCGTGGAACGCCGCCCCGCCAGCCGGCGGCACCGGTTCCGGCGAGGTCAGGCTGTTGATGCCCATGCCCTCGACAAAGGCGCTGTTGGGCCAGATGCCCTCGACGATCACCACGCCGCGCGGCACCCCGGCGAAGGATTTGGCATGGACCACCACGCTGCCCTGCGGATTGCCCAGCCGCACCGCATCGCCGTCGACCAGAGCCAGCCCGGCGGCATCGTCCGGGTGGATCAGCGCGGTGGGACGCCCTTCGCGCTTCTGGGCGGTCAGCGTCTCGGTGAAGGAGGTGTTGAGGAACTGGCGCGCCGGGGCGGTGACGAGGCGGAACGGGTGCTCGGCATCGGCGTCGCGGGCGGGAGGCATATGGTCGGGCAGCTCCGGCATGCCGCCATAGGGGCCGAGCGCCGCCCAGTCGGGGGCGAAGCGGAACTTGGCGTCGGGGTGGGCGAAGCCGTTGAGGAAATGCGAGGTCTCGAAATCGGGCTGGGCGTCGATCCAACGCTGCTCGCTCAGCGTCGCCGCGTCGCCGAGGTCGGACGCCTTCAGCATGGCGTCGATGATCTCCAGCGCGGTCATGCCGAAACCGGGATGCTCGGCGCCGACGCGGCGGGCGAGTTCGCTGATGACCCAATGGTTCTCGCGCGCCTCGAACTGCGGCTCGATCACCTTGCGGCCGATCAGGATGTGCATCTGGCCGCCGCCGCGGTAGATGTCGTCATGCTCCAGGAAGGTGGTGGCGGGGATCACCAGATCGGCCAGCCTGGCCGTGTCGGTCATGAACTGCTCATGCACCGCCACGAACAGGTCCTCGCGCAGGAAGCCCTGGCGGACGCGGTTGGAGTCCGGGCAGATCGTCACCGGGTTGGTGTTCTGGATCAGCATCGCCGTCACCGGCGGGCCGCTGGTAAGGTCGCGCGGGTCGCCGGTCAGGACGGCACCGATGCGGGACTGGTCGAAGCTGCGCACCGATTTGTCGAGGCGGTCCAGCCCCTCCGACAGCGTCTTGTCCAGCTTGTAGATGCCGGAGGAGCAGTAGAGCGCGCCGCCGCCCTTGTGCTGCCACGCCCCGGTGACCACCGGCAGGCAGGAGACGGCATGGACCTGCGCCGCGCCGTTGTGGGCGCGCGACAGGCCGTAGCCGACGCGCAGGTAGCTGCGCTTGGTGGTGCCGTAGAGGCGGGCGAACTCCTCGATCTCCGCCACGGTCAGGCCGGTGATGGCGGCTGCCCATTCGGGCGTGCGGGTGGCGAGATGCGCCTCAAGCGCCGTGGTGTCGCCGGCCAGCCGGGCCAGATAGGCGCGGTCGGCGTGGCCGTCGCGGAACAGCACATGCATCACCGCGCAGGCCAGCGCCCCGTCGGTGCCCGGCCGCAGCATCAGGTGCAGGTCGGAGACCTCGGCCGTGCCGGTGCGGTAGGGGTCGATGGTGACCAGCTTCGCCCCACGGCCTTTGCGCGCGCGGCTGACATGGGTCATCACATTGACCTGGGTCGCCACCGGATTGCCGCCCCAGTTGACGATCAGGTCGCTCTCCGCCATCTCGCGCGGGTCGGCGCCGCGGATGTCGCCGTAACCGGCGAGCCAGCCCATGTTGGCCGGGGTGTCGCACACCGTGCTGGTCTGGCGCGAATAGCCCTTGGCATGGCGCAGGCGCTGGATGCCGCCGCGCTGCACCAGACCCATGGTGCCGGCGTAGAAATAGGGCCAGACGGCTTCCGGGCCGTAGGTCCGCTCAGCGGTCAGGAAGGCGTCGGCGATGCGGTCCAGCGCCTCGTCCCAGCCGATTTCCGTCCACTGGCCCGAGCCCTTGGGGCCGCTGCGCAGCAGCGGGGTCTTCAGCCGGTCCGGGGAATGCACGCGCTCGGCATAGCGGCTGACCTTCGCGCAGATGACACCGGCGGTGTAGCTGTTCTCGGCGGCGCCGCGCACCTTGCCGATGCGGTCGGGGGCGAGGCGTTCCACCTCCAGCGCGCAGGTGCTGGGGCAATCGTGCGGACAGGCGGTGGGCAGGAACTGGGCCGACAAGGCTAACCTCTGGTCTGGCTGGCGGCGGGGGAAGGCCGAAGTTTAGGCCCTGCCCCGCGCCCGCTTCAATGCACAACAATGTATGGGTACAATAATGACGGCCCGCATAAGCGAAGGGGCCGCGAAATCCCGTTCCGGACTTCGCGGCCCCTGCCGATTCAGCGAGGCGATCCCCTGGCGACTTGCGGCTTTACATGAAGCCGAGCAGGCGCGGGAACCACAGCGTGATCGCCGGCACGTAGGTGACGAGGCCGAGGAAGATCAGCATCGTCAGCAGCCACGGCCACACCGCCACCGTCAGTTCGGTGATGCCCATCTTGGTGATGCCCGACGCGACGTAGAGGTTCAGGCCCACCGGCGGGTGGCACATGCCGACTTCCATGTTCACGATGATCAGGATGCCGAAATGCACCGGGTCGATGCCCAGCTTCATGGCGACCGGGAACAGGATCGGCGCCATGATCAGGACGATGGACGACGGCTCCATGAAGTTGCCGGCGGCCAGCAGGATGATGTTCACCACCAGCAGGAAGACCCAAACGCCCATGTTCTGGTCGAGGATCCAGGCCGCCATGTTCTGCGGGATCTGCTCCGACGTCATCAGGAAGGAGAAGAGCACCGCATTGGTGATGATGTAGAGCAGCATCGCCGACATGCTGGCGCTGTCGAGCAGCACCTTCGGCACGCGGCGGAGCGGCATGTCCTTGTAGATGAAGACCGCGACGAAGAAGGCATAGACCGCGGCCATCGCCGCCGCCTCGGTCGGGGTGAAGATGCCGCTGTAGATGCCGCCCATCACCACGATGATCAGCAGCAGGCCCCAGAAGCTCTCGCGCAGGGCATGCATGCGCTGCTTGAAGCTGGCCTTGGGCAGGCGCGGATAGCCGAACTTGCGGGCGCGGTACCAAGTGGTGAAGCCGAGGAAGCAGGCCAGCAGGATGCCCGGCACCACGCCGGCGATGAACATCTGGCCGATGGAGGCGGCCTGCGGATGGCCGGTGGTGGCGACGCAGTACATCACCATGACGATGGAAGGCGGGATCAGGATGCCGAGCGCGCCCGAGGTGGTGATGATGCCGGCGCCGAAATTCTTCGGGAAGCCCTGCGCCACCATGGCCGGCAGGATGATCGAGCCGATGGCGACCACGGTGGCCGGGCTGGAGCCCGACACCGCCGCGAACAGCGCGCAGGCCATGACGCCGGCAAGGCCGAGGCCGCCGTGCCAATGGCCGACCATCGAGGTGGCGAAGTTGATCATGCGGCGGGCGACGCCGCCATGGGTCAGGAAGTTACCGGCCAGGATGAAGAACGGGATCGCCATGATCTCGAACTTCTCGATGCCGGTGAACAGCTTGAGCGCGACCGCGTCGATCGGCACGTCGGTCATGAAGAACAGGAAGGACAGAACCGTCAGGCCGAGCGAGATGGAGATCGGCATGCCGGTGAGCATGAGGGCCAGCAGAAGCCCGAAGATGATGGCGGCGTTCATGCCGGGCCTCCTTCCTTGGCGGCTTCGACCGGGTCGATGCCGTCGACCTGGGCATGGTCGTGATGGGGCAGTTCACCGGTGCGGATGAAGGTCCAGGCGACCTGGAGGAAGCGGAAGCACATCAGGTAGGAGCCGAGCGGCACCGCCAGATAGATGATCCACATCGGCCATTCCAGATCGGCCGACACCTGCTCGGTCTCGGAGATGTGGTAGACGAAGCGCGCGCCGAGCGAGCCGACGATGAAGGTGAACAGTGCGCCGGCACCCAGCCCGAACAGCACGAACTTGGCACGCAGGTGCGGTTCCATCCGGTTGATGATGACGTCGACGCCCACATGGATGCCGGTTCGCACGCCATAGGCGGCGCCGAACTTGGCCATCCACACGAACATGTAGATGCACAGCTCCTGCGCCCAGGCGAGGTTCCAGTGCAGCACATAGTCCTGGATGTAGGGAACGCCGGAGAAATAGCGGTGGACGACGGACGCGAAGATGACGAGCGTCGCCCCGGCCATGAGCGACGCGATCAGCGTCTCCTCAAGCCGGTCGAGGATTTTCATAAGCATGTCGGGGGGATCTCCCGGTCGGCGGAGATGGTCTGGCGTTTATTGCCCTCTCCCGTCCTGGGAGAGGGAGGGACCCGCCGGAGGCGGGAGGGTGAGGGGTGATCCGGACATGGATCTCAATCCTTGGATCACCCCTCACCCTTCCCAAGCTTTGCTTGGGGCCCTTCCCTCTCCCGGAACTCTCAGCGGATCTTCGATCCGCCTGACGCCGTCAGCACGAACTTCGTTCGTGCGAGAGGCGGGAGAGGGAGGATCGAAGCCGGGGTGATTACATCTTGAAGCCGGCCGCGGCCGATTCCTTGTAGATCGCTTCGATCAGATCCTTGCCGACGCGGGATTCAGCTTCCTTGTGGACCGGCTTCAGGGCCTTGATCCAGGCTTCGCGCTCTTCCTTGGTCTGGGTGTGGAACTCGGTCTTGCCGGACGCCTTCATCTGGGCCAGCGCCACGTCGTTCTCGTTCTGGGCGATGTCGTTGGCGTAGTCGGTCGCCTCCTTCATCGCCTCTTCCAGCTTGCCGCGGACGTCGGCGGGCAGGCCTTCCCAGAACTTCTTGTTCACGATGACCGCGTAGCCGAGATAGCCGTGGTCGGTCAGGGTGGCGTTCTTCTGCACCTCGTGCATCTTCTGGGTGTACATGTTGGACGGCGGGTTCTCCGTGCCGTCGACGACGCCGGTCTGCAGCGCCTGGTACACTTCGGAGAAGGCCATCACCTGCGGCAGGGCACCCAGCGCGCGCATCTGGGCGTCCAGCACCTTGGACGACTGGATGCGCATCTTCAGGCCCTTGACGTCCTCCGGCTTGATGAGCGGCTTGTTGGCGCTCATGATCTTGAAGCCGTTGTCCCAGTAGGCCAGCCCGATGATGCCCTTGGACTCCAGCTTCTGGAACAGCTTCTTGCCGATCTCGCCCTTGGTGACGCGCTGGAGGACTTCCTTGCTGGGGAAGATGTAGGGCAGGTCGAAGACCTCGAATTCCTTCGCGCCCAGCGGGCCGAACTTGGCCAGCGACGGGGCCAGCATCTGGACGGCGCCCAGCTGCAGCGCCTCAAGCTCTTCCTTGTCCTTGTAGAGCTGGCTGTTGGGATAGACCTCGATCTTCACCTTGCCGGCGGTCAGCTTCTCGGCCAGCTCCTTGAACTTCTCGGCACCCTTGCCCTTCGGCGTCTCCGGCGCGACGACGTGGCTGAACTTGATCACGATCTGGTCCTGGGCCCAGGCCGTCGAAATCGCCATCGGCGCCGACATCATGCAGCCAACCGCCGCCGCGCACAGGAGCTTCACGAGTTTCATAGGTGCGTCCCCCTCTGGTATTCATTGTAGACAGGGCTGACTGTTCGGCCCCGTACTTGTTGCGCATTGTTCATGATCGGACGAATTGCGGCTATTGTGGATATCCGCAGAGTCGGCCTATTCCACTTTCGTGAAACGCCGCCATCCCCCGCCCCCGCACTTTCGTGTCCATCCCGATGCCGAAGCCGTCCCGCAATTCCAGTCCTGTCGCCCGCATCGGGCGGGCGGTGCCGCACGCCACGCCGGTGGTGGCGATGGCGCTGGTCGTGGTTCTGCTGGGCGCCTTCCTATGGCTGTTGCAACGCAACGAGCGGGAGGACGAGGCGCTGGCGCTGATCAAGGACGCGCTGTGGGTGGAGCAGAACCTGCACTTCCAGCTCGCGTCCGACGAGGACAAGCTGGAGCGGCTGGCCGAGACGCTGGGCCGGGCCGAGGTGGACCTGCGGCAGTTCGCCGCAATGGCCCGGCTGGTCGTGAACACCAATCCGGCGATCGAACGGGTGCTGTGGCTCGACGCCCAGGGCCGCACCCTGCTGGCCGAGCCGCCGCTGCCGGGAGATGGCGGAGCGGCTGCCGCATCGGAGCCGGCATCCGACGCGGTATCGGAGCCGGCCGGCGCTGAGGGCATGGCCCGCGACGACGCGGTGCGGATCGCGCGGTCATCCGGCCTGCGGGCCTATGGCGCGCCCTACCGGATCGACGCCACCGACCGCGGCTTCGACGCCGCCTTTCCGCTGTTCCGCGACGGCGCCTTCGCCGGGACGCTGGTCGGCGTCTTCTCCTTCGAAGCGATGCTGACCCACCATGTTCCCTGGTGGTTCGCCCAGCGCTACCAGTTGGAAGTGATCGATGCGACCGGCACGGTGCTGGGAGCGAAGTCGCGCATGTCGGTGCCGGGCTCCATGGCCGGTCCGGCGCCGGACCCCGCGCGCAGCCACCTCATCCCGTTCGATCCGCCCGGCCATGGGATGGCCCTGGTCGCCACCGCCTACCCCACCGAGTCCAACGTCACCCGCACCGTTCTGGTGGCGGCGATCTTCGCACTGACCGGATCGGCCTTGTGGAGCCTGTGGTCGCTGCGCCGGCACATCGCCGGCCGCCTGCGCGCCGAGGAGGCGCTGCGCGAGGAGCATGCCTTCCGCAAGGCGATGGAGGACAGCCTGACCGTGGGCATGCGCGCCCGCGACCTGGAGGGCCGCATCACCTACGTCAACCCGGCCTTCTGCCGGATGGTCGGGCTGGAGGCGGACGATCTGATCGGGCGCGGCCCGCCGGCGCCCTATTGGCTGCCGGAGGAGATCGACCGGGCCGAGGCCGCCTTTCAGGACGTGCTGGCCGGCCGGGCGCCGGAAAGCGGGCTGGAGATGCGGTTCCAGCGCGCCAACGGCGAACGGTTCGACGCGCTGATCTACGAAGCGCCGCTGATCGACGCCAATGGTCGGCAGACCGGCTGGATGGGCTCCGTCCTCGACATCACCGAACGCAAGCATGCCGAGGAGCTGGCCCGCCAGCAGCAGGAACGGCTGCAACAGACCTCCCGCCTGATCACCATGGGCGAAATGGCCTCCACCCTGGCGCATGAGCTGAACCAGCCTCTGTCGGCCATCGCCAGCTATTGCACCGGCTGCATCAACCGGCTGCGCTCCGACCGTTGCGATACCCAGGAGGTGGCGGCAGCGCTGGAGAAGCTGGCCGCCCAGGCCAAGCGCGCCGGGCTGGTGGTGCGCCGCATCCACGACTTCGTGCGCAAGCGCGATCCCAAGGTCGCCCCCTGTTCGCTGGCCGGGGTGCTGGAGGATTGCGTCGGGCTGGCCGGCAGCGACGCCGCAAGGCTGGGCGTGCGGGTGGAGCTGGATGCCCCCGCCGACCTGCCGCCGGTCACCGGCGACCGCATCCTGCTGCAGCAGGTGGTGCTGAACCTGATGCGCAACGGGATCGAGGCGATGGCCCGTACGCCGCGCGCCGACCGCCGCCTGACCGTCACCGTCCGCCGGACCGATTGCGATGGCAGCGGGGACGGCGATCTGCTGCTGACGGAGATCCGCGACCATGGCTGCGGCGTCGCGCCCGAGGTGGCCGACCGCCTGTTTTCCCCCTTCTTCACCACCAAGCGCGAAGGTATGGGCATGGGCCTGAACATCTGCCGCTCCATCGTCGAGCACCACCGCGGCCGGCTGTGGTTCGAGACGGCGGCGCCGGAGGGAGATGGTAACGGGGAGGCAACGGGGGCCGCCCCCGCCGGCACGCGCTTCCTTTTCACCCTGCCCGTCCATGCCCGCACGCCGGACCGGACGACCGGCACGTATCCCGGCCCACATCCCGATCACACCGCCGAGGCTGCAGAATGACCACGCTCCACATCGTCGACGACGACGAGGCCATCCGCGACGCGCTCGGCTGGCTGTTCCAGTCGCGCAACGTCCCGGTGGCGGGCTGGCCGTCGGCCGAAGCCTTCCTGGAATCCTGGCGGCCGGACACCGCCGGCTGTCTTCTGCTGGACATCCGCATGGAAGGGATGAGCGGGCTGGAGCTGTTCGACCGGCTGCTCTCGAAAGGCTGCCGCATGCCGGTGATCTTCCTGACCGGCCATGGCGACGTGCCCATCGCGGTCGGCGCCCTGAAGAAGGGAGCCCGCGATTTCGTGGAGAAGCCCTTCAACGACAACGAACTGGTCGACCGGGTGATCGATGCGCTGGCCTTCGATGCCGAACAGCGCGAGCGCGAAGCCGGTCAGGCCGGGCTGGCCGCCCGGCTGGCCACCCTGACCCAGCGCGAACGTCAGGTGATGGAGCTGGTCGTCGCCGGCCGCCTGAACAAGGTGATCGCCGATGAGCTGGGCATCAGCATGCGCACGGTGGAGGTCCACCGCAGCCATGTGTTCGAGAAGATGCGCGTCAAGACGGCGGTGGAGCTGACGCGGCTGCTGACGGGTGCGGCCTGATTGCTCCTCCCGATACGGGAAAACCCAGGGGAGGACGGAGGCGCCTGGAGTCCCCACCGATCCCGTATTAGTCTGTTCATGCCACTCCGGTGGTCGTCCCCTCCGGCGGTCTGGAGCATCAGCGGTTGAGGTTTCGGTTACCCAGCTCCATCCTCGCCATCGGTCTGGCCGTGACGGCACCGCTGCTGCTGTTCGGCGCCGTGATGGTCTGGCAGCTCGATGCCCGCGACCGGGCGGAGACGGAGGATGCGCTGCAATCGGTGGCGCAGTCGCTGTCGCTGGCGGTCGACCGTGAACTGGCGAGCCAGCTGCGGCCGCTGGAACTGCTGGCGTCTCTGCTTCAGCCCAATGCCGACGACCTGCGCATCCTGTACCAGGAGACCACCACCGCCACCCACAGCCAGCCCGGCTGGCTGGCGATGGGGATGGTGGACGCCGACACCGGCCGCTTCGTCTTCCACACGCACTATCCGCTGGGCGTCCAGCCGCTGCCGCCGCCCCGGCTGGACGACATCACCCGCCGTGTCATCGAGAGCCGCCGCGCGACCATCGGCGGCGTTCTGCCGCCCGGAGGACCGCCGGGCCGGCCGTCGCTGATCCTGCGGGCCCCGATCCTCCAGTTCGACCCGGACCGCCAGAACGACCGGGTGCGCTACATCCTGTCCCTGGCACTTGGGCTGGAAGGGTTGGCCAGCGCCCTGCGCACCCGCGACACCCCGCCGGAATGGACGGTCACCGTCGTCGATCCGACCATGCTGATCGCCGCCCGTTCGCGCGATGCGGCGGCCTATCTCGGCCAGAGGGTCTATGCGTCGCTGGAGGCGCGGATCCGGACCGGCAGCAACCGCATGTTCGTCGGCCAGACCAAGGACGGGATCGAGGTCAACTCCGTCATCCACCGCTCCTCCGAAACCGGCTGGGCGGTGGTGCTGGGCGTCCCGTCGGCCATCGTGCAGGAAAAGCTGAACGCCACCCGCATGACGGTGATCGGCGGTGCCGCGGCCGCCTGTGCAGCGACGCTCATGCTGGCGCTTCTGGTATCGCGCGCCTACCGCCGCCGCCGCAGCGCCGAGGAGGAGGTGCGCCGCGCCCGCGAGGCGGTGCTGATCGAACAGCGCCGCCGGCTGCAATCGGAAAAGGACCATGCCGAAGCGGCGAACCGGGCCAAGAGCGATTTCCTGGCGAACATGAGCCACGAGCTGCGTACCCCGCTGAACGCGATCATCGGCTTCGCCGAGGCGCTGATGTCCGGGATCTTCGGCCCCTCCCCGCCCAAGCATGTCGAATATCTGACCGCCATCCACCAGTCCGGGCGCCATCTGCTGGACCTGGTCAACGAACTGCTGGACATGGCGAAGATCGAGGCCGGACGGCTGGAGCTGTTCCCCGCCTGCGTCGCGCTGGGCGAGTTGCTGGAGGATTGCCTGTCGCTGATGGAGGCGCTGGCCCTGCGCAAGGGCGTGGTGCTGACCAGCGGCACCATCCCGTCGGACCTTCAGGTCACCGTGGACGGAGTCCGCATGCGGCAGGCGGTGCTGAACGTCCTGTCCAATGCCGTCAAGTTCACCCCGTCGGGCGGTGCGGTACGGGTGGAGGCAAGACCCGGCCCCGGCGGCACCGGCGCCGTCATCGTGATCGCCGACACCGGCGTCGGCATGACCGCGGAGGAGATGGTGATCGCGATGGAGCCATTCCGTCAGGTCCACAATTACCTGACCAAGGCGGAGGCCGGCACCGGCCTGGGCCTGCCGCTGGCCCGCCGCTTCGTCGAGGCCCATGGCGGCTCCCTGACGCTGGACAGCACGCCGGGCACCGGCACCACGGTGACGATCATCCTGCCCTGAGGAGGGTCGCGGGACGTCGAGGCGGTGTGGAGCCGGACTGTGGAGTTCCGCCTTAACCCCGGCGGGGCGGACGGCCGGGGAGCGTGGCGCGCTGAAGCTTGGCGCCGGCCATGTCGGCACCGTCCATGTCGGCGCTGTCGAGATTGGCATCGGACAGGTTCGCCTGCACCAGACAGGTGCCGACCAGCAGGGCGCCGCGCATGTCGGCTCCCATCAGGTTGGCGGCCCAGGAGCGGCCGGTGGGGCGACCCGACGGATCCTTGATCGCAGCCGGCCCGAGCCGCACCCGCGTCAGGTCGGCGCCGGTCAGCATGGCATAGCTGAGGTTGGCGCCCGACAGGTCGGCGCCCATCAGGTTGGCGCCCTCCAGATTGGCGCCGGAAAGGTCGGTCATCATCAGCCGTGCGCCGGTCAGCGCCGCCGCAGACAGGTTCGCCCCGCGCAAGCTCGCGGCGCTGAGATTGACGTTGCGGAGATCGGCGCGGCTGAGGTCGGCGCCGTCCAGATCGGCCCGCTGGCCGCGCTGGCCGAAGCTGTCGATCCAGCGTTCATGGTCGAAGATGGCGCGCTGGATTTCCGACCCCATGCTGTCGATGGGGCGGGTCATCTGCGCCGTGGCGATGCGGGTGGAGGACAGGTCGCAGTCGGCCATCCGCGTGCCGACCATGTCGGCCTTGTCGAAGCGGGTGCCGTCCAGCGCCGCCCCCGACAGGTTGGCGCCGTTCAGCCGGGCGCCGGTCAGGTCAGCCCCGGTCAGCACCGCCCCCGACAGATCGGCGTTCTGCAGCACGGCGCCGCTGAGATCGGCGTCGGACAGGTTGGCGCCGCGCAGAACAGCCCCGGTGAGGTCGGTGGGAATGCCGCCTTCCGCCGTCATGCCGTTCTGGAGGCGGGCAAGTGCGGCCTTGTGGATCTGGCGGGCGCTTTCGGCATCCTGCGCATCGGGGCCGGTGCCGCGCCGGGCGGTGCCGCCGGGCTCAAGCGTGCCGGCACGGAGATCGGCGCCCTTCAAATTGGCGTTCGAGAAGTCGGCCGCCCGCAGCCGCGCGCCGCGCAGGTCGGTCTGCATCAGGTTGGCGCGGCTGATGTCGGCATCGCGCAGATCGACGCCGAACAGGTCGGCGCCGGCCAGATTGGTACCGTTCAGCCGTCCACGCGCCAGCCGCGCCCCGACAAGGCGGGCCCCGCGCAGGTCGCGCTGCGACAGGTCGACCCCCTCCAGATCGGCCATGGCGAGGTTGGCACGGGCGCCGCCCGGCTGGCCCTTGATCCAGCGGGCGTGCCGGTCCAGCACCTCGGCCAGCTGGTCGGGCCGAAAGAAGGAGATGGACTGAGCGGTCGGTGTGGTGGCGGTTGGCACGGACAACTCGACGCCGTGAAATGGTTACATCGCGACAATCATGCGGTTCATTCCTTACCGAAGGCTGAATGAATCCCCCTTTTGCGCACCCTCTTTCGGAGGATGCGGTTCGGCGGCCCGCCGCCAGGGTGCTAGCATGGCGCATCGGCGGGCAGACAGGAATTCCTGCCGGAATGGATACGCAAAACAGAAGCTTGGCCATAGGCCCCAACGGTTCCATCGCCGTGACTTTATCGCGGCAGTCCCGAGTCGGGCCCGTTACGGTTCTGTAATCGAACCGGTTGCGAACGGGTCGCGAACAGCCGCGATCGGGCTTCCCGCCCCTGTTCCGGGCGAGGCTGCGGAATCCCTCGACTCCTCCAGAAAACAGCATCGGTTAAGCAATGGTTGCTTGACAGAAAAGGCCACGGGCATCCTAAAAGTGTCCCACCTTTCGGATAAACGCACCGCAGCACGCCTTGACCTTAGCCAGGGTGTGACTTTGGCCGTAACCGGGACGACGGATCCAGACGATGGAATCCGGCTGCCGGAGCGGAAAAACGGGATATGAAGGAAGAATGATGAAGGATGCGGACGCCCGGTCGATCACGACCGCACGCCCGAGCGTCGGCGAGAGCCACGCCACCGAACGCCGTCATCTTGATCGCCGCCATCTTCTGCGGGCCGGCCTCGGCCTGGCAGCGGTCGCCTCCGCCGGTGCGACCCTGCTAACCAGCGAGGAAGCGGAAGCTGCGGCGCTCCGTGCTCCGCCGCGGGTGCTGTCCCTGGTGAACCTGCACACGGGCGAGCGCATCAGCGCCGAATACTGGTCGCGGGGCAAATATGTCCGCGACGCGATGCGCGCCCTGAACCGCGTGCTGCGCGACCACCACAACAATTCGGTCCATGCGATGGACCCGAAGCTGATCGATCTGGTCCATGCGCTGAGCCGCAAGATCAACCGCCGCGGCCCGATCGAGATCATCTCGGGCTACCGCTCGCCAGAGACCAACGCGATGCTGCGCGAGGCCGACGGCAGCGGCGTGGCGCAGAACAGCTATCACATGCGCGGCATGGCGATCGACCTGCGGGTCCAGGGCCTGTCCACCCGTCAGCTCCAGCGTGCGGCGCTCAGCCTGCGCGGCGGCGGGGTCGGCTATTATCCCGACAGCAACTTCGTCCATGTCGACGTGGGGCCGCTGCGCCACTGGTGAGCACGCCTGACCACGGATTTGCCGTGGGGTGGCATATCCATCCTTCAGACGTTCGATACGATGTGGCGCCAAGTCCGGTCCGGGCTTCGGCGCCACAGTCGCTTTGAGGGGCGCTTCCCGTTCCCTCGGTCCTGCGGAGCCGCCGTGGCATTCTTCCCTGGCTGTCCCCTTGCAATTTATGAACAAATTCAGTTGCGGCTTATTACCACATCCTATGGTGGATATTAATTATTCATACATCTTGGAAATTGCCTAATCTTCCCAGGGCGCAATTTTTTGAAGCGCTGGATTTCGCATTTGGGGGGATATGCATATGGGATATCTGTTTGGCGGAAGCGGCAACGACACGCTGGTCGGCGGCGATGGCAATGACACGCTGTACGGCTTCGGCGGCAATGATCTTCTGATCGGCGGCAAGGGTAACGACGTCTACGTCGTGGACAGCCTGGGCGCCGTCATCCAGGAACAGGCCGAGGGCGGTATCGACGAGGTGCGAACCTCGCTGGACGCCTTCACGCTCGGCGATCATCTGGAGACGCTCACCTATACCGGATACAACCCCTTCCATGGCACCGGCAATGCGCTGGACAATGTGATCGTCGGGTGGTCGCGCGACGATACGCTGAACGGCGGCGCCGGCAACGATACCCTGATCGGTGGCAATGGCGACGACGTCTACATCGTGGACAGTGCCGGCGATATCGTCCAGGAAGACCCGTTTCATGGCATCGACGAGATCCGCACCACGCTGAACGCCTACAGCCTTGGCGCCGAGGTGGAGCGACTGACCTTCATCGGAACCGGCGACTTTCAGGGCACCGGCAATGCGCTGAACAACGTGATCGTCGGCGGGGCGGGCAACGATACTCTGAGCGGCGGGGGCGGCTCCGACATTCTGATCGGCGGGGCGGGCAACGATACTCTGAATGGCGGGGGCGGTTCCGCCATTCTGATCGGCGGTGACGGAGACGACCTCCTTCTGGTCGACACCTTCAGTTACTACTACGACGGCTCCTTCATGCCATCCCTGCAGGGTGGCGACGGGATCGACACGGCCATCGTCCTGAACAGCGACGGAATTTATATCGACCTGGGCGTTTGCAGCATCGAACGCACCTATGGCGGATCGGGAAACGACACGCTGTCCGGCACGGGAGCCGTCACCGGCCTCGTGATCGACGGGGGAGACGGCGATGACAGCATCGTCGGCAGTGCATTCAACGACACGCTGACCGGCGGTGCCGGCGCCGATACCCTGTCGGGCGGCGATGGCGACGATGTGTTCTATATCGACGCGGCCGACAGGGTCGAGGGCGGCAACGGGTTCGACACCGTCTATGTCCAGGGAGACGGCGACACCCACCTCGATCTCGGCTATCCCGGCATCGAACGGGTGTTCAGCGGTGGTGGCAACGACAACTTCTCCGCGGGCGCCGCAGCGGTCGAGGTCGACGCCGGAGCCGGCGACGACATCCTCTCGGGAGGCGACGGCAACGACACGTTCTATGGCGGCGACGGCAACGACAATATGTTCGGCGGCGGAGGGAGCGACATCCTGGTCGGCGGGGCCGGCAACGATACCCTGTTCGGCGGCGACGGCGACGATGTTCTGATCGGTGGGGCCGGCGAGAATGTGCTGTTCGGCGAGGACGGCAACGACAGCTTTTATATCGACACCGCGACCTCGGCCCGTCTTTTTGGCGGCGATGGCGACGACACGGTCATTGTCCGTTACGCCGGGGGTGCCGATCTGGACCTCTCCCACTCGATCGAGCATTTCATCGGCGGGGTCGGCAATGACTCCGTGACGGCCGACTACGCGTACTTGCCAATGACGATGGCCGGAGAGGACGGCAACGACACCCTGTCCGGCGGTTCCGGCAACGACACGCTGTCCGGTGGAAATGGCGACGACAGGCTGCGGGGCGGCGGCGGTGATAACGTGCTGCAAGGCGGTGCCGGTGCCGACCTGTTCGATTTCTCGGTCAGCTTCGGCGGCAGCGGCGGCAACGACGTCGTGGGCGATTTCAACGCCGCGGAGGGCGACCGGATCGGACTGCTCACATACCAGAGCTACACGGTGAGCGCCAACGCCCAGGGTGACGCTGTTCTCCACATCTCCGGCTTCGGCAGTGCCTCGACGGTCACCCTCTCCGGGGTGATGGCGCAGGACGTGTCGAGTTCCTGGTTCACCACCCTCTGAAACGAGGAAGGCGCCGTCCTGGCAGGGACGGCGCCTTATCCATCGGTCCCGGGCGGATGAAGACCGCCCTACCCCACCTTCAGCCTGCGGCGCAGCAGCGACAGCGGTGCGGTGTCGTCCAGGCTCGGCTGGAAGGCGATGGTAACCTCCTTCAGCGCGTTGTCCCAGCTGTCCGGGTTGGTGCCTTCCGGCGCCTCGACCGAGGTGAAGCCGGTGCGGACCAGGAACAGATACTGGTCGGGAATGACATGGCCGACCGCGCGGATCTCGCCGGTGTAGCCGTAGCGCTCCCGCAGCTCGCGCGCGGTGGAGAAGCCGCGGCCGTCGCGGAACTTCGGGAATTCGACCGCGACAAGCGAGAAGCGATCGAGGTCGGCGGCGATGGCGCCCGCCAGCGTGCCGCTCTTCAGCCGCACGCCCAGCCGGGCGTTGCGGCCTTCGAAGCTGTCACGCTCGGCCTGCCAGCGCTCGAAGCTGATGATGACCGGGCGGTCGTTGGGGACCGGCTCGCCATCGGGAATGAAGCTCCAGGCATCCTCGCCGATGCGCCCATTCTCAATCAGCGGCATAGATTCTCTCCTTGAACGGGGCATGGCCGACGCGCTTGAGCGTGTCGATGAAGCGCTCGCTCTCGTCGGACCGGTTGGCGAGATAGACGTCGACGATGGCCTCGATGGCGTCCACCGCTTCGGTCTCGGTCACCGCCGGGCCGAGGATGTCGCCGATTTCCGTGGTCAGCGTCGGGTCGCCGCCGACGGTGATCTGGTAATATTCGGTGCCCTTCTTGTCGACGCCGAGAATGCCGATGGCGCCGACATGGTGATGGCCGCAGGCGTTGATGCAGCCGCTGATCTTGATGCCGAGTTCACCGATGGTGCGCTGGCGGACCGGGTCGGCGAAGCGGGCGGAGATCGCCTGGGCCAGCGGGATCGATCGGGCATTGGCCAGCGCGCAGTAATCCAGGCCCGGGCAGGCGATGATGTCGCCGATCAGCCCGGCATTGGCGCTGCCCAGACCGGCGGCGTCGAGCTGCTTCCACAAATCGTACAGCTCGTCCTTCTTCACATGCGCGAGCACGAGGTTCTGGACATGGGTGACGCGCAGTTCGCCGAAGCTGTGGCGCTCGGCCAGATCGGCGACGAGGTCCATCTGGTCGCAGGTGGCGTCGCCGGGGATGCCGCCGGCCGGCTTCAGCGAGACGGTGGCAATGGCATAGCCCGGCGCCTTGTGCTCCGCGACATTCACCGCCAGCCAGTTGGCGAAGGCCGGATCGGCGGCCTTGGCGCGCTCCAGGGTCTCCGAATGGTCGGGCAGCTCCTCGAAGGGCGGCGGGGCGAAATGCCGGCGGACCCCCTCGACGATCTCAGGATCAAGGCGGTATTTCGGCCCGCGCAGCCGCGCGAACTCCTCCTCGACCTCCTGGGTGAATTTCTCCAGACCCAGCTCGTGCACCAGGATCTTGATGCGTGCCTTGTAGATGTTGTCGCGGCGTCCGTACTGGTTGTAGACGCGCAGGATCGCTTCCAGGTAGGCGACGAAATCCTCCTCGGCCACCCACTCGCGCACCAGCTTGCCGACGAAGGGCGAACGGCCGAGACCGCCGCCGACATAGAAGGAGAAGCCGGCTTCGCCCTTGTCGTTGCGCCGCGCCAGCAGGCCGACGTCGTGGATGCGCACCGCGGCGCGGTCGCTCTCGGCGCCGGAGATGGCGATCTTGAACTTGCGCGGCAGATAGGTGAATTCCGGGTGCATCGTCGTCCACTGCCGCAGGATCTCGGCATAGACGCGGCCGTCCACCACCTCGTCCTTGGCGGCGCCGACGAACGGATCGGTGGTGACGTTGCGCACGCAGTTGCCGCTGGTCTGCAGCGCGTGCATGTCGACCTCGGCCAGCTCATGCAGGATCGCCGGGGTGTCCTCCAGCTTGATCCAGTTGTATTGCAGGTTCTGGCGGGTGGTGAAGTGGCCGTAGCCGCGGTCGTACTTGCGCCCGATGGCCGACAGCTTGCGCAGCTGGGTGGCCGACATCACGCCATAGGGCACGGCGATGCGCAGCATGTAGGCGTGAAGCTGGAGATAGAGGCCGTTCATCAGCCGGACCGGCTTGAACTCCTCTTCCGTCAGCTCGCCGGACAGCCGGCGCTCGACCTGTTTGCGGAACTGCTCGACGCGCTCGGCGACGAACTGCCGGTCGATCTCGTCGTAATGATAGATGCCGGCACGGGCGCCGGGCGCGATGTGGTTCATGTCGATAAACCCTAAAAGGCCGCCGGAACGGCCAGCGTTCGTTGACTCAGGCGGCCTGCTTGCCCAGATCGAGGCGGACGGTCGGGCCGGCGGTGCGGATGCGCTCGCGCATCGTCGCCGGGACCGGGACGCCGTCCTGCTCCACCACCTCGAAGGCGTAGATGTCGACGCCGAACTGCTCGCGCTCGGCCTTCGCCTTGGCGTCGGCCAGCACGGCATCCGCCTCGGAGCGCTGGAACAGCGCAGCCTCGGCGAAGGACTCGACCCACACACCGTCCTTGCCCAGGAACACGACTTCCCCGTCGCGCAGGCGGTTGGCGGTGATGGCTTTCATCGATCCTTCCTTCGATCGATCCTTGGCCGACATCTGGCTCTCCTGGCTGGTCGTTCTCGAACGCGTTTGGTGTCTTAACCCGAACCGTCTGCGGTCCGGCAATGAATTCGGCGGCCCTGCCGTCAGACGGTCATGGCAGCCATTGTTCCCGCTCGATCAGCGCGCGGCTCTCGCGGGCGACCTCGGACATCGACGCCCCTTCCGCCCGGCGGCGGTTGCGAAGCTCGGCGATGATGCGCAGCCGCTCCGCCCACTCCTCCGGGAACAGGGACTCCAGCCGCTGGCGCAGCAGGCTGGCGAGCGTCGGGCTGCGGCCGCCGGTGGAGATCGTCATCACCAGATCGCCACGCCGCACCACGGAGGGGGAGTGGAAATCGCACAGGGGAATGACGTCCTCGACATTCACCAGCACACGGCGCGCCCGCGCCAGATCGGCCAGCGCCGTCTCGATCGAAGGCCCAAGCCCCATCACATACAGCACACCGACCTTGTCGAGATCGGCAGCCTCCGGCAGAGCCCGCACCAGACGGTCGCCGGCCAACGCGGCCAATTCCCCATCCGGTTCCGGTGAAAATACCTGCGGGTCCGCCCCACCCTCGCGAAGCTGCGCCAGGCGGCGCACCGCGAGCGGGCCGGTGCCGGCCAGCGCGATCACCACCCGCGCCGGGTCGAGCGCCAGCGGAATCATGCGCGCCTCACCGAAACGGGCGACATCGGGCGGGCGACTGCGGCGCCTATGACCAGGATCCTGTGCATGGCGGTATTTAGCCCGGCCGCAGGATGACAATCAACATATTTCACACAAAGCGCTGCAACGCAGCACAATCCTATTAAACAAGTAGAGAATGTATTTACGTTGCACGTGTTTTCCGCCGGTGTTAATGTGCAAAGACAGTCAATCAACCTACTTAATAAGTAGACTTTATTGGGCCACCGCGAAAGGCAGCCGATATGGACGCGGAAACACGGGTGAAGCATCTGACCGACAGTTACGGCACGCTGGAAGGCGCGCCACTGCTCGCCGCCATGCATGAGGTGTTCGGCGGACGGATCGCGCTGCTGTCGTCCTTCGGTGCCGAATCCGCGGTGCTGCTGGCGCTGGCCGCCGAAGCGACGCCGGATTTCCCGGTTCTGTTTGTGAATACCGGCAAGCTGTTCGGCGAAACGCTGCGCTACCGCGACCAGCTGGTGAAGCGGCTGGGCCTCCGGGATGTGCGGGAGATCGGACCGACCGCCGACGACCTCGCCGCCGGCGACAAGAGCGGCATGCTGTTCGCCCGCGATTACGACGCCTGCTGCCACCTGCGCAAGACGGTGCCGCTGGAGCGCGCGCTGACCACCGCCGGTCTGGAGGCCTGGGTCACCGGCCGCAAGCGCTTCCAGTCGGCGACCCGCGCCGCCCTGCCCCTGTTCGAGTCGGAGAATGGCCGCGTGAAGGTCAACCCGCTGGCCAACTGGGACAAGGACCGGTTGGAGGAAGAGTTCACCCGGCGCGATCTGCCGCGCCACCCGTTGGAGGCCGACGGCTACCTGTCGATCGGCTGTTACACCTGCACCGAGCGCGTGGCGCCCGGTGCCGACCCGCGTTCCGGCCGTTGGGCCGGCAGCGCCAAGACCGAATGCGGCATACACACCATGATTGGAACCGCCCGATGAGCGCCGATCTCGACCAGCTCGAAAACCAGAGCATCTATATTCTGCGCGAAGCCTACAACCGCATCGACAAGCTGGCGATGCTCTGGTCGATCGGCAAGGACAGCAACGCGCTGCTCTGGCTCTGCCGCAAGGCGTTCTTCGGTCGCATCCCCTTCCCGGTGGTGCAGCTCGACACCGACATGGAACTGCCGGAGGTCTACGAGTTCCGCGACCGCATCGCCAAGGAATGGGACCTCGATCTGAAGGTGGAGCACTGCCCGCCGGAAGAGGAGATGGACCAGACCCTGCCGCCGCTGACCCGCGCCGCCGCGCGCAAGACGGAAGGTCTGAAGAACCTGCTGCGCGACCATGCCTATCAGGGCGTGATGGTCGGCATCCGCCGCGACGAGCAGGCGACCCGCGCCAAGGAGCGGGTGTTCTCGCCGCGCTCGCTGGAAGGCGATTGGGACGTCAAGGACCAGCCGGCGGAGTTCTGGGATCATTACAAGACGCGCTTCCCGGAAGGCGTCCATGTCCGCATCCACCCGCTGCTGGCCTGGACCGAGCTGGACATCTGGCGCTATTCGCAGCGAGAGGGGATTCCCATCGTCCCGCTGTACTTCGCCAAGGACGGCAAGCGCTATCGCTCGCTTGGCGAGAAGAACATCACCTTCCCGGTCGACAGCACCGCGTCCACCATCGACGAGATCATCGCCGAGCTTCAGGTGACCCGCATTCCGGAACGCGCCGGCCGCGCGATGGACAATGAGTCCGAAGACAGCTTCGAGCGCCTGCGCAGCGTGGGGTACATGTAAGATGCCGCATTCTCAACTCCGCATCGTCATCGTCGGCCATGTCGACCATGGCAAATCCACGCTGATCGGCCGCCTGCTGAACGACACCGGCAGCCTGCCGGACGGCAAGGTGGAGCAGGTCCGCGAGATGAGCCGCAAGCGCGGCATGCCCTTCGAGTGGGCGTTCGTCATGGACGCGCTCCAGGCCGAGCGCGACCAGGGCATCACCATCGACACCACGCAGATTCACTTCAAGACGAAGCAGCGCCCCTACGTCATCATCGACGCGCCGGGCCACACCGAGTTCCTGAAGAACATGGTGACCGGCGCCAGCCAGGCCGACGCCGCGCTGCTGGTGATCGACGCCGACGAGGGCGCGCTGGAACAGTCGCGCCGCCACGCCTTCCTGCTGCATCTGCTGGGCGTCCGTCAGGTGGCGGTCGTCGTCAACAAGATGGACAAGGTCGAGTTCTCCAGCCGCCGCTATGAAGCCGTGGCGCAGGAGATCAAGGACTATCTGGCCGAGCTGGGCCTTCAGCCCAAGGCGGTGATCCCGGTGTCCGCCCGCAACGGCGACAACATCGTCAGCCGCAGCGAGCAGTCGGACTGGTATCTGGGGCCGACGGTGATCGAGCAGCTGGACGCCTTCCGTCCGCAGCAGACCTCGCCCGACCAGCCGCTGCGTTTCCCGCTCCAGGACGTCTACAAGCCGGACGACCGCCGCATCCTGGCCGGCCGCATCGAAAGCGGGCGGCTGCGCGTCGGCGACACCCTGCACTTCTCACCGACCGGCGCCAGCGCCAAGGTGGTCAGCATCGAGGCGTGGAACCATCCGGAGACGGTGCTGTCGGCCCAGGCCGGGCAGAGCATCGGCATCACGCTGGACAAGCGCATCTTCGCCGAGCGCGGTCACATCGCCCACCACCAGTCCGACGCCCCGACCCTGGCCCACCGGCTGAGCGTGCGGCTGTTCTGGCTGGTCTCGGAGCCGCTGGTGGTCGGTAAGACCTACACGCTGAAGATCGCCACCGGTGAACACCGGGTGACGGTGGAGCAGGTGACGGCGGTCATCGACGTGGAGGATCTGTCCAGCACCCCCGGCAAGGCGGTCCGCCGCAACGAAGTGGCGGAGGTGGTGCTACGCTCCCGCTCGCCCATCGCGCTCGATCTGGCGTCGGACCTGCCGCGCACCGGCCGGGGCGCTCTGATCGACGGCAACGACGTGGTCGGCGGCTGCCTGGTGGTGGAGATCGAGGACGCTGCTGCGGCGAACATCACCGAGGTGTCGCACACCGTCTCGCAGGAGGAGCGCGCCCAGTCCAACGGCCACAAGGGCGGCATCGTCTGGCTGACCGGCCTGTCGGGCGCCGGCAAGTCGACGCTGGCGATGGCGCTGGAACGCGCGCTGTTCGACCGCGGCTGGCAGACCTTCGTGCTGGACGGCGACAATGTCCGCAACGGCCTGAACGCCGGGCTGGGCTTCTCCGCCGACGACCGTGCGGAGAACATCCGCCGGGTGGCCGAGACGGCCAAGCTGTTCGCCGACGCCGGCATGGTGGTGATCGCCTCGCTGATCTCGCCGCTGAAGTCCGACCGGGCGCGGGCGCGGGTGATCGGCGGCGAGCGCTTCCACGAGGTGTATGTGGCGGCCGACCTCGCCACCTGCGAGGAGCGCGACCCGAAGGGCCTGTACAAGAAGGCACGGGCCGGCGAGATCGCCGAGTTCACCGGAATCTCGGCTCCCTACGAGGCGCCGGACCAGCCCGAACTGGTGATCGACACCGATGCGCTGAGCCGCAGCGAAGCGCTGGCCCAGCTGCTCGACTATGTCGACGAGACTCTGGGCAAGAACAGCCTGAAGTCGGAGAAGGAACTGACCTACGTCATCTGACGAGGGTCGGCTCCATAAGGTGAAGCGTCGGGCGCGGGGGAAAGACCGCGCCCGACGTGTTTTCAGGCCGACGCCCTTCCTCACTCCATAACTCTCCCCCCTCCCTCGATCCTGTGGCATAAGGGGCCGCCATTACGCCCCAAGGACCCCCGCCGCCCATGATCCGCTTCGATAACGTCAGCAAGCAGAACGGCCACCGCATCCTGTTCCTGGAGGCCTCCGCGGCGCTCAACCGGGGTGAGAAGATCGGGCTGGTCGGTCCGAACGGCGCCGGCAAGACGACCCTGTTCCGCATGATCACCGGCGAGGAGCAGCCGGACGGCGGACAGGTTGCCATCGAGAAGCAGGTCAGCATCGGCTATTTCAACCAGGATGTCGGCGAGATGTCCGGCCGCTCCGCCGTGGCCGAGGTGATGGACGGCGCCGGGCCGGTCAGCGCCGTCGCCGCCGAACTGGCGGAGCTGGAAGCCGCCATGGCCGATCCCGACCGCGCCGACGAGATGGACGCCATCATCGAGCGCTATGGCGAGGTGCAGGCCCGCTTCGACGAACTGGGCGGCTATGAGCTGGAGGGCAAGGCGCGCGAGGTGCTGGCGGGCTTGAGCTTCAGCCAGGAGATGATGGACGGCGACGTCGGCGGGCTGTCGGGCGGCTGGAAGATGCGCGTGGCGCTGGCCCGCATCCTGCTGATGCGCCCCGATGCCATGCTGCTCGACGAGCCGAGCAACCATCTGGACATCGAAAGCCTGATCTGGCTGGAAGGTTTCCTGAAGGGCTATGAGGGCGCCCTGCTGATGACCTCGCACGACCGCGAGTTCATGAACCGCATCGTTACCAAGATCATCGAGATCGATGGCGGAACGCTGACCAGCTATTCCGGCGATTACGGCTTCTACGAGAAGCAGCGGGCGCTGAAGGAAAAGCAGCAGGAAGCGCAGTTCGAACGCCAGCAGGCGATGCTGGCCAAGGAGCTGAAATTCATCGAGCGCTTCAAGGCCCGCGCCTCGCACGCCTCCCAGGTGCAGAGCCGGGTGAAGAAGCTGGACAAGATCGAACGCTTCGAGCCGCCCAAGCGCCGCCAGGTGGTGACCTTCGACTTCCCGCCGGCCCCGCGCTCCGGCGACGACGTGGCGGTGCTGAAGAACGTGCACAAGGGCTATGGCAGCCGGTCCATCTATGAGGGGCTGGACCTGACCATCCGCCGCAAGGAGCGCTGGTGCGTGATGGGCGTCAACGGCGCCGGCAAATCGACCCTGCTGAAACTGATCGCCGGGACGACCGAACCCGACAGCGGCACCGTCACCGTCGGCGGAAGCGTCAAGATGGGCTATTTCTCACAGCATGCAATGGAGCTGCTGGACGGCGACCAGACCATCTTCGAAGCGCTGGAGGCGCATTTCCCGCAGGCCAGCCAGGGGTCGCTGCGGGCGCTGGCCGGCTGCTTCGGCTTCTCCGGCGACGATGTCGAGAAGCGGTGCCGCGTGCTGTCGGGCGGCGAGAAGGCACGTCTGGTGATGGCGATCATGCTGTTCAACCCGCCCAACTTCCTGGTGCTGGACGAACCGACCAACCACCTGGACCTCGACACCAAGCAGATGCTGATCCAGGCGCTGGCGGCCTATGAGGGCACCATGCTGTTCGTGTCGCACGACCGCCATTTCCTGGCAGCCCTCTCCAACCGCGTGCTGGAACTGACGCCGGAGGGGATCCACCAGTATGGCGGCGGCTACACCGAGTATGTCGAGCGCACCGGGCAGGAGGCGCCGGGGCTGCACAGCTGAGCCCTGTCTCCTCACATCACCCGGAGTGAACGCATCCTTCAGAACAAGTCATTGGTCGTGAAGTCCGCCGGAGCGTAGCATCGCCTGCGTTGTCGAGACAGCGGAGGCGGACATGCCCTCTCTCACGGAATCCCTTGAAGTCCCGGGGCTGCGGTCGCCGGTGATCCAGGCGCCGATGGCGGGGGGCGGCGATACGGCTGCCCTGGTCGCTGCAGTCAACGAAGCCGGCGGGCTGGGCTTCGTCGGCGCCGCCTACCTGACCGGGGAGCAGATCGCCGAGCGGGCGCTCGCCATTCGCCAGCGCACCGCCCTGCCCTTCGGCATCAACCTGTTCGCGCCGACGCCGGCCCCGGGACCGGCGCCGATGATGGCCGAGGCGATGGCCCGCATAAGGCCCTTCCACGCCGAGCTTGGCCTGCCGGAGGCGGAGGAGCCCGCCTATGGCGGCGACGCCTTCGACCGGCAATTCACCGCTCTGCTGGACAGCGGAGCCGCCTTCTACAGCGTCACCTTCGGGCTGCCGCCGGCCGACAGCGTGGCGGCGGCCAAGGCGCGCGGCATGCGGGTGCTGGGCACCGCGACCACGGTGGCGGAGGCGGTGGCCCTGGAGCAGGCCGGCGTCGATGCGGTGATCGCCCAGGGCAGCGAGGCCGGCGGGCATCGCGGCAGCTTCATCGGCGATCCGGCCGCCAATCTGGTCGGCACGATGGCGCTGGTGCCGCAAGTGGCCGATGCGGTGGGCGTGCCGGTGATCGCATCGGGCGGCATCATGGACGGGCGCGGCATCGCCGCGGCGCTGGCCCTGGGCGCCTGCGCGGTGCAGATGGGCACGGTGTTCCTGACCACCGAAGAGGCCGGCATTCCCGAGGCGCACAAGTCCGCCATCCTGGCGGCGCGCGAGGACCAGACCCGGATCACCCGCGCCTTCTCCGGCCGGCCGGCGCGCGGCATCGTCAACCGCTTCATGGAAATGGTGGAGGACCCGCAGGCGCCGGGGGCGGTGCTGCCCTTCCCCTTGCAGAACGCGCTGACCCGCCCGCTGCGCACCGCCGCCGGCAAGGCCGGCCGGGCGGAGTTCCTGTCGCTGTGGGCCGGACAGGGGCTGACACTGGCGCAACGGCGCCCGGCGGGGGAGCTGGTGGCGGATTTGCTGCGCGAGACGGAGACGGTGCGGCGCAGGCTTGCCGTTTGACCCGATGGCCGGACGGGCCGCTCAGACGGCCTCGGCCGTCACCCGGTTGCGGCCGCTGCGCTTGGCGGCGTAGAGCGCTTGGTCGGCGCGGCGGACCAGCGTCAAGGCCGGTTCGCCGGGGCGGAACTGGGCGACGCCGACCGACAGCGCGACGGTGCCGTAATTGGCGTTGCGCGCCTTGTTCACGATCTGGCGGCCACCGACGAAGGCCCGCACCTGCTCCGCCAGCTTGGTGGCGTTCTCCAGGCTGGTGCGCGGCAGGATGATCGCGAATTCCTCCCCACCATAGCGGGTGGCGGTGTCGCGGCCCTTGATGCATTCGGTCAGCATGCGGGCGACCAGCTTCAGCACATGGTCGCCGACCAGATGGCCGTGGGTGTCGTTGAATGACTTGAAATGGTCGATGTCGACCATCAGCAGCGACAGCGGCTGCTCGTCTCGCACGGCGGTCTCCATCGCCTCCTCCAGCATCAGGTCGAAGGCCTTGCGGTTGCCGATGCCGGTCAGCCCGTCGGTCAGCGCCTCGCGCCGCGCGCTGTCAAGGCTGACCCGCATTTCGGCCAGCTGCTGGCTCGATTCCTGAAGCTGGAGTTGGAGTGCCGTCTGGCGGTCGACGATCTCCTTGGTCTCCGCGGCAATGGCCGCGACCATGGCGCGCAGTTCCAGGAGGCTGAGCGGCTGGTCCAGTTCCTCCCGGAAGCCGGACAGGGCATTGCCGTAGCGCTCCGTCTCCGATCCGACATTGCCCAGCTGCTCCAATATGCGCCCCAGCGCATAACGGGCTTTGTCGGAGGTCTCACGGATCGCCTGGGCTTCGGCGTCCATGGTGAAGAAGCGCTTGTACAGCTCGTCGCACAGCGTCTGCGAGGCGGCCAGCCCATCGCGGCGCGCCAGATCGATGGCGCGGGTCAGGTCCGGGTTGTTGCCGCTGTAATAGACGTACCAAAGCGTGAAATTTTCCGGAGTGGCCGGCAGCCGGTCGGACAGCATCCGCTCCATGGCCTTCGCGGCGAGGCCGCTGGAACGTTCGAAATCCTCCGCAGTTGCCACGACCGCCGTCCGTCCAAAATCATTCGATTTCGAACGGTACGCGGCGCAAGCCCTTACGGCAAGAAGGTTTTTGGGAACAAAGCGAGATGTTACAACCGCTTTGGTTGTGCGCTATCCGATTAATTGCATTGCCCGACCGAACTCTCGGCGCAGATATGCTTGCCATCGGTCCAGCGTGCCCCCGACAGGTCGGCATGACGCAGGTCGGTGCCGGACAGCCTCGCTCCGGTCAGGTCGGCACGCGCCAGCGACGCTCCCACCATCTTGGCGTTGCGCAGGTCGGCCTCGCGGAAGCTGGCGCCGGTCAGGTCGGCGCGGGTGAAGTCCGCCTCGATCAGGCGGGCCTTGTCGAAGACCGCGCCGGGGGCGGTGGCGCTGATGAACTTGGCACGGTAGCCGTCGGCATCGGTCAGCTTCGCCTCGCCCAGGCTGGCGCGTTGAAAGGTTGCATCGCGCAGCATGGCGCCGCTGAGATCGACACCGGTCAGCGTCTGCCCCTCCAGCGAGCAGCGCCGCCAGTTGACCTTCGGCTGCGCCGCCTCGGTGCAATCGGCCAGCGCCGGGCCCATGGAAAGGATGGTCAACACGGCCGCAGCGACGGCGAGACTGCCGGAACGGACGCGGAAGCGAAGCGGCGGGACAGGTGCGGTTCTCATCCCTCGATAGATGGGGACACCGCCGCTCAACTCAACCACCGGGCCGCGTCATCCGGCGGTGCGGGAACCGTCCAGCCGGGCAACCGCACGCCCCGCCTGCGGCGGCCGGGGAAGGACGGCATGGGCAGCCGCCTGTCCGGCCAGCGCCACCGCGACGGCCGGTGGGAAGGGGCCGGTCTTCCGCGTGCCGAGATCGACGTGCAGCAGCATGAACTCGGCCGTCGCGGCAAGCCACCCTTCCTCCGCATGCCGCATTTCGTGGAACAGGTGCAACCGCTTGGCGTCGGCGCCGAGCAGCAGCGAGTCGAAGCGCAACGGCGTCCCCTCCGTCACCTCGCGGGCATAGGTCAGGTGGGCATCGACGACGAAGACCGACCGGTTCTCCGCCGCGACATAGGCCTTGCCGATCCCGAACCGGTCCAGCACGGCGTCCGTCGCATGGTCGAAGGCCAGCAGGTAATAGGCAACGTTCATGTGCCCGTTGTAGTCGATCCACTCCGGGCGGACGGTTTCTCGGTGGAGGGTCAGGGGAGCGGGGGCATCGGTGGTCATGGCATTCCAAGAAAGCGGATGATGTCGGTTCGCAGCGTCTCGATGTCCGTCAGCCAGCCGGCGACCTTTGAAACCGGCAAGTCCGGGAGAGGGTCGTCGAAGATGCCGGCTCCCGGATAACGCGGTGCGCTGATGAATGTGGTGAGATGAGCCAAAGCGGCGATACGCGGTGCCATCGATGCCCGGTTGGAAGCCGGACAACCAGACCATCAATGTCATGAGACTTCGGTGGCATCGTGCCGGAAGCCACGAGCAGGGTCTTGGCGAGCTTCTCGACCGCCTGCTGGCAGTGATAGGCCGCCATATTCGGCTCCGGTTCGGGACCATAGAGGTTGTTGCGGATCGCCTTCATGTCGCGCTCCACAACAACCAGCCACGCCTGGACTTCCCTACGCTCCATAGACCCTGAGCCCTTGGCGCTTGACCTCGTAACTCAAAGTGCCCACGACATCCTTGGACGCTTCGTAATTGGTGCGTGTACAAGGAATGATGTCGGCGGGGATGCCGGTGCCGATCTTGGACGCATAGGCATACTGGATCGACCGCCGCTCCTTCGGCGCTTCGTCCGGGACGATCACCAGCAGGTCGTAATCGCTGTCCTCATCGAAATCGCCGCGCGCCCGGCTGCCGAACAGATAGACGGCTTCCGGCTCCAGGGCCGGAACGATCCGGTCCAGCAGGATTTGCAGCTTCTCGTCGTTCCGTGCGTCGATGACATCCATCATCTACGCCTTTGCTTCCAGAAAAGCGGAAACCGTCGCCCGGACCTGCTCGATTTCGGCCAGCCAATGGGACACGTCGTCGGGATCGGGTTCGTCCGGCGGGCCGTCGAAGATATCCATGCTCGGATAGCGGAAGGCCGCGGCAAAAATCGTGAAGCGCTCCAATGGCAACAAGGTCGCACGCAAGGGGTGATCGGACGGCACATCGTCCAGCAATGCCACGATGTTGTGTTGTTTCGGCGGATGGCGCCCGAAGGAGACAAGAACCGCCTTGACCAGCTTCTCCGCCGCCTGCTGGCAATGGTAGGCCGCGGACTTGACCGCAGAGCCCACGAGGCAAGCGCGGATCGCCCGGATGTCCTCGTCAACCACCGCCAGCCAGGCCGCGACCACCCTTATCGACCATAGACCTGCACCCCGAAGTGATTGGCCTCGTAACAGAGCGTTCCCACCGAATCCTTGTTTCGTTCAAAGCCGGTGCGGGAACAGGGAATGATGTCGGCCGGAACCCGAGACTGCCGGCTGGCCTCGAAGGCGGTGGACATCGACCGCCGTTCCTTCGGCGCATCGTCCGGCACGATCACCAACAGGTCGTAATCGCTGTCCTCGTCGAAATCGCCGCGCGCCCGGCTGCCGAACAGGTAGACGGCTTCCGGCTCCAGGGCCGGGACGATCCGGTCGAGCAGGATTTGCAGCTTCTCGTCGTTCCGCGTGTCGACCACAGCCATGGGGTGCCTCCGCCACTCATCCTAACACGGAACGGGCGGCGGAGGATCATCCCATGAACCGGGGGCCTTACACCGAGAAGTATTTGGCCCGCGGGTGGTGCAGGACGATGGCCGAGGTGCTCTGCTCCGGGTGGAGCTGGTCCTCGTCCGACATCTCGATGCCGATGCGGCCGGCGTCCAGCAGCTTCAGCAGCTGCTCCTGATCCTTCAGGTTCGGACAGGCCGGATAGCCGAAGCTGTAGCGGCTGCCGCGGTAGGACTGCTGCAACAGCTTCTCCTTGTCGCGGCTGTCCTCGGAGCCGTAGCCCAGCTCGGCACGGATGCGGGCGTGGACATATTCCGCCATCGCCTCGGTCATCTCTACCGACAGGCCGTGCAGGTAGAGATAGTCCTGGTAACGGTTCTCGGCGAACCATTCCCGCGCCACCTCGGCGCAATGCTGGCCCATGGTGACGACCTGGAGGCCGAGCACGTCACGCTCCGGATCGGTCACGTCGCGCAGGAAGTCGGCGATGCACTCGCCGTCCTCCTTGGCCTGACGGGGCAGCGAGAAGCGCGCGGCCTCGGTGGTGCCGTCCTCCTCGAACAGGATGACGTCGTTGCCGTCGGCCGCCGCCTTCCAATAGCCGTAGACGGCGGTCGGGCGCAGGATTTCCTCCTTCGCCGCGATCTGGAGAATGCGGTCGAGCACCGGCCGCAGCTCCTTCTTCGCCCACTCCTTGAATTCCTCGAAGGACTTGCCGTCCTTCCGGTAGCCCCATTGCAGCTGGTAGAGCATCCGCTCGTTCAGGTAGGTGACCAGCGTCTTCAGCGGCACATGGTCGATCAGCTTCGGCCCCCAGAAGGGCGGAGTCGGCACCGGAACGCCCTCGGCAAGCCGGTGGCGGCGGGCGCGGACGGCGTCCTTGTCCACCGGACCGGTGGCGGCGCTCGTCGCCTGTCCCAGCACGCGGCGGCGGTTCGTGGCCTTGCCGGCGCGCTTGGCCTGCTGGATGGCGAGCTGCTGGTCGAAGCTGCCCTCCACCACCTTGTCCATCAGGGTCAGCCCGTCGAAGGCGTCGCCGGCATAGGCGACGCGGCCCGAGCCGTAGGACGCCACGCAGTCGCCCTCGACATAGGCGCGGGTCAGCGCCGCACCGCCGAGCAGGACCGGCACCTCCAGCCCCTCGCGGGTCATCTCCTCCAGGTTCTCGCGCATCACCACGGTGGACTTCACCAGCAGGCCGGACATGCCGATGGCGGTGGCCTTGTGCTCCTTGGCGGCCTGGATGATGGCGGTCACCGGCTGCTTGATGCCGAGATTGACGACCTTGTAGCCGTTGTTGGTCAGGATGATGTCGACAAGGTTCTTGCCGATGTCGTGGACGTCGCCCTTGACGGTGGCGAGAACCAGCGTGCCCTTCTGCTGTCCCTCGATCTTCTCCATGTGCGGCTCCAGCCACGCCACGGCGGCCTTCATCGTCTCGGCAGACTGGAGCACGAAGGGCAGCTGCATCTTGCCGGCGCCGAACAGCTCGCCCACCACCTTCATGCCGTCGAGCAGATAGGTGTTGATGATCTCCAGCGGCGGATGGGTCTTCATCGCCTCGGCCAGATCATCCTCCAGCCCGGTGCGGTCGCCGTCGACAATGCGCTCCTTCAAGCGCTCCTCGACCGTCTCGGCGCGGGCCTTCTTCTTGGCGTCCGCCGCCTTGCGGCCCTCGAACAGGGCGATGAAGGCCTGGAGCGGATCGTAGCCTTCGGCGCGGCGATCGAAGATCAGATCCTCGGCGGTCTTGACCTCCGTCTCGGGGATCTGGTGCAGCGGCAGGATCTTGGAGACATGGACGATGGCGCCCGTCATCCCCCTCTTCACCGCATGGTCGAGGAAGACCGAGTTCAGCACATGGCGCGCTGCGGCGTTCAGGCCGAAGGAGACGTTGGACAGGCCAAGGATGATCTGGCAGCCGGGCATCTCGCGGGCGATGGCCTCGATGCCCTCCAGCGTCCAGATGGCGAGCTTGCGGTCGTCCTCGTTGCCGGTGGCGATGGTGAAGGTAAGCGGGTCGAACAGCAGGTCCGACGGGGCGAGGCCGTACTCGTTCACCGCCAGATCGTAGAGCCGCTTGGCGATCTCCAGCTTGCGGTCCGGCGTCTTCGCCATGCCCTCTTCATCGATGGTCAGGGCGATGACGGCGGCGCCGAACTTCTTGGCCAGTTCCAGACGCTTGCGCGCCGGCTCCTCGCCGTCCTCGAAGTTGATCGAGTTGAGGATCGCCTTGCCGCCATAGAGCGCCAGCGCCTGCTCCAGAACCTTGTATTCGGTGGAATCCACCACCAGCGGCGCCGTCACCGAGCCGGCGAAGCGGGAGATCACCGCGTTCATCTCCGCCACCTCGTCGCGGCCGACGAAGGCGGTGCAGACGTCGAGCGAGTGGCTGCCCTCCTTCACCTGCTCGCGCGCCATCTCGACGCAGCCGTCCCAGTCGTTCTTCTCCTGCAGCTCCCGCCACTTCTTGGAGCCGTTGGCGTTGCAGCGCTCGCCGATGGCGAAGAAGGCGTTCTCCTGGCGCAGCGTGACCTGCGAATAGAGCGAGGCCACCGCCGGCACCCAATGGACGGTGCGGCCCTTCGGGTTGGGCCGGTGCGAGCCGGCCGGGGCCAGCTTGCGCAGCATCTGGTTCGCCGCCGCGATGTGGGGGACGTTGGTGCCGCAGCAGCCGCCGACGAGGTTCACCCCGTCCTCCGAGACGAAGCGCTCCAGCCAATGGGCGAAGTCGTCGGCGCGGAGAGGATAATGCGTCTTGCCGTCGACCAGTTCGGGCAGGCCGGCGTTGGGCTGGACCGAGATCAGGCCCGGCCAGTTCTGCGACAGCCAGCGCACATGCTCGCTCATCTCCAGCGGGCCGGTGGCGCAGTTCAGCCCCATCAGCGGCACGTCCAGAGCCTGGATGACGGTGGCCGCCGCCGCGATGTCGGTGCCGACCAGCAGCGTGCCGGTGGTCTCGACCGTGACCTGAACGAAGACGGGGGTGTCGGACTTCGCCTCCAGCCGGGCGCGCTTGATGCCGTTGACGGCGGCCTTGATCTGCAAGGGGTCCTGGCAGGTCTCGACCAGGATGGCGTCGGCGCCGCCGGCGATCAGGCCGGCGGCCTGGACATAGAAGCTGTCCTCCGCCGGCTGATAGGCGATGTGGCCCAGGCTGGGCAGCTTGGTGCCCGGCCCGATGGAGCCGATGACGAAGCGCGGCTGGCCGTCGGTGAAGCTTTCCGCCGCCTCGCGTGCCAGCTCGACCGCGCGCTGGTTGATCTCGAACGCCTTCTCGGAGATGCCGAACTCGCCCAGCGTCACCGGCGAGGCGCCGAATGTGTCGGTCTCCACCATGTCGGCGCCGGCCTCGAAATAGCCGCGGTGGATGTCGCGGACGATGTCCGGGCGCGACAGGGGCAGGATGTCGGTGCAGTTCTCGTGCCCCCAGTAATCCTTCTCGACGTCGAGGTCGAGCGCCTGGATGCGGCTGCCGAACCCGCCGTCGCAAAGCAGAACGCGGTCACGCAGGGTGTCGAGGATGTGGGCCATGGGAATGCGTCTTGTCCGTTATTTGGCGGGTTCGGGGCAGAAAAGGCAGGGTCAGGTCAGGCCGTGGCGGCTTGCGGGCCACCAGTCCGCGTCGAGAAGCTGGTCCAGAGAATAGGGGCAGTTGGCCGGAAGGTCGTTCAGTCGCATGCCATCACGCTCCAGACCGAGAGCGGCGATCTTGCGACCGGACTTGTAGATGTCGGCGGTGTCGATCCGCCCGCGAAGGCTGGGACTGGCCGACAGGTCGCGGGCAACACGGTCGCGGTGTTCGAGGACGGAGACCTTCCAGTCGCCGCGCGGATCGGCCGCCGGAGAGTATTCCAGTTTCAGCAGATGCTCGATCACACGGACCAGCGCGCTTTCGACCGCGCGCAACTCCGACCGGCCCATGCTTTCGATCTCCTCGGCGACATTCTCCCAGTCGATGGGCGCGTTGATGCGCTCGCGCGCCGCCTCGCGGAGCAGGCGGGCCTGCTCCTCGGTCCAGGCGAGGAAGTCGGTATCGTATCCGATCCGGCTGTCCATCGGATCAGCCCTCCAGCCCATGGCGGTTCACCGGCCACCAGTCGGGATCGCGCAGATCCTCCAGCGCGTAGGGGCAGACCTTCGGCAGGGCGTCGATGGCGATGCTGTCGTCCTGGCAGGCGTCGTCGCGGCCATCCAGCCATGCCTTCTCCAGGATCTCGGCAGGCCAGCGCTGCAGGCTCGGATGGTCTTCCAGCTTGTCCTGCAGATGACGGCGGGCCTTCGTCACGGAGATCCGCCATTTCCGGCGCGGATAGGGATCGGGCGACTGTTCGAGTTTCAGAAGATGCTCGATCACCATGGCCAGATGGCTGCGGATCGCGTCCTTGACCTGCCCGCCCATGATGTCAAGTTCCTCGGCGATGTGCTCCCAATCGATGGGCGAGTTGGAGCGTTCGGTCGCCGCTTCGCGCAGCAACCGCGCCTGTTCCTCGGTCCAGGCGTAGAAGTCCGTGTCGTATCCGATCCGGCTGTCCATGTCATCGCCCTCCCGCGACAATTCGCCGTCCCAGCGTAGCACAGGGCGGCGTCCGGCGCCCTACCCCGCCACCGCCGCAGCGGCCGGAGCGGCTTTCGCCTTCACGCCGAGCATGCGGCAGATGGCGATGGTCAGGTCGGAGCGGTTCAGCGTGTAGAAGTGGAAGTCGTTCACGCCCTGGGCCTGCAAGGCCTGGCACTGCTCCGCCGCCACCGTCGCAGCGACGAGCTGACGGGTTTCAGGATCGTCGTCCAGCCCCTCGAAGGTCTCGGCCAGCTTCGCCGGCATCGAGGCGCCGCACCTGCCGGCGAACTCCACCGCGCGGGCGAAGTTGGTGATCGGCAGGATGCCGGGGACGATGGGCACATGGAGGCCGGCCGCCGCGCAACGGTCGAGGAAGCGGAAATAGACGTCGTTGTCGAAGAAGAACTGGGTGATGGCCCGGGTGGCGCCGGCATCGACCTTGCGCTTCAGGTTGTCCAGGTCGAACTGGGCGCTCGGCGCCTCCGGATGGCTTTCGGGATAGGCCGCCACCGAGATCTCGAAGTCGGCGATGCGCTTCATCCCCGCCACCAGATCGGCGGCGTAGGCGTAGCCGCCGGGGAACGGTTCATATTGCCCGCCGACGCCCCCCGCCGTCTCCGGCGGGTCGCCGCGCAGCGCCACCAGATGGCGGATGCCGGCGTCCCAATAGGTGCGGGCGATGGCGTCGATCTCGTCGCGGGTGGCGCCGACGCAGGTGAAATGGGCGGCGGCCGGGATGCCGGTTTCGTCCTGGATGCGGCAGACGGTGGCGTGGGTGCGCTCGCGCGTCGATCCGCCGGCACCGTAGGTCACCGACACGAAGCTGGGCGACAGCGGGGCCAGCCGCCGGATCGACTGCCACAGGCTCTGCTCCATCTTCTCCGACTTGGGCGGGAAGAACTCGAAGCTGATGGACGGCAGCGCAGAGGTGGGCGCGGTCATGACGGAACTCCGCTGAGCGAGTGGGCGGTCTTCGGGAAAGAAATGGCGGCGCCGGCGGCAAGGCGGGTGGCCGGCCAGACGGAAACGGTGAGCGGGTCGCCCGGCAGCTGCACCACCGGGCCGCAGTCGAGACCGGACTGGCGGCACCAGCCGGCGACCTCGGCATCGGAGAAGCCCAGGCGGCGGTGCGCATGCTCCTCGCGCAGGGCTTCCAGATGATGGGGAGCGAAGTCGACGACCAGCAGCAGCCCGCCGGGACGCAGGACCCGCGCCGCCTCGGCCAGGACGCCGGACGGCGATTCGGTGTAGTGCAGCACCTGATGGATCACCGCGGCGTCGAAGGATCCCGAGGGAAAGGGCAGCTGGTACATGTCGGCCTGACGGACATGGCAATGGCGCAGGCCGGCCTCCTCCAGCCGGTTGCGGGCGACCGCCAGCATCTCGCGCGACTGGTCTACCCCGATCGCGCGATGGACGCGCCCGGCGAGCACCTCCAGCATCCGTCCGGTGCCGGTGCCGATATCCAGCAGCTCCTCCACCCCCTCTTCCGGGAACAGGCGCAGCAGAGCGGCCTCGACCTCGCCTTCCGCAACGTGAAGGGAGCGGATTTCGTGCCAGCGCGCGGCATTCTCACGGAAATAGGCGGCGGCGCTTTCCGAGCGGGACCGCTTGATGGCGTCCAGCCGCTCCAGATCGAGGATGAGGGTGGCGTCGTCCGCCGGGATGGCGTCGACCAGGACGCGCGCCAACTCTGCCGACTGCCCCTTCTCGGCCAGCCGGTAGAAGGCGAAGGTCCCCTCGCGGAAGCGGTCGAGCAGGCCGGCGTCGCACAGAAGCTTAAGGTGCCGCGAGACGCGCGGCTGGCTCTGGCCCAGGATCTGGGTCAGTTCGGTCACCGTCAGCTCGCCGTGCGCGCAGAGCGCCAGCAGCCGCAACCGCGTCGTTTCGGCCGCCGCCTTCAGCGTCGCAAGCAGATCGTCCATCGCCTCACGTCCGATTCGAGCCAGGAAGGGAGCCGGCCAGACAGGACACCCCGCCCCGAAGGCCCGAATACAGATATAAAGATATCTTTATGCGTCGTAAACCGCTTTTCGCAGCCAGCCGTGCGGACAGGTCAGGCAGCCCCATGCCGATCCGGACCGATGCCGGCAGTCCGTGACGGAAAGCGGCAGGGCGCAAGCTCTCCGACCGCATTGCGGCAACGCCGACACAGTCGCCACCACCTCTCCGGCGACATGCCGGCGCATGCTGGTCAAAAGGCCAAGCCTGTGTTAGGTCAGGAAACGGTGGAAATTCTGCGATATCTCGCCCAATCTTCCTCCCGACCGCGTAGCCACCTTGCCAGGGTTGAGGACTCCAGCCATCGGGGTCTTCGGTTGTGGACAGGACATGCGGCGATCCGCACCGAGTCGAGCCCACAGATAAAGAGCCGTCGCACATGAAGCTGGCCAGCCTTTCCCGCTCCCTCCTCCGTACGGCCACCGTGGTGGCCTTCGCCCTGACGGCCACGGCCTGCGCGACCAACCCGGGCGACTCGGGTGCTGCGGATGCGGCCTACCAGGTCAGCGATCCGCTGGAAATCCCCAACCGCTTCGTCTTCGCCGCCAACGAGGCGGCCGACGTGCTGGTGATCCGCCCGGCTGCCGAGGTCTATGTGGGGGTCGTGCCCGATCCGGTGCGCGACGCCATCCACAACTTCATCGACAACCTGATGTCGCCGCTCTACATCGCCAACAACCTGTTGCAGGGCAATGTGGAGGGGGCGACGAACGCCACCGGCCGCTTCCTGACCAACACCATCCTGGGCGCCGGCGGCATCGCCGACGTCGCGACGCAGGCGGGCATCCCGCACGCGCCGGAGGATTTCGGCCAGACGCTGGCGGTCTGGGGCGTGGGCGACGGGCCGTATCTGGTCCTGCCGCTGCTGGGTCCGTCGAACCTGCGCGATACCGCCGGCTACGCCGTCGACACCGTGGGCGACCCGATCCGCATCTGGGCCTACGCCAACGACCACAAGGGCGCCTACATGACGCGCGGCATCGTCAGCGCCGTCGACCGCCGGTCGGAGGTCTTGAAGGAGGTCGACGACCTGCGCCGCAACTCGCTGGACTTCTACGCCACCGTGCGCAGCCTGTACCAGCAGCAGCGCCGGGCGGCGATCAGCAACAACAAGGCCGGCACGACCCCGGAATTCCCGGACTTCACCACCCCGCCGAAGCCCTGATCCGTCTCTGACGCCTTTGGCCCTGTCCATCGCGACCGCCGCACGCCGCCCTCCGGGTGCGGGGGCGGCGGTCGCGGCGGCGGGCCGGTGGGCGGCGGCGGATGTCTCAGGCGGAATCGAAAACCTCCTCCAAAAGCATCCGGCGGCAGTCCAAAGGCCAGATGACCGTTGACAAAGCCCCAGCAACAGCCACCTTTCGCCCCATCATGCTGACACGCCGCCAGTTTGTCGCGTCCGCTGCCCTGCTCGCGGTGAGCGGTTGGGCCGGGCACTCTCTCATCTCTCCCGCAGCCGCGCAAACCGCGGACCAGGGGGCAAGCGCGTTCATCCAGAAGCTGGGGAACGACGCCATCGCAACCTTCTCGGACAAGAGCCTGTCGCGCGATCAGGCGATCCAACGCTTCCGCACGCTGCTGTACGCCGGCTTCGACGTGCCGTACATCGGCCGCTGGGTGCTGGGACGCTACTGGAACAGCGCCAACGAGGCACAGCGTGCCGAATACCAGAAGCTGTTCGAACAGCTGATCGTCAACACCTATGCCGAGCGCTTCGTCGAATATTCCGGCGAGACGTTCAAGATCGCCGGCGTCAGCCCGGCCGGTGAGGCCGACAGCATGGTGACGACGCAGATCGTCCGTCCCAACGGCCCGCCGGTGAATGTCAGCTGGCGTGTCCGCAAGGGCGGCGCCGACTACAAGATCATCGACGTGGTGGTGGAGAATGTCAGCATGGGCGTGACCCAGCGGCAGGAATTCGCCTCCGTCATCGAGCAGAATGGCGGCCGCGTCGACGGGCTGATCCAGGCGTTGCGCCAGAAGGTCGGCCGCACCGGCTGACCGTTCGACAGCAGAGCCACCCCTACTGCGAAGCCCGGCCCCGTCAAGGAGCCGGGCTTCGTCGTTTCAGGCATCCGCGTCAGGCTTCCGATGCGGCCTTTGCGGCGTCGGCGGATGCCAAGTCGTCCTCACCGGCCTCCGCCGTGCCGACGGTACGGGTTTCCGGCAGGAGCAGCGCAGCGAGCAGCAGGGCCACCCCCGCAGCCGCGGCCAGCATCAGGAAAGCGGCGCTGTAGCCCTCCCGCACCACCATCTGTCCGGCTGCGGCGGTGCTGAGCGAGGCGCCGATGCCCTGGAGGGTGGCGATGGCGCCCTGGCTGACGTTGAAGCGCCCGGTGCCTTCGGTCAGGTCGGCGACCACCAGCGGGAACAGCGCGCCGAACAACCCGGCGCCAACACCGTCCAGCAGCTGGACGCCGACCAGCCAGGCGGAATTGTCCGACAGGGTGTAGAGGACACCGCGCACTGGCAGGACCAGGAAGGCGGCCAGCAGCAGCGGCTTGCGCCCCCAGCGGTCGGCCCTGGCCCCCACCAGCATCGCCATCGGCACCATGACCAGCTGTGCGGCGACGATGCAGAAGGACATCAGGCTGGTGCCCAGCGCCGGGTCCTTCATCGCCAGCTTCTGGCCGACCAGCGGCAGCATCGCCGCATTGGCGAAATGGAAGAGGGCCGCGCATCCGCCGAAGATCAGCAGCGGACGGCAGCTCAGGATGACGCGCAGACCGGACGGCGTCTCGCGGCCACCCCCATGGTTGCCGCCATGGTCGGCGCCATGGAGCCCACGGGCGACCGCATGGTCGATGGAATCGGCGGGAATGCCGGCGGTGGCGGCGATGCTGCACAGCGCCATCGCGGTCATCAGCCAGAATACCGCGATGGGTCCGAAGGCGTAGGCCGCCAGGCCGGCCAGCAGGGCCGCCACGGCATTGCCGGCATGGTTGAAGGACTCGTTGCGCCCGACCCGGCGGACGAAGGCGCGCGGCCCCAGCATCCCAAGCGTGATCGCCGCGATGGCCGGCGGAAAGACCGCTCCGGCAGCACCCACGGCCGATTGCAGCACGGCGACGACGGTGAAGCTGTTCAGCCAGGGCAGCGTCAGCGAGCCCACCGTCACCAGAAGCGCCGCGACGATGACCACCGCGCGCTTGTAGCGGGTGCCGTCGACCAGTGCGCCGGCAGGCACCTGTGCGGCGATCCCCGCCAGCCCGGCGAGCGTCATCACCAGCCCGATGTCCGCCTCGTTCCAATGCTGGACAGTCAGCAGATAGATCGCCAGATAAGGGCCAAGCCCATCCCGCACATCGGCGAGGAAAAAGTTCAGCAGATCGAGAGAACGATTCGGTCCGGCCACGTCTGTCATCCTGAAAGGAGTCGGCTCCTGATGGAGCTGCGGCAACAGAACGCCGACCGGAGCGATTTGGTCCAGAGCATTCAGAAGCAGTGACGCGCTTGCCCGAACGGGCTATCGTTGCAACGACTTTGCTGTCTTTCGTCATACGGTTGGATCCGGGAACCCGACGCCATGGCCGAACGCGATCCGAAAGAGATCGACGAACTCCGGACGATCATCCAGGCGCATCAGGCGTGGCTGAAACGGCCGTCCAGCGGGCGGCGCGCCGATCTCAGCTTCCGCGACCTCTCGCGGCTGAACCTGGAGCGCGTGTCGCTGGCCGGCGCCAAGCTTGCCGGGGCCAACCTCAGCAACACCCGCATGGTGAAGTCGGACCTGTCGCAGGCCGACCTGTTCGGCGCCGACATGGAGGCGGTGAACCTGACCGGCGCCGTCCTGACCGGCGCCGACCTGCGCGGCGCCAACCTGCACCGCGCCCTGCTGACCGATGCCAACCTGCGCGGCGCCGACTTTCGCGCGGGCGAGCTGGTGGACAGCGGCGGCCAGGAGGGTAACGGCCAGACCGGCGGCCGGAACTCCGCCCGCGGCACCGGCACCACCCGGCTGACCGAAGCGAAGATGGAGCGGTCGATCCTGGCCGGCGCCAATTTCTCCGGCTGCGACCTGACCGGCGCCGATCTGAACGACGCCGACCTGACGGGCGCGGAGCTGACCTCCGCCGTGCTGATGGGCACCGATTTCTGCGGCGCCAACCTGGACGGGGCGGTGTTCGGCAACACGGTGATGGACCACGCCACCCTGACCCGCACCTTCATCCCCTTCGCCCTGCCGCCCGACGCCATCGTCCGCCCCAGCTACAGCGCGATGCCGGTCGCCGAGTTCCTGGAACTGGTGGAGCGGCACGAACGCTGGGTCGACAGCGGCGGGGCGGAGGGGGCGCGGCTCGACCTCGACCTCGTGTCGGTGGCGGGGGCGGACCTGCATGGGCGGACGCTGGCGGCGGCCCGCCTGCGCCGCTGCCGCCTGCCCGGCGCCCGCCTGACCAAGGCCAGCCTGGAGATGGCGGAGCTGTCCTACATCGACCTCGACGAGGCCGATCTGCGCGACGCGGTGCTGCGCGGGGCCACCCTGCGCCGCGCCTATCTGGCGCACACGCTGATGAGCGGGGTCGATGCCCGGCCGGTGCCGCTGGCCGGCGGCCGCGACTGGCCGGCCAATTTCGAGGGCGCCGACTTCTCCGACGCCGACCTGCGCGACTCCACCATGGGACCGGCGGTCGTGCGCGGCGCGGTGTTCACCAAGGCGCTGACCGACCGCTCCGGCATCGACATCACCGGCGCCGCCAGCCCCTTCCCTCCGCCCCCGCCGGAAGAGCGGCGGCGGCAGAAGCGCTTCGTGCGGCCCGGCATGGTCGTCCACACCGACCATGGCAGTTTCCCCGCCCGCAACTGGTCGGTCGGCGGATTGTGCCTGCTGGCGGTCAACCAGCCCTACCAGCGCGGCCAGACCTTCCAGGCCCGCGTCGTGCTGGCCGACCGGCAGGAGGTGGCCGCCGTCGCCAACCTCGTCGTCCTCCATCGCGACGAGGAGCGCGGACAGCTGTCCGTCCGCTTCCACCAGTATGGCGACGACCTGAAGGCGCTGCTGAAGACCGCCTTCCTGGAACACCAGAAGATGGCGGGCTGACACCGAAAGCCTGTCGACTTCCTGCAAAGCCGTTTTGATTGCAAAGGATCGTTGAATCGTCGAAACGATCCCGGAACGATCCAGGTGACCTCCTGTTTGAAGGGAGCACACCGGACGGGGAGACAACCCTCCGGTCCATCCCCGGAAGGAGGCTCCCATGGCAGACGAGCAGAAGCCCAGGAAAGTTGGTGTGTATGACGGCGCCGACGGCGGGGCCGGCAGTTCCGGCATGAACTGGATGTGGATCATCATCGGACTGATCGTGGTCGCGATCGTCCTCTATCTCCTGTTCCGCTGACCCGGCGGCACCCGCCGCCATGACGGCCGACAACGGACCGCCTCCCGCCCGGAGCAGCGACGGCGGCGATGCGGTCATTCCCCTGCACGACGAGTCGGTGACCGTCGGCAAGCAGCGGGTCGAGCGAAGCCGCGTCCGCGTCACCACCCGCGTGTCCGAACGCGAGCAGATCGTCCGCGAAGCGCTGGAGCATGAGGAGGCCACCGTCACCCGCGTCCCCATCGACCGCGAGATCGACGCCCATCCCGGCATCCGCCAAGAGGGAGACGTCACGGTGATCCCGCTGGTGGAGGAGGTGCTGGTGGTGGAGCGCCGCCTGCTGCTCCGCGAAGAGCTGCACATCCGCAAGAACCGGCGGACCGTCGAGGTCGAACAGCCCGTCACCCTGCGTTCCGAAGACGCGGTGGTGGAGCGTGTGACCGCCCCGCCCTCCCCCGTCCGATCCCCCAATCAGACTTCGTCCGAGGAGTGAGACCGATGACCAAAACCATCGTTGCCCTCTACGACCACCGATCCGATGCGGAAACGGCGTCCCGCGATCTGCAGGCCGCCGGGTTCGAATCCAGCGTCATCGAAATCCTGTCGCACAGCGACCTGTCCAGCGGCGGCTGGGGCGACAGGGATCTCGGCGGCTCTCCCACCGGGACCACCGCCGGCACCCTGACCGGGGACAGTTCCATCGGTGCTGCGGGCGGCATGGCCCGCACCGACCTGTCCACCGGCTATGTCGCCTCGCCCAACACGGTGCCCGGCACCGGTGCCGGGCTCGGCATGGAAGCCGGCTTGGGCGCCGGCTTGGGCGCCGGCTTGGGCGCCGGAGCGGGCATGGGCACGATGGGGTCCGGCGGCGTCATGACCGGCAGCGGATCCGGCGGCATGCTGGCCCGGCTGACCGGCTGGGGCATCCCGAACCAGGATGCGCAGGTCTATGCCGAAGGCGTGCGCCGCGGCGGATCGCTGCTGAAGCTGCGGCTGGAAGAGGAGGATGTCGACCGCGCCATGGATGTGCTGGAGCGCGGCAATGTGGTGGACGTCGAGGAGCGCGGCAGCGCGTACCGCGACTCCGGCTGGACCGGCTACGACGAGACCGCCGCTTACTACGATGACCAGTCGGCGGAGGAGGAGCGTGTGCGCTACTCGCCGGGCCGCACCGCCATCGACACCACGGGCAGCACGACGATGGGCAGCACGACAGCGGGCACTGCGTCCGGGCTGACCGGTGCCGCCACCGCCATGCGCGACGTGAACACCGACAGCACCAGGACCGGCGGCGCCGAACGGGAAGAGCAGATCCCGATCGTCGAGGAGCAGGTCAACATCGGCAAGCGCAGCGTCGAGCGCGGCGGCATCCGAGTCCGCAGCTATGTCGTCGAGACGCCGGTCGAGGAGCAGGTCCGCCTGCGCGACGAGACCGTCACCGTCGAGCGCCGCCCCGGAGGCATGGTGGGGAGCAGCGAGGTTCCGGCCGACGCGCTCGAC